>Ga0070735_10001129_pt1 | contig 26512 bp, 26 predicted proteins | sample Coa_R1_FD_66443 | JGI IMG/M metagenome (GOLD analysis project Ga0070735, IMG submission 66443) | Surface soil microbial communities from Centralia Pennsylvania, which are recovering from an underground coalmine fire - Coalmine... | ecosystem: Environmental > Terrestrial > Soil > Unclassified ...
GTCCAAAGAACTTAGCGTAAACGCTTACAGGCACCCGGGCGTGCTCGGAGTTCGCCTGCGCGGTGGAGAGTTTCACGAGGGCGGTGACTCCCTGCTTCAGCCATCGAAAATTCAGCCAGGCAAGCGCCGCGCCCAGGGCCACTCCCGCACCGGGGCGCAAGCCCCAGCGCACCAGGACAAACGCAGCCCCGGCCAGCCCAAATGCGAGCGTCAACCATTCGATGCGATGCTCGGCGGCAACATAAATGGAGTCGGAGTCAGCCATGGTCCAGGTTTCCCGGTCCAAGTGTCCCTGTTTAGGTGTCCTTTGACAAGCGCCGCACCAATTCGATCATTCCCCCGGCAAAGCCCAGCAATCCAAGTAATAGAGTGAATACGGGCGAGGTGTGGATGCGCTTGTCGAGAAAATACCCCGCGACTCCGCCGATGGCCACGCTGGCGACCAGCAGGACCGGCAACTCCATAATGTCAGAGAACTGCCGCACACCTTCTGCGGGCCGCTTGCGCGGCGATGGGGAGGGACTCGAGCCTGGATCCTCAGTGGCCACTGAACCCTGACGGGAAGAACAGCGAGTAGGTCGCCAGCTTCACGAACGGCTCGGGATAAACTCCGGCAGCGACGGTCACGAAGCACAGGATGGCGAAGGCCACTCTCTGCCCGATGGAGATGATCGGCAGCGGCGCGTTGCCCGGTTCACGCAGGTAGGCGTGCATCACGACGCGGAAATAGTAGTACAGCGCGGGCACGATGTAGAGCGCGCCGAAAAGCGCCAGCTCGTTGTGGCCGGTTTCAATCAGCGCCTGCAGGATGAAGTACTTTCCCACAAAACCCGCAAGCGGCGGGATTCCGGCGAGCGACAGCATGAAAATCAAGAGCACCAGGGCGGACAGCGGGCTGCGGCGGTAGAGACCGTTCAGGTCGTCCAGTTCATCGCCGATAATTCCCTGCCGCTGCAGGACGATCAGCACCGCAAACGCGCCGATGGTCATGAAGCCGTACACGAAAAGGTAGAACGCGATGCCCTTCATGCCGGTAATGAAGCCCAGCGGGCTCGAAGCGGCCGCGACGATTCCCAGCAGGATGTAGCCCACGTGCGAAATCGACGAGTAGGCCAGCATGCGCTTCACGTTGGTCTGGGTGATGGCTGCAAGGTTTCCGACGGTGAGCGATGCAATGGCCACGCCCGCAATCAGCATTTCCCAATCGATGCGCACCGGCCAGAACACCGTCAGAAGCAGGCGCAGCAGCAGCGCGAAACTGGCGGTCTTGGAAGCCACGCTGATGTACGCCGTGATGGGCGTTGGAGCGCCCTCGTAGACGTCCGGGGCCCACTGGTGGAACGGCACTGCGGCGACCTTAAAGAACAGGCCCGCGGCCACTGTAGCCAGCGCCAGCAGGATCAGGATGTCCGGATGGCCTAGGGCCAGGGCCGCGTCCATTCGAGCCTGTACGGCGGCGCCAAGCACGTCCAGATTGGTTCTGGGAGGCAATGGCTGGCCGCTGATGGAACTCAGATTGGCCATCGCCCCGATCCCGTACAGGATCGAAAAGCCATAGGCCAGAATCGCCGAACTGAACGCGCCGAGCAGCAGGTATTTCACCGCGCTTTCATTCGAACGCTTGTCGCGGCGCAGGAATCCCGCCAGAACGTAGAAGCTGATGGCCATGGTTTCGAGGCCGACGAATTGCACCACGATATCGTAGCCCGAGGCCATGAACATCATGCCCACGGTGGCGAACAGCATCAGGGCGTAATATTCGCCGTGATTTTCATCTTCCAACTGCAGGTACTTCACCGAAAGGATGATTACCAGCGCCGTGGCGATCAGGAAGATGAAGCCGAAGAACAAAAAGAAAGGGTCCACCAGCAGCGACTGGCTGAATCCCTGGGCTCCGCGATCGGCCACCTTGCGCAGTTGCCACAGGCAGATGCCGCTGAAAATCACTCCCAGCATCGCCATCAGTGCGTTGAAATATTTGTCTCGAGCCTCCAGCAGGTAATCGGTGAGCAGAATGCCCATGGCGAAGAGGACCAGCATCATCTCCGGCAGGAGCAGTCCGCCGCCATCGACTTGCATGAAGGTTTGGAAGGCCTTAAGCATTTGGGCTCATCTCGCAGTCAGCTACTGGGTCTCGTCCTTTTCGTTCGCGCCTCAGATTCGTTCGCCCTTCAGACGCATCGCGCCCGTTATTTCTTTTCCTGCGCAGCCGGAGCAGTCTCGGGAGCGGCCTGCATATTCATGCCGGGCATGCTCTGCCTGTTGGCGCCCGAGTCGGCGGGGGCCATCGCCGGAGTGGGCGCAGGCGCAGCCGCGCGTTCCGCGCCGAAGTATCCGGGATTCACCTGCTCGACGATCTGCTGCACCGGCCGCTCGAGTACGCGGAAGAGCGGCTTGGGATAAATTCCGATCCAGAAGCACAGCAGGATCAGGGGAATCAGTGTCGCGTACTCGCGCGCGTTCAGGTCCGGCAAGTGTTCGTTTGCGGGATTGGTGACCGGACCGAACATCACACGCTGGTAAAGCCACAGGAGATACGCAGCGCCCAGGATGATGCCGGTGACGGCCCAAGCCACGTATTTGATGTTCACTTCGTACGTGCCGCGAAGGATGACGAACTCACCGATGAAGCCGTTGAGCAGCGGCAAACCCAGCGAACTGAGCGTGGCGATCATGTAGATGGCGGCAAAATTCGGCATCGGCGTGGACAGGCCGCCGAACTCGGAAATGAGGCGCGTGTGCCGGCGCTCGTAGAGCACGCCGATCAGCAGGAAGAGCGCGCCGGTCGAGAGGCCGTGGTTGATCTGCTGGATCACGCTGCCGGAAAGGCCGTTAGGCGTGAGCGCGAAAATTCCCAGCGTGCAGAACGCCAGGTGGCTGACCGAGCTGTATGCCACCAGCTTCTTCATGTCCTTTTGCATCATGCAGACCAGCGCGCCGTAAATAATTCCGATGATCGAAACGACCAGCATGATGGTGACGATCTTGTGACGCGCGGCGGCATCCTGCGGCAAGAGCGGCAGCGAGAAGCGGATAAATCCGTACGTGCCCATTTTCAACAGCACGCCTGCCAGGATAACGGAGCCGGCGGTGGGCGCTTCGGTGTGCGCGTCCGGCAGCCAGGTGTGGAACGGGAACATCGGCACCTTGATGGCGAAGGCGAAGAAGAACGCCCAGAACAGCAGCACCTGAGTGTGGGTATCGAACTGCGCCGCGGATGCCAGCAAGGTCGGGATGTCAAACGTGCCGCCGCCGGCCTTGAAATACAGGGCCAGGATTCCCAGCAGCATGATTACCGAGCCCACCAGGGTGTACAGGAAAAATTTGATCGCCGCGTACAGGCGGCGGTCGCTGCCCCACACGCCGATCAGGAAATACATCGGGACGAGCATCACTTCCCAGAACATGTAGAACAGGAAGAAATCCAGGGACATGAACACGCCCAGCATGCCCACCTGCAGCAGCAGGAACAGAATGTAATATTCCTTGGTGCGAATCTTGATGGCGCTCCAGGAGGAGAGGATGGAGATGGCGCCAAGAAGCGTGGTCAGCATGACCAGCAGCAGGCTGATGCCGTCAATGCCCAGCGCGTAGTGCGCGCCGATGGAGGGAATCCAGTCGTGGGCTTCGGCGAACTGGTAGCGCGGCGCGGCCTGATCCAGGCTGAAGCGCCACAGCAGCGGCAGAGAGACCAGCAGCCCGAGGAAGCCGAACAGGTTGCCGATCACCTTGTGCGCCGTAGCGCTGTCACGCGGTACGAACAGCAGCACCAGCGACCCCACCAGCGGCGTGAAGAGCACCACCGTCAGGATGTGAGTATTGTAAAAGTCCATCTCCCCGCCTCGCCTTCTTCAAAAGCTTTTGCAGCGTTCTTGTAGCGCCCGCCTTCAGGCGGGCATTGCCACGCCACCCAAAATGCCCGCCTGAAGGCGGGCGCTACAGCCGGAATCCCGCCGTCCACAGGTAGTAGCCAAGAAAAACCATTACTCCGATCAGCATCCACAGTGCGTAACGCGCTACCCGCCCGGTCTGCAGCATGCGCACCGGCCAGCTGAACAGCCAGACGATTCGCGCCGCCAGATTCACCAGGCCGTCGACGATCCAAGAATCCCACACGGCGGAAATTCGCGACGTGACCCGCGTCAGCCAGCCGGAACCGTCCACGCCGAGGCCGTTGATGAAATTCACATCGAACGCGCCGAGCGTCAGCGCCAGGTCCTTCACGCGATTGACAAACATCGCGTCATAAATTTGATCAACGTAATACTTGTTGTAGAGGAGCTTGTACAGGAACGGAAACTTGGCTTCGATCTTTCCGGGAACTTCAGGCTGCTGAATGTACCAGCGGTATGCCAACCAGATGCCGAAGCAGGCAACGAGCACCGACAGCAGCATCAAGATGTATTCCATCGAGCCGCCCGAGGCAGCCTGGGACGCGGCCGCTTCGCCGCCTTCCTCCACATGCTTGGCCATCACCGGCGCCAGAAACTGACTGAAGCGGTCACTGCCCCCCAGCGATTCCGGCCAGCCGATCCAGCCGCCGACGATAGAAAGGCCGGCAAGGATGATCAGCGGCACAGTCATCGAACCGGGCGATTCGTGCAGGTGATGTTCGGCTTCGTGATCGACGCGCGAAGTTCCGAAGAACGTCATGTTCACCAGGCGGAACATGTAGAACGCGGTCATGCCCGCAGTGATGAACCCGAGCAGCCAGAGACCCTTGTTGTATTCAAAGGCGTGGCCAAGGATGGCGTCCTTGCTGAAAAATCCAGCCAGCGGCGGAATCCCGGCGATGGCAATCGAAGCGATGATGAACGTTCGCGCGGTCTTGGGAATGCGATTCCACAGCGCTCCCATCTTGCGCATATCCTGCTCGCCGGAAAGCGCGTGAATCACGCTGCCGGACCCGAGGAAGAGGCAGGCCTTGAAGAACGCGTGGGTCATCAAGTGGAAGACGCCCGCGGTAAATGCGCCGACGCCGCAGGCCAGGAACATGTACCCGAGCTGAGAAACGGTGGAGTAGGCCAGCACGCGCTTGATGTCGTTCTGCACCAGGCCCATGGTGGCGGCGAAAATTGAAGTCACGCATCCGACCACGGCCACGACTTCAAGCGCTGTCGGGGCCATCGAAAATACGGCATTGGTACGCGCGATCATGTACACGCCGGCGGTGACCATGGTGGCCGCGTGGATCAAGGCGCTGACCGGCGTCGGACCTTCCATCGCGTCCGGCAGCCAGACGTACAACGGAAGCTGCGCCGACTTCCCTGTCGCGCCGACGAATAGCAGCAGCGCAATCGCCGTGAGCGTAGCGTCGCCCATGGAGAAATGTCCCGCGGCGATCGCCGGCCCAATTTCCGTGAACTGAATCGTGCCCAGCGTGCCCAGCATCAAGAACAGGCCCAGCAGGAAGCCGGCGTCACCGATGCGGTTGACGATGAACGCTTTCTTTCCGGCGTCTGACGCCGATTTCCGCAGGAAATAAAATCCGATCAGCAGGTAGCTGCACAGGCCAACGCCTTCCCATCCGACAAACAAGAGCAGCAAGTTGTTCGCGGTGATCAGCGTCAGCATCGAGAACATGAACAGATTGAGGTAGCCAAAGAAGCGGTAGTAGCCGCCCTCATGCGCCATGTAGCCGGTGGAGTAGACGTGAATCAGGAAGCCGACGCCGGTGACCACAAAGAGCATCACGCAGGTCAGCGGGTCGATCATCACACCCCACGGCACGTTAAAGCGCATGAACGTTCCATTATTCATGTGCATCGCGCCGGCGGGCACCCAATCAAACAGGTTGTAGCTGACCACGCGTTCCGATACCGGCCGCGCGATGAGCTGCCAGATGGCCCCGAACGCGTAGCACATGGACAGGAAAACGCTGCCCACGCAAATCACGTTGACCCCTGCATTCGGCAGCTTGCGGCCGATAAACAGCATCAGCGCCGCGCCCACCAGGGGAAACAGCGGGATCAGCCAGATATGCGCGAGAAAATATTCCGTCGGCATCATGAATTAGCGCTCACTTGCGCCCTGCTGCTCTTTCGCCACTCTTGTTTTCCGTCACGGGCCACGTTACACGTGACACGGGCCACGGCCCTTCTACCACTTCAAAAGATCCATCTCATCGCCCAACAGCGTTTCCCGGTTGCGGAAGAACGCGATGATAATGCCCAGGCCGACGGCCGCTTCCGCCGCCGCATCGGTGATGATGAAGATGGCGAAGGCGTGCCCTTCGGCCGATCCCACCAGGCGCGAGAACGCCACCAGATTGATGTTCACGGCGTTCAACATGAGCTCGACGGACATCAAGATGATGATCACGTTGCGGCGCGTCACCACGCCGATTGCGCCGATCGTGAAGAGGATCAGGCTCAAAAACAAGTACAGATGGATCGGAACCATCACGCTCCTCCGGCTTTCCCGCTCGTCCGGCCCTCTCGGCCGCTTCGTGCGCGTTTCGTCATTGCCCGGACTAGCCCCGGACTAAGTTCCACAGGCTGAAGCCTGTGCGACCAAAACCTTCAAATCCTCTTCTTGGCCATCACTACCGCGCCGATCATGGCCACCAGCAGCAGGATCGAGGCGATTTCAAACGGCAGCATGTATTCGTTGAACAAAACTCTTCCCACCAGTTGCGTGCTGGGCTGCAAGGCTGACGCCGGCGCGGGCGTTCCGAAGGAAACCTTGGACTCGCTGACCACCACCGCAAGCACGAGTTGCGCGCCAACGGCCAGCGCAATCACAATTCCCACGAACCATTGCTTGTTGAATTGAATCTGGTGCAGCGACACGTCCATGTTGATCAGCATGATCACGAACACGAACAGCACCATGATGCCGCCGGCGTACAGAATCACCTGCACGATAAACAGGAACTCGGCGTTCAAAGACAAAAAGATTCCGGCGGTCGCCAGCAGCGCGGTCACCAGAAAAATCGCGCTCTGCACCACATTGCGCCGCGTCACCACCAGGATGGCGGAGATGATGGCCAGGAACGAGAAAAAGTAGAATACGATCTGATCGAGCATGTTTTTAGTAGCACAGCGACTCATCGCTGTGCAGTTTTTGCAACTGCCGGTGCTACAAAAACTTCATCCCACAAACCAACACAGCAAGAAAGGCTGTGCTATTCCTGGCCCACGAACACGTGTTCCTTGTCTTTCTTCTCCCCCGCCCAGCCCAGCCACCCGGCAGCCAGCAACGTGAGCACGGTGGTCAAACCAAACGCCGGGATGTGCCCCCATCCCCAGTGCCGGTGCAGCGCCAGCGCCACGCCGATTCCCATCACGTTGACGATGGAAAGCGGGATCAGAAACTGCCAGCCGAGGCGCATCAACTGGTCGAAGCGGTAGCGCGGAAACGTGAACCGCAGCCACATGAACAGGTAAATGTACAGCCCGACTTTCAGCAGGAACCAGAAGGCGCCGTGCAATCCGGGCTTGAGGCCCGGAAGCATATTGTTGACCGCGGGAATCAGCGGCGCGGCCAAAACGACGGCGGCCACAATCATCAGCAATCCGACCGCAACCATGAACAGGCTCTGCACTTTCACCGGCTGTTTGGGCGCGCGATAAAAACAGTACAGGCCGACGACCAGCATCAGCACGGTCGGCAAGTAGTCCAGAAAATTGAACGCCGGAGTTCCCGCGAACGGCCGCAGCCATCCGCCGAGAAAAAGAGTCGTGGCGATCGACGCTACTACCACCATATTGGTGTACTCCGCGAGGAAATAGAGCGCCCAGCGGAAACCGCTGTATTCCGTCATGTAGCCAGCAACAAGTTCCGATTCCGCTTCCGGCAAGTCAAACGGTGCGCGATTGGTTTCCGCGATGGAGGCTACGATGTAAACGAAAAATCCCACCGGCGCGGCGAATGCGAACCACATTCCGTAATCGCTCTGCGCCTCAATAATCTCCCGAGTGGAAAGGGTTCCAGCCAGAAGCAGCGCACCGACGATGGCCATGCCAGCTGCGGTTTCATAGCTCACCAGTTGCGCCGCACTGCGCAGCGCGCCAAGCAGCGAGTAGTGGCTGTTCGAGGACCAGCCGCCGAGAACGATTCCGAAAATTCCCAGCGCGCCGATTCCCACAACGAACAGGAGGCCTACGTTCAACTCCGCAATCTGAAACCACGGTCCAATTGCCAGCGCGGACATCGCCAGCATGGCCGCGGTCACGGAGATGAGCGGCGCGAACCAGAAGATGGCCTTGTCCGCTTCATCCGGAATAATGTCTTCCTTGATGAGCAGCTTCACCGCGTCGGCAATCGGCTGCAGCAGGCCATGCGGGCCGACGCGCATCGGGCCGAGACGCGCCTGCATGTCCGCCATGACCTTGCGCTCCATCAGCACGATGTATCCGGCGACCAGCGGCAGAACCGCCACGATAATCACGGCGCAAACCAGCGGCACCCAGATGGAGATCAAGAAATGGAGAACGTTCATCAGCATGGCGCTAGCGGTCCACTTCCCCGAGCACGATGTCCAGCGTTCCGATGATGGCCACGACATCCGCCACCAGATGCCCGCGAATCATTTTGTCAAAGGCCTCAAGATTAATGAGTGAGGGCGGGCGAATGCGCACGCGGTACGGCTGCGTGGTGCCGTCGCTCACGATGTAATAACCCAGCTCGCCCTTGGGCGCTTCGATCGCGTGATAGACCTCGCCCGGCGGCGGCTTCAGGACTTTGCCGACCTTGCCCATGATCGGCCCGGTGGGAATATTCTCGATGGCCTGCAGGCAGATCAACCTGGACTGGCGCATTTCTTCCATGCGCACGATGTACCGGTCAAAGGTGTCGCCGTTTTTGCCGGTGGGGATTTCAAATTTGTATTGGTCGTACGCGGCGTAGGGCATGGCCTTGCGGATGTCCCACTTCACTCCGCTGGCGCGCAGCACCGGGCCGGAAGCGCCGTAGTCAATCGCTTCCTTGGCGGAAAGGATGCCGATGCCCTTGGTGCGGCCCACCCAGATGCGGTTTTCGGTCAGCAGCGATTCGTACTCGTCGACGCGCTTGTCAAAGGGCGTGCAGAAACGCTCCACGTCCTTTTCCAGTTCGTCGTACGCCTCATATTGCAGGCCGCCAATGCGGAACGCGTGCGTCGTGAGCCGCGCGCCACAGAATTTCTCAAAAATCTTGAGAATCTCTTCGCGCTCGCGCAGGCAATAAAACAGCGGCGTCAGCGCGCCGATATCCAGCGCGTGCGTGCCCAGCCAGAACAGGTGGCTGGCGATGCGCTGCAACTCGGTAAGGATTGTGCGGATGACGCGGGCCCGCGGCGGAGCTTCCGTTCCCAGCAGTTTTTCGACCGCTTCGCAGTATCCCAGGCCGTTGGAAACCGCCGCGACGTAGTCCATGCGGTCCACGTACGGCGCAAATTGCTGGTAGCTACGGTGCTCCGCGATTTTTTCCACGCCGCGATGCAGGTAGCCGATCACGCACTCCGAACCGATTACTTTTTCGCCGTCCAGCCGCAGTTTCACGCGCAGCACGCCGTGCGTCGACGGGTGCTGCGGCCCCATGTTCAGGACAATTTCATCAGCGCCGAGCACGGTCTGATCGGCGTGAGTGGCAAACGGGATGCGTTCGTCGGGCATGCGCTATTGTCCGCTCTCGATGCCCAGGTTTTCGCGAACCCAGGCGGTGTCCTGCGTCAGAATGTCGTAGTCCTTGCGCAAGGGGTAGCCCTGCCATTCGTCGGGAAGCAGAATCCGCTTGAGGTCCGGATGGCCTTCAAAGATCACGCCAAACATGTCAAAGACTTCGCGCTCCATCCAGTTGGCGGTGGACCAGACTCCCTGCACGCTGGGAACGCGTTCGTCCGCCGACGCCTGCACTTTCAGGCGCAGGCGCTCGTTCTTTTCAAACGAGTACATATTCAAAACGATATCGAAGCGCTTCTCGCGTTTCGGCCAGTCCACGGCGGTGAGATCGCTCAGCCAGTCAAATTTCTCGTTATCGCGGCTGTAGACGGTGATTTCGCCGAGCAGTTCCCGTGCGACCACCAGAATGGCCTGCTTGCGGTCTGTCCAGGCCTCCAGGATCGCCGGCCCGAATTTCTCTTTGTATCGTTTTACGAGGTCGTTATCGAGCGCCACCGGGCCTTCTTTGGGAGGCGGTGGAGCAGCGGGCGGCCGTGGCGCGGCAGGCGCCGGAGGCTTTGCACCAGGCGCGCCGGGAGCGGCCGGAGGTTTCGCGGCGGCTGGAGTGCCAGGCGCTGCGGGCGGTTTCGCAGCGGGAGCGGCAGGCGCGGCCGGAGCAGCAGGCGGTTTAGGTGCGGCTTCTCCCCCGGCGGCCGGCGCTTTCGGCTCAGACGGCTCACTCGGTGGATTCGCAGACGGCTGCTTATCTTCCGGATCGTTTGCCATGAATTAGGAGTAGAGCGGCCACGCGAAAACCGCGCGGCCAATATTAAGTTGTAGCTTTTAGCACACGGCGGAAAACAGAGTCAACCTGTTCCGCGAGCATCTTCAGGCTGATGAATTCGTTTGCCGCCGACCCAAAAAAAATCCCGGTCACCTTCCGTGGCCGGGAGTCAATGGGTTCAGAACCGGGCGCAACCTACACCCATTCGAGGGCGCCCTTTCGATAGAGCCAGACGTACCCAATGATCAAAATGCCGAGAAAAACGAACATGCTCGCCAGGGCGTAAATCTCGGGCAGGCGAAAACCCTCATCGCGGGTGGAGAACAGCACGGCCCAGGGAAACAGAAACGTCGTCTCCACATCGAAGATCACAAACAAAATAGCCACGATATAAAACCGCACGGAATATCGCCCCCGGGTGTCGCCTTCCGCTTCCACACCGCATTCATAAGGCTTTAATTTCGCGCCGACAGCGGCCGGGGTCGGACGAATCAGCTTGAAAACGATGAGTGAAAGGGCCGGAAAGGCGGCCGCGAGCGCGGCAAAAATAAAGATCGGGATGTACTGGGTCGGCATGGCTCTTCTGCTGAAAGGCTCTCCCCGGAGCCCACACGATTACCGCCGGAAATGCTAACACAGGCGTCAAGAGCGAGTCACTCGGTGTTCGTACAGGACTGCCAAGCCGGGACGCAAACCCGTCCCATTCGCGACGCCAAATGTCGCGTGAAGGTAACTCCGTATGGATTGAACAAATTGGACTGGCAATTCGTGCACGGCGGCGGAGGGCGACAGATACAATCGAGCCAGGCTGTTCCGCAACGGAACATATCGGCTTTCGACGGAGGGTCGGAATGCGTGTGGCGATTTTCCTGGTGGGAGTTTGCCTGTTCTTTTCTGCCGCGGCAGCGGCGCAAGGGCCGGCGGGGGTTGGCTCGGAAGGCGGACGTCCGGTTACCTCGGCGAGCGAGCGCGACAGCAATCCCTGGCAATTTGCTGTTGGCTACCAGTATAACCGGGACAACCTGCTGGGCAGCCCGTTCAATACGCACGGCGTGGATTTCAGCCTGGCTCGCTACTTTCGGAGGCGGTTCGGAGTGGAGGCGCAGGTGGGCACCGGTTTTCTGGGTAAGACCGGCCAGGCCACGACGCCGCCAAACCTGAGCTCCAAATCCGTGTTTGCGGGCGGCGGGCCGCGGTTCACCTACACCAACAATACCCGCTACGAACCGTGGGCGCACGTGGTGATCGGGATGGAGCATTTCCGGTTCAGCCAGACTTCGGCATTGCTCGGCAGCAACACCGCGCTCGCCGGCCTGGCGGGAATTGGATTAGACGTACACTTGCGACATCATTTTGCCGTGCGGATAGAGGCCGATGAGATGGAGTCGCATTTCTTTTCCGCCTTCCAGAGATCATTTCAGGCCGTTGGCGGAGTGGCGCTGGGGTTCTAGCGACGTCCGAGAGACTCCACGAATCTATCGAACCTTCGCAGTGACCAATGTCACGCCCATCAGTGCCCTCCATCACCGAGCGCAAACTCAAGCCCGTTGAAAAATACAGAAGCATCGCGATGGCTCGAAATTGAGCTGCCCGGTCGTGGTGTAAAGCTTGTGCAACGGCTTGCTGAAAACACTGTGAAGGGGTGCGGAAATGCCCGGATGGCTGCCTGCCTGGATGTTTCACTTTGCTCAGTGGCTCGATCAGACTTCCTTCGGCCACTTGATGCGCGAGTCGCTGTATATGTTTCCGGTCGTGGAAACGCTGCACGTGTTCGGGATTGTCGCGCTGGTGACGTCCGCGTTCTTGCTGGATCTGCGGCTCTTCGGCATCGGGCCCATGCGCGACGAACCGGTGGACAAACTCGCGCGCTGGATTTTGCCGTGGGTGTGCGCGGGGTTTGCGCTTCAGGTAGTTACGGGGACACTCATGTTTTCCGCTGAGGCGACACGGTCCGCGGTGAATTCCTTCTTCTGGTACAAGATGGCCCTGCTCCTGGGAGTCGGGATCAACGCCCTGGTGTTCCACACCACGGTGTACAAGCACGTGGGGACGTGGAATAACGCGCGCGTCGCTCCGGTTGGAGCCCGAATTTACGGCACGTTTTCGATCTTGCTGTGGCTGGGGATCATTACTCTGGGGCGCTGGTTTTCTTTCCATCTGACGTAGCGCCGGCGTCCCGCCGGCAATTTTTGTGCCGCACGTCGAGACGTCTAAAGCCTGCCGGCAAGCCGCCGGCGCCACGAATTTCGATGTGCTGATTCCTATGCGCTGGAGGCGCGCTCGCCGACCAGCTTGGCGGTCATGGTGATTTCGGCTTTCAGCAGGCGGGAAATGGGGCAGCCGGCCTTGGCGTTTTGCGCGGCGGTATCAAAGGCGGCTTGATTCGCGCCGGGAATTTTCGCAGCCACGTCGAGATGGACCTTGGTGACGGTGAACCCGGCGTCGGTCTTTTCCAGCGTGACGGCGGCGGTCGTCTCAATCGACTCTGGAGTGATTCCGGCATTGCCGAGTTGCGCAGACAGCGCCATGCTGAAGCAGCCGGCATGCGCCGCGGCGATCAACTCCTCGGGGTTGGTGCCGACGCCGTCCTCGAAGCGCGTGGAAAAAGAATACTGCGCGTTGGACAGCACCTTGCTCTCCGTGGAGATTTTTCCCTTCCCTTCCTTGAGCGAACCATTCCAAACGGCTGATGCTTTTCGTAGCATGATTATTTTTCTCCTCTGCGATTGAACTGCCTAAAATTCCAAAAAAAACTGCGACAAAACTATTACGGTTGTCATTCAGAGCGAAGCGAAGAATCTCTCCGTGGGTTCTTCTTCGATTCTCTTCGTAACGTTAGTCTCCGCTTATCGTTCAATCGAAGAGAGATTCTTCGCTTCGCTCAGAATGACAGATCAAGACATCGGCGAATCACGATTCTACAATCAATTCCTTGGCGCGTTGCGTGGCTTTCATCACCGCCTTGATCAGCGTGACGCGCAGTTTGCCGTCCTCGAGTTCCAGGATGCCGTCCATTGTCGAGCCCGCCGGCGTGGTCACCGCGTCTTTCAGCAGCGCGGGATGGTCTCCGGTATCCAGAACCATGCGCGCAGCGCCCATCATGGTTTGCGCCGCCAGCAACGTGGAAACGTCGCGCGGCAGGCCGACTTTCACGCCGCCCTCAGCCAGCGACTCGAGAATAATATAAATAAATGCCGTGCCGCTGGCGGAAAGTCCGGTCACCGCGTCGATTTGCTTTTCGTCCACTTCCACCACGCGCCCCACGGCCTGAAACATGGCCTGCGCGATTTCCAGATGTTCCTTCGCCGCATGAATCCCTTTCGCGAGGCCGGTCATTCCCGCGCCGATCGCGCACGGAGTGTTGGGCATGGCGCGGATCACCGGCATGTCCATGCCCAGATGTTTTTCCATCAACTGCGTGGAAACGGAAGCAACCACCGAGACGATCATCTTTCCCGGCTTCATCTCCGGCTTGATTCCCTCGAGCACTTCCTTCACGGCCTGCGGCTTCACGGCCAGCAGGATGATATCGGCATCCCTCACGGCCGCGCGATTGTCGGTGGACGCTGCAATGCCCAACTGCTTGGCGAGTGAGCGCGCCTTTTCCGCGTGGCGCACGGTGGCGTGGACGCGCTTGGGCTGCATCAGTTTCTGCTCGAGGAATGCGCGCAGCAGAATTCCGCCGATTTTGCCGGCGCCTAGCACCGCCAGCTTCTTGTCTGAAAGCGAGGTTTTCATGGTGCCAGCATTGTTGACGAGGCTGGGCCTTACGTCAACCTCTGCCGTGAGACGCGCCGCTCTTGCGCGTGTGAATTGTCGGTAACTTGGAATTTAAACCGGACAGGCTGAAGCCTGTCCTACGTCAGTCGTGGCGCGCCCCGCCTAGCACTTGCAGCGCGTGGGGCAACAGATCGGCGATCGCGTCGAGGGATTCTACCGCGCCACGCGGGCTGCCGGGCAAGTTCACGATCAGCACGCGGCCGCGGACGCCGGCAAGCGCGCGGGACAACACGGCACGAGGAGTCTTCTTGCGGCCTTCGTCGCGCATCAGTTCGGAAAGTCCCGGCAAAAGTTTGTGGCAGGCTTGCGTGGTCGCTTCGGGGGTGGAATCTCGCGGACCGATTCCGGTGCCGCCCGTCGTGAGGATCAGATCGGCATCGTCGGAGTCCGCGAGGGACACGAGACGCGCGCTAATTTCAGACGGCTCGTCGGGCAAAACGCCTTCGGATACTACGCTCCATCCGAGTTCCCCGCAGCGCACGCGCAGATTCGGTCCCGAAGCATCGCGGTGGGTGCCGCGCGCAACGGAATCGCTGATAGTAAGAATGGCGACGCGCATTGTGTTCCAGTAGGACAGGCTTCAGCCTGTCGATTTCCATTCGGAGGAAAAAAGTTTTTGCTGCACTTGAAGAAGGCCACAGGCTGAAGCCTGCGCCACTCAGCCCTGCACGCTCTCGTTGGCCTCATCCATCAGGCGCATGGCTTCCATCAGCAGGCCGGTGGTGGAAAGCGTGGTGGTTTCGCGATCCGAAGTTGCGCCGAACTGAATTTCAAATTCACCGTCGAGCCAACCGATCACCTGGTAGGCCACGGTATCGCCTTCGGTCGCACCGAGCGACGCGTGCTTGCACTGGCCGGCGACAAAGTAGAGCTGGGCTTCTTCCCCGTTGCGGCGCAGCGTCAGCCGGCAAGTCTTCTGTCCCATTTCCAGCGACTGCATCAGTTCGGTGACGCTCATTTCCTCGAGGCGCCCTTGAATGACCCCCGGACGGGACGTCTGCCGTTGCATTTTTTCCAGGTGCAGGCGGTCCACGATTTTCTTGACCTGGCGCACCAGGTCCGCCACAAAAAACGGCTTGGGAATGAATTCCTCGACGCCGCCGCCGACCGCGGGACGCAGTTTTTCCTCGATGTCACCGCGGCTGGCCACGAAGACGAATGGAATGTTCTGGGTGCTGGCACGGCCGCGCAATTTTTCGTACAGCTGGCGGCCGTCGAGGCCCGGCATGCGGAAATCGGAGATGATCAGGTCGGGAGGATTGTCGATGGATTTCAGCAGGGCGTCGGCGCCGTCGCTCGAGGAAGTCACCGAGCAGTGCGACTCCATTCCCCGGCACATCAGGTCGCGAATCGTCGGATTGTCATCGACAATCAAAACCTGCACGGTTTGTGAAGGGGCGCTCATTGGGAGCCGTTACTTGTTGGTTCGGCGCAGATAGTGGCCGCTCTTGCCGCCGATTTTTTCGACCAGCACGATATCGCTGATTTCCATGCCCTTGTCCAGGGCTTTGCACATATCGTAGACGGTGAGGGCCGCCGCCGAGACCGCCACGAGCGCTTCCATCTCCACGCCCGTCCGCGCCGTCGCCGTGACGCGAGAAGTGATCTCCACGCCATTCTTGCATAGCCGGGCGGTCACATCAATGTGGGTCAGCGGCAGCGGGTGACAAAGAGGTATCCATTCCGAGGTGCGCTTGGCCGCGGCAATGCCCGCGATTCGCGCGATTTCCAGAGGATTGCCCTTGGGAAGCTTCTGCCCGCGCAGCGCGCGCAAAACCGCGGGCGACATATGCACAAAACCGCGCGCGAGGGCCGTGCGGTCCGTGACTTCCTTTGCGGTCACGTTGACCATGGCCACTTCCCCGCGTTTTCGGAAATGCGTCAGTTTCGCCATGGGATCAGTCTACTACTTTCGTGCGATGGGCTTCACGGCCTCGGAAAGAATTTATTTTGTCATTCTGAGCGAAACGAAGAATCCCTCTTTGGTTTTTTCTCACGCTTAAATCGAAGAGAGATTCTTCACTTCGCTCAGAATGACAGCGTCTTTACTTGTTAGTGGAATGAGAGAACGTCCTGAATTGTAATTTAAATCCTAGAGCGCGCCCCTGCGGGGTACTACGTCTACCCATTCGCCAGCCGCAATTTCGGGCCGCTCGGGTCCCACAATCAGGAACCCATTCGCCAGCGCCAGAGCCACGATATCGCCGGAACCTTGCCACGGCAACTGCGTGACCCGCGCTTCCCGGCCTTCCCATTCAATCCGCGACGGCAAGAAGTGAGTCATCGGCCCCTTTTCATGGACCGGTGCAGCGAGTTTCGCCCGAAACACCGGCAGGGGCCGGGCCGTCGCGCCGTTCAGGATATCCACCGCGGGAAGGACAAAAAGTTCAAACGTAACCATCGTCGATACGGGATTCCCGGGCAGGCCGAAAACCAGCTTGCCGCGGCACGTTGCAAACACCGCAGGCCTTCCCGGACGAATCGAAACGCCCGTGAAATGAAACTCGGCTCCGAGGTCAGCCAAGACCTGCTCGACCAGATCGTACTTGCCCATGGACACGCCACCAGAGAGAACCAGAATGTCCGCCTGCAGCCCGCGTTCGATCAAGGCACGCAGAGCCACTTTCTCGTCGGGCGCGTTTCCGAGTTGCAGGGTTTCAGCACCGCCGGTGCGCGCAAGAACCTCGATGGAAATTCCGTTGCTGTTGCGGACCTGGAGCGGACCGGGCCGGCTTCGGGCATCCACAACTTCATCGCCGGTGGAGAGAATTGCGAGTCGCGGGGCTGAAAAAACATCCAGCCGCGTGGCGCCCGCTTGCGCCGCCAGAGCCATCTCCGCGTAGCCCAGCCGCGTTTTCGGCGCGACGAGTAAGGCTCCCGCGCGCGCTTCCGACCCGCGATAGACGATGTGGTCGCCCTTGGGCACGGCGCGATCCACCGTGATCATCCGGCCTTCCCGCGTGGTGTGTTCGATCATTGCCACGGCATCCGCGCCCTGCGGAACAGCCGCGCCAGTCATGATTTCCACACATTGCCCCGGCAAGATGCTGGCCTCGATTTGTCCGCCGGCGCGAAGTTCGCCGACGCATTCGAGGCGCGCGCCCGGCGCCGGCGCGTCCGCGGAGCGCAACGCAAAACCGTCGCGCGTGGAGCGATCGAAGGGAGGATAGTCACGATCGGCAAGCACGGGCGCGGCCAGAATACGGCCGAAGGCCTGCTCGATTTCAATCGTTGTGTGTGCTGCGGCTCGAGGAAGAGTTCCGGCGATCTCAATTACTTTCTGCCGCGCATCAGTGTAGGAGAGCATGGAATTGCCGCGCTAAATCCACGTGGCCAGCTGGGTGCCGGCGCAAACGATGGTGGCGTCGCGGTCCGGTCCCGTTGAAATCATGCCGATTTCGACGCCCAGAAAATCGGAAATAAATTTCAAGTAATCGACGGCGGCACGCGGAAGTTTGGCGGCGTCCTTCACGCCAAAGGTATCCGACTGCCATCCTGGCAGGGTGCGATATTCCGGCGTGACCTCCGCCAGATCTTCCGCCGCGGCCGGCATTTCCTTCACCGGCGTGCCCTTGTAGCGGTACCCCGTACACACCTGAATTTCCTTCTGCGTATCGAAGACATCGAGCTTGGTAACCACCAGCGAGGAAATTCCGTTAATGCGCACCGCGTAGCGCAGCACCATCAAATCCAGCCAGCCACAACGCCGTGGCCTGCCGGTGACCGCGCCATATTCCTTGCCGCGGTCGCGCACTTCGGTGGCTTCAAGGTCGGGCATCTCGGTGGGAAATGGGCCGCTGCCAACACGCGTGGTATAGGCCTTGGTCACGCCGGCGACGGCATTGATGCGCGTCGGCCCGACGCCGAGCCCCGTGCAAGCTCCCCCGGAAATGGCGTTTGAGGAAGTGACGTAGGGATACGTTCCGAAATCGATGTCCAGCATGGTGCCCTGCGCGCCTTCAAACAACACGGAACGCCCCTGGTCCAGCGCCTTGTTAATCAGTTCGGACGCGTCGGTCACCAGCGGGCGCAGGCGTTCGGCCAGCTTCAAGTATTCGTCCGCGAGGCCTGCGGTATCGAGAGGCACTCCGTAAGTGGCTTGGCACACCGCGTTCTTTTCGGAAATCACGCGCTCCAGCTTTTCGCGAAAACGCTCCGGGTTCAGCATGTCACCGACGCGAATGCCATGCCGCGCCATTTTGTCTTCGTACGCCGGACCGATTCCGCGCGACGTGGTGCCGATTTTTGCGGCGCCCCGCGCAGCTTCCGCGGCCTTTTCCATTTGCCGGTGATAGGGAAAAATCAGGTGGGCCCGGGTCGCCAGATGCAACCGCCCGGTGATATCGATCCCGGCTTTCGCCAGCGTGTCCAACTCTCCCACCAGCGCCGCAGGGTCGATCACCACGCCCGAGCCAATCACGGCGTGCTTGCCGGGACGCAGGATTCCGCAGGGGATAAGCTGCAGCACGAAACGGCTGCCGTTGAAGATGACCGTGTGGCCCGCATTGTGGCCGCCCGCGCAGCGCGCGATGTAATCGAACGAGGCCGCAAGGTAGTCCACCACCTTGCCCTTCCCTTCGTCACCCCACTGAGCGCCCACCACTACAATCGACTTCATCGGCAAATTGCTCCCAGGCAAATTCAAGTCCGTATCCGGTTTGCGGCACACTCCGCGAACCCGCTCGGAGCATGCGTTGGCGACACGGTACAGGCGAACCTGTCCGGACAGCCACACGCCTCCGCGCCACTCCAAAACCACGGATTCTTTAGGAGGGATCCAGCCAAACGCGGACTTGCTATGCTACCTGCGGTTCAGACAGAAGGCAAGGGTGCGAGGAGCGTGAGGGCGGCGTCTGAGGATGGGTGGCGCATGCTGTAGCTTGCGGAGTTACCCTGACGCAGTAGACAGGGCTGCCAAATGATACTGCGCAAGCTAAAGCATGCGCCATGGGGCAGTCTGGCGGCTTAGGCGCGGACCGGCGCTCCCACTTTCGATTTCAGCGCCATGATCGACCGCACCACGGCATTGGAGGCGGAAGCGAATTCGCTCTTTGCTCCCAGCGATACCTCTTCGAGAAGCTGTTCGCCGGCGTTGGCGCGCTCCACCACCTGCGCGGCGACCTTGTGAAATCGCGTATGGTCAGCTTTCACTTTGGCGAATTCCGGCAAGCCCGAAAACTGCTTGCCTTCCCCGGCAATCCACTTCCCGAGATCGCACGCAGTGTCTAAGGCTATCTGGGCGGCGTTCAATGAATGGTCCGGTTTTTTCAGATAAGCGGCAAGCTTCGTTTTCCAGGCGGAATGCGCTGCAATCGCGTGATCGAAGTCCATCTTTGCCCTCCCAACGGAATTCGCCAGAGCCTGGAAGCTGGTGAAGGCCCCAGGCCCGGCATAACAGGAGATCTATCGGCGCGAATCAAAATACCTTTACCCGGCGTTTCGGGTGCGGCGGGCGGCTCTTGCCTTTCAAAGACCGCCGGTGCTATAGGTGGTCGTCAAATTGGCGCTCCTGAAGCGCTTCCCGAGGTGGCACATGCCCATTCCACGTAGAGACCTCCTCAGGCACTTAGTTGCGTTGGGCGCTTTTCCCGGCCTGCTGGGTTCGCCGCTCGCATCCGGAAAATCGGGTTCGTTTTTCGACGCGCAGGCCGCGAGCGCATTGAATCCTGACATCGACGCCAAGGCTTTCGATTTCTGGTCCGGTTTTGTAGCTACCGATGCGACGCCGTCTCTCGCGGGCCGCAAAACGCGCGGCGGCGCGCAGACGCCCGCCGCGGGACCCAACGACGTGCAGCCGGTCTTTCTGCACTACGGAGAGGAAGGCTTCAAGAATGCCGGCGAACTAAACCCGTCAAAGATGGTGAACGACGGCGATGTCATGGTCAGCGTGAATACTTCCACCGTCAAAGTCGGAACCGGAGATCAGAAAACTTTCGAGCGCGTGCAAAACGCGCAACTTCGCGTCGATCTGGCACAGAAAACCGGAGTGATTCCGGTGCTCGAAGCCATGGCTTATACGGTGGTCGGAGCCATGAGGTCGGTGCAGGTCACAACAAAAGGAACGGCGGCGCAGAAGAAATCCCAGCCGGTGGTTCAGAACATCAGCGTGTCGTCCGATGCTACCTGGCAGAAGATGCAGAATATCCCCTTGCCGGGCGGCGAGGGCCGCTGGGCGCTGAACCTGGAGGCCCAGAGGAAAGATTCCCTCTTTTGCAAAGTGCTGCAAAACGTGGTGAAAGAGGGCGGAATGTTCGCGCCGGTGCTGGGACTCCCGGGAATCGCCATGTCCGCGCTGCAATCGTTCAACAATTTGTATGGGGCGCTGCACGCCAGTTCGGTGAACGTCATTCAGTCCGCTCCGCTTCGCGTATTTGCCACCCAGGAGGCCGTTCACAAGACCGGCGTGCTGGGTTCAGCGAAGGGTATCCTGCTGCAAAGCGGTACGTACGTTTTGATTCCGGCAAATCAGTTGCCGGACATGAACCAATTCAGCAAGCTCGCCGTCATGCAGGGTCGGCTGGTGCCTCCACAAACCAAGCAGACGGAACTCGATGAAGCCGCCGCCGATACCCTCAAGGATGTGACTTATGTCACGTTTGACGTGGAGGTTATGCCGACGACTCTGTTCGGCGGGACCGTAAAGAAATCCTCGACCTAACAGATTTCCTGCACCTTTAGAGCCTTTAACCGCCTGGCCGGCGCTCATTTGATCTGATGTTGCGTACCTTTTCGGGCACTTCCACAATTCGTAGTCCATTCCTCGCCGGAACGATCCAGTATAATTTTTGTGCGGTGATCCCTTTATGGCGACTGACAGGCAGATTCCGTCCTCAGACTTAGAACGCCGGGAAATTCATCTCAGTATCTTTGCCTGCTCGGCAATCGTGGTGCTTGCCGGGGGAATCGCCCTGCTCATGTACCCAACGGTCTTCGCGATTCGCGACGAATCGCGGGCCCCGGTGCCGGAAGTTGCTTTCTTCGGATTTTGCGCCCTGGCGTGCTTGCTGGTGGCCTACATTGTCGACCGGCAGGTTACCATTCGCCGGTTGCGCGCCCAGTTGGCGGCCGATCGCAGGCGCACTTCTGAAGCTCTGCGGCAGGCCAGCGCAGACCTGCTTTCCACGATGCCGAACTTCAATACGTTTGAAGATCGCCTGACCATGGAATTCCGCCGCGCTGCCGCCGCGGAATTGAAACTCTCTGTGCTGGTGGTTGGCGTGAAACTCAACCCCGCGTACTCGGAGCCCGGATTGGCGATGTCTGCATTGGGCGATGCCGCCAAGGCCGTTTCCCGAAAGCTGCGCGAGCAGGATTCCCTTTTCGTCCTTAGGACTTCGTATTTCGGAGTCATTCTTCCGGGCGTGGACCAGCCGGGCGCCAAGCGCGTGGCGGCTCGGATCGCCGAAGGTTTGCCCGATGCGGCCGGCGCCAGCGAGCGTTTTACTTTCAAGATCGAAACGATCAGCTATCCCGAACAAACTTCCAGCGCGCATGACCTCGAATTGGTGGTCAGCGGGTGGCTGCCGGAAGGCGACACCAAGCAACCCGCGGTTCCCGACGTACACCACTACGCGTAGTGATTCCCGCTTTCTCGTTAATTTAATTTCAAATTGTGAATTGTGCGTGGATCAGTTGCGTTTACGGGTAATCTTAGCGGGCCTCTTCCACTGCTCCCCAATCCAATCCCCAAAAATTTTCGCAGCCGACGAACTCCACTCCAATGCGAGTGTCGTCATATTCGTTGGGGCGTTGCCACGCGACGCGCGCGAGAGCCTGCTCGCCGGTGTCCGCGCGCATCACTTGAATGGTCTCGCCGGCCTTCGCGCCGTGCTTGCAGCGCACTAAAGCTCCATAGCGGCTGACCAGCACTGTTTCCGTGTCTTCTTCCCACGCTCCGCCCAGGCGTTCGGAACTGAGGCGCACGGGGATCGCCGCCGCTTTGCGCGGGCTGCGGCGCAGGTGGCGGCCAAGTTCGCTGGCGGAAAGAATGATGTGCAAGAGCTTGGCGCGATCGAGATTATCGAGGTCTTTGGCATTGTGTTCGATTTCGTCGGCCTGCCGCGTGCATTCTTTGATGAAACGGCGCACCGATTCGGTGTCCGCGGCGCTCAGTCCGGGCCCTTTGCGAACTTCTTCGTAGTGGTCGAGGCGCGAGTAGCAGTCCGAGATGAAGTGCCCCCGGCACAGCGCGCCGCCGTCGAGCCACGCAGCCACGGGCCGACCACACTCTGCAACGCCGCACTTTTCGAGCTTGATCATAATGATTGCTCACGCAAAACGCCGAAAGATTGAGTAGCTCAGGGAATCCATTCCGGGCGTTTGGCTTGGCGGCGCCTGGAATGACTTACGGAAACCTTCGCCTTATCTCCCCCATGTTATTCTCCCGGCACACAGAGCGGCTGCCGCAGAAACCGGAGTGGCACTGAAGAATTAATAGCGACTTGTGACGACCGGGCGCGCGCGGCGGACTTGCTCAACCTCGCACCCCTACTCTGGCGGCAAATTCGTTGTTCCCAAGACAGAGGAAGCGTACGATGCGCCTCAGTTCAGTTGATTTGAACGGAGGAAACTATGAACAGGATGTCTTGCATATCCGTCGTAGTTACGATGATCACTGCAACCACGATATCAATGGCACAACAACAACCGGCAGCAAAGACGGAAAAAAAAGCGCTGCCGCTTCAATTCACGCAGGCCCTGCCTCTGGCTGGCGTTCAGGGACGCTTCGACCACTTTAGTGCCGATCCCGAGAAAGCTCGAATATACCTTTCCGCGCTAGGCAACGACTCCGTGGAGGTGATCGACACCACGAGAGGTACGCGGATTCAGAGTGTCACCGGTCTAGGGATGCCGCAGGGAGTGGTCTACGCTCCGGAGGTTGAGAAATTGTTCGTTGGCAATCGGGTCGCCGGTCCCCATGACCCGGACCTGCCCGGTAAAGGAGTCGTGAAGGTCTTTGACGCATCTTCGGCTGAATTGAAGCTCGTTGACACCATCGAGTTTCACGCGGATTGTGACAATCTTCGCTACGATGCGACTGACAAGCGAGTTTATGTGGGCTTTGGCGACGGACCGACAGCAGGCATCGGCATGATTGACGCGATGACTGACAAACGCGTAGGCGAGTACACGCTTGGGGCGCACCCAGAATCGTTCCAGCTGGAGAGGTCGGGAACGAAGATTTTTGTGAACATTGCCGATGCAAATCAGGTTGGGGTAGTGGACCGCAAAACCGGAACGGTCACCAAATGGAAGTTGGCGGGACTTGCCGCCAACTTTCCTATGGCGCTAGATGAGGAGCATCAGCGCCTTCTGATCGGTGTTCGTACGCCGCCGCGACTGGTGGTCCTCGATACGAACTCTGGCAAGGTAGTTGCCAGCCTGCCCGCCGCGCCCGCTATGGACGACCTGTACTATGACGCCGATCTCAAACGTGTGTACGTCCCCGGGGAGGGTTCTATCAGTGTCTTTCAGCAAGACGATCCCGACCATTATCGCCTGATCGCGAATGTTCCAACCCCTCCCGGGGCGCATACCTCTGGCTTTTTCTCCCGTGTGGGAAAAAAGGCAAAAGTCGGTACGCTCGTTCTTGCTGTCCCCGCTCGTGGCGGAAAAGTGGCGGAAGTATGGTTTTATTCGCCGCGGGAATAGAGTGATTTTTCGCGGAAGAACGCTAGGAATCATCTCGTTATGACCGTAATCGTTCCCGGTGTGCGTGCGAATATCTTTCGGCTTGGAACGGCTCGCCGTGTGGACTGTATGCAACCGCGAAGGTTGGCGTCCTCCGGGACAGCCGATTAACTTCGCGCCGACGCCGTTCGGTTTTCTACGACCAAAACCCGGCCTGGAGGCATTGCCGCTCGCATCTTTCGTAGTTGGCGTCCGCGGGCACGTTTTCCCTGCCGGTAATTTCCTCCTGGAATGTCTGGAAATGGACGAGCTTTAGGCCGTCCGGCCGCGATACCCAAATGGGATTGCACTGCGCGTTTTCGTTGAGCAGGCAAAGCGTTCTTGCCGGCGAGAAATTATCCGTCACGGGCCCCTCCGATCCAATTCCAGGATGCCAGCGGGCGGCTCTGCCGTCAGTGACACAGGTCACCTACGGGTGTGCGCCGGGAGGGCCAACGAATTCGGCGTTCGCAGCGAGGCGTCACGGGCCGGGCTATTGCGGCATCCAGTTCGGGCCGATCATCTCGCGCAAGGCCTTCGCCGTGGCCCACGGAGCAGCATTCGTGAACCGCTTCACCCACTCCGGCCCCTCGCCGATTTTTACCCGGTCCGGCGTGAATTCCGGCGAAAGCGTGTTGGCCATCAGAGCGTAACTCGCACCGTCGCGCAGGCGCAGCGCCTTCCAGCAGCCTCCGGGCACGGCCACTACCGGACGTTGCCCCGCGGCGAGGTCCATTCCCAGCGTCACTTTTTCCGCGCGGCCGTCGGGATGAAAAATGAAATAGTCCACGGGTCCGCCCTCAATCAGGATGTGCGTGTCATCCGGCGCGAGCCAATGCAGATAGTTGATGGGCCGCTCGCGCGTGAGCATGTAGTAGTTCTGGCTCTGCACGGCCAGCGCGCGGCCGCCGAGCGTCACCTTTTGCGCTGAAACGCCGATGATCCCGAGATAGCCGGATTCCTTGGGCAGGACGGTGAGATGGAGTTTTTCGATCAGCTCGAGTGCTCGCGCGCCGGTGCCGGCCTGCGGCGCGGCGCGAAGGGCAACCACACTTGCGATGGCAATCACTACGGCGATAAGGGATTTCATGGCGGAAAGAATAGCAAAGTCTGTCGCGCCGAAAGGAATCTTCGTTGCCGATCCGGTGTACAATGGCCGGCGTCCCGGGATATCTGATTTCTAAACATAATTTGTGGCGGATTTTGAGTCCGTAATATCTGCGCTGGCCTGGCGCGCGGTAGTTTGGGAGCGGTGATAATTTGGGAGGACGGAAATATGAGAGATCATTCGGGAGCGACGATGAGTGACGAAAGGAATTCTGCCGGTGAGGGCCTGACCCGCCGCGAAGTGATGGCGCGCACCGCCTGGGCCGGCGCTGGCGTGGCGGCCGGAATGTTGGGAGCGGGCGGCATGGAAAAGTTAATGGGCGAAGTACAGCCGCGCGTCGACGAGTCGCAAGGCCGCATCTTTGGCGCGGCAGTGGCCAAGCTTCCGCCGATCGACGAACGCTACCCCATCGTGCCGACCTGGAAAACGGAACTGAAGCAGCTCGCACCCAATGTCTACGCCTATCAGCAGCAGGGCGGCACCGGACTCCTGAACGCGGGCATCTCCAACGCGGGACTATTCGTCGGCGAAGATTCGCTGATGGTTTTCGACTCCCTGGGATTTCCGCTGCAGAGCAAAGCGTTCATCGCCGCGTCCAAGCAGGTGGGCGGCGGCAAGCCCATCACCCACCTGATTGACAGCCACCACCACGGGGATCACGTGGCCGGCAACCAATTTTTTCTGCCCGCGCAGATTTCCAGCCATCCCTATTGCCGGCAGGAAGTATTGAAGGCGATCGCAGCGACGCCGTCATCCTGGCCGAAGCAAGAAGGCTTGGCCGACGGCACCGAGGTGCGCAAACTTACGCCGCCCACGGTAACGTTTGAAGACAACCTGGTCTATTACATCGGCGGCAATCGCGTGGAGTACCGCTTCGTGGGCCCGGCGCATACGTGGGGAGACCTCGTCGCGTTTCTGCCCGAGCACAAAATCCTTTTTGCCGCGGACCTGGCCTTCTTCTACCTCGTTCCCTACTGCCACAACGCGTACATCTCCAAATGGATGGAATCGATCGACAAAGTTTTGAAGATGGATGTGGACGTGATCGTTCCGGGACACGGGCCCGTCGGCGGAAAGAAAGAACTGGCCGAATCGGGAGAGTATTTCCGTTTCCTGAAGCCGGAAGTGAAAAAACGCTACGACGCGAAGATGACTCCCGGCGCAGCCGCCGCGGACATCAAAATGGGCAAGTACGACAACTGGATGGGCCCGGAGCGCTTGTTGATGAACACGGTGCGGCTGTACGCGGAATTCAAAGGCACGCTAACGCCGGACCTGGACATCGAAGGCACAAAACAAGCGATTCTCGAGTACAACTCGATCAAGGCCAAGTAGGACAGGCTTCAGCCTGTCTGGTTTAGAGTATCGGCCTCCGAGCATTTAAACCTGACAGGCTGAAGCCTGTCCTACAAGTGGGTCTCCAGCAATAGCGTTAATTCAGTTATAAATCCATTCAACTCCGCCAGCCGTTCCGGCGTTGCCTCGACTCGCTGCTTCTTCCACACAAACCACGTCTTGCCTTTCTCCGTAATTCGCACCGTGAGATTGCCGTCCAGCAAAATGCACGGTTCGCCGAACACGCGGAATCCG
>Ga0070735_10001130_pt1 | contig 26510 bp, 26 predicted proteins | sample Coa_R1_FD_66443 | JGI IMG/M metagenome (GOLD analysis project Ga0070735, IMG submission 66443) | Surface soil microbial communities from Centralia Pennsylvania, which are recovering from an underground coalmine fire - Coalmine... | ecosystem: Environmental > Terrestrial > Soil > Unclassified ...
CCAAGTGAGGGTGCTGCAGTATGTTGCGGAGGGAGAACGAGTCGTCGACTACATTGAATTCGGTGGACACCATACAGGCACAGCCTTTTGGCCCGGGCTCTTCCGCAGCCTCGGCCTGCCGGCCATTCGTGCCACCGGCCATGAAGTGAAGTTCACACAGACGAGCATCACTCGGATCGAGCGTGGCCGAATGGCCGAGACGTGGGAAGACTTTGACCGCGTCCGGCTCTGGCTCCAGCTCGGCGTCAACCTGGTTGTCCCTGGGCAATGACAGTCTCGCTGCACCGGTCAACATTGACTATCTGCGGCTGGAAACACGGTCCCTTCCTTGGACTCTCATCGATTTACATTTCATAAACGAGAGTCCTTTGGACTGCACATTGTTCACTGCCGTAGTTACTGCCGATCAAGCGTGGAAGAGGGAGCGCATGGAGAGACAGTGGCCGAGCGTACGGCCCGACAGCCGTGTCACCGGCTGTTCTCCCCCGTAATGTGACGAAGCGCTGCACCCTGCGAGAACGCCTGCGACGATGGTCTACGGCGAGCAACACTTGCCGCGAGTTACCGGATCCGTGATCCTGAAAACCACGATTGTCCATAATGGTGTCGCGCGCCCAACGCACGATTACGGGTCCGAGTAGTTACTTCTTTTGTGCGCCTGCATCCCGGCTTGGCAGTGCGAATTGCAGTGCACACGATCGAGCAGTCAAGCAGTATATGGCCCGCGGCGACTGGGGTCAGCACCCCCACGATTACGGGCGCGAGGGTAGTGACTCGACTGCTCAGGATGGCAAAGCACGTCAGCCACAGCGCGATGAGACCGGAATTGAAAGCACACGCGGCCGCCGCAAACCAGAGCATTCGCGGCACGTTCGTGGTCTGTGGGGTAGTGTTAGCCGTCTTGTCCGCCATGCGTTTTCCCCTGCGTTTGCCTCAAGATCCGACAGCCGTGCAGGCGGACCCTCGGACTGAATTTCGGACCTGGAGTTTCCCGGGTTTCTGCGGCCGCTTCAAGTCCTCCTGGAATCTCCACTGGACAAGGACGCTCACACGATTGAGGATGGTCCACAGCCGGCCGCTACCGCCAATACGATGCATGGTAGCGGCTGGCTGCTTACTTCGGCCCCGGGTAAGAAAAGTTCTTCTCGCCAGCGGGAATCGGCATGTGTAGCCGGTTCTCGGGCGGCGCCAGCGGACAGGTCCAGCGATGGTTGTAAGCGCACGAGGGATTGTAGGCGTAGTTGAAGTCGAGCTGGATGCGCTGGCACCCGTTGTCGCTCGATAGGACAAGAAAGTCGCTGCCCTTTATCGTGTCAAAGAGGTAACGTCCACCCCCATAGGTCTCCACTGGCGCCGTGGCATCTCGAAATGGCAGGAAGAGTCCACCGCCGTAGACGTCGATCCAGTACATCGACAACTCGGCTGCCTCTCCATTGATTGTGAAGTGAAGGATCGCCGAACGGCGCAGCGGCATCGTCTCATCCCCACTCGTTTGGGCCAATCCGCGTTCCGACTCGGCGCGAAGCTCGACCGTAGCCTCGACGCAGGCCTGCAGGTTGTGCGGAAAATAGCTCAGACCCTGGAACTGCCGCTTCTGCTCTTCGTTTAGCGCTGACTGCGGATGGTGTGCGAAAAGTCGATCTCGCTCCTCCCGGAACCGCTGAAGCACGGTCTCCGGCTGCTTGCCGTCCTGGAGCGCCTCATTGCGGTCTCGGTAGAGCGCAAGAACACGCCGCCGATAGTCATAGAGATCGAGATAGTTCACTACGGTCTGCAACTGCAAGCGCTTCGCGATCTGCCCCGGAAACCGGCGGAGCTTCGTGCTGATCGCACTCTCTCGCTAATCCTCCACGACGTCGATGGCCGAGGTGTCCGAAGTCAGCTCTTGGCGAGGGACGGACCCGAGATGCCCTCTCTAGCCGTTTTGCACACTGTAGACAGCCGCGACCATGGGCTGACCGGGGTCCACACCTAGTTCGGTCATGATCGGGACCAGCGTCTCCCCGAACGACTGGAACTGCTCCATCGACTCCCACACGTCGAAAACCTGGATAAGGCCATCCACCTCCATCGCACAATGAAAGGTGCGGCCCGGCACCGAGCCGAAACCAGCGCCTGCTTGCTCGAGCCGCTCGATCGTCTCGTCGTATTTCGCCGGGGTGAACCCGCTGGGTTGGAAGTACAAGCCAACTGCCATGTTCTGTCGCTCCTCAGAAAAAGGTAACTCAGTGTCACATACGCGTGCCCCGGCTCGAAGGGAGATCGGCTGTCCCACCGGAGGCGGCTGCTCGCCATCGTGTCGGAGCCCGATGGACGATGCCGATCGTCTACTCCGCGGCCCCCTCGCCGTTCACGGCATGTGGACTGAGCTCTGACGCCTCGTCAGCCTTGCGGTGGTCCGATGTCGAGTACCGTGCTGTCCACCGGCATGAGGCTTGGGGCTTGCGCGCTTCATGCCGACATAGGCGGTTCGGGCTTCTCTCCAGACCGGCCAGCTCTAATACCGAACCTCAGCGACCGTCGAACAGAGACGTTTTCATGCGACCAGTGATGCGAGAAACATGCTCGACGTACTGTGGGCAATTCTGTGTCTACCATATTGTCAAATCGACATGACACAGGTAGACTGCACCTCAGATCGGACAAAAGCCAATGGCCGACGTCCGAAGGAAAGATTGGGACCCGACAGTATGAAGCGGTAGGCGGAATCCGGCAGCGCAGATTCGAGGGAGAGCTGGTGTGAGGGAGAGCTGTTGTGAGGGACCGCTCTGCTCGTAGCTCACTGACAAGCAGGCGGCCCAGCCAAAGGAGAGAGGAATGAAAGGGCTCATAGAATCTGCCTTGTGCGTCACTGTGGTGGTCGCTGCGGGTGCGATAGCGCTTCCAGGCTTCCAGGGAGCAAGCGCCAGCAGCAACACCTGGTCCAGCGGGATGTCGCTTCCAACACCTCGTATGAGTCCCGGATCGGCAACCGTTGGCCACCTGACCTATACGATCGGCGGCGGAAACGACCAGCACGGCGATACCCAGTACACCGTCAACGAAGCCTACGACCCCACCACCGATAGCTGGGCCGAAGGGGCACCCATGCCGACGGCGCGCCAGGCCTTTGCCGTCGCGGTTGGACCCGGCAAGAACCCGCTCATCTTCGCCATCGGTGGGTGTCCGCAGGGCTGTGTGAGCGATCTGTCAGTGAACGAGGCCTACGATCCTGTTGGCAACAGCTGGTCGGAGAAGGCGCCGAAGCCCACCGGCGGGTGGGGACTGACCGCTGCGACCGCTGCCAATGGCCTCATCTACGTCTTTGGTGGTGACTACTTCAACCCCTCAACCCGAGTGGAAGCCTACAATCCGGCGACTGATAGCTGGAGCTGCTCGGTGGGCGATACCAGTCCCGACTGCGCCTCCTCGACCATCGCTCCCATTCCCGAAGCGTCCTTCGCCGGTGAGGCCATCGCGGTCAAGAGCACGATCTATCTCCTCATCGGTCGCTCTGGATCAGCGCCGACCGGGGACATGTACGCCTATAACGTCAAGAAGAACAGGTGGAAGAAGCTCAAACCGCTTCCCACTGCCCGAGAGTATGCTGGTGCGGCGGTGACTCCCGGCAAGACCGGCGCGATCTTTGTCCTCGGTGGCTGCACGTCCGGCGGGGCGACGGGCGCCAATGAGGCCTACGGCCTGAAGACGAAGACGTGGACCACGGTGGCTCCTGCGCCAACCGCCACGTGCGGCCCGGGCTACGCGTTGATGTCCAACGGCGCCATCCAGGTCGCGGGCGGTGGAAACGACGGGAACCTGGATGGAATCAACGCGAACCAGCTGTACACCCCATGACTGCCGAACGTCGCCCTCCAGACTGGACACCCATAGCGCCCGATGACTCGAGGGGTCGCTCCTCCATGTTGAGAGCGACCCCGCTCCTTTGACGATCACTCGTCAAACGCCAATGTCCGGGTGGAGTTTCGGAAGGGCGAGACAAAGTGATACACACTTTGGGCCGTCCGTGCGCTCGATGACTGGTAGTATTGCGCACGCTCCTGGCTACTGTCGGCCACTGTCCGAACCGCCGTTCGGCACGCTGGCGATCGCCGGGCGGTTCGCAGTGTCCACGCCCGAAGACCACTCGCATTTGCGTTTCGTGGCGCCGCGAAAGTCTCGCCTGCGCAGATCCCTCGGCAGGGTTAGTTCACGGCGGTGCCGTCGGGCGCTTCCAACGTCGCTGGTGCCTCCGCGAAATGCCGGTCAGGATGTGCAGGTTGCCCTGGCCGTACCACTCAGTACCATGTGCGGCCGCGGCTACAGCTGCACCACCTGTGATAAGAGCGGTTATCGTTCACCGCTGCGCTGACCGGTCCAACCACGCGCTGCGGCGGTTACCACCTTCGCGCCGAGGCAGACATCAGATGTCAACGTCAGCGATAGGTGGCCACTTTCTTCGACGCTTTCTCGCACTGCTGGCGGGGGGCTCTCCTGCTCCGTTTGACCCCTTGACACCGGTGATACGATGGCACCATACGGAAGGCATTGACGCGCGGACCGCATGATGGCCACCTCGACCGTGCTGAGCCACTGGTGAACCCGATCCGTTGTGGATCGGGTTTCTCTGTCTGAGAGGAGGCGAAGTCGAGACAGGCGTCTCGCCGCACGCTCGTGCGGCTGGCAGCATCTTCTGGTCCACGATACTCTGCGCATCCGGAGGATTCAGCGTCCGCGCAGGTGCGTCTCCGGGGCCGCGGAAGATCGTGCGATCACGTGGCTGTAGAGAGGAGTACGAGGTGAACAGATATCACAGGGGACTGCCACGCGCCACGGCGGTGGTAGCCATCGCGGCGATCGTCGCGGTCGGGTTTCAAGCCGCTCACGCCGCGACCGGCCAGAGACAACTCGGCGCTACCGCCCCGCGGGGCCAACATCTCACGCGTGCAGCGGTCACCTACGCTGGTCCGGCGCTGAAAAGCCCGTCCTTTAGCATCGTGGAATACGCCGATGCCGGCTCAGGTCCCTCCTGCACGGGCGGGGCTGACTCGATCGACGAGTTCAGCAGCTCGGGCGGCGCACCGATACAGAACTTCAAGACCACGGCGAACGAATGCGCTGCCTACTTCGGATCGAACTACCTGGCGGGGGGCATCAATCCCAAGGGTGCCTTCTGCATCGTTCTGGCCGACGTGAACGCGGGCGCTGCCCCCGGCAACTGGGACAGCTTCATTGTGGACAAGTCCAATGGCAATATCACCGCTCAGGCAAGCACCAAGCCGGACACGTACAAGATCGGCAAGACGATCGTCTCTGGCACCCCGAGCGACGTGCAGGCGGTTCCGAATAGCCAACAGTTTGTCGGATCCGATGTAACGGGCAATCTCGAATTGATCGCGCTCAATCCGAAAACCTGCGCGATCAAGTCCATCAAGGGTGCAGCCGGCGGGAGCACGATGATTAACTCCACGATCGTACCGGACACGGCACACCCTGGGAGGTATGACGCGGTCGCGTCGGACGCCGGCGCGAACGCCGTGCAGACCTTCACCCTCACTCCGTTCAAACACACCAACACCACGGCGGCGTCAGTCGCCGGCGGCGCCGATGGCATCTACAGCGCAGGGAACACCATCGCTACCGGATCGGCTCAGACTACCTCGCAACTCGAGGTTGGGAGCAGCTCCGCGCCTGGCGGCACGTCCTGGAGCGCGCTCGCCAGCGACCCGAATGGCTACAACACCTCCGATGTGCTCCTGATTGGGGCGTGCCTGTGGGGTGGTAACGAAGGCGGTACGTCGCCGACGACCGTTTCATCATTCACGCCACCAGGGTATGGGCTCAACAACAGCCAACCGGTCCTGAATGGCAGTCCCTACGTCGGTCCCATGACGCAGGTACCACTGGGCGGCGGCACTAACGGCTTGCTCGTGGACAATGTGGCGACCGGCGTCCTCGATCTCAGTGTGCTTGGATCTGACCACTGCACGATGGGCGCCTTCACACCGTTCGCGTCATTTACTGATCCCAACGGCTACTCCGCCGGGATGCTGGCCGCAGCCCTCCCGTAACGGAGGAGAAAGCGCTCCTAGGGGATTACGGCAACGTCAGCTGAAGGGTGACGCCGTAGAGCGTCACCCTCCAGTTGACGTTGTCCCTTATCCTGGGGCCGATTCGTCGGCTCATCTGCTGCTTCCGCGCCCGACTCTCTCTCATGCTACCCGCGCGGCGGACAGGAAGTAGCCGGGTGAATACGCTCACTCATCGGTCCCGACACCGAGCACGCCTAGCGCCGCGCGTAAAGCCTGCACCTGCTCGGGCGCGAGCGCCAGGCCGGCCCAGACGCCACCCGGCTCGATCGTGACGAGCAGTTCGGCCGTCCTATCGGCATATAGTTCCAGTCGGACGCCGAGCCGACGTGCCGGCCCGTCCGGGTCGCCGCCGGCAACATCCCAGGTTGCAACGGGCACGCCTTCATCCGTGTTCATGCCCTCTGTCCCAACTGGCATAATCAGCGTACCTCCCAGCTCGATTGGCGTCGGCTGGTAGGTGTCTCACGGGGCGGCCTGGTTACTCAGGCCGCCTCTTTTTTTGTGGGCCGGATGAAGGGCGCAAGGCGCTCAATCTCGCTCCGCGGGATCAGCTTCTCGCGCCGGTCAAGCGGATTGTTCACCGACTGCAGCTCGCCGTCCTTCACCATTTGCCACACCCGCCGGCGGGTCACGTGCAGGGCGTCGGCCGTCTCCTGCAGGTTGAGGTATTCGGTCTCGTCGCTCATTGGTACTACCTCCTGCTCTCAGCCTACAGTCTGAGATTCCGTGTGTCAATACGTTATTTTAGGCGTTGACAGGAACGTGATTATATGAGAGAATATGGGTGTAGGAAGTGAGACACCTACAGACGCCAAACAAGCCAAGGAGGTACCAGCGATGACCAACCAGACAACGAGCGAGTGGCCGGGAGAGTCCGAGTGGGTGATGGTTCCCAGCACCCAGGAAGTCGAGCGGGAGCGCCGCTACTGGGCCAGTGTCGAGCGCATCGCGGAGTACGAGGCGTGGTACGTGATGCAGGCCGAGGAGTGGGACGAGGCCGATGAGTACGAGCCGGCGGAGGTGGCGTGATGGCGTCCACCGTCACCGTCACTCCCACCTGGCAAGCTGCGATGCAGCGAGCCCTGCGCGACCACCTCAAGGCCACACGACAGGTCGACGGCACCTACCGGGTTCCATCGGTGAGCCAGCCGGGTAAGTGGCACATCGTCAGCCTGGACAAGGCCGGCCACATCATCGACTGCTCCGACTGCAAGGGCTGGGAGAACGGCGGCCGGGAACGACCGTGCAAGCATGCCGGCGCGGTGGCACTGGGCCGCGCGTACGAGACGGGCGCCCACCTCGTCATCGCCCGGCGACGTGTCGAGAACCTGCCGGTCCAGACCCGGACCACTCGTTCACAACTCTACCGATCGGAGGGCGCGGCATAAGCCGCGTCCCTTTCCAATGGAGGACACCATGCAGACCACACAGCTCCGCTTCCCGGACGGCCAGCTCGTGCTGACACCGGGTGCGTTGGCCGCCTTCGCCCGCAATGCGTCGGGCCCAGACTACGCCGATTTGCTCGGCCGTCACCTCGCCGGCGACTGGGGTGACGTCTCAACGGAAGATGCAGCCGAGAACGAGTACAGCGTCTCTCGCCACTTGCGGATTCTGAGCAGCTACCACCTGGCGGACGGTACGCGAGTGTGGTTCATCACCGAAGCCGATCGCAGTGCCACCACGGCGCTCCGGCCGGAGGAGTACTAGACATGGACAAGCGATTCATCGTGACTCGTCAGGGCAAGGAGTTTGCCCTCTACGCGGGACTACTCGACGAGGCCCACCGGCAGGGCTTGAAGCGGATCAGCACGACGCTCATTCAGGTGCCGTCCGAGGAGAACGGCAACACGGCGATTGTCGCGGCGGAAGTCGAGACGGACAAGGGCATATATGCCGGGATAGGTGATGCCTCGCCGGCGTCCGTGGCTCGGCCGATGGTGCCACACCTTTTGCGGCTTTCAGAGACTCGGGCGAAAGCCCGCGCACTTCGGGACGCGGTGAACGTCGGCGTGGCCGCGCTCGAAGAGCTGGGCGGTGATGTCGACGACACGCCCGCCAATGGCCGGGAGCATACGGCGTCGATGCGCCAGCCGGCGAGCAACGGGTACCCACGGAGAAGCGCCTGACCAACAGGGCCGGCCGGAATTCTCACCCGGCCGGCCGTTCACCACAGAGGATCCTACATGAGCAAACGGGCAAACGGCGACGGAACGAACATCACACGCCACAAGAGCGGCAAGTGGTGGCAGCGCGTCACCCTGCCAGACGGCACGCGCAAAGCGTTTTACGGCGACACGCAGGCCGAGGTGCGACAGAAGCGCGACGAGTACCTGGCCGCGTTCCGGGCTGGTCGTATCTCAACCGACGCGGCCCAACTCACTGGGAAGTACTTGCACGACTGGCTGAAGAGCCACAAGAGCGTCAAACCTCGTACGCGACTCGATTATGAGCGCCAGGTGGCTCTCGCTGCGCCCATCCATTCCATCCGGCTCGACCAGCTAAAGCCTGCGCATGTCCAGGCGCTCTACGATGAGCTTGCGGAGCGCGGTCTCGGTCCAGTCTCGGTTCAGAAGGTGCACCGTGTGTTGCGGGCTGCTTTCCGCCGTGCCGTGAAGCTTGGCTACATCCTCCGCGCACCGACGGAGCTTGCTGACCCGCCGCGGGCCGAAGCGAACGAGCGCCCAACGCTAAACGCAAAGCAGGTCAACACCTTGCTCGAAAGCACCCGCGGCGACAGGCTGCATGCGCTGTGGGTGACGCTGCTCCTTCAGGGTCTCCGCTCCGGCGAAGCATTGGGGTTGCGGTGGACAGACATCGACTTCGAAGCAGGGAGATTGACTGTCCGCCAGACGGTGCAGTACCTCGGCGCCCAGGGCCTGGTACCCGGGACGCCAAAGACGCCGCGAAGTCGGCGCACGCTCGACCTCGTGCCGGCCACTGCAGCAGCGTTGCGGGAGCATCGCGCACGCCAACTCACCATGCGTCTGGCCGCTCCAGTCTGGGAGAGCCGGCCGGAGTGGCAAGACCTCGTATTCACGACCGACGCTGGGAAGCCGATATTTCCAAGCAGCCTCAGAAAGCCGCTGCTACAGGCCTTGAAACGGGCTGGCCTGCCGGCGCTGCGCGTTCACGACCTCCGCCACACCTATGCCACGGTCCTGTGCGGGGCAGGGTGCGAGATCATTCACGTGCAGCACGAGCTGGGTCACAGCTCGTATCACCTCACTGCCGACACCTACACGCACGTCCGAACAGATCGAAGAAGCCCAGCGACGGAGCACATGGAGCGCCTGTTTCCGTCGGTGAAAGCCGCCCACTGACCACCGAGGTAGGGATCTACGTGGACCTCTCTTTAACTGGAGTGGAAGAAGCTCTCCTCTGAGATTGCCCCGAATCGCCGGTGACGTCAGTCCACGGGCGATACGTCCACGCCCCAGAGGCCTGCCATTTCCGTAAGCAGTTCCTCGGGTAGTCCAGCCTGGGTCCATGCCATCCGGATCTTTGGGCGTGCGCGTTCGAGCCGCTCAAAGATTGCAAGGCCCTCCGGCTGGAACAGAAACGGGCTATGAGAAGGATCATTGGCGTTATTTTCGTAGATAGCGCTAAGTTTCTCGTCGTTATGATGGGCGAACTGTCTCACGAGCTTGGGAATCTTCGACCGCTCGCTGGCCGAATAGGCGGGCTTAAGAGCTTCGACCATCCACGCCGATAACTCCGGATTCGTCACATTTGTGCAGTATTTATAGTACAGATGTTCTAGATCACGCAAAATAGCAGCCACTTCGTACCCTGCCTGACCCATGATAGCATCTCGTGAGCTAGCGATCTCACTATCCACAACCTCCAGAAGCGCGATGATCCGGTAGATCCGACGCTTGACAGCCGGCGGCGCATCCTGGATGGGTTTGTAAATTAACTCGTGCGACACCTCCGACCAGAGGTTTGCGGCGCGAGTGTGGACCTGTATTTCGCACACGTATGCGCTCAGGTCTTTACCGTCCTGCGTCAGGACTCGATCCCTTAGTCGAACCTCACAGTGGTTTGCTAGGTAGCCGAGTTGATCAGGTCCCAGCCGTTGCGATAAATCTTCACAATGCAAAATGTCAAACATGCCTGCGAGTTCGGATACGACACGCTCCACGTCATCCGCATACGTAACGATCGCCCTTACACCAGCCAAATCATGGATGTCCGTGGACAGTCCCGAGACACTTCTGTAGAGCAGCTTCTTGACGAAACTCTCGACTTCCTTGGCGCGAGCCGTGACCTGGCAGCGCACCTCGATCTCTTGCATCCGGGCGCGAACTCGGTCCTTGACGAGACATGCTAGGTCAACGTACGTCGGCCTCTCGGCGAGATACTTGGCGCGAGCATCGAGTATCGTCACCGTTAACGGTTCTTTATCTGCTTGAGCTTGTCCTCGATCTGCACGCGCGTCCGGCCGTCGTCCAATTGCTCCACGCTCACCTCAGGGTTGATCTCCGTGCGAGAGCCCAGTTCCACAACTTGCTGATAGTTCTCGCCTTCGGGCGCTGCTACGACGGGCGCAAGGACCAACGTTCCTCCCTGGAAGGTCATGGCAACCCGGGTCATACGCTTTTCGACCAGCGAGATGTCCTTCCGAAATGATCTGAGGGCAACGCCTTGCGCCTTCGCATACTCCTGAAACGCGAGCACATCCTCTTCCTCCAGGTGTGCGTCGAGAAATGCCGCCGGATTGACGGATGTCGACGCTCGCTTCATTTCCGCGTGAACCGCGATCAAGTAGTCAGCCTGTTTGCTCGAATCGTCAATCGACTCATTGACAAATTTAACGAACGTCGAGTAAAAGCGCTCTGTTGTCCTCTTGGGGTCCTCAGCGTAGACGCATCCCAGGAACCTCCGTAGAAAGAAATCGGCAACTTCCTCTGAAGGTCGGTAGCCCCGCTGGTTATCCGAGATGCGTCCCGCGATGCCATCGAGTCCGTCCGCCTCCTGCACAAATAAAGCAGCCTTCAGGACTCGATGTTCGTCGGACAAAATGAGGTTTTGCACTGTGTGGAGACCGATGGTTGTCTTTCCGTCAAGCTTTTCGCGGGTGGCACTGACACCGTCCTGGCCTGAGAGTTTGACCACGACGACACAGCGGCCCTCCTTGATGCTTCCCTCTCCCACCAAGAGCAACGCAGCTCTCGTCGACACTCGCTGGCTTTCCCACAGGTGTGTAGCAATCGTGCACGAGAGGGCGACGAAGTCGTGCCGGTCCGTGGAAAGGCACTGATGGAGACACCCGGGCACCGGCGACTCGGTATCTGGTGCCGCCACGACGTCGTGTCCCCGGGCGGTGAGTGATCCGATGATGTGCTTTCTGAAGAAGATCATCTGAGCGTCGGTCGCCGGACTGTCAGTTTCACTTAGGTCTTCCAAGGGCTCTCGCTTGCCCGGTAGTCTCGTCGGTATCTCGTGGACGATTATTCGATTCAGTTGCAGCAGAGTGAGATCAGCCTTCACGCCGCTGGTCTCCAATGTCCGGCCTTCCTACGACAGGCGCAATTTTCTCCGACATCCCTGTGACGAGGCAATACGCCTCCACAAGTCGATCATGGTACGCACTCGCGATCCGTCCCTGCGCCCACCAGGAAGCAGTGAGTACTACAAGGGCGCCGAGCAGGCACGCCCACAACCCCTGAGGAGACGTAGCGGCGCGCCCGGTCACGCGTAAGGCGACAGCCAGAGCGCCTGACCACACAGCCATGCACCCTGCGCAAAAGGCCGTGTCACGCGCCACGCGTGCACGGCTCACACCATAGTCCAAGTAGGCAACCATCGCATCGGACTTCTCAAGCACGGCGAGTCGGGCCGCTCCGCTTGTCACGCCGTAATCGGTTTCCATGTCCCTCTTTCTCGCCTTATGCAACCGACCGAACACGGAGTCAGCCAGGCGGTCGGTCACTGTCCCCCACGCGTACGCTCCAGCGAGTGCCGATACGGTCACCAGTGCTTCCCAGTCCTTCAGCCCCGAGAACGCGGAAGCGCTGATACCGAATGCAGCCGCCAAAGGGATGAGGATCCAAGCGAGGCCCTCCAGCCCAGCGATCAAGACTTCGGCGAATATCGCGGTAGTCGTCACGCCTGTCTCCATCGCACCGGAATGCATGGGCCTGTTGCCTACGTCTAACGGAGCGTCCAACAATACTGTACCTGCATGGTGCTAAACAAGAGTGGCCCAATGGCCTTCGAACAGCGAAACGACGCCCGTGAGCCTTCGGCATATCCGCTGACGCGTCTGGTTTAGCTCGCAGTTATCGCGTAGTCATTCTCGGTTCGACAACGGGCGCGGTTGGTATACGGGTTGGTATACCTGTCCACCATGCGCGCCACAGGCCGGGCCGGATACGTGCGTGCTCACCCGAACTATCGCATCTGCAAGCCGAAATCCAGGGAGGGAATTGGTGAGGGCGGTGGGACTCGAACCCACGACTCACGGATTAAAAGTCCGATGCTCTACCAACTGAGCTACGCCCCCATGGCGCTCCATTGTAGAAGCGCCATCATTCCACATTGCCGGCGGTACGTAGTGCGTCGTACACGGCACGAGTCGTGGCGGCGCGGAAACACCCCCACTGCGACCAGTTCTCGTCGAGGTCCGGACTGTGCCCGTCCTCCAGCCGTTCAAGCACATTTGCCAGGTCGGGGAGATCCGTGACTCCGACCTCCCGGAACGACTCCACCTGCTCGTCCGGGTCGATCGCACCCAGCGATCCGCCGATCTCGTCCAGGAGGAACGCGTAGCTGCGGAAGCGCGGATCGCCGCCCGCTGAAGCGCCGGACGGAAAGTATTGAACGAGCGCCAGAAAGCGCTCGATACGCACCTCGAGGCCAGTCTCCTCCCGGACCTCGCGCTCCAGAGCTTCGAGCACCCGCTCCCCCGCCTCGATCCCACCGGTCAGGAGGCGGTACACATTCGGTGGGTAGAACGTCTTGGAGAAGGTCAGGATCCGGCCCGACGGACGCCGCACGACCATGCACACTTCGGCGGTGCGCGTTTCCGTCGCGTGCTCCCAGTACTCCTCGTCGAACAGGTAAGCCTCTCGCCGCAGCGGCTCGCCGTAGCGCTGCGCCAGCTCCTGCAGTTCGGCGTCGCCGGCGAATCGCGTGGCCACGATCTTGCCTCCATCTCCCGCGTGAATCGACCGGCACGATGGCCGTCCCAGGGCCACCGGTACGCACCGCCCGAGGAGGGACCGGAGGCACGGGTGCCCGTGCTCGCGTCGCTCGAGGTATACACGCGGCTCCCGGTCTGCCATAATGTACACGCGTGCTGGCCGTTCCTGGTGGGTATCCGGGCGTACGCATCTTCATGCGCTCAAGAGGACTGAAGGTCGTGATGATGCAGAAGACGTCTCCCCTGTCGTCGGTTGTTCCTGAACGGGACGAAACCACGAGTAGTATCGCCCAGGCGGTGTCGCCAGAACGGCAGGCAACGGTGTGGGTGAGCCGGCTGACCGGAATCGTCGGCGCCATCTGTCTGTTTGCGGCACTGAGTGTTTGGCTCTGGCGCCCCGGGCACTGGCGTCTGGTCCTGGCCTTTTTGACGATAGCGATGTTCGCGGCGATCCTCCACTCGTACACCTTCGAAGACCCGACGTAGATACGCAGTCCCGAGCGTTTCCTCCAGTCGTAGCCGGGCTGCCGTATCGCTCGCTGCGGGCCGGTATGCGTTCGGGCTCATGAGTCCTTGCGGAGCACTGCGGTGAAGGCCTCCGGCGGTAGCTCGACGTTTCCCACCCGTTTCATGCGCTGCTTGCCTTCACGTTGCTTCTCGAGCAGCTTGCGCTTGCGGGTGACGTCTCCCCCGTAACACTTGGCGAGCACGTTCTTGCGCATGGCGCGAATCGTCTCGCGCGCGATTACCTTGTTGCCGATGGCCGCCTGGATCGGAACCTCGAACAGCTGGCGCGGGATGACCGCCCGCAGCTTGTCGACGAGCTCCCGGCCCTGGTAGTACGCCTTGTCCCGGTGCGCGATGATCGACAGCGCGTCGACCGGCGTTCCGGCAACCAGCAGATCGACCTTCACGACATCGGCTTCGCGGTAGCCGCTGAACGTGTAGTCAAGAGAGCCGTAGCCCTGGGTGCGGGACTTGAGCTCGTCGTAGAAGTCGACGATGAGCTCGGAAAGTGGCATGTCGTACCTGAGCATGACGCGTTGCTCGGAGACGTAGTCCATCTGCACCAGCGTGCCGCGCCGCGCCTGCACCAGCTCCATGATCGTGCCGACGTGGTTCGGCGGCACGAACAGCGTCGCCGCGACCCACGGTTCGTGGATCGACTCGATCTCCACCACCGGCGGCAATTGCGACGGACTGTCCACTACGAGCTCTGTACCGTCGGTCTTCGTGACGTGGTACTCCACGCTGGGCGCGGTGGTGAGAAGATCGAGGTCGTACTCACGTTCCAGCCGCTCCCGGATGATGTCCATATGAAGCAGTCCGAGGAACCCGGTGCGGAATCCAAAGCCAAGCGCCGCCGAGCTCTCCGGTTCGTAGACCAGGCTGGCGTCGTTCAGCCGTAGCCGGTCAAGCGCGTCGCGCAGCAGGGGGTACTCTTCGCCGTTCATCGGAAACAGGCCTGCAAACACCATCGGGTTGGCCGGCTGGTACCCGGGAAGAGCGCTCGTCGCCGGGTGATCCGCCGAGGTAATGGTGTCGCCGACCCGCGACTCGCGTACCGATTTCAACCCGGTCGCGATGTAGCCGACTTCGCCTGCCTGCAGCTGCTCGACGGCAACCATGCCCGGACGGAAGACGCCGACCTCAAGTGCTTCGATCCGGCGCTCGGTCGAGATCAGGTAGAGGGGCTCGCCGTCCCGAACCGTGCCGTCCATGACTCGCACGTACGCGATCACTCCCTTATACGGGTCGTAGTGAGAGTCGAAGATCAACGCCCGCAAGGGGGCGTCGGCGTCACCCGAGGGGGGCGGCACGTGGTGCACCACCGCCTCCAGGATCTCCTCGATACCCACACCTTCCTTGGCGCTGGCCAGTATCGCACTGGACGCGTCGAGACCGATCACTTCCTCGATCTCCCTCCGGACCTCGTCCGGATCCGCGGCTGGTAGATCGATCTTGTTGATCACGGGGATGATCTCCAGATGGTTCTCGACCGCCAGATAGACGTTGGCAAGCGTCTGCGCCTCGACCCCTTGCGCCGCGTCAACGACTAGCAGCGCTCCCTCGCACGCGGCAAGCGAGCGCGAGACCTCGTAGGTGAAGTCCACGTGACCGGGCGTGTCGATGAGGTTGAGCTCGTACTCCTCTCCGTCGCTGGCCCGGTACTGCATGCGGACCGCCTGGAGCTTGATGGTGATGCCGCGCTCGCGCTCGAGGTCCATCTGATCGAGCACCTGCTCGGTCATCTCACGCTTGGCGAGCGTATGCGTCGCCTCCAGCAGGCGGTCGGCGAGTGTCGATTTGCCGTGGTCGATATGGGCGATGATGCAGAAGTTGCGAATGTGTGCTGGGTTCACCGTCAGTCCGTTCGCGGCAGGAAAAGGCGCTGCCTCGCGCTCGCGTCGACCCCGGGCACCGTTCCCGGTAGGCGGCAAACGCCGCTTGTAAAGGCGTCACTCTCGAAAAAAGCCGGCCGCGAACGAGGGGATGCGGGCCATCGTTCGGAGCCAGCCTTCCGGGATCGCGCTGTCGCCGCGCTCTCACCATTTTACTCAGAGTCACGGCTTCGTCCGGGATTCAACCGCGCTGTGGCACAATCAGGATGGACTGCAAGCGAGAGCTCCGGCACTCCAATGTGTCCGCCGGAAGAAAGGATAAGGCATGGACGGTAACCAAGACTGGTACCGGCAGCTGGCCGCCCTCGTACTCCTCTCGGCGTCGCGCGCCGCTGTCGAGTACATCACGAATCCCGGTAGCCGGACCGAGGCTACCTCGCAGCTCAAAGGAGCGTTCGCCGAGATCGACTACGACGCGATCGCCCGCGCGCTCACTCGTTCGATCAACGATCTCGCGGACACCAGCAAGGACCGGCTGAGTGGCACCATCGATACGCTGCGCGAGCGCGGCGTCGGGGCGGTGGACGATGCAAAATCCAAAGCCGAGCAGCGGCTCGCCCCACGGAGAAAGGGTAGAAAGATGCGGTTCCTTTTCGGTCTCATCATGGGGGCTGTGATCGCCTACTTCGTCCTCGACGAGCAGCGCCGTGACGACCTGCTCGACCGACTGACGGGCGCCGGTGGGCCAATCCAGCAGACCATGCCGGACTACTCGCCGCCTCCGCCCAGCAGTACCGCTACCGGCTCGTCGGGGTCAGAGAGCAGCACTGGCGCCTCGAGCAGCACCACTTCCTCGGAAAGCGCGACGGAGTAAGCGGCCGGAGTAGATCAGTCCGCGGCTGAGCTGGCCTTTACCGGCCGGAATCGCACGCTGCCCGTAGGTTCCAGGGCATGGCGCCATCGCGCGCTGTTGCGCCTCTCGCTGTGCGCTTCCGGCCGCCCTCTCCGTCATCCACCGCGGCATCCCCGGCGCACGCTCTGAAGCCTCGGTCCGCCGTGACCCGGGTACCCTCCGGGTGTGGGCCGCAGCCCGGCATGTCGGACGCTGCCCTTGCCGTGAGAAACCCGTAATGAACGCACGTTGTCCGATCCGTGCGGGAATGGTGGTGGGTCCGGCATGTCGGCGTTGGAGTCGGTTTGACGGTGGTGTGCGTGATATCCGACATGCCGGGCTGCGGCCCACACCCGGAGGGTACCCGGGTCACGGCGGACCGAGGCTTCAACGTATGGTGTCCGCAGCGTCTTGGGGAGACGTGGTATTGTGCCCGCCCCGACTTGGGGGACCCAGCGTTGTACCCCGCCGCGACGGGGGTAGACAGAGCATTGCGCCTAACGCGACGCGGGGAGACACGGTGTGATAGGCACGGGGCGGGCCGCGACTTCACGACACGTGCCGACGCGTCTTCCATACCCTGAAGCCCCGGACGGCCCTGTCCGGATCGCCCCGCAGGGCGACATGTCGGGTGGCGCTTACGCCGCCATCAAACCGACTCCAACGCGGTCGATTCTCGGCGTGACCGTCAGCAGCGCTTGATGCGCGCCTCGCCCTCCCACGGGACGGTAGGCGTCGCATGCGCTTTGCCCGTAGCCTGCGCAACATCCGACATGCCGGGCTGCGGCCCGGCCCGGACAGGGCCGTCCGGGGCTTCAGGGTATGGTGCGCACGGCGGGCCGGCGATCCACGGTACGGTGGCCACGGCGCGGTAAGGGCACACCCCATGTTGGCCACGGCGCGATAGTGGGCGCACCCTGTAGTGGCCACGGCGCGGCAGGGATACACGGTGTGGCGGCCACAGCGGGGCGAGGCTTCCCGGGAGGAAGCTGACCCGCTCCCCGGGCTACCCTCGCGCTCGCAGGCCGCGCTCGATTTCGCGCTGCGCTTCGCGCTTGGCGATGGACTCGCGCTTGTCGTACTGGTGCTTACCGCGCGCCAACCCGATCTCCACCTTTGCCTTCCCGTGCTTGAGGTAGAGCTGCAGCGGCACCATCGTGTAGCCACGCTGCCTCACCCTGCCGATCAACGTCGCAATCTCGCCGCGGTGCAGCAGGAGCTTGCGGTCGCGGAGCGGTTCGTGATTGTAGCGATTGCCATGATCGTACGGAGCGATGTGGACGTTCACCAACCAGGCTTCATCGCCGATGATGCGCGCATACCCCTCCCGCAAATTGACCCGCCCCTCGCGAATCGACTTGATCTCGGTACCGGTCAGCACCAGCCCGGCCTCGATCCGCTCGTCGATGAAGTAGTCATGCGTGGCACGCCGGTTGACGGCGATGACTTTGACCGGCTCGCCTCCACGGATCGGCACCGGCCGCCTACTCTTCGATGAAGGAGATGCGGCGGTACTTGTCGTAGCGGCGGTCGAGACGCTCGTCCTCTCGCATCGACTCCAGCTCCACCAGCGCGCTAAGCACCGCCTCCGCGACGGCGCGCGCCGCAGCGGCATGGTCCTGATGCGCGCCACCCAGCGGCTCCGGAACGATGCAGTCGATCAGACCCAGTTGCCGGAGCTCCTGCGCGGTGATACGCATGCTGGCCGCGGCGTCGGGCGCATACGCGGCATCTCGCCAGAGAATCGCCGCCGCGGCCTCCGGTGAGGCCACGGTAAAGGTTGAATGCTCCAGCATCAGGATGCGGTCGGCCACGGCGATTGCCAGAGCGCCGCCGCTCCCTCCCTCGCCGATGATCACGCACACGGTAGGTACTCGAAGGTCGAGCATGGTCGAAATACTCGAGGCGATCGCCTCGGACTGTCCGCGCTCTTCGTCCTCGAGACCGGCGTGGGCACCGGGAGTGTCGACAAAAGTCACAACCGGGAGGCCCAGGCGCTCAGCGGCCTTCATCAGGCGCTCCGCTTTCCGGTAGCCTTCTGGGTGCGGCATCCCGAAGTTTCGGGTCAGATTCTCCTTGGTGTCGCGGCCCTTCTGCTGGCCGACGACCATGACCGGCCGCCCCTCCAGCATCGCGGGCCCGCCCACGATGGAGCGGTCGTCGGCGAACGATCGGTCGCCGTGCAGCTCGACAAAGTCGGAGAATGCCCACTGGAGGTAGTCCAGCGTGTACGGCCGCTCTCGATGGCGGGCGACCTGCGCCTTCTGCCACGGCGTCAGCTGGCTGTAAATGTCGCGCAGCCCATCTTCGAGCCGCGATCGCAGCTGCTCCTCGTCGGCTGATGACCCGTTCCCGGCCTGCCTGCGCCGTACCTCTTCGAGCTGATGCTCGAGTGGCCGCAAGCTGCTCTCAAACTCCAGCATGCTGCTCCACGCGGCCCCTGCGGCGGGCGACGGCTGGGTTACTTGTGGCGAGAAGGCGTACCAGACGGCCCAGGAGCGAGGGGAGCTCGGCCCGCGCCACAACGATGTCGATCATTCCGTGCTCCAGGAGGAATTCAGCCCTCGCCGCGTTCTGCGGAAGCTTCTGGCGCATCGTCTGCTCGATCACGCGACGCCCGGCGAAACCAATATAGGCGCCCGGCTCCGCGATATTGACATCGCCGAGGATGGCATAGCTGGCGGTCATACCTCCCAGGCAGGGATCGGCCATGACCGACAGGAACGGCAGCCCAGCTGCTTTGAAGCGATCGAGCGCGGCAACCGTCTTGGCCATCTGCAGCAGGCTGATCGTCCCTTCTTGCATCCTCGCGCCTCCGCCGCTCGAGACGACAACCAGCGGCAGCAACTCCCGCCGGGCCAGCTCGATGGCGCGGGTCAACTTTTCGCCGAAGACCGCACCCATGGAACCGCCGGCGAACCCGAATTCGGTCACACCGAAGACCAGCGACTGTCCATCTACCGCGCCGGTCCCGTAGATGAATGACTCGGCTGCGCCGGTCTGGCGCGCATACTGTTCGAGCTTGTCGCCGTAGACCTCCCCGCGACTGCTGAAGTGGAGCGGATCGGAGGAGTGCATCCCGGCATCGATCTCGCGGAAGGTGCCGGCGTCGAGCGTGGCGTCGATCCGCTCCCGCGCCGTCAGCGGCCAGTGGTACTTACACTTCGAGCAGACCTTGAGTGACTGCTCATGCTCCTTGGTGTACTGGAGCTCCTTGCAGCGCGGGCACCGCACCCAGAGATTGTCGGGCACCGACGCCGCCCGCTGCGCGCCCTCACGCGGCAGGCGCTTGAGTATTTCCTTCATCCCGACTCCGGCCGAAACCTTTGACCATACTACCACCGTGACAGCGACCTCCTGGCCGGACGGACATCCAGGACCCAGCCCAGGCGTACCGGAGCCGCGACAGCCGCCAGACTGCCGGCGTTTACTCCAGGTCCGGGCTCAGAGCACCTGTCTCCAACCGGTGGGCGTCGCCTCGTCGGCGGTGAGACCGGGAACACGCGCCATCGGACCGATGTACCGCCCGTTGACGGTGATACGGACCCGCGATCCGTTGTATGTGGCGATGTAGATCGAGCGGCGGGCGGTGAAACGCTTGCCGCCAGCGCCGGCACGTAGCAGTCCCTGGAAGACCCGCTTGCCGTCGTCGGTAACTCGCACCCAGACCGGCGCGACGGCACGAACCTGCAGCCAGACGGTGCGCGGCACGTGCTGGACAACCTGCTGCACCGGTGGCTGCTGAACCCCGCCCAGATTCTCCGGGGTCAAGCTCAGCGCCGGCGGCGCAGCATGCACGGAGTTGTACTCCTTGATGGCGTATCCGCCCACCACCAACGCGGCGAGAACGGTGAGAACCCAGAGGATCCGAACGCGGTTCTGACGTTCATACCCACTGGCCAGCACGCGCGTTGCCGGCTTCACCGTGGGAATCGGTGACGGCTGCATCGCGTGGTAGTCCTCCGCGACGTCGTCGGGGTGGAGGCCCAGAAACCGCGCGTAATTACGAAGGAATCCTGTCGTGTACGCCGGTCCCGGCAGGAGGTTGTACTCGCCGTTCTCCAGCGCCTCGAGGAAGTGCACCTTGATACGAGTTGCCTCAGATGCCTCGTCCAGGCTGAGGTTCTTCTTGTGCCGCGCGTTGCGCAGCAGTTCCCCAAGTTCGCTCATGCGAGCTCCCTGGCGTGTGGGTTTCTTCGTGGAGTCACCAATTGAGGCCGCCATCCCAATTCGACCGTAGAGGGGAAACGATCACGTGACTCGTTTCTCAGCTTACCGACCTTGCCTGACAAAGTCAAAAAAGTGCTGATTCGCTACCACCCCTGGTTGCCACGCCTCCGCCACCCGGGTTACCTGCCGGCTGGCTCTGGTCTACAAGCCCATGTATTCGCGCAAACTACCTTCGGCAGCTCGCATCGCAGTCACCCAGTCGGAGATCACGTGACAAATAATGTGAGCAATCATGTGGATCGTGTCTTGTCAACAACGGTTTGGAGCCGTAATCTGGGTCTTGGTCGCGGATGTGCCGCGACCCGCGGTTAGGAAAGGAGAGTTTATGAATCCACGTTCCGCTTGCCCGCGAAGGCGCGGATCTAGATTCGTACAGCCCTCGTCGGCACCGCGATAGCCGGGTTTGGGAAAGCAAGGTAAAGAGAGATGAGAGGATTGAAGAAACCAGCTCAGCGAGTGGCGGCGATCGGAGCTGCCGCCGCCATTACCATTGTCGGCCTCCAGAGCGCCCACGCCAGCAACGGTGGAATCGTTGGACTCGCCAGCGCAGGGGTGCCGATCGTGACACATGGACACGTACCCACGGCTCGTGCTCAGTTCTGCGGCACGGGGTTCACCCACATGTACGTCAATACGGGTGGATACGGGACGAAGCAGCAGGCGGTCATCGACGTCTACGACGCCTGCGGCACCCACGTGCAGACGTTCAACACGACCGCCAACGTGAATTACGGGGATTTCGGGTCGAACAATCTGGCGTATATCGTCGACTCGTCCAACACCTACCAGTGCCTGGTCATGGCCAACAAGACCGGTCCGACGGGGGGCGCCGGCGACTGGGAGAGCTTCCTCCTTACCAACGGGCAAATCACGAAACAGGTCAGCACCGTCAAGGATCCGGACGGCGGCAGTAACGGTACCGGGCCCGGCGATGTCGCCGCAAACCCGACGTACGACCGCGGAGTGGTCTTCAGCGCGGACACCAGCGGCACGATCTGGATGCTGAAAGTTGGCAAGGGCTGCAAGCTGGGCAAGAAACCGGTCGCCGCAAAGAGCATTCCAACCGGGGCGAAGTATTACAACCTGGTGGTGGATGCTACTCAACCCGGCGTCGTACACGCTGCCGACATCGGCAAGAACACCATAGATACCTACTCGATCAAGCCGTTCCGGTTCTATAAGTCAGATTCGGCACTCGTCAGCGGCGGCGCCGACGGCATCTCGGAAGACTGGACCGGTCACGGTTTCCTCGGCCTGGGAGCGGTAGAGAACTTTTCCCAGGTTGACAACGGAACGGCTGCCGGGCTGAACGGCACGAGTTGGTTCACCCCTTCCGGCGAGCCCGGCGGATACGACACCTCGGACACGGCGGTCGACGGTGGCGTAACCCATTGCGTGTTCGCGGCGGACGAGACGTCGACCGGAAACGTGGGCTGGTATCCGTTCCCGGGTGGGGGGGTCTCATTCGGGGGAACCGATGCGCCGCCAGGCGGCACGGCGTTCGTGGGGCCAATGATTTCGGACGGCTTCAATCTGTATGTGACCGATTGGCTCACCGGTGTGGTGTATGCCAGCCCGGTCAACAGCCCCGATTGCTCGATCAACCTGCAGCCGTGGGCGACCGAAACGTACAACAACACCGTCGTACAGGGGATCGTCCTGCATTAGAATCGTCGTTCCGGACTACGCGGACCGGTAGCAAACGGCAGTGGCATGGGCCCGCGAGCGCGTCGCAAAGCCGGCGCGCTCGCGGGCCGTCGCGTCTCCCCGGCTGCTAACGTGGACGGCGACGTGCCTCCCACGCGGTATCCAGTGCCATGCGCATTGCCTCGTCGCGTGACCACACTTTGCCGTCGACGAGCAGGCTCTCGACACGGCTCCGCTCGAGTCCGTTACCGGCAAGTCGCACATAGCGCTCGTGTCGCCTCTTCTCTGTGTCGGCCAGTGTGATGTCGCGTTCCTCCCGCAACCGCTCGGAGGCGCCGAACAACCGCAGTGCGACCGCAGGCGACGCCTTCGCAAGCGAGCAGGCGACGGCTTCGAGCGTAAACGTTACACCCTGCCCATGGTCTAGACGCGCGAAAATCTCCAGCGCTTCTGAGGCAAGGGGCAGTGCCCGTTGCGTGTCACCTTCGTAGAGCGCGACGTCGGCCAGACAGTAGAGCGCCCTGGCCACGTTTTGCGGCTCTTCAAGATCCCGACAGGCTTCCAGGGCCGCTTCCAGATGACGCCGCGCTTCGCGTGGATCGTCGCGGGCCAGGGCGAGCAGACCGCGATTGGAGATGACAAATGCTTCGCCGCTCGTATCGCCGAGGCGCCGGAACGAGTCCTGGGCATCCAGGAACATGCGGTCTGCCCGATCCAGCTCTCCGAGGTCCATCAGTATGGCCCCCAGATTCCCTTGCTCGATCGCGAGCGTCAGCGCGTCGTCTGTTCGCTCCAGGACGACGAGACTGCGCTCGAAGTAGTCTTTCGCGGCGTGCAGGTCACCGCGACTGTGCGCGACCGTGCCCAGATTGCCCAGAGAGGCACCCATGCCGGCGGCGTCGTTCATCGCCTCGCGGAGCTGCAGGCTCTCCTCGTGGAGCCGCACGGCGGCGTCCGGATCGCCCTGCTCCCATGCAGTCAGTCCAAGTCGATTCAGCGCTTCAGCTGCGCCCCATAGATCGCCCAGCTCGCGGAACATGGCGAGCGCCTTCTCGCCGGTCGCACGGGCTCTCGCGTAATCGCCGCGGGCGAAGGCGATCTCGGAGGCGCCCAACAGGACCAGAGCTTTCGTTTCAGATCCGATGGAGGAGTCGGAGGCGAGCACAGCTCCCAACCAGCGCTCGCCTTCGCGGTAGTGGCCGCGGATGCGCCAGAAGGGAGCAATGGCGGCTGCCACTGCTCCGGCGGTCTCGATGTCGCCACTGCCGACTGCTCGCTCGAGGGCGAGGCGGATGTTGTGCTGTTCGGCCTCGAGTACCTCGAGCATCGCGGGGTCACGCGACCGGCGTATCGCTCTGCCGGCGGCCCCCGCGAGCTCGCGAAACCAGGCGGTGTGACGCGCTGCGATTTCCGGCTCCTCGCCGCTCGCATGCAGCCGCTCCGCGGCGTACTCCCGGATTGTCTCGAGCAAGGCGTAGCGCGTCTGACCGCGCTCGGCGGGCTCGACCTGGAGGAGGCTGTTGTCGCGAAGCTCCTCGATACCCTGCAACATGTCCAGCCGGCCGTCGTCTTCCAGGCAACAGATTGCCTCCGCTGCCTCGACCGTGAATCCGCCGCCGAAGATCGCAAGCCTGGCAAACAACCGCCGCTGTGGCTCCTCCAGGAGCTCGTAGCTCCAGTCCATGGTCGCGCGCAGCGCGCGATGTCGCTCGGGAACGTCAACCGGGCCGTGCCGCAGCATATCGAGGCGGTGGGACAGGCGGGACAGGATGGCCTGCGGCCGGAGGGTGCGGACGTGCACGGCGGCCAGCTCGATGGCGAGCGGCAATCCGTCGAGCCGCGTGCAGATCTCGGCGACCGCCGGCCCGTTTTCGCTACTGAGCCGGAAGTCGAGGCGCGATGCCCGGGCCCGTTGCTCGAACAGCGCCACGGCTTCGTAGGCGGCCAGACTGGTAGTCTCTTCGCGCCGTGAACGCTCCGGCAGCGACAGCGGCGGCACGACCATCTCGAACTCCCCCGAGAGGTGCAGCACCCTGCGACTGGTGACGAGGACTTTGAGAAGCCCGCAAGCGGCGAGCAGGCGGGAGATCAGCGGCGAGGCACCGAGGACCTGCTCGAAATTGTCCAGCACCAGGAGTAACTGGCTATCCGCCAGATGGACCTCTAGCGCCTCCTCCAGTGAGACACCCGCACTCTCCATCACTCCTACGGCACGCGCGATCGACGACGGCACCAGGGCCGCGTCCGTAATCGGAGACAGGTTGACGAAGAAAACGCCATCAGAAAACGGAGTGAGCAGCTCGACTGCCGCTCTCAACGCCAGTCTCGTCTTCCCGGCACCACCGGGCCCGGTCAACGTGAGAAGACGTGCCCCTTCCTCCGTCAGCAAAGACACAATCTGAGCAACTTCCGTCTCGCGCCCAAGGAATGAGCTGGCCGGGTGCGGCAGATTATTTCGGGCCTGCCGCGTGGACTCGGTTGCAACTCCGGGGTCGCCGCGCGTGCGCCTGATCGAGGACTCGAGCTCGCGCCGCGCCGGCGGGTCAAGCCCGAGGGCATTCGCCAGCAGCTCGACAGTGTGACGATGCGGCCGCAGCTTGAGGCCGCGCTCCAGATCGCTCACCGAGCGCGCGCTGACACCGGCCCGCTCGGCAAGCTCCTGCTGCGTCAGACCTTGAGCCCGCCGGTACTCGCGAAGGAGCTCGCGGAACGACCGCTCACTCACCTACCGGCTCCTCGAGCGCCCACGGGGCTGAATCGAACCCGCCGTGATCCTGCCCGTGCTGCCGGCTGTCCATGGGCTCGGAGAGCCGTCCCCACCCAGCGAACCACGTGACGGCTGGGCACCATGCGAATCCCGGCACGGATTGAAGCGCCGTTCGTTGGGACCCACACGCAACATGCCGGCTGTCTCCGGGGCTGGTACATTGTCCGCATCGTAGCAGGTGTCAGCCACGCTAAAGGGTCTGGACGGCCCTTCAATAGGTCGCGTTTCCTGGTGGAGCAGGCGTCCATCCCTTCACTACAATGAGGCAACTCGTGGGGCGGCGCGACAACCGTTGCCCGTCCCGCGGTGGAACCAATAAGGAGTGGCATGGACGTCCGCCTGGCTCGTCCCACGGACGCGCCGCTCGTGCTCGCTCTGGCCCTCGACGACAAGGCGCATCTGGTACGGAGCAATAGTTGGCCCGCCGCCAACCCGGTTGCCCGCAGCGTTGTGCGGGCATTGCTTCCCTATACCTTGCCGGGTCGAAGCTGGCTGGCTCGAGACGGGTCGGCCGCCGCACTGCTCGAGGCACAACCCCGTCGGTACGTCATTGGCTGGGATGTGACTCGGCTGGCCGTACACGGGTGCCCCGACGCGGTCGTCGACGGAGTGGTGGCGGCGGCCACGGCACATCTCCGGGCCCACGGCGTACCGCGCCTCTTCGCCCGATGCGCGCCCGAGGCATCGGACCTGCTCAAGGCTCGGGCCTTCCACCCACTGGCGCGCGAATACGTGCTTGCCCGCGCCCCGATGTCGCCGGAGCGTGATGGCGAACTGCCAATCGACAGCCGGTACCGCATGCCGCAGGATGCATGGCCGCTCCACCAGCTGGAGAGCGACGTCACCCCTCCTCTTGTTCGCCAGCTCGAGGGACTCACCAGCCTCGATTGGTCGCGCATGCCCCGTGGCCGCTCGGAGATCGTCGTCGAGCGAGATGGGCGGGTCGTGGCCTGGATCGGCTGGGGATCCGCCGCGGGCCGCGGCATCACGCACATCGACCTGTTGGTGCATCGGGAGCACGCCGAGGCGGCAGCCAGCCTGGTGGACCACGTGCTGGCGACGGCTCCCGAGGGTACGCTTTTTGCCGCTCGGGTCCGGGACTATCACACCGAAGCGCTGACGATCCTTCGAAACGCGGGGTTTGAGATCGTGGGCGAGGAGGTCCTGTTGGTGAAGCACGGTAGCGTGGAGCTGGCGAAGGTGAAGCTCTGGCGGAAGGTGACGCCGGCGCCGAGCGTCCACGCCTTCCATAACCAAATGAGCCGGCCGGCGGCGAGGAAGCCTTGACCGCGTTGCGCGACGAGTTTACCGACGACATCGAGGCGCTGCTGAGCGTCTTGCCGCCGCACATTTATCAAGCAGTTCGCCGTTCCGAACGGGTGCGCGACATTCTGGAAATCGTCATGGACCTCGGCCG
>Ga0070735_10001131_pt1 | contig 26494 bp, 23 predicted proteins | sample Coa_R1_FD_66443 | JGI IMG/M metagenome (GOLD analysis project Ga0070735, IMG submission 66443) | Surface soil microbial communities from Centralia Pennsylvania, which are recovering from an underground coalmine fire - Coalmine... | ecosystem: Environmental > Terrestrial > Soil > Unclassified ...
CCAGCACCTCCGCCACCCTGGATGCCGCGACCGCCGCCTTGGATACCGGCACCGCCGCCGCCCTGAATACCGCGACCGCCGCCTTGGATACCCCAGCCGCCGCCTTGAATACCGCGACCGCCGCCTTGAATACCGCCGAGCGAAATTCCACCGCGGGGAGGACCCGCATAGCTAGTTGCAGTCGCAACAGAGAGCACGATGGCCGCAACCGCGAGTGATACCTGCGTCTTCATTTGATTCTCCCCAAATTCGCTCGTTTATTTGCGCTGCCCAAGCCCAGCTAAGACATCGATCTCTTCAATGGGAGCTTTGCGGCGCACGGACTCTTCTCGAGTTCCTTGCGCCTCGCCCTCCGCCATCGCGCCGGCTTGGTCTTCAAAGAAATACACGCCGACTCCATATTTCTTTCCTGACTCACATCGCTCTGATGCAACTAATCTGGTCAAGAAGGTGTCGAGCTCGGCCAGCAGCTCCTGCCCTCTCTCTCCCGCAACAGCCAGGAATCTGTCGCGACCGGCTTCCGACATGAGCTCATCGGAGACAACCGCGCGTTCGAAATAGAGTGGCTCCGATGCCGTCCGCAGAAGGTTGTGCACGAAGTTGTCTGCGACGACCGCGAGAAACCGCCCCATCCGCTCTATTCGCCTTGCATCTGCACCTGGCGGAACTAAAGCGCGTGACAAACAGCGAACGGTGTTCCCCTCGACCACCTCGACGGAGCCAGCCGCTACGAGCTCATCGAGCAGCGCTTCTTCGTCGGCCCCTGGGCATGCAAGTGATACAAGTTCGCGAAAGCTTCGGCGCGGCGAGCTGCCTGTTGGAGCCAAGTCCAGCTCTAGCGCGAGCCCATACGCTCCGGAAAAACCCGCCTGCGTATGCCAAGCACTGAGGAGACTCGCCACTTGATCCAAACCAACAGCCGCCCGCAGGCTGTGCGGCGCGCCCAAGCGCGACGCTTCTCTCAGCGCAGACACGTCTGATTTGGTGATTCCCGCTACCGCAGCGAGGCGCGCGTCAGTCGTCGGTCTCTTTTGATCTTTGAGACGTGCTTCGAGCGCCTGGATGTACACGCGACGCACGACGCCGGCGATCTCCCCTGCGGAGATTCCGTAATCGAAGGCGACGCGCATGAGTGGCTGCACAAGTGCAGCGAAGACGCTCAGCACTGCCTCTTTTTCTCGGCTCGTTTTGGACATGCTGCGGTTGCTTTGTTGTGACATAACTCTAGGGAGTTCAGTTACTTATGTCAATTAACAATGCGTGACGTGTAGTTATCCACTGACACGCAAGGGGGAAAATCTAGCTGAAACAGCTAGTTATGAGCGCAGAGCGCAGATTCCCGATTGGCCGCCGAGTGAGAAACGGCGCACAGCGGCAAGGACCGCAATGGGGTAGGCGTTGCGAAGAAGCAGCTTGGCTCAGGTGCGCTCGGCGGGGTCGAACAGCCGAGCGTGCTCGAGGATGGCGTAGCGATCGGTCATCCCGGCGATGTAATCAGCCACCGTGCGGGCGCGCCCGAGTCCCGGGTGCGCCGCCTCGGCGCGCAGCGCCTGATCGCGGTGCTCGGGCGGCATGAGCGTGATCTCGGTGGAGAACGCTTCGAAGAGCTCCCGCACCACGCGGCGCGCCTTGGTGGTCATGCGCAGCACTTTGTAGTGACGATAAACGTGCTCGCGCAGGAATTCCTTGAGCTCGAGATGCTCCTCGTGGCACTCATCGCTCAGCGCAGCGAGCGGCTTGGCGGATGCGCGCACCTCATCGATCGATCCGGGCCGGGCGGCTGCCAGATGCGACTGCGTGGCGCGAATCAGGTCGCTCACGATGTGGTTGATCATGCGACGGATGATCTCGTGCACCAGCACCCGCTCGCTCAGGTCCGGGTGGCGGGCGATGACCGCCTGGTACTGGCGGCGGAACATGCGCGTCTCGCGCAGCGCGTCCACGGTCAGCAATTGCGCGCGAATACCGTCGTCGACGTCGTGATTGTTGTAGGCGATCTCGTCGGCGAGGTTGGCGATCTGCGCCTCGAGGCCAGGCTGGCGGCGCTTGATGAAGCGCTCGCCCAGCTCGCCGAGCTCGCGCGCGTGCCGCAACGAGCAGTGCTTGAGGATCCCCTCGCGGCATTCGAAGGTGAGGTTCAGGCCGCGGAATTCCGCATAACGTTCCTCGAGCTCGTCCACCACCCGCAGCGACTGCAGGTTGTGCTCGAATCCTCCGTAGTCGCGCATGCAGTCGTTGAGCGCATCCTGGCCGGCGTGGCCGAAAGGGGTGTGCCCGAGATCGTGCGCCAGACTGATCGCCTCGGTGAGCGCCTCGTTCAGATGCAGCGCCACGGCGACCGAGCGGGCGATCTGCGCCACCTCGATCGAGTGCGTGATGCGGGTGCGATAGAGATCGCCTTCGTGATTGACGAACACCTGCGTCTTGTAGACCAGGCGCCGAAAGGCGTTCGAGTGGATGATGCGGTCGCGGTCTCGCTGGAACTCGCTGCGCAGCTCCGGACGCGGCTCCGCGTAGCGCCGCCCGCGCGAGCGGGCGTCCTGCGCGGCGAAGGGGGCTAATGCCGCGTCGTCCGGGGAAGTGTCGTTCATCGCCGGCTCACGCCTCACCCGCAGTACGCCTGCAGCGTGCGGCCGAGAGCGTCCTCGGGGTAGTCCGCGGTTACGAAGGCGTTGCCGATGCGCCGCAGCAGCACCAGGCGCATGCGCCCGGCGAGCACCTTCTTGTCGAAGCGCATGTGCTCGAGCACCGCGGCGGGCGCAACCCCGGTGCTGCGCACCGGCAGCCCTGCGCGCTCGATGAGCGAGTGCACGCGGGCGAGCTCCTGCGCGCTCATCAGGCCGCACTCGCGCGACATCGCCGCCGCCATCATGAGTCCGGCTCCGACCGCCTCGCCGTGCAGCCACTTGCGGTAGCCGGTGGCCGCCTCGAGCGCATGTCCGAAGGTATGCCCGAGGTTGAGCAGCGCGCGGTCGCCCTGCTCCTCGCGCTCGTCGCGCCCGACGATCAGTGCCTTGATCTCGCAGGAGCGGCGCACCACGTGGCAGAGCGCCTCGGCACTACCCGCGAGCAGCTCGTCCAGGTGGCCCTCGAGCCACTCGAACAACGCCGCATCGCAGATCAGTCCGTACTTGATCACCTCGGCGAGGCCGGCGCGCAGCTCGCGCGGCGGCAGGCTTGCGAGCGTCGAGGTATCGCAGATCACGGCCACCGGCTGGTGGAAGGCGCCGATCAGGTTCTTGCCGGCCGGGTGATTGACCGCGGTCTTGCCGCCGACGGCCGAGTCCACCTGCGCGAGCAGCGTCGTCGGCAGCTGCACGAAGGCGACACCGCGCTGATAGCAGGCGGCCGCGAAGCCGGCGAGGTCTCCTACCACGCCGCCGCCGAGTGCGATCACGGTGCAATCGCGGCCGAAGCGGTTGGCGGCCAGCACATCGAGCAGGCGCGCGGCGTTGGCGAGCGTCTTGTGCTGTTCCCCGTCCGGCAGGATGACCTCGAGGCGGCGCTGCGAAGCGAGGCCGGCGACCAGCCCGGGCAGATACAACGGCGCCACGGTGGTATTGCTCACGATGAGATGATCGCGCCCCGGAATGTGGGTACGCAGCGCATCGGTGCGCGTGAGTGCGCCCGCACCGATCAGGATCGGGTAGCTGCGGGATCCGAGTTCGACCTTGAGAATGTCCACTGCGCGGGCGGCGCGTTCGTTCAGCGGTAATTTCGCGCCGGCGGCAGTATACGTGAGCGAGGCAAGGGCCGCCGCGCTCACGCTCAGCGCGCGCCGCCCGCGAGTTTCTTCAGGATCTCGTCGGCGACGGCGGGCACGCGCCGGCCGTCGGTCGAGACGGTGATATCGGCGATTTCGCTGTAGAGCGGCGAACGTACGTCCATGAGCTCGCCGAGGCGCCCGGCGATGTTGCCCTGTTGCAGCAGCGGCCGGTTACGGCCGTGGCGGACTCGATCGGCCTGCTGCGCCACCGAGGTCTCGAGGTACACGACGCAGCCACGCTCGGCCAGGCGCCGGCGATTCTCGGGCAGCAGCACCGCACCTCCTCCGGTGGCGAGCACGATCCCATCGAGCGCGGTCAGCGCCTCGATGGCCTCGCGCTCACGCTGCCGGAAGCCCGCCTCACCCTCTTTCTCGAAGATGAACGGGATGTCCACCCCGGTGCGCCGCTCGATCTCCGCGTCGCTGTCGTGGAAAGGCAGCTGCAGGGAGCGCGCCAGCTGCCGACCGACCGCGGTCTTGCCCGAGCCCATGGGGCCGATGAGAAATACGCTGGTCTTGCCGAGCATCCCCGAAGGATACCGAAGACTGGCGGCTCCAAAAACGCCGCGGCCGCCCGAGGGCGGCCGCGTTCATGCATCAGCTTGGGTGGGCTCAGTTGGTGACGTTCACGCCCTCGCGGACGATCTTCGGGGTGATGAAGATCATGAGCTCGTCCTTGTCGTCCTTGTGGTCGGTGGTCTTGAAGAGGTGGCCGAGGATCGGGATGTCACCGAGGAAGGGCACCTTGGTGTCGTCCTCGCGCTGCGTCGTCGTGAGGATACCGCCCAGAACCACCGTCTGGCCGTCGTTCACCAGCACCTGAGTCGAGATCTCGCGCGTGTCGATCGAGGGAACGTTCACGCCGCCGGAAGCCACGACCACGGTGCCCACACTGTCGTCACGCACGTCGAGGTCGAGAATGATCCGATTGTCAGGTGTGATCTGCGGTGTCACCTTGAGCGACAGCACCGCCTTCTTGAACTGAATGGTGGTGGCGCCGCTCGAGGCTGACTGCTGGTACGGAATCTCCACGCCCTGCTCGATCGTCGCCTCCTTCTGGTTGGCGGTGATGACGCGCGGGGAAGCGATGATGTTCGCCTGGGTCTCGGCCTGAGCCGCCGACAGCTCGAGGTCCACCAGGAAGTTGTTGCCGAGCACGCTGAGCGCGATGCTGCCGGCCGGGTTGGTGACCGGCAGGTTGACGTTGTAGCGGTTGAGGGCGGAGCCACCCACCGGGACGTTGACCGGGCCGCCGGGGGTGCCGCCTGCGCCTCCGCTGCCGGTGCCGACCATCTGTGAGCTCACCATGGTATCGGTGGCGACCGCGTTGCCGCTGGTGGCCACCAGGCCGTTGGCGCCCGACCTCTGGAAGTTGGTCACGCCGAAGATCGCGCCGATCTGCCGCTCGAAGTCGTTGTTGACGATGACGATGCGCGACTCGATCAGCACCTGCCGCACCGGAATATCGAGGGTCGCGACCAGGCGGCGGATGTCGGCCAGCTTGTCCGAGGTGTCGAGCAGCAGCAGGGTGTTGGTGCGCTCGTCCACCGCGACGCTGCCGCGTGAGGACAGCAGCGAGTTGTTCTGAGACTTGATGAGCGCGGCCATGTCCTGGGCTTTGGCGTAGTTGACCTGCAGGTACTCGGAGCGCACCGGCGCGAGCTCAGCCACGTCCTTGCGGGCGGCGAGCTCGGCCTTCTCACGGGTGGCGAGCTCCGCCTGCGGTGCCACGATGATGACGTTGCCTTGCTTGCGCTTATCGAGCCCCTTGGTCTTGAGCACGATGTCGAGCGCCTGGTCCCACGGCACGTTCTGCAGGCGCAGCGTGACGTTGCCCTGCACCGAGTCGCTCACCACGATGTTCTGGCCACTGGCGTCGGCGAGCAGCTGCAGCACCGCGCGGGTGTCGATGTCCTGGAAGTTGAGCGTGAGGCGCTCGCCGGTGTACACCGGCCGCTCCTCGGCGGCGACGCTCGCCTTGCGGCGCGGCGCCACTTCCACCACGTACTGATCGTCGGACTGGTAAGCAAGCTGCTCGTAGTCGCCGTTGGCGTTGATGGCAATGCGCGCACCGTTGCCGACGCGCGAGACGTCGAAGCCCGCGACCGGGGTGCCGTAGTCGGTCGCGTCGTAGCGGCGCACCAGATTGGCAGGGACGCCGGCATCGGCGAAGTCGACCAGGATCTGGCTGCCGATCTGCTTGAGGCTGATGTGGATATGCGGATCGGAAAGCTTGACGACTACACGGCCAGCCCCATCGGTACCGCGGCGGAAGTCGATCGAGCGCAGCTCGCGCATGCCGCTGCTGCCGCCGCCGCTGGGAGCGGGCGCGCTGGTGGGGGCAACCGCCGCAGCAGCGCCGCCGGTGCTCGCCATCGTGCCGCTGCCGGCGCCGCCCAGCATCACGATGACGTTGTTGCCGTCGACGCGGGCGTCGTAGGGCACGAGCTTGTCGAGATTCAGCACCACGCGGGTGCGGTCCTTGGTCTCGGCCGCGAGAATGGTGTCGAGGCCGGCGGTGTGCACGTCGATGCGGCGCGAGGGGAGCGCGAGCGTCGCACCCGGCAGATCGAAGGAGATGCGCGCCGGGTTATCGATCGTGAACGACAGCGGCTGCGGCGCCGGTCCCGAGAGGCGCATGACCAGCTGCAGCTGCTGTCCGGAGAGCGGCTGCACGTCGATGGCCTGCAGGCTGAGTTGATCCTGGCTCAGCGCCGGTGTGCCCGGGAACACGGCAAGCGTTGCCGCGATCACGAGCCAGCGGGCGGTGCCGAGGAGCCGATTGAAGAGGCTGGACGGATGCATTAGGAGACTCCCTGCTGGGACTTACTCGTTCAGGGCGAGCGCGGCGGGGCGCTCCATGTACCCACCGAGACTGTCCGGAACGATTTCAATGAGACTGATTTTGGATGGTGTGATGTCGGTGATCTTGCCTTCGGACTGACCCAGGTGCTCACCGAGGGCGACGCGATGTACCAGGCCGTCTTTGGTCTGTACCAGACCATACATGCTGCCGCCGAGGCGCAGCGTGCCGACCATTTTCAAGGTGTCGAGCGAGAACTGTTCGAGGAATTCGCGGCTGCGCTTGGCGTCCGGCCGCACGCCGGCGAGGCCGGCTCCGGCGCCCGGGGCGCTCGGCATGAAAGGCGAGCGCGCGTCCGAGTCGGCATACACGTAGGTCTCGTAGGGCCGGATCTCGGGCAGCGGCTCGACGCGCCCGCCGGGCTCGTGCTTGGTGGTCTCGATGAAGCGCTGCAGCTCGTCGTCCGCGCTCGAGCAGCCTGCGAGCAGGACGTAGCCGAGGCAGACGATACCCAATGAGAGGAGGCGCAGTGTCGGGCGGTGCTTGAAAGTGTGCATGACTTGTGGCCTCAACCGGCGGGCTTGCCAGGCGGACGGTGGGCGACGGCGTCCTTCTTCTTGTCCGCCTCGGCGGAAGCTATCTCCTCCTCATCGAGATAGCGGTAGGTCTTCGCCGTGAGCTCCATCGACAGCTGGTCGTAGGCGTCCTTGCTGTCGGATTTGATGTCGATGTCGTCGAGCGTGACGATGCGCGGGAGCGCCGCAATGCCGCTCACGAACTCGCCGAACTGGTGGTAGCTGCCCGTGAGGCGGATCTTGATGGGCTTCTCGGCGTAGAAGTCCTTCTTCACCTCGGCCTGCGGCTGGAACAGCTTCTCCGAGAGTCCCGCGGCGAGGCCGGTCTGCGAGATGTCCACCAGCAGGCTCGGCACCTCGGTCTTACCCGGGAGCTGACGCAGCAGCGCACCGAAGGAGCGCTCGATGTCCTTCAGCTGCTGCTTGTAGACCTCGAGATTGACCGCCTTGGCGTGCTTGCTCTTGAACTCCGTGCGCAGCGACTGCTCCTCGGCCTGCCGCTGCTGCAGCACCGGCCGCTGATCGTTCCACACGAAGAAATAGACGAGTCCGATGGTCACGGCGAAAAACGCCGCCACCACCGCGCCGGCACGGAACGGCATCGGCCAGCGCCCGGGATCGCGAGGGTCGAGTGACTGCAGCTCTTCGAGCAGGTTCATTGCTGTATCCCCCCGAGGCTCGCCTTACGGATCTTGCCTTTGACGGGCGTCGGGCGCATGTCCTGCGGTGCGACCGCAGTCACTTCGTCGGCGGTGAGCGTGAAGCTCGAGCCCGGGCCCTTGTTGGTCTGCACCACTTCGAGCTCGGGATTGCGCAGCCACTCGGAGGCATCGATGTTGCGCATGAAGGTTGAGACGCGAGTGCTCGACTGCGCCACGCCATCGAACTTGAGGCGCTTGGCGGCACCGGCGCTGACCTGCTTCACGCCGGTCAGATAGACGCCGTCCGGCAGCGTCTTCACGATCTCATCGAACACGTGGACGATCTCGGGCCGCGAGCGCTGCAGCTTCTCGATGACCTCCATGCGCGCGATGAATCGCTGCTTCTCGGTCTCGAGGCTGTTGATCTCCTCGATCTGCTTGTCCAGCGTCTTGATCTGGGCACGCAGCATCTGGTTGCGCCGCTCCTGTCCGGAGATCATCGAATCGAACATCAGGTAGGCCGCAAAGGTCGTGACGATGGCGGCGATCACCGCCACGCCGAGCGCCACGAGGAAGGCGAGCTTGCGCTCCTTGCGTTGGCCTTCGCGCCAGGGAAGTAGGTTTATGCGTGGCATATCAGTCGAAACTCCGCAGTGCGAGCCCGCACGCCGTCAGGAGCGCGGTGGCATCGCGTTGCACCGCCTGCGCCTTGGCACGGGACGACAGCTTCATCTGGCCGAGCGGATCGCCCTTCTCGGCGGAGATCCCTACGCGGCTGGAAATCACTTCGGCGACGCCCGGGATGTTGGCGCAGCCGCCGCACACCAGGATCTTCTCGGGCTGCTCGCGCCCCGAGCCGGATGCGAGATAGAACTGCAGCGAGCGACTGACCTGCTGGGTCATGTCGTCGATGAACGGATCGAGCACTTCGGACTGGTAGTTGCCCGGGAGCCCGCCTTCCTTCTTGGCGCGTCCGGCCTCCTCCATCGCTAGCCCGTAGGTGCGCATGATCTCTTCGGTGAGCTGCTGCCCGCCGAAAGCGAAGTCGCGCGTATACACGACCTTGAGATTGCGCAGCACGCTGAAGGTGGTGCTGCTCGCGCCGAAATCGGTGACCGCGATGGTGCGATCGATGCCGCCGTCCGGCATCTGGTGCGTCATGAGCTTGCAGGCGTTCTCGAGCGCGAAGGCCTCGACGTCCACGATCTTGGCGCTCAAGCCCGCGGCCTTGACTGCTGCCTGGCGCTGGTCGACGTTCTCGGTACGCGTCGCGACCAACAGCACGTCGTTGGACTCGGGGTCCTTGTCGTTGGCGCCGAGCACCTCGAAGTCGTAAGAGACCTCGTCCATCGGGAAGGGGATGTACTGGTCGGCTTGCATCTCGACCTGCGCCTCGAGGTCGCCGGTACGGAGCGAGCGCGGCATCTGGATCACTTTGGTGATCGCGGCATCGCCGGAGATCGCGATCGCGACCTCGCTGCTCTTGGCGCCGGCGCGCTTCACCGCGCGGCGAATCGCCTCCCCCACCGCCTCGGCATCGACGATGGCTTTCTCGTTGATGGCGTTCTGGGGCGTAGGCTCGGCGGCATAGGCCTCGACCCGGTACTGCCCGCCCGCCATCGCCAGCTCGATGAGCTTCACCGAGGAGGTCGTTATATCGAGCCCGAGCAGCGGCCGGTACTTGCGCTGAAGAAGGAACATTTTCTATTTCCTTTTCAGGGTATTACGCCTGAAAGTGACCGCCCTGTATAAATCCGGAGACACTATATATCAGCGCAAAGTTAAATTGAACGTGAGCGGCCTCACGGAACCGAGTCACCGCCCGGGGGGCGCCCGCCGAACCACCAAGGGCGTCACGCCGGCGGCGGGAGGCCTCCTTGGTCAACGAAATGTGTTGCGCCTTGTCCAATGGTCCAGTTCCCCGGGGCCCGGCCGGAGAGGACGCCGAAAGCGGGTGGCTCACGGGGGCGTGCGGCAATACGCGAGGAAGTTCGGTCGAACCGCGAACTCCGCCGGCTGCGTGGCCCATGAGAGCGGAGTGCGTTAACGTTCGATCCGGCAACCCCGCTGTCATAGGCACGTACGTCCCGTAGACCGGAGGCTTTGCGTCCCCACCTTTCGGTGAGTTTGCCCTGATGCGGCGGCTACTATGCATAGCCCCCAGAGCGAGCGCAAGGTGACAAAGTTGGTTTCTGTGAAATGGAATTACTTTCGGATTATGACCATGCTCGCGGGCAGCGTGATCCTGGTCACATTTCTCGGGGCCTACGCGCTCGCCTGCAGCTACGTGTACCTCGTGCCCTCGCTCCCCTCGGTGGATGCGATGCGCAATGCGGAGCTGCAAGTGCCGCTGCGGGTATTCACGCGCAGCGGCGCGCTCATCGCGCAGATCGGTGAGCAGCGGCGCATCCCCGTCAGCTACGACCAGATCCCCGAGCTCGTCAAACGGGCCTTCGTCGCCGCCGAGGACGAGCGCTTCTTCGAGCATCACGGCATCGACTACTTCGGCGTGATCCGCGCCGCGATCGTCGATGTCATCTCCGGCCACAAGACGCAGGGCGCCAGCACCATCACCATGCAGGCCGCCCGCAACATGTTCCTGAGCCTCGACAAGACGCTGCGCCGCAAGCTCCAGGAGACCTTCGTCACCTACCGCATGGAGCATGAGTTCACCAAGGCGGAGATCTTCGGCCTCTATCTCAACGTGATCTTCTTCGGGCAGCGCTCCTACGGAGTGGCGGCCGCCGCCGAGGCCTTCTTCGGCAAGACGCTCGACAAGCTCGACGTGGCCGAGGCCGCAACGCTCGCCGGGGTGCCGAAGGCACCCTCGACCTACAACCCGATCGTCAATCCCGAGCTGGCGACCGCGCGGCGCGCCTACGTGCTGCGGCGCATGCGCGAGCTCGGCTACATCGATGCCGCCACCGCCGATGCCGCCAACAAGGAACAGATGCACGCGCGGGCGCACGCGCCGCTGTTCGACGTCGAGGCGCCGTATGTGGCCGAGATGGCGCGGCTCGAGCTGCGGCAGCGTTTCGGCGCCAGCGCCGAGACCGCCGGCTACAAGGTCTACACGACGCTCGACGGGCGGCTGCAGGCTGCCGCCGTGCGCGCCGTGCGCATCGGGCTCATCGAGTACGACCGCCGCCACGGCTGGCGCGGACCCGCCGGCCACGTCGAGCTCCCCGAGCACGGCGCGCCGGACTACGACGACCTCGTCGACGAGTACGCGACGATCGGCGATCTGTCGCCGGCGATCGTCACCGCGGTCGACGAGCGGCTGGTGCATGCCTTTGTGAAAACCATCGGGCCCGTGACGATCGACTGGGATGGGCTCTCCTGGGCGCGCCGCGCCGGCGCCAACGAGACGGTCGGCCCGCCGCCGAAGAGCGCCTCGCAGGTGGTGAAGAAGGGCGACGTGGTCTACGTGGTGGCGGATGAAGCCGGACATGCGCAGCTCGCCCAGGTCCCCGAGGCGCAGAGCGCGCTGGTCGCCCTCGACCCCAACGACGGCAGCATCGTCTCGCTCGTAGGCGGCTTCGATTACTTCACCAACAAGTACAACCGCGTCATCCAGGCGCGCCGGCTCCCCGGCTCGGGCTTCAAGCCCTTCCTCTACTCGGCGGCGCTCGAGCGCGGCATCACGCCGGCGAGCGTGTTCCTCGATGCGCCGATCGTGCTCGAGGGCAGCGGCGCCGAGGAGGCCTGGCGGCCGGAGAACGATTCGCGCCAGTTCGGCGGCCCGACGCGGCTGCGCGAGGCGCTGGTGCATTCGCGCAATCTGGTCTCGATCCGCGTGCTCAAGGAGATCGGCGTCGACAACGCGATCGACTACATCTCGCGCTTCGGCTTCGATCCGAAGACCATGCCGCACGATCTGACGCTGGCGCTCGGCACGCTCGGCGTCACCCCGCTCGAGATGGCGAGTGGCTATGCGGTGTTCGCCAACGGCGGCTATCGCGTACAGCCCTACTTCATCGATCGCATCGAGGATGCCTCCGGTCAGGTCGTGTGGCGCGCCGAGCCGCGCATGGTGTGCCGGCAGTGCGACAGCGGCAGCGGCGAGACCCCACCCCAGGGGGCGGGTGCGCTCAAGGTCGCCGCCACGGGGGCGCCGGGCAACGCCACCTTCCCCGGCGGCGATCCGCGCCAGGCGCCGGCAGGGGCCGACAGCGCCGATGGCAGCCGCGGGCAGCCCGGGCCCTTGCCCGAGCAGCAGATCGCCCCGCGGGTCATCACCGCGCAGAACGACTACCTCATGACCGACATGATGTCCGACGTCATCCGCCGCGGCACCGGGCGGCGCGCGCTCGCGCTCGGGCGCGACGATCTTGCGGGCAAGACCGGCACTACCAACAAGGCGGTCGATACCTGGTTCAACGGCTTCAACGACAATCTGGTCGCGACCGTATGGGTGGGCTTCGATCAGGAGCGCCCGCTCGGTGAGTCCGAGGAGGGAGCGCGCACCGCTCTGCCGATCTGGATCAACTTCATGCGCGAGGCGCTGCGCGGAGTGCCCGAGGAGCGCCGTGCGATGCCCGATGGACTGGTGACGCTGCGGATCTCGCCGCAGACCGGCGAGCTCGTGAGCGATGAGAACCGCGAAGGCATGCCCGAGCTCTTCATGGCGAACCATCTGCCGCAAAACGAGCCCGGCACGATGCAGACCGAAGGCCAGGCCAACGGCGAGCCGATCTTCTGACGATGCGTGTCCGGCGACACCCGACGCGCAGCGACAATCTGCGGCGTGCGCTGGCGCAGGAGGCGGCGCGCATCATGGCCGAGCACGGGGTGCAGGACTTCCTCGTCGCCAAGCGCAAGGCCGCCGAGCGGCTCGGGGTCGATGACGGCGCCGCCGTGCTGCCGAAGAATCGCGAAATCGAGCTGGCGCTCGCCGAGTACCAGAGATTGTTCGGCGGCGAAGCGCACGTCGAGCACCTGAGTGCGCAGCGCCGCGCCGCGCTCGCGGCCATGCGGCGTTTGAGCGAGTTCGAGCCCAGGCTGGTCGGCGCGGTGCTCACCGGAACTGCGACCGCCCACTCCGACGTGCAGCTGCACCTGTTCGCCGATCGCGCCGAGTCGGTGACCCTCAAGCTCCTCGACGCCGGCATCCAGCATGAGGTCACCGAGCGGCGCGTGAAGCTCGACGCCGAGCGGGTGCGCCCCTTCCCCGGCGTGCGCTTCTCGGTCGACGATCACTCGATCGAGGCGACGGTGTTTCCCGCCGACGGCATCCGCCAGGCGCCGGTGAGTCCGGTCGACGGCCGCCCGATGCGCCGCGCCAACGCCTTCGAGGTCGAGGCGCTGCTCGGTCAGAAACTCGCTTGAGGAGTCAGGCGCCGCTGGCGCCGCTCAGGTGCGCTTCCTGATGTCGAGGTAATCGCGCCGCGGCTGGCCGCGGTAGAGCTGGCGCGGGCGGCCGATGCGCATGGCGGGATCGGAGATCATTTCCTGCCAGTTGGCGACCCAGCCGACGGTGCGGGCGATCGCGAACATCACCGTGAACATCGAGCGCGGGATGCCGATCGCGCTGTAGATCACGCCCGAATAGAAATCCACGTTCGGATAGAGCTTGCGCTCGAGGAAGTACTCGTCCTTGAGCGCGATCTCCTCGAGGCGCAGCGCGAGCTCGAACAGCGGGTTGTCGGCGCGCCCGAGCGCGGCCAGCACCTTGTGGCACATCTCGCGAATGATCTTGGCGCGCGGATCGAAGTTCTTGTACACGCGGTGACCGAAGCCCATGAGCCGGAAGTGGCTCGACTTGTCCTTGGCCATCGCGAGGTACTTCGCAATGTTGTCGACCGAGCCGATCTGCTCGAGCATCGCCAGCACCGCCTCGTTCGCGCCACCGTGCGCCGGACCCCAGAGCGCCGAGACACCGGCGGAGATCGCCGCGTAGGGATTGGCACCGGTGCTGCCGGCGAGCCGCACGGTCGAGGTACTGGCGTTCTGCTCGTGGTCGGCGTGCAGCACGAAGAGCAGGTCGAGTGCCTTGCAGGCCACCGGATCGAGCTTGTAGGGCTCGCAGGGCACCGCGAACAGCATGTGCAGCACGTTGCTCGCGTAGTCGAGGTCGTTGCGCGGGTAGATGAAGGGCTGGCCCAGGGAGTGCTTGTGGGCGGCGGCGGCGATGGTCGGCAGTTTGGCGATGATGCGGTGGGAAAAGATCTCGCGATGGCGCGGGTTATGGATGTCCATCGAGTCGTGATAGAAGGCGGACATCGAGGCGACGACCGCCGACACCATCGCCATGGGATGCGCGTTGTGATGGAAGCCGTTGAAGAAACGCAGCAGCGTCTCGTTCAGCATCGTGTGATAGCGGATGTTGCAGGTGAACTCCTCCAGCTGCTTCGCGGTCGGCAGCTCACCCAGGAGCAACAGGTACGCCACTTCCATGAAGGAGCTGCGCTCGGCGAGCTGTTCGATCGGGTAGCCGCGGTGAAGCAGCACCCCCGCGTCACCGTCGATGTAGGTGATGCGGCTCTCGACCGCCGCCGTCGTGGCGTAACCCGGGTCGTAGGTGAAGACGTCCAGATCCTTGTGGAGCGAGGCGATATCGAGGGCCGCCGGCCCGATCGTGCCGCTACGGACCGGGAGCTCGGCGCTGCGGGCGCTGGCCGGATCGGTGAGTTGGAAGGTCTTCTCGGTCATTCGCCGCGGCTTCCCTGGCGCGTGGGCGCGCCAGGGCGGCGCCGTACGCGTGGATCAGGGAGGTTGACATGGACCGCGCGCGACAATCAAGGCGCGCGGTCGCCGCGCGCGAGGATCTCACCTCGGCGCGGCGCCTTGGATAAAGAGCAGGCGAGAGAGAAGTTACTTTGCCGCGGCGGCCGCAGCGTACTTCTTGCGGAACTTATCGACACGCCCGGCGGTGTCGACGATCTTCTGCTTGCCCGTGTAGAAAGGGTGGCAGTTCGAGCACACCTCGACCTGCAGGTCATGCCCCAGGGTCGAGCTGGTCTTGAACGTGTTCCCGCACGTGCAGCTGACGGTGATCTCTTTGTAGTCGGGGTGAATGGCGGCTTTCATAGCGGGCTCGGACCTGTCTGAGGACGCACTCTATATAGGGTGCAGAGTGCGCCGTTAAAAGGGCGCGGGAGTTTAGCGGCAGTGCGCCCGCCCCTCAAGGGCGTCCCTCCGGGGGTCCTACAGTGTGTCGTTCCTTATCCACAGAAGCTGTGGACAAGTCTGTGGACTGATGGGGTCGCGAGGCCGCGATTTCGCGGCTAGATTGCATAATTGTTACCTTGATCAAAATTTAACCAGGCATTTTTCACATGCTTTTTCAGTGACTTACAGACATCTCGTCCAGCACCTTGGGCGCTTTGGCTCGTAATTCACTCATTCTCCGTTCGACCCGCTCGCGCCTGTGAATAAGGATCCGGGGCTTTGTCGTGGCGGCCCTTTCGGCCCAATTGACAAAGCGAAAGCACCGGGCATTTCCGCTCTTTCGGGCATGAATTCCAACAGCAGGTCGTTGAGGAAACGCATCCCGAGATCCGTCGCCCGCGAGCCCTCGGGGGTGTTTTCGATGAGGCCGCGGGTACTGAGGCGGGCGAGGGGCCGCGCGATCGCCTCCGGCTCCAGACCGGTGCGTTCGGTGAAGTCGCGGATCGAGAAACCGCCCGTGAGGCGCAGTGCGTTCAGCATGAATTCGAAAGGCAGCTCCTGCGGCTCCACGGGACGGCGCGTGAGCTCGCCGGCCGTCGCGGCAAGATATCGGCGCGGCTCGCGCGGCTGCACCGTGCGCACGATCGCCGCGCGCTCGGGGTAGGTGAGCTTGCCGTGGGCCCCCGCACCGACACCCAAATAGTCACCGAAGCGCCAGTAATTGAGGTTGTGCCGGCATTGCCGCCCCGGCTTCGCGTAGGCAGACACCTCATAGCGGGGGAAGCCGCCGACGGCGAGCCGTGCGCTGCAGTCCTCCAGCATGGCCGCCGCCTCATCTTCGTCGGGGAGTGGCGGGGGGCGGGCCGCGAAAATCGTCCCGGGCTCGAGCGTCAGCTGATAGTGGGAAAGATGCGCCGGCGAGAGCGCGAGCGCCTCCGCGATGTCCTGCGCCGCGGAGGCGCGGCTCTGCCCCGGGAGCGCATACATGAGGTCGAGGTTGAAGTTATCGAGGCCCGCCGCGTGCAGCTCCTCGGCGGCGCGCCGCGTCTCACCGGGAGAGTGAATGCGTCCGAGCGCCGCGAGCGCTTCGGGCGAGAAGCTTTGCGCGCCGAGGGAGACGCGCGTAACGCCGGCCGCACGGTACTCGCCGAAGGCACCGCGCTCGATCGCACCCGGATTCGCCTCGAGAGTGACCTCGGCCAGTGCGCCAGGGATGAGGTGGCGGCGCGCGGCCGCGAGCACCTGTGCGATCGAGTCCGGCGAGAACAGACTCGGCGTACCGCCGCCGAAGAAGATACTCACTATCTCGCGCCCGGCGACCTCGCCGGAGAGCGCCTCGATATCGCGCACGAGCCGGGCCACGTAGGGCGCGGCGGCCAGATCGCCCTGGAGCGTGTAGGAGTTGAAGTCGCAGTACGGGCACTTGCGCACGCACCAGGGGAAGTGCACGTAAAGTGAGAGCGGCGGGGCGAGGAGCGCTGGCACGACGGGCGCAGTATGCTGCCACCGAGGGCTTTTATAGCTCCGGTCTGAGCTATAGATTGGTGATCGATTAATCAATCGTAAAATGATTAAGGATCGATTTTAGATCTCAGCCGACTTGCATTCTCGAACAGTGTGCGCTTAGGATTGAGCGATTAATCGATCTTAAATGGATCAACCCACTATTAAACGAGCATGAAAGTCACCCAATCTGCTCTGCTGGATCCGATCCGAGCGGCCCAAGTCAGGAAGCTGGGGTCAGCGCTCGCGCGGCTGCGTATCGCGCGCGGCGTCAAGCAGGACCAGGCGGCGCTGCGCGCCGGGCTGTCGCGCAACACCGCGTACCGCATGGAGAAGGGCGATCCCGGAATCGCGGTGGGCCAGATCCTGCGCTACCTGGACGCCATCGTGCCGGGAAAGACGCTGCTCGAGCTCCTCTCGGAGACCGATCCGGCACTCGCCGCACTCAGTGCGAAAGAACAGCGCCGCCGCGCCCGGGAGCTCAGCGAGCGCGAGCTCGAAGAGATCGACTTTTGAGCCATGAGCGCGACCGAACAGAAACTGTTCGTCTTCGCCTACATCGACACGGAGTGGCTGCCGTGCGGTCAGCTCACCCTGAGCGAGGACGGGGCGAAGCTGCTGTCATCCACGTTCGCCTATGGGCTGCGCTATCTCGAGCGCCCGGGCGCGCTCGAAGTGGATCCCGTCGCCCTGAGTCTGCGGGAGCGGGAAGGGGTGCGCGGCAAGGCTCTCTTCCCGCCCAATAATCTTCCCTCGTTCGGTGGAATCCGTGACGCAGCCCCCGATGCCTGGGGCCGGCGAGTCATCGAGTCGCGCCTCAAAGTGCCGGCCAACAGCCTGCCGGAGTCGGCCTATCTCGTTCACGCGGGAAGCCAGCGGGTGGGCGCCCTCGACATCCGCTCTTCCCGGGATTCATCGGCCACGCCGGGCTTCGGCACCTGGAACAATCTCGAGTATCTGATGGAGGCAGCCCAGCGGATCGATGAGGGCTTGCCCGTGCCGGCCGCGCTCGAGGAGATCTTTGCGGAGGGGAGCGCGCTTGGCGGCGCGAGGCCCAAGGCGACCGTACGCGATGAGGCGCGTGTGCTGTGGCTCGCCAAATTCCCGAGCCGCAAGGATCCGCTCGCGGTTCCCATCATCGAGACGGCCACCTTGCGGCTGGCCGCCGCCGCCGGCCTCACCGTGCCCGAGGTGAGGCTGATCGAGCTGGGCTCGCGCAGCGTCATGCTCATCCGTCGCTTCGATCGCTACTGGGCCAAGGCGGGCGCTGAGATCCCGCTGGCGGAAGATTTCCTGAGTGCCGCGCCCGCCTACGGACTGGCGGAGAAGCGTCTGGGGTTCGTCAGCGGACTCACCCTGCTCGGCTGCGACGAGATGGAGTCTCCCGACAAGTCCTATGGCGACCTGGCTCAGGCCGTTCGCCGCTACTGCCACCCGCGCGTGATACGCGAGAACAATCGCGAGCTCTTCGAGCGGCTCGTTTTCAACATTCTCGTCAACAACGACGATGACCACCTGCGCAACCACGGCTTCGTGTGGGATGCGCGCCTGCCGGGATGGCGGCTCAGCCCTCTTTACGACGTGATGCCGCGACCGAGCCTTTCGCCGCAGCGGCGGCTGCATCTCGGTGTCGGGCCGGAAGGGCGGGTGGCGACTCTCGATAACGCCTTTGCCGGCCGCGAGATGTTCACGCTGTCGGCGGAGGCGGCGGGCGAGAGCATTGCCAGGGTGTGGAAGATCGTGCGCGAATGGAAAGTGTACTTCGAGGAGTATCAGGTGCCGGCCGATCAGATCGAGAAGATCGCGCCGGCATTCCGCCACCTCGATGAGCTGTCGACGCCAGCTCTGCGCAGGCAAATTCCCTGAGGCGTGCCGAGGAAGCCACCGTGCGCGCAGTGGTGCCGCACGCCCCGTGCCTTTGTCCGCCTCTCGCTTACAGCGCCCGCGGCGGCTCGCTCTCGTGCCAGGGAGGAAACAACCGGACCATCATCAACAACAGCAGCATCGGAGCCACCAGCACGGATGCGGCTGCGAAGACACCTTCTTTGCCGAGAAATACCCACGGATAGGACAGCAGGCCCACACCGGTCTTGGAGATTTCCTGTCCGCCGATGACGACGTTGAATCTCATCATGATGACGTTGAGGAGAATCAGCAGCGCGCTCAGGGTGACGCCGGCGACCAGCTTCCTGCCGGCCGTACCGCGCCAGAAGAGATAGGAAAGAATGAGGATCGGGGTCACCGCCCCCACGCCGATCTGCAGCACGAAGAAGGGGATGATCAGCCGCGTCCTCACGAACAACAGGATCATGTCGATGCCTTCGCGGCCCTTATACACCAGGCTGCCGAATTCCACGCCCTCCAGCAGCAGCGTGAACATGAGAAAGCCCCACACGGTGTAGCCGAGCCCCTTCACGCAATCGGCATCGACGGGAATTCTTCGCAGCCTGCAGGACAGTACATACAACACGGTCAGGAGCGAGACGCCGGAGATGATCGCCGAGAACAGGAATATCACCGGCATCAGGTCGGAAGACCACCACTCGCGGGACTTGAGCGAGCCGAACAGGAATCCGACATACCCATGCAGCCCGTGCGCCGCGGGGATACCGATGATGGCGAGAGTCAGGATCCATTTGGCGTCGATGCGCAGGGCCTCAGCCGACAGATCATAGGAGCCGAGCGACAGCAGGCGATAGAACCAGCCGAGGGGACCCGCGCGCTGTTGCGCCTCGTGCACGATGTGCGGTCGAAACACGAACCAGGTCTCGACCATCAGGAGCAGAACGTAGAAGCCGGCGAAATACCCGAACATCGCCATCGCCGAGGTCCAGTGCGGAGTGAACACGGCGTTGAAGGCGCGCTCCGGGTGGCCGAGATGCAGCAGCAAGGGCGTCGGCACGAAGATCATGCAGCAGAGCGATGTCAGAAGAGCAAAGTGCGCGACCGGGCGCAGGCGTTCGAGTCCGAAGACCTGATACAGGCTCGAGACCGTGAAGGCTCCCGCCACCAGCCCGGTGAGATAGGGATAGACGACGATCAGCACGCCCCACGGAAATACCGTTTCGTTCGGGTACACGTAGCCGATGTACGGCGCGGCGGTGAAATCCGGATGCATCACCTGACATCCTTGTCGATGCCGACGTAGAACACGTTCGGGGCGTTACCGGTCTCGGGCTTGAGAACCTCGACACGATTTTCCGCGAGGAACCTGCTGATGGGGCTTTGCTTGTCGTTGCGATCGCCGAAGACGCGCGCGCCGACCGGGCACACCTCGACGCAGGCCGGCAGCAACCCTCTGGTGATGCGGTGATAGCACCAGGTGCATTTTTCCGTGACACGGTTTTCCACATCGAAGAAGCGCGCGCCGTAGGGGCAGGCCTGCACGCAATACTGGCAGCCGATGCAGTAGGTGTGATCGATGAGCACCACGCCGTCGGCGGTCTTGAACGTCGCCCCCGTGGGACAGACCTGCACGCACGCCGGGTGGGTGCAGTGATTGCAGAGCTTCGGCACGAAGAATGCCTTCTCGACTTTCTCCTCCTGGTAACGGTTGGCGAAGCGATAGTGCTGCTCGGAGCCGGAAGCGGCGATATTGACCGGATCGGACTGCGAATCTATGCGCGGCTCGTCCACGCCTTCCACGTAGACGTAACGCTCGACCCAGGTGCGGAAGTGATGCGCATCGAGCGCCACCTCGTTTTCCGCCTTGCAGGCCTCGACGCAGCGCAGACAACCGATGCACTTGGTGGCATCGACGCCGAAGGCCCACTGGTGTTTGCCGGCCGCATCGCCGGCCGGAGCTGCCGGGCTGGCGGGCAGCGCGGCCCGCCCCGGATCGGGCAGCAGGGCCGATGCCGTCGCCGCCACCGCCCCTCCCAGACAGCCGAGAAAAGCGCGGCGGCCACCATTCACCCCGGCTGTCGATTCCTGGTCACTCATCTTCACGACCTCTCTTGCAGGCGGCGGTGCTGTACCAGGCCGCGACCCGCTCGATGGCGGCATCGTCGAGACCCCTGGCGAGCGTGGACATGACGATGTGGGAGCGGTCTGCACTCGCATAGGACCTGAGCGCTCCCTTGAGATAGTCCCCGGACTGTCCGAGCAGACTCGGCCACGCATCGCTCCTCGGCACACCGTTCGCGCCGTGGCAGTTGGCGCACATCGCGGCTCCCGCCTTGCGGGCGGCGGCAAGCTGCTCGGCGCCGCCGGGGGCGACCGCGCATTTCTGGCTGGAAAACCACGACGCGACGTCCTCGATGTCCGTACTGCTCAGCGAGCTCGCGACACCGAGCATGATGGGATTCTTGCGAGCGCCGCTCTTGTAGGCAGCGAGCGCGGCTGCGAGGTAGGCGCGGTTCTGGCCGGCGAGCGTAGGCCCCAGGAGTCCTGCAGCGCTCACGCCCGCGGGGCCGTGGCAGGCGATGCAGGCCGCGCTCTTGCGCTGCCCGGCCGCTGCGCTCCCGGCGAGCGATGCCACGGCGATCGCTCCCTTGAGCCTCGAAGGCGCGTGCACATCGTGACAGAGGCTGCACTGCTGCGCGCCCGCGTGATCGCCGATCACGATCTGTCGTTGTTGCGCAGGACGCCCGACGATCTGCTCGTGGCATACGCTGCACAGAGCCCGGGTGTCGGTCGGCACCGCGAGGTGCAGGTTCTGCGGATGGACCGGACCGGTGGCCGCGTGGATGTAGTCGTGCCCGGGATCGCGGCCGGCGCCCGGTCCGTGACAGACCTCGCACTTGACGATGCCGCCGCCGTCGGCGCGGTTGTGAGGACTGTGCGCCCAGGCGTCGTATTCGGCGCCATGACAGCTCTGGCAGTACGCCGTGCCGCGAAACTTCGGCTGGTCGCGGGCGATTTCCGCGAGCGCGTCCGCGCGATAGTGACCGTAGCGGTAGAAGGACCTGTCGACGACAAAGTGACGCACGGTGAGCGCGAGGACGCCGAACCCGAGCAGGACCAGAATCAGTCGCCGGACGTGTTTGGGCATGGCCGCGCCGCTGCTGGGTCAGGGGAGGATGCAGCCGGCCGGTCAATCAACGGCGGGCGCTGCGCCTGGCGGCCAGCCCGTCAGGGCTGCTCGCCGAGGGATGCGAGATAGGTCGTCACCGCCAGCATCTCGTCCCTATTCATATCCTTGATCAGGCCGTGCATGACGGGTGCCACCCGCAGCGCGTTCTGGATCAGCAGGATCTGCTTCACCAGATAGGGGGCGTGTTGGCCCGCAAGCCGCGGGAACATGGCGTTACCCTCGCCGTTCGCGCCGTGGCACACGTTGCAGGGTGGAATGCCTTCGCCGGGCATTCCCTTCTCGAAGATCTGCTTGCCCTTGGCGAGGAGTTTCGAATTGCCGACTTGTCCGCGCGAGGGACGCTGCGCGGCGTAGTAACTCGCCAACCCACTGATCGTCGCATCGCTCAGCGGGGAGGCGAGGCCCCACATGTAAGCCTGCGCATCGGGGTCCGCCCGCCTTTGATCGCGGAAAGCCTTGAGTTGAGCCTCCAGATACGGAGCGGTCTGCGCCGCGAGATTCGGGAATGGGGACACGGTGCTGCGGCCGCCGGCGCCATGGCACGTGGCGCACTTGGTGCTCGCGAGTGTCTCGGCAGTCTGCTGGGTCGTCGAGGCCGCGGGATCGGCGGCGACGGCGGCACCGCAAAGCGCGGTGCTCACCACCGTCAGGGCTGCATAAGCAAATGCTCTCATGGTCGTTCCTCTGAACCGCGTCTCGACCGCGTGGCCGAGTTGGCTTTCGGGTACTTCTACGCCGCCGTTATTTCCATCGATATCCGTGCTTGTCCCTAGGGCGCGCCCGCAACAGCGCGGCAACCGGATTCACACAGGTGGAAACAACGTATTCCGGCGTCTTGACAGCCCCGCTACTCTGCCGGCCCGAAACGGCAGACCGTGTTTGAAAGGAAAGCCCCGTGAAGACAGCCACGCAGCTCTCGAGCGCCATCCTGATCGCAGGCACCTTGCTGCTCGCGTCCCTCGGCAGCGCACAGGCCGCGGACGAAGCGGCGGCGCGCGGACTCGCCCGCCAGAGCAACTGTTTCAAGTGCCACTCGGTGGAGAAGAAGAAGGAAGGTCCGGCGTGGCGTGACGTCGCCGCCAAGTATCGCGGCAATCCGGATGCCGAGGCCAAGCTCATCAAACACGTCACCTCGGGAGAGAAGGTCAAGTTCGAAGACGGTCACGAGGAAGACCATGCGATCGTCAAGTCCACCGATCCCAAGGAGATCAAAAACCTGGTGGATTGGATCCTGTCGCTGCAGTGAGACCTGACGTGCCTGAAGCCAACACCACCCGCGCGCGGCTGCGGCAAGTACTGGCCGCAGTCCGCAGGCCCAGCTTCCTCACCGGGGCATTGCTCCTCCTCGGAGCCATCGTCGGCGTGCTCTTCTGGGGCGGTTTCAACACCGCGCTCGAGGCCACCAACTCGCTGGCCTTCTGCACCAGCTGCCACGAGATGCGCGACACCGTGTTCCAGGAATACAAGACCACGATCCATTACCAGAACCGCACCGGCGTGCGCGCCATCTGCCCCGACTGTCACGTGCCGCGCGACTGGACCCACATGGTGATCCGCAAGCTCAAGGCCAGCGGCGAGGTGTGGGGAAAGATCACCGGTGACATCGACACCAAGGAGAAATTCGAGGCGCGGCGCATGGCCCTGGCGCAGAACGAGTGGAACACCATGAAGTCGACGGACTCGCGCGAATGCCGCAATTGCCACAGCTTCGCGGCCATGGCAGCAGGCAAGCAGCGACCCGCGGCGCAGCGCAACCACGCCGAAGCTCAGAAGGAAGGCAAGACCTGTATCGACTGTCACAAGGGCATCGCGCACCTGCTGCCCAAGGAATACCAAGGAGACGACGAATGAGGACGAACCACGGCGGCGAGCTTGCCGTCGTGACGCCCCATTCCTCATCGGTCGGCTCCCCGGAGACGCGTCATGAGAATGTTGGCAAGAATCCTCCCGTGCGCGGCGCTGGGCATGCTTGCCCTGGCCGGCGTGGCCCGTGCCGACACCCCGACAGCGGACCGCACGCTCACGGGAGATGAGGCGTGCACCCGCTGCCACGACGAAGGGGAAGCCAAACCGATACTGTCGATCTATAAGACGCGTCATGGCGTAAAGGCCGACGCCCGCACGCCCGGCTGCCAGAGCTGCCACGGCGAGAGCCTGGCGCATCAGAAGAACATCGGCGGCACCTCCGCGCATCGCACACTGCCTGATGTGACCTTCGGGCTCGAGGCCAAGAGCCCGCCCCAGGCGCAGATGCAGCAGTGCCTCACCTGCCATCAGGGCGGCAAGCGCGCCATGTGGGGCGGCAGCGCCCATGAGCAGCAGAACATCCCCTGCGCCGGTTGCCATCGCATCCACGTGAGCTCGGATCCGGTCCTGCACAAGACGACGCAACCCGAAGTCTGCTTCGAGTGCCACAAGACGCAGCGGGCGCAGACGCACCTGATCTCCACGCACCCGCTCGATGCCGGCCGCATGGGCTGCACCGACTGTCACAACCCGCACGGCTCGACTGGCCCGCACAACCTCGTCAAGAACTCGGTCAACGAGACCTGCTACACCTGCCACGCGGAGAAGCGCGGCCCGTTCCTGTGGGAGCACGCGCCGGTCACCGACGAATGCACCAACTGCCACACCCCCCACGGCTCGACCATCACACCGCTGCTCAAGGTGCGCGTGCCGTACCTGTGTCAGTCGTGCCATAGCGGCGACCACGCCGCGGCCATCAATAGCGGCGCAAACCTGGCGGGCGGCAACGCCACGACCGTGAACGGTGCCTTGCCGCTCGGCAGCATCAGCCCGCGCGCGCAGCTGGTCGCCCGGGCGTGCCTCAACTGCCACATCCTCATCCACGGTTCCAACAGCCCCGCGGGCTCGAAGTTCCAGCGCTAGGCGCCAGGTCAGGGACCAGGAGACAGGTCATGAAGCGTAAAACCAACCTTCTGCTCGGGAGTCTGCCGGCGCTCGCGATGCTGTGCGGCGCGGCGGGTGCCGATGAAGCAAACCCCACCAAGGAGGAGCTGACGACCCCGCAGGACTCAGTCGAGCTCGGCCTCGGCGGCACCAGCTTCGGCTCCTACAAGTTCGGTGAGTACAACGGGCTCGAGGATCATGGGCCCTTCGGCATCGCCAACTTCCACCTCGCGGGCGGCGGCGCCTACGACAGCGGCGATGCCACACGCTGGCACCTGAACGCGACCGACCTCGGCACCGCGGCGCGCAGCGCCGACGCCGACTACGGGGTGCAGGGGCGGTTCCGCCTGAACTTCAAGTACGACGAGATCCGGCATAACGTCTGGGATTCGTACAACACCCCCTACCTCGGCCTGGGCGGCAACGTGCTGACGCTCCCCTCCTCGTGGCTGGTGCCGGTGGTGCCCGCCAACAGCGCGGCCGCGGCCAATGCCCGGGGATTGTCGAGCCAGGTGACTTCGGCCGACGCACTGGTGGGCGGAGCACTGCGCGTGCCGACCGCCGCGCAGCTGGCGACGGCTGCGGCGATCCAGGCCGCCGACCTGCCGTCCTTCTCGGCGTACGATCTCTACACGACGCGCAACCGCTACGAGCTCGGCGCGAGTCTGCTGCTCACCTCCAAGTGGCAGCTGAGCGCCACGGCGCAGCACGAGACCAAACAGGGCACCCAGGCCCAGAGCACCGTGACGCAGGCCACTGGCGAGGTCGCGGCGACGCTGCCGAATCCGATCGATTATCGGACCGACCAGATCAATCTGTCGCTCGGCCGGCGCTCATCGCAGGACTTCTTCCAGGTCGACTACAACGCCTCCCTGTTCCACAACAATTTTGCCTACCTGCGCTGGACCGAGTGGGCGGATCCCACCAAGACCATGACGATGAGCGAGGCGCCCGACAACCAGATGCACCAGCTGACCGCGACCGCCGGTCGCACCTTCTGGGAGACGACGCGCGTGGTGGCGTTCGGCTCCTACAGCCGCATGACCCAGGACGAGGCGTATCAGTACGACGCCGCCCAGGTGCCGCTGCTCGCGATGCCCTCGCCCGCCGCCCTGGTCGTCGATGAAGCGGCCAATCTCAAGATCTCCAGCCGCCCGCTGAAGACGCTGTCGCTCGATCTCGCTTATAAATTCGACGAACGCCGCAACGAGACGCCGGTCAACATCTACGGCTTCTACGACAACAACTCCGCGGCCGCCGGCACGATCATGGCGCCCTTCGCCGCAGCGCTCGGGGTGCCGGCAGCCTCCCTCGGCAGCAACGTGAACATCAACGAGAACCTGCCGTTCAGCCGCAAGGTGAGCCAGATCGATGCCGACGGACAATGGCACTTCATACCGCAGGAGTCGCTCAAGCTCGGCTATGAGTATCAGCAGCTCAATCGCTGGTGCGACGGCGACTGGTACAGCTGCGAGGATGTCTATGCGACCAAGGAGAACATCGGCACCATCGAATGGCGCGGCGATTTCTTCAGCCGCCTGAATGCACGCCTGAACTACAGCTACGGCGATCGCACCGCCAACGGCTATTCCGAGCAGGCGTTCCTCGCCTACGTGCCGATGGCGAACGTGGTGCCCACCGGAGCGACGCTGTCGGCCTACGAGTACATGCTGCAGAACGGTCTGACGGGCTACGGTCCGGTCGCCGGCCTGCCGACGACCCCGCTGACCGGCAACGCAGCCATTTTCTTCCCGAGCAACAACGCCCTTGCCAACGCGGAATATCAGAACCAGAACCGCATCAGCGAGCTGCTCGGCATGCTGCGCTACTACGAGGCGCCGCGTAAGCGCAACCAGGCGCGCGCCGACGTCGACTTCGAGATGACCGAGCAGATCAACCTCCAGGGACTGGTCGATTATCGCGACGACGACTACTACGACACCGCCTACGGTCTGTATCGCACGCGTGACCTGGCGGCGACCCTCGACGCCGCCTACAGCCCGAGCGGCAATCTCGCCTTCAGCGCCTTCTATAGCTACGAAATGAACCGTTCGCGCTCGGCGGGCGATTCCTACACCGCCAACAGCACCGCGACCAACGTCGCCTCCTTCACTGCGATCTCCGGGGGCTGCTACCCGACGATCGCGCTGC
>Ga0070735_10001132_pt1 | contig 26492 bp, 24 predicted proteins | sample Coa_R1_FD_66443 | JGI IMG/M metagenome (GOLD analysis project Ga0070735, IMG submission 66443) | Surface soil microbial communities from Centralia Pennsylvania, which are recovering from an underground coalmine fire - Coalmine... | ecosystem: Environmental > Terrestrial > Soil > Unclassified ...
CCAAAATCCTCCAAGCCCTAACAAATCGCGTCTCGTCACCACGGAGACCATCCTATCGCAGAGGAACAGGCTTGTTTAACAATGCAAAACAAGAAACAACAGAAAACTTGCCCCAGTCTATGTTATTCGTGAGACGAGCTACCGGCTTCAGGAGAGCGTTCACGGCAGCAGGAGAACTCAAAGCGTGCGCGGCGGTGCTGCTGTGGATTCTCGCGGCACACTGCTTTTCTCAAACGATGGGAACAGGTACGATCACCGGCACTGTGAAAGATGCCACAGGTGCAGTAGTGCCTGGCGTCACCATAACCGCGACGAACATCAACACCGGAGTGAAGCGCTCGGCTGTTACCGATGGCAGCGGCGCCTATGTGCTCCCAGCCCTGCAGATCGGAAAATACAAGATTGAAGCTGCGCACGCGGGATTCAAAACGGTTACGCAGCAAAATGTCGAACTCGATGTGGACACCAATGCGACCGTCAACTTTACACTCCAGGTCGGCGGGACTGAGCAGTCGGTTACAGTCACGGAGGCGCCTCCAACTCTTCAAACGGCTAGCGGCGAAATGGGCACAATCGCCACCGGCGCTCAGGTGAGCGAATTGTCCTTCAACGGACGGAACTTCTCCCAGATTCTGGCCCTGGGCACCGGCATTGCCTCGCAGAATACCGGGCACCGCATGGGTGTAGGCCAGGAAGGCAATCCCTTGATGTCCGTAAACGGCGGTGGCCTCACCACAACCAAGTACACCTACGACGGCATGTGGGCCATGGATCCGGCAGGCGGCCGCGGCCTAGATCTGTTCCCGCCCATGGATGCACTCGCGGAAGTGGAAATAAAAACCAGCAACTATAGCGCCGACTCGGGCAGCTACGGTTATGGCATGGTCAATGTCGTCACCAAGACGGGTGGCAACACATTCCACGGCGACCTGTATGAAGTCCTGGGCAACGATGCCGTCGATGCCCGCAACTTCTTCGACAATCGGGTGGCCCCCTTCAAGCAAAATATTTTCGGCTTCACCATCGGTGGCCCGGTCTACATCCCACACCGTTACAACTCCGATAAAAGCAAAACATTTTTCTTCGTTTCCGAGGGCTGGAACCGGCGGCAAGGTCCGCAGATTCTGAATTACACTTCGCCGCCGCAAAGCACATTTACCGCGCAAACCGTCGACGCGGTCATGCGCACCGGCAATTTTACCGAAGTCGCAACGCCAATCAAGGACCCCACGACTGGCCAGCCTTTCTCCGGAAATATCATTCCCGCCAACCGCATCGACCCGAATGCGACCGTCCTGCTGAACCGCTTCTATCCGCTGCCGAATCGAGCGGGCAGCCCCAACTTTGTCGCGACCCCCGATAGCGCTACCGAGTGGCGCGAGGACCTGTTTCGAGTGGACCAAACATTCACCCCAAGCCTGGTGCTGACTCTTCGTTATGCGCACGACACCTGGACGCAGAACCAAGCCATCATGGAACCGTCCAACTTCAGCTTCCCTACCGGCCCCGGCTTCTTCTCCAAACCCGGACACAACGCAATCGCACGCCTTACCTGGACATTAAATCCCACTACCGTCAATGTGTTCACCTATGGATTCTCGCGGACCGGCATTACCCAGCTTCCAAATCTTACCGAGGTTAGCCGTAGCGGATTGAACATTCCGAAGCTTTTTCCGGTGAATGTCTACAGCGCCATCCCGGATATCGTGATGACAGGATACGGCGGAATCGGGGTCAGCAGCGGGACCAGCCCCAACAACAATCGAAATAATATCTTCGAGTGGAAGGACGATCTGACCCACGTTACAGGCAACCATTCCTTGAAGTTCGGTTTTGACTTCCAGCGCATTCAGCATTTCCTGGCAGACCAAAGCAATACCGAAGGAACGTTCACCTTCAATGGCAATTTCACAGGCAACCCTGTGGCCGACATGTTGCTCGGGGATGCCTTCACGTATACGGAGGCGTCATACTCTCCCAACGGTTACCTTTTTGCCAATACCTATGAAATGTACGCTCAGGACGACTGGAAGATTCGTCCAAACCTGACTGTGAATCTGGGACTGCGTTGGAGTATCTTTGCATCGGCCCCCATCGGCTATGACAAATATAACCACATCTCGGATTTCATTCCGTCACTGTATAGTGCAGCCAACGCGCCCGTGCTGAATTCCGATGGCTCTATCAAGGCAGGCACCGGGAACCCGCTGAACGGAATCGTCACGCCTACCAATTTGCAGGGGCTGAATTTGCCGCAAAGCCTGCGCGAGACCCGCTATGTCATGCCGGCTCCGCGGATCGGCTTCGCGTGGTCACCGCACAACAGCACGAAAACGGCGATCCGTGGCGGGTACGGCATATTTTATTCGTGGGACACTAACAACCAGGAAAGTCTGCGGAAGAACCCGCCGTTTTCGAGTTCCGCAAACATCTCGCGCGCATCGCTCAGTAATCCGGCGGGCGGAACGAATGAGCAGTTTCCGGCCAATCTCAATGCGTTTGACCCGAACTACCTGTATCCGGACGTACAACAATGGAGCCTGGGCATTCAGCGCCAATTGCCGGGGAAATTCGTGCTCTCAGTCTCTTACGTTGGCAATCATGCCGTTCATCTTAATCAACAGCCTAACCTCAACCAGCCACAGCCAACCCTGGCGGTTGCCAACGGTTCGGTTAACGTGAATACGGTGCGGCCCTACCTGGGCTACGGAACCATTAGCTGGGGCGAACGCAATGCTTCGGCGCGCTATAACGCGCTGCAAGTGAGCGCGAACCGGCGTTTCGACAATGGCCTTGCGTTCCAGCTTTCCTACACCTGGTCGAATTCAATCGCGTGGGGCTTCGGCCAAAACCCGTTTGTGCAGCCTGACGAAAAGGGTCTCTCCAACTTGAGCCAACCACAGAATCTCACCATCAATTATGTGTATGACCTGCCGTTGTTCCGCAACGGGAGCGGCTGGAAGCACGCGGCATTAGGAGGTTGGGAATGGAGTGGCATCGCCACATTCTCGAGTGGTTTCCCGTTCACTGTGACGATTCCCGGCGACCGTGCTGGTGTTGGGGGCGGAACGCAGCGGCCGAACGTTGCCGGCGCCGCAACAATCCTAGGAACCGTCGCGGAGTACTTCAACACGGCCGCCTTCGTTCTTCCGGCACTCGGGACATTCGGCAATGAAGGTCCCAACGCCGTCCGCGGGCCGGGTATTTCCGACGACTACACGATGAATTTCTACAAGAACTTCACATTTCGCCTCTTCGGGGCAGAGGGCGAGAAATTCCGAATCGGAACGGAGTTTTTCAACATCTTCAATCACGCGAACTTCTCCACCGTGGGTAATGTCTTCGGTTCGGCGACATACGGTCACATCACCGCTGCACTCGACCCGCGCGAGATCCAGTTCAGCGCCCGGCTCAGCTTTTAGGCAACTCGGGCACAAGGGAGTGGGCGCAATTGGTTCCGACCCGGCTGGGATGCGCGCTGCAGGCTGGGCGGTTCAATCGTGAGAGCGTGGTGCGGAACGTGTGATGCGCAGAGACCTGCGGTGCTATCCAAAGACAAATGGCTGGGAGGCAGGGACTCGAACCCCGATACGCAGATCCAGAGTCTGCAGTCTTACCATTAGACGACCTCCCAGCAGGATGATCGTCCGCTATTTTATCATGGCCTCACGACCCAACACTGGCGAACAGGGAGCAGGACCTAAATGCGATATTTACCATGCTGATCGCGCTTTGAATCTTGCTTCGACGATTGGGCGAGACAATTGAGCTTGCGAATCCACTTTTCGTATGTGAGTCCTCACACAACATTTACTTGTCACAGGGGTTATGCTTACTGTAACGATTGAAAGCCAAACCGCCGATGTTACCTTCAGCGGATTGGCCCGGGAATCGTCGGCCTGCATCAAGTAAACGTGAGTGTGCTTAACTGTGCTTAACAATGTTACGACCGGTCCTTATCCCGTCATTCTCACGGCCAATGGCATTGCCGCCAAATCCACGCAGCTTCCGGTTCAGTGATTCGGTATCTCAATCGCCTAAGGCCTATTCATGAAACGAGTTCTCATTTTCTGTGCAGCGGCGTACTGTGCCGCCAGCGTGGCTTCCGCTCAGGTCGTCCATAACCAGTATGTGATTGAGTTGAGAGGCGATTCCGCGGCAACGGCTATGTTGCGCAAGGGAATCCGGCGGATTGCCGAAGACCGGGATTTTCACACCCGGCGCGCGCAGGTCCATGCGAGTCAGAATGACGCCCGCGCTGCTGTTGGCCGGCTGGGAGGCACGGTGCTCGGCTGCACGGACATTGTCAAGAATTCGCTGATCGTCAGCCTGCCGGATGCGAAAGCCGCGCAGTTGGCGCAAATCCCGGGTGTCAAACGCGTGTGGACGGTTCACGTGCGCCATGCATTGCTCGACCATGCACTTCCTCTGAGCCACATCCCCGACGCCTGGGCGCAGCTTCCTGGCGGGATGAATACCGCCGGCGCGGGTATAAAGATCGCTATTCTCGATAGCGGGATCGACATCACCAACCCGGGTTTGCAAGATCCGGCGCTGACGCCGCCTCCTGGTTTTCCCATTGTCGATACCGCCGACACATCGTATGTGAACAATAAGGTAATTGTGGCCCGCAACTACACAAGCCTGAACGTACAGGCCGGCGGCATTGCTGAGCCCACGGTACAGGACCACCTGGGGCATGGCACGGCGGTGGCAATGGCGGCGGCCGGCGTTTCCGCGCCGTACAGTGTCCAAAATATCCTGGGCGCAGCCTTTACGGGAACCGTGAGTGGGGCGGCTCCGAAGGCCTTCGTTGGCGATTACAAGATCGCCGATGGCAACGGGGACACGACCGATGTGGCAATTATGCAGGCGATTGACGATGCGGTGGGCGACCAGATGGACGTGATTAACGTCAGCTATGGCGGCCCAGCGATCAGCTTTGGCGACTCGGTGGACGTGGACGCGGTGGAGGCTGCGTTTAGTGTGGGTGTCATTTGCACCATCGCCAGCAGCGATAGCGGCCCCGATCCTGGCACTGTGTCCGATCCCGGTACGGCGGCCGACGCCATCACTGCCGGATCAAATGGAACCGACCGCATCCTGGATCCGGTCGCTCTAGTAGGAGCCAGCGATGAGGTGACCGTGCTGACGAGTGACGGTCCCGATCCCGGCAAAGCTGTCACCGGCCCGCTCGCCGACGTTACCTTAATTGACTCCACTTCGCTTGCCTGCGCCGCTCTTCCGGCGAAGAGTCTCGCCGGTGCGATTGCTCTCATCGAGCGCGGCAGTTGCGCGTTTGAAACCAAGCTCGACAATGCGCAAAATGCGGGCGCGATCGGGGCGATTATCTACGCCGCTCCGGCGAACTCCAGTTTCTTTGTCATGGGAGTTGGCGCAGCGACGCTGCCGGCCATGTCTACCGACTACGGCAGCGCCGTCGATATGCTGAACCGGCTGGCCGCCAATCCGAGTGTGTCCGCAACACTTGTTTTTCCCAGTGTCCTGCCGTTCCCACTCTCGCCGAATCGTATGGCGGACTTCTCCGGCCGAGGGCCGAATATCGATTTCAATATCAAGCCCGATGTGGTGGCGGCTGGTGAAAATATCGTCGACGCGGCTGAGAGCAGCGACGATACCGGGTATTTCTACGATTCCAGCGGTTTTCTGGACTATTTCACCGTTGCCGTGGATGGGGGAGGGACCAGCATCTCGGCGCCCATCGTCGCGGGCGCGGCGGCTGTGCTGAAGGGGGCGCGTCCCGGCCTGACGGCGCAACAATACCGGTCGCTGTTGATTAACAGTGCTTCGCCAATTGTAGACAATACCGGGAAAACTCTCGGCGTGCAGCAAGCCGGCGCCGGGCTTCTCAACCTTGTCTCCAGCCTGAACAACACCGTCACGGCAAATCCGGTGTCCATTAGCTTTGGGACGGCAGCAGGCTCAGTGAATGCCTCAAAAGTTTTGACTCTCACCAATATCGGCCCGGCGGCGGATACACTCACGATCTCGGTGCTTCCCCTCGGAAGCGGCCCTGCTCCCACGTTATCGGCTGCAACGCTCCCTCTGGCCGCCGGCGCGTTCGGTCAGGTCACCGTTCAGTTTAACGTTTCCGCGCTTCCCCCCGGCGAATATCAGGGCTTCATCCAGGTAGCGAGTACCCAAACATCGGTGCAAACGGATATTCCGTACTGGTTCGGAGCTACCGGCGTGAGCCCAGCCAACATTGCGATTCTGTTTGCGGACACCCAGGGTTCGGCTGGCGAGCAGGATCCAGGCGCGATTCTCTTTCAGGTCTCGGATATAGCTGGCGTTCCGCTGGATGGTGTGGCGCCTCAAGTGACCACCAGCAGCCCAGGCGCACGGGTGCGTGGGGTCCTCGCCACCGGGGATACCGCCGGCACCTACGAGGTAAACGTGAAAATCGGGACCGTGGATTCGGTCTTCACGATCACCGCGGGACATGTCACAAAGAACGTCTGGATACCGGCCAACTGAGCTTCCCGCATCTCCGGCGCGAGCTGAGACTGGGCCGACGGCCCTGCGCCTCCCATTTCCCGTCTTATAATGGGATATTAATTAATTGAGACATTAGTTCTGCTTGCATGGAAGATCTAAAGAAAAAGCTACAGGAAGAAATTACGGCTCTAGAATACGAGCTCCGTAACGAACTGCCGAGAGAGATCCTCAAGGCCCGGGCTCACGGCGACCTCAGCGAAAACGCCGAATACCACGCCGCCAAGGAGCGTCAGGGTTACGTTAATGCGCGTCTGGGCCAGCTTCAGGCTCGCCTGCGGGAGTTCTCCATGGTGGACATTACCAAGATCCCGCACGACCGCGTCGGTCTTGGGTCCAGCGTGGTTGTGCTGGATGTCGACCGGGACGAAAAGATCCACTACAAACTGGTCACCAGCGAAGAGGCCAATGTAGCGAAGGGATTCATCTCCACCAGTTCCCCCATCGGCAGGGGACTAGTGGGCAAACGGGTGGGAGATGTGGTAAAGATACAGATTCCGGGAGGCACGCGCGAGATGGAGATCCTGGAACTGCTCACCATCCACGACCCGCAACCCTAGAGTGGGACCCGGGAAGGGGATCGCCAATGACTTTTACACGAGCGATCGGAGTAGCCTGCAACAAGATCATTGTTCTGATCGTTCGTTGGCTAGCGCTATCGAAGATTCATCCGAACGTCCTGACCTTTCTGGGACTGGTCATCAATCTCGCGGCCGCCATTCTGCTGGGCGCCGGACAGTTTCGCGCCGCTGGATTCGTCATTATCGGCGCGGGCCTGTTCGACATGGTCGACGGGCGCGTCGCGCGGGAAACGAATCAGGTGACCCGCTTCGGCGGTTTCTTCGATTCCGTATTGGACCGCTACTCCGATTTAGGTTTGCTGATGGGGCTGCTGGTCTGGTATGGGTCCATCAACCGGTCGCTATACGTCGTTCTAACCGCTATTGTCATGACTGGCTCCGTGATGGTGAGCTATACGCGGGCCCGCGCGGAAAACATCGTTCCACGCTGCAAAGTAGGTTTCATGGAGCGGCCGGAGCGTGTCGTGCTTCTCATCATTGGTGCTTTATTCGACCGGATGGCGCCGGTGCTGTGGGTCATTGCGGTGTTGTCGAATGCCACGGTCGCGCATCGCATGATCTTCACCTGGCAGGAGACCAAGCGTCTGGAAGAGGCGCAACTCCGCATTCCGGCGCAAGCGAAAAAAGCGGCCGCAAATCAGAAGTAGCCGCTTGAAAGGCGGGCGGCCGCCGCGTTCCGTTGGGCGCGTGTTGCAGAAGCAACCCGGAATCAGTCTTCCAGGATCACCACGGCCAGCGCCTGCTGCAGCGTGTGCGTCAGCGAAACCGAAATCGTTTTCACCCCCATGTGGATCGCGATTTCCGAGGCTTTGCCGCGCAGCGAAAGCGTGGGCCTGCCTGAAGGCGTGTTGGTGACTTCGAAATCCTGCCAGGTTACACCGCGGTGCCATCCGGTTCCTAACGCCTTCATTCCCGCTTCCTTAGCAGCGAACCGCGCTGCATAGCGCTCCCAGCGGTTGGCTTTGCTATCGGCATAAGCGATCTCGCGAGCGGTGAACACGCGTTCCAGGAACCGGCGGCCGTGCCGTTCCGTGGCCTGCTGGATGCGGTGGACCTCCGCCAGGTCGGCGCCCATCCCCAGGATCACAGTTCAGCACCGGATGCCGAGATCGTCAACCGTCCGTGTTTCACTCCTTTGGTGCTGATCAGCGCCTCGGCGATTTTTTTTACCTCCGCAGCTTTTCCGCGCAACACCAGAACCTCCAGACAGTTGTCATGATCCAGGTGTACATGCAGAGTGGAGAGCACATGGCGATAGGCTTCATGCTGCATGTCCATCAGTTTGTCGCTTAGCATCCGCACGTGATGATCGTAGAGCAGCGTCACCGTTCCCACAACCTGGCTGTCGGGGCTCTCCCACGACGTCTCCACGAGTTCGTCGCGGATTAAATCGCGGAACGCTTCGGAGCGATTCGTATAGCCCCGCTTGGCGATCAGCCGCTCGAACTTCTCCAGGAGATCTGAATCAATCGCTACCCCAATCCGGCTCAGCTCGCTCATTTGTATGTCAGGTTACAGGAGCTTGCTCCGGGCGGCAAGTGCATGTCCGCCTGCCCCGATTAAAGGCTAGCGGCTTCCGGCCAGCCTAAGCTTTCGCGGCTTTGGTTTCCTTATGAAACTCAGCCCATCGGCGTTTTTGGCCCGCGGCGATACGCGCCCGAGCTTCCGCACTAAGCCGCCGCTTCTTTGGCATGACAATCTCGGGAGCGTTGGTCCTTTGGCGTCCTCCCAATAGCGACTGAACTTCCCGGATTTGCTCCTCAAGCCGTTGTTTCTGTAGCAAAAGGCCCTCGAGCGCCGCTTGCAACAGTGTCACATGATCTACTTTTTTTGATTTTGCTAGCTTAGGCATAAATTAACTCTAGATTTATAATAGCGGAATTCCACTTACTCCGATTCAAGAGCCGGTGGGCGGCGATTCACAAATAATTGTAACTGGGCCATCGTTGATCAGATGAACCTGCATCGCCGCCTGAAAGACTCCAGTCTCGACGTGCACATGCTGGCGCGCTTTCTGGACAAAGTACTCGTAGAGGACACGCGCCTGCTCCGCTGGCGCCGCTGCGTCGAAAGCCGGGCGCCTCCCCTTGCGGCAATCGCCGTACAAAGTAAACTGCGAGATAATCAATAACCCGCCGCCGGTCTCGAGCAGACTACGATTCATCTTGCCGGCATCGTCGCAGAAAATGCGGAGGTGCAATAGCTTCTCTACGAGATAATCGGCATCTGCCGTCGCATCTTTCTTGGCAATTCCGAGCAGCGCCACCAATCCTGCGCCCACCGCGCCGGCAGGTTGTCCATCCACGTCTACCCGGGCTTCGCGAACACGTTGTAACACGACTCGCATATGGTAAAAATATGCTATCGGCTTGCGCGCATGCCTGACAAGCCGGCGATAATTACTTTCTATGATCGAAACGTACGCTTACGCCCGCGCTGGCCTGCTCGGGAACCCGAGTGACGGTTATTACGGCAAGACAATCGCGTTTCTATTCCGGAATTTTCGCGCCCGTGTATTGGTCTATCCCAGCGCGCGCCTCGAAATTCGGGCTTCGAAAGCGGATATGCCGATCTTTGAGAGCCTCGAAGATCTGTATGCCACTACCCGCTGGCGCGGGTATTACGGTGGAATCCGCATTATCCAAGCTTTGCTCGTGCGCTTTATGGATTACTGCGCAGCGGAGGGCATCCCGCTCGAAAACCGGAACTTCACAATTGAGTACGAATCAACGATTCCGCTACGGCTGGGCCTCGGCGGCTCAAGTTCCATTATCACGGCGGCGCTTCGCGCGTTCTGCCAGTATTTCAATATCGAGATCCCGCTGCCGGTGCAAGCCAAACTCGTCCTGGAGACCGAAACGCGGGAGCTAGGGGTTCCCGCCGGTCCGCAGGATCGCGTGGTTCAGGTCTATGGCGGACTAGTCTATATGGATTTCGCCAAGCATCTGATGGATTCCCGCGGTTATGGGGATTATGAGTGCCTGGACCCGTCCTTGCTCCCCAATGTCTATGTCGCTTACCGGACCAGCCTCAGCGAGGGCACTGAGATTTTCCACAATAATGTGCGGGAGCGCTGGCACCAACGCGATCCTGAGATTATGGAGGCCATGTCTAGGTGGGCGTCCTATGCGGAACAGGGCCGGCACGCACTGCTGAACCGCGATTACGATTGTCTGAATCGGCTCATCGATGCTAATTTCGATTTGCGCGCCAAACTCTACCGCATCAGCCATGGCAATCTCGAGATGATCCAGACGGCGCGCAGCGTGGGCGCCACAGCGAATTTCGCTGGATCGGGCGGCGCCATCGTGGGCGCTTATGAAGACGAAGCCGCGTTCCAAAAACTAACCAAAGCAATGAGCGCGATCGGCGTCGCGGTGATCAAACCGTCAATTGCGCCCGCAACTCTAAGTTCGACCACCGGCGCGTATTAAGTGATTCCGCCGATCCAAATGCGACGGCAGTACCCAGTACGATAGTACAGATGATCTATCGGAAGAAGCGTCATTGCAGTAGCATCCCGGGTGGTTTCTTCCATCTCGAAGACGAATTGACCAAAACCCGGATCTTTGGGTACGGCCACGGCGATGCAATCAAACTGAAGGACGAGTACGGAAACGTCTGGCGGGGCTCGGCGGAGCATGGCCCCGACAACACTGTTCTTTACCGGTTTCGCGACGCCACCGGGCGGACGATCACCGGGGTTTCGGATTCCTTTGGGGTTGTTCTGCGAGACGACAAAGGAGGCACATGGAAGGGTTTCATCGACTGATGCCCTCCAGGCTCGGCCTACCGGAGGGAGCGGCATCGGCCAGCCATTGCAGGAATTCGCCCACCTTTTCGGGATTTTCCACCCAGTAACGCGCCGCACTATCTTGTGGATTGCCAACCTTCACCGTGATGGCATTGGGCAAAGCCTCAAACGCGTATTCGTCGGACCGGTCATCGCCGAAATACAGGATGAGCGAGCCGCTTTCGGCGAGGAAATCCTGAATCAATTGTACTGCCGAGCCTTTATTCCAGTTCGTCTGCGGCAGAATTTCGAGCGCTTTGCGTCCGGGATCCACACGAAAGGCCTGGTTGTGTGGCTCCAGGCTGGCAAAAAGGGCCTCTTTGGCGGCGCGCACGTCCTCTTCCCGAACCCGCCGGTAGTGCAGCGTCGCCGTCAAGCGCTTGTTCTCTATTTGAGCGCCGGGAATGGCTTTCAGCCTGGCCTCCAAATCGTCGCAGATCCGCGCCAGCGATTCCTGGCAGGCGGCTGCGGTGGGCTCGACGAACATCAGGCCGCTGCCGTTGATTTCCATGCCGTGATTACCGCCATACACCAGGCCCGGTACGCCGACCCGCTTACGCACATCGAATAGGGAACGCCCACTGATGATTGCGGCCAGCATTCGCGCTCGCCAGGCGACCCGCTCCAGAGCGGCACGCGTCGAGTCCGGCAGCCGTACTTCGCCCGGATCCGCCGCAATCGGCGCCAGAGTTCCGTCAAAATCCAAATAAAGAGAAATGGCTCGCGCCTTCAGGATCTGGGCCTCTATCTCACCGAATGCCTCGTCCAGAGATTCACAGTTATGTTCTTCCATAAGCTGCCACCCCGAACTTCACCGACGCTCCCCACCGACTCGCGCAAAACGGAACACGGGGGCTGCCCGCCTCTGTGCCGCAAACTCCGATTGCGTCACGATCCCTTCCGCAAGAGAATAACCACTCCTCAGTAGCACGGGTACAACGGAACGGCCGCGAGCGTATTTCTGGTCCCGAGTGCGAATGCCGCCGCGTCCTGTGCGCTCCTCAGCAAACGTCGCGCACAACGCAGCGAGCCGCTGGTGTTTTCTTCCATTATCGAGCGCGTCCCGCGCTGCGCTCTCCAGTAAACGTCGCGCGCAACGCAGCGGGGCACTAGTGTTTTCTTCCATTATCGAACGTATCCTATGCTGTTCGCTCCAATGCATTTCCGCATTTTGTCAAACTTCCCGGCTGAAAACACATACAGATTGCAAATGCGCGGTAATTTTTTACAGCAAATTATTTCCGATAGGAAGGACGAACCTTTTTGGTTGCCGGTTTCGGTGCGGCAAAGCGGTTTCACTGCAATCGGCAGCAAGGCGGATTAGCTGGCCAGCTTCACGGGAACCGTCGCCTTGGTATGGCCCCATTCCAGAGAGAGGATTCCGTTGCTCAGCGTGATCTTGAAGGTCTCGACCGGCTCACTCAGTTTGGTCAGCTTCAGTGGCACGCGGCCCAGATCCTGCGATTCGTTATATTCGGTTCCCCACTGGCCAGTTTGGTTGTTGACGACAAGCTTCCAGCCGTTTTCGCTGGCGGCGACGTACAACGTGTGAACGCCTTTCGGCACACGCAAATCCCCGATCATAATATCGGCGTCATTTGAGAGTGTAGTAGCCGAGTCCGCTCCAGCGCGCCAGATCCGGCCATAGGGGATCAATCCGCCCTCCACTTTACGGCCACGCGCGGACGGGGCGCTGTATTCGATCAGCACGTCGTGGCCGTCGAGCTTCATATCGGTGCTGGTGGATGGGCTCTGAGGGTTGGGTGTGACCTTGCGCACGCCGGCCGTGAGGCACAGCGTTCCGAGGGCCAGAACGGTAAGAGAAAAGCGAGGCAGAGTTGTCATATGCGGCTCCTTGCGTTGACTAGTATCGCATCTGGAGCCGGTGGAGCGTTCACCACAAACTGGGATGCTACTCCTATTATTTGGAGAGGAGTCTCTGGATATTCGACTCGATGTCGCCTTTGTCTACCAGGCCTCCCGTATACGCCGCGGCCACCCTCCCTTTTCGGTCTATGAGGAACGTGCCTGGCAGGCTCTTGAGTCCGTACCGCTGCGCTGTCGCATCCTCCCCGAGCAACACGCGGTAAGGTACCTTGTTAGCAGCGAGGAACGGTTTTAAGACGCTCCAGCCGCCTTCGTCCAGGGAGACACCCAGGACCGCGAAGCCTTGCGCGCCGTATGTCCTTTGGAATTCCGAAAACCAGGGGATCTCCTGTTTGCACCCATGACACCAGGTGGCCCAGAAATCAAGTAGAATGACTTGACCACGATAGTCCAAGAGCTTCACCGTTCTGCCGGAAGCGTCTTTCAGCGCGAAATCAGATGCGGGTTTCCGTGCTGGTGCGGGTTGCAGAGCGGCTCGGACGACAGGTTGACCAGCGGCGGCGCTGGCCAGCGTAAGAAGCAGAGCCGAAAGAGGCGCCAGATTGGTTCGAACCAGGGTCGCCTTCATGTGTTGTTCTCCTTCAATGTAGGGCCAGGCGCCGCGTGTCCGGTTGCGTGTCGCCCGCCCTGATGCATTCCCCAAAACGAAGGGAGCAAAACCAGAACTGTCAGTACAATCAGTGGAAACATCACGTCGTAAAACGTTAGCGAAAACACTGCGGCGTGCCAGGGATGATGATATTGCGGCGCTCCCAAAAGTTCTTCAACCAGCAAAACGAAACAAAACACGGCTTTGTTGATTGGAATGGTACGGGGCGAGAGGAGCCCAAGCGCAAAGCCGCCGGCGAAGGACGCGCCAATCAGCGTCAAGTAGGTAAGGAGGATACCTGCGAGGTAATGGACCAGATCATGCCGGGCGCCGGCATTCGTAAGATAGGCCCAAGTCCAGTTGTTCGCGTACATCCAGATGGGAATCGCACTGCCGTCGGCAGTACGCCTGGAGACTTGACTGAGCAACACGCCAAGTGGAGCTACCAATCCCACCAGAGCAAGCCAGAGCCGCCAATCCTTCCACAAAGCTGCCTGCCGCCGGACGATTAAGCCCAACAAGTCGCGCAGCGCTTGCGCAGCAGTCTCGCAGATTCCACGATATCCCCGCGCACTGCCTCTCGTTCTCCGGGCCCTAGCATTCGGGACACCACGTCCACTAGCCACCAATACATTGGCGTCATAACTGGACCGTGGCTCGGTTCGTCTCCCAAGAAACACCGCGGCTCACTCGCATCACTGCGTTGTAAAAGACAGATGCCGCCTGAATGCCCTTCGCTGTCACGCGGACCATTCGCTTGGCGCGGCCACCCCGTTCCGGTGTCGCCTGACCCATCCAGGTCTTAAGATAGCCTTTCTTCTCCAGCCGGTCCAGTGTTGTGTAAAGAGCGCCGATAGAACAGCGGCGGTTGGTCGTGTGCTCAATCTCCTGCCGGATGGCAGCGCCGTAAGCATCTTCGCCTAATCGCACGGCCGCAGTTAGCAGCAGATATTCGAACTCGCCTAGCATTACTATCACATTGTGATCCTAATCATGATCCGTGTCAAGAAAAATAAAGAGGGTATGCCATGGCAGGGATGGCGGCCACTTCCCCCCGACTAGCCGGTTGCGCCGTCCTCTGCCGCTACTGTATTATTATTCATGTCACTGAATAATCAGTCAGTGCCCATCCAGTGAAGGAGACTGAGTCCATGGCCGCGATTGCCTCGACCAACGCGATTTGGAAGCTGGCGGCTTCCGACCTGACCTGCGACCTCGATCTGTCGCAGGAGGAGCTGGTCCGCCTGCTCGACTTGGCTGTTCAAGTGAAGCGGACGCCGGCCCGTTACTCACGCGCGCTGGCGAGCCGGTATCTCAGTCTGCTTTTTGAAAAGCCTTCGCTGCGAACACGACTGACATTCGAATTGGCGATCAAGCAGCTTGGCGGGGATGCCGTCCTGTTTACCGGACCCATCGGGGAACGCGAGCCGCTGAAAGACGTGGCGCGGAATCTGGCCCGCTGGACCAATGGAATTGTTGCCCGGACGTTTTCACAGCGGACCATCGAGGAACTGGCCAACTGGTCGAGCGTGCCGGTGATCAATGCGCTCAGCGACCTCTATCATCCATGCCAGGCGCTGGCCGATGTTATGACCCTCAAGGAACGCTTCGGTAGCCTCCGCGGTCTTAAGCTCGCCTTCGTCGGCGACGGCAATAACGTGGCCCACTCGCTGATGCTCACGAGTGTGCGCCTCGGAATGATGTTTGCGCTGGCAACGCCCGAAGGTTACGGTCCGAATCCGGATGTCATGCAGCAGGCGGGCGAACTCGCCGAGCGTTTCGGAGGCCAACTTGAAATTGGACACGATCCGGCCGCGGCCGTAGAGGGAGCGCAAGCCGTTTACACCGATGTGTGGGCCAGCATGGGGCAGGAATCGGAAGCGCAGAAACGCCGCGAAGTGTTCCAACCATACCAAGTCAACGCGAATCTGATGGCGCAGGCAGCGGAAAATGCTGTGTTCCTGCACTGTCTTCCCGCCAAGCGTGGCCAGGAAACTACCGAAGACATTATCGAATCGGCGCAGTCGGCTGTATTCGATCAGGCGGAGAATCGGCTGCACGCGCAAAAGGCGCTGCTGCTGGTGATGCTCGGTTAAAATTGGGCCTGTAACGAAATCTAACCTCACTATGGAACACCCTAAAAAAGTAGCGCTCGCCTATTCGGGCGGCCTCGATACGTCTATCATCATTCCGTGGCTGAAAGAAAATTATCGCTGCGAAGTGATTGCGGTCTGCGGCGACATTGGCCAGGGCAGCGACGAGCTCACCGGCCTGGAGGAGAAAGCGAAGAAAACCGGCGCGTCCGAAGTTTACGTCGCCGACATGCGCGAAGAGTTTGTGACGGAGTATCTGTGGCGTCTGGTCCGCTGCGGCGGCGTTTACGAACATAAATATCTGCTCGGCACCTCCATTGCGCGTCCGCTGCTGGCCAAGCGGCAGGTTGAGGTTGCGCTGGCAACCGGTTGCGATGCGCTGGCGCACGGCTGCACGGGAAAAGGTAACGACCAGGTCCGGTTTGAGCTGACCTACAAGGCGCTGGCGCCACACCTGCGGGTGATTGCTCCCTGGCGCGAATGGGATATCGTTTCACGCGAAGACGCGATTGACTATGCGGCCAAACACGAGGTGCCGATCGCGCAGACTACCACGAAGATTTACAGCCGCGACCGCAACATCTGGCATATTTCGCACGAAGGCGGTGTGCTGGAAGATCCCGCCAATGCCGCGCCGGACGAGATCTGGATGCTGACGAAAAGTCCGCGGGAAGCGCCGGAGATTCCGGCTGAAGTGACCATCGGATTTGAGAAAGGTAAACCGGTTTCTGTGAATGGCAGAAGGATGTCTGGTGTGGATCTGCTCGAATCCCTTAACAAGATCGGCAGTGAACATGGCATCGGACGCATTGATCTGGTGGAGAACCGCTTTGTCGGTATGAAATCGCGCGGCTGCTACGAGACGCCGGGCGGTACGTTGATCATGGCCGCGCATAACGAACTGGAAGCTCTGACGCTCGATCGCAGCACACTGCACTACAAGCAGAAACTCGCGCTCGATTACGCCGATATGGTGTACAACGGTTTGTGGTTCACGCCGTTGCGGGAATCGCTCGACGCGTTTTTCGAGGCCGCGAGCCAAACCACGACGGGCGAAGTGACTCTGCGCCTTTATAAAGGCAACATCGATCCGGTCAGCCGCAAGTCGCCCTATTCACTCTATTCGCTAAACATCGCGAGCTTCACGATGGGCGCAGACTACGATCAGAAGGATGCGCGAGGGTTCATCAACCTGATCGGTCTGCCGATTCAGGTCCGCGCCTCGCTGGCTGCGGGCAGCTTGAAGTAATCGCATGAAACTCTGGGGCGGTCGATTTGAAGAGGGGCCATCGGAAGTCTTTGAGCGGTTCTCCGGATCCCTCCACTTCGACCGGCGGCTAATCGATGCGGACATTCGCGGCTCGCAAGCCTTTGCGCGAGCGCTCGAGCGCGTCGGCATTCTCACGACAGAAGAACGGGAACGCCTGATCGCCGCCTTCGACCTGATTCGCGAGGAAGCCCGCGAGCCGGGCTTTTTCGACGGCGCAACCGACGAAGATGTTCACACGCTGGTGATTCGGAAGCTGAAGGAGCATGCGGGCAGCCTGGCCGATAAGATTCACACCGGCCGCAGCCGCAATGAGCAAGTTTCACTCGATACACGCTTGTGGCTGCGGGACCAGATTGACCGGGCGCTCTATCTGTTGACAGCGATGATGCAGTCGCTGCTCGGGCTCGCGCGCCGCTATCCGGAAGCAGTCATTCCGGGTTACACGCATATGCGTCGAGCGCAGGCGGTGTTGTGGCCGCACTATCTCCTGGCGTATTTTGAAATGTTCGCCCGCGACCACGAGCGGCTTGTGGAGGCCCGGCGCCGCGTGAATGTGCTGCCGCTCGGCTCCGGAGCCTTGGCGGGCAGCGCCTTCCCATTCAACCGCGATGCGATCGCGCAGGAACTGGGTTTCGCCGGAATTTCACGCAACAGCATGGACGTTTCGGCGGACCGGGATTTCGTGCTTGATTTCCTGCACGCCGCCTCGCTGATTCTGTTGCACCTCAGCCGCCTGGCTGAGGACTGGATCTTGTACTCGAGTGAGGAGTTCGGTTGGCTGGAGTTGGGCGACAGCGTGACTAGCGGCTCCAGCCTGATGCCACAGAAGAAGAATCCGGATTCGTTGGAGCTAATACGTGGGAAGTGTGGCCGCGTATTTTCGAGCTACACTTCACTGTTTATCACACTGAAGGGCTTGCCGATGACCTACAATCGCGACATGCAGGAGGATAAGGAGCCGCTGTTTGAGGCTGCGAGCCAACTTGCCGGATCGCTTGAGATGGCGCGCGTGGTGGTCGACTCGGTGCAGCTTCGGCCAGAAAAACCAGCGGCGGCGGCGGAAGAAAGCTGGGTGGTGGCCACCGATCTGGCCGAGGCGCTCGCGCGCGCCGGCACGCCCTTTCATCGCGCGCACCAGATTACCGGGCGGCTGGTGCTGGAGAGCGTGCGCGGCGGAAAGAAACCCGCCGACTGGACGCCGGAGGCGCTCGCCGCATTTGCGCCGGAGTTCACGCCGGACATGGCGCGTCTTCTGAAACCGCAGGAAGGCATGCGCACACGGGAAATCCCGGGCGGCACCGGGCCCCAGTCGGTCGCGCGCGCATTGGCGGAAGCAGACGTGCGGCTCTCCGCACTTCGAAAGTGAGGACCGCATGGCCAAGACTTTCCGGCAGGGCCAGATTCTAAAGCTGATCCGCTCCCGCCCGATCTCGACGCAGCAGGATCTGGCTCAGGCGCTACAGCGGCTCGGCGTGCGCGCGACGCAAGTGACGCTGTCGCGCGATATTCGCGAACTCGGCTTGGTCAAGACGGCCGAGGGATACCGGCAGATCGAAGCGGAACCAGCCGGACCGGAATTATCGACCGTGGCGGCGGAGTTTCTCTGGGACGTCCGCGTCGCACAGAATCTCATCGTTTTGAAGACGTCTCCGGCGCACGCCAGCTCTGTCGCGGCGGCGCTCGACCAGGCCGAGTGGCCCGAGATCGTTGGCACCATCGCAGGCGACGACAATGTCCTGGTCGTCGCCCCGGATGCCCGCACCGCCGCCCAATTGAGCCGCAAGCTGCGCAGCTTGCTGAAAGCCAGCGAGTAAACGCGTGAGTGAAACGCGATCGAATCCTTACGATCGGCTATCTTATCCCACGCACGCTCACGCGCAAACTCACCCGGATCGTCTCGCCACCATGGCGAAATTATTTGGGATGACGCCGGCTCCGGTGGAGCGCTGCCGTGTGCTCGAGCTCGGTTGTGGAGACGGCTGGAATCTCATTCCTATGGCTTTCACTCTGCCCGAGAGTGAGTTCCTGGGCGTCGATCTAGCCGCGGCTCCCATTGCCCGAGGCTGCGATATCATTTCCGCGCTGGAACTGAAGAACGTGCGTCTTGTCGCGCTCAACATCATGGATTTCGACGGCGCGTTCGGCGAATTCGATTACATCGTTGCGCATGGACTTTACGCCTGGGTACCGGAGCCAGTGCGCGACAAAATTCTCGCTATCGCCAAGGCGCATCTTTCTCCGCAGGGTGTCGCGTTTGTCAGCTACAACACGAATCCGGCCGGCCGCATGCGGCAGGTGCTGCGGGAAATGATGACATTCCACGCCGGCTCGATTGAAAATCCCCTGGAAAGGGTCGAACAGGGGCGCGCACTCCTTGAATTGATTGCCGTATGCCGTCACGAACCCGACGTCTGGCTGGACCTGATGCGCCATCAGGTAGCCTCGCTCGCCGGGCGTCCAGCCGAGGTTGTCTATTACGATGAATTTGCTGAAGTCTACGCGCCCGTGTATTTCCACGAATTCGCGGCGCACGCCGCGCGGCAGGGCCTCCAGTATCTTTCGGAGGCCCAGTTTGCAGAGATGCAGGCAGAGTTCGCCGAGCCTGAGGCGCAGCAGAAGCTTCGTGAACTCTCGGGGGGCGACGTGCTCCGGTATGAGCAATATCTCGATTTCGCGAAATTCCGCAAATTCCGGCAGACGTTATTGTGCCACGCCGGTATAACTCTCGATCGAAGCCTCCAGCCAGCGCGCTTGCGCGGGCTGTTTGTTTCGTCTGCTGCTGTCCAGGTAACGCCACCCTCCGGCGCTTCGCCAGATACCGAACGGTTCGAGATACCGAACGGTCCTGGCGCGTCGACGAATAATCCCGTTGTGAAATCCGTTCTCCGCCGCTTGATCGACCGCTGGCCCCAGTCGGTGCGTTTTGAAGATTTAACTCCGTTGGCCGATGAACAAGTTCTGGCGGAGGTTCTGCTTACACTCTATGGAGCAACACTGGTAGAATTTCACGCGTGCCAACCGCCGATTGCCGCAGAAGCCGGTCCCCGGCCCGAAGCGAGCCGCCTCGCCCGCTTGCAGGCCCGCACGCAGCGGCTGGTTACGACGCTTCGTCACAGTCAAGTCGAAATTTCCGACGACACTAGCCGCCATGTTCTGCAACTACTCGACGGGACACGGGATCGAAATGCGTTGCTCGATGCATTGGCAACGCACTGCTTGAGCACGCCGCGGGCAACACTCGCGGCACAACTCGAACAGAATCTCGCTGAGTTGGTGCGGCTCGGATTGTTAGTGGATGGCAGATCCTAAATACGATGAAAGCTCTTCAAAATGTCGCGCGTGGAATAGCGTAAAGCAATTGGCCGTCCGTGCGGGCAACTCATCGGGTAATCGGTGGCTGCCAGCTCCTTGATCAGCCACTCCATCTTGGCTTGATCGAGGTGCATATTGATTTTGATGGCCGCCTGACAAGCAATGGAAGCCACGATGCCACGGCGCAGGTCGTCGATGGACACGCGCCGCAACTCACCATCGGAGATCTCCAGGATTTCGAATAACACTTTTTCTATATCCGCTGGACCGATGGCGGCCGGCGCGGACTTCACGGCGACCGTGCGGTTGCCGAACGGCTCCGTCTCAAAGCCGACGGAGTTCAGCTCACCGGCGATGCGCGCGTATTCCACTTGCTGCGGCGGCGTCAGTTGCAGCACGATGGGCATCAGCAGACGCTGCGTTTCAGCGCGCCCTTCCGCCCGCTGTTTCAAGATGTTCTCGAACAGAATCCGCTCGTGCGCGACGTGCTGATCGATAATCCACAACCCGTCGCGTCCGGCCGCAACGATGAAACTGTCGTGTATCTGGCCGAGGGGGCGCAGATCGGCGAGCGCCTCCAGGCTTCGAGATTCCGGAAGTGAGGCGCCAGCCGGAAGCGGGCCATGTGTCGGGGGCACAGGGAGCCGCGCCGTGGGTGTCATTTCCGTTTCAACCGCAATCGGATCGCCGCTGAAATCGAATCGCGGCGAAGCGCTAGATGGACGGCGCAGCACAAATTCGGGCAGCGCAGCGTCCGGCAAACTGTTTGTATCAGGCCCTTCCGCGCCTCCAAAGTGATCCAAATCGGAGGGCGGCCGATCGAAACGCTCGTTCTCGATCCGTTGCGTAAAGTCGGAGAACGGCAATTCCACGCCCGGCTGCGGACCCATTTGCGTAGGAATGCTCGATACCGGCCGCTGCTCCAGCAGGGTCCTCCGCACAACATCGCGCACGAAATCGTGCACCACGGAGCCGTGCCGGAAACGCACCTCCGTCTTCGACGGATGGACGTTGACGTCCACTTCCTCAGGATCACAGTCGAGAAATAGCAGTGCGAAGGGATAACAGGCGGGTGGAATCAGATTGTGATAGGCGGACGAAAGCGCGTGCAGCAAGAGACGATCCCGAATTAATCTTTGATTGACGAACAGATAGATCGAGTCGCGGTTCAGTTTCTGAATCTGCGGCGAAGACACAAACCCGTGCAGGCGAAAGGTGCGCGTGCCGGGTTCAGGCTCATCTTCTTTGGTGCGCTGGCCAGGAGGAACATAGGGCGGCGGAATTTTTATTTCGCGCTCATGGATCCCAATGGCCGTCAGGTCCTCCAGCATCCGCGCGCCGAAAACCTGATAGACGCGCTCACGACAGTCCGTCACTGGTGTTACCGATAACAGCTCGTTAGCCCCGTGGTTCAACTGAAAGCTTTTTTCCGGGTGGGCCAAGCTGTACTGCGTAACCAGCCGCGCGATATGCGCCGTCTCCGTCTGATCGGAGCGCAGGAACTTCTTGCGCGCAGGCACGTTGAAGAAAAGATCGCGCACCGTAATCGTGGTGCCGCCGGCCAGCGCGGCTTCGTCGCAGCTTAGCAGCCTGCCGCCCGCGATTTCAAGGCGCGTCCCCGCCGGTTCATTAGCTGTGCGGGTCTCCAGCACTAGACGGGAGATGGAAGCAATCGATGGCAACGCTTCGCCGCGGAATCCGAGAGTCGCAATCGACAACAGATCTTTTACGTCGCTTAATTTGCTGGTCGCGTGCCGCTCAAAAGCCAACATGGCATCGTCGCGCACCATTCCGGATCCGTTATCGGCGACCCGGATCAGGTGGCGGCCACCGTCTTCAACCGTCACCCGAATGTCGGTAGCTTCGGCATCAAGCGAATTCTCGAGCAGCTCTTTGACCACCGACGCCGGCCGCTCCACCACTTCTCCGGCCGCAATCTTGTTAGCGACGGTGTCGGACAGAACGCGGATGCGGCCCATAGTCCAAGTGTAGGTGGTTCGGCGTTGCTAAAATGCGAGTTCTCGGTGAGCTTCAGCCGGATCGATCGGGACTGAAATCTTACCCGCTCATCGCGCCGAGGAACTCGGCGTTGCTGCGCGTGCGCCCCAATTTGTCCAGCAGCAATTCCATGCTCTCCACCGGCGAGAGCGGGTTCAGTACCTTGCGCAGCACCCACACGCGGTTCAGTTCTTCCTTGGGCAGCAGCAACTCTTCTTTCCGCGTGCCGCTCTTGGTGATATCGATGGCTGGGAAGACGCGCTTGTCCATCAGCTTGCGATCCAGATGGACTTCCATGTTGCCCGTGCCTTTGAATTCCTCGAAGATCACGTCGTCCATGCGGCTGCCGGTATCGATCAATGCGGAGGCGATAATCGTCAGAGAACCGCCCTCTTCGATGTTGCGGGCTGCGCCGAAGAAGCGTTTGGGCCGCTGCAAAGCGTTGGAATCCACGCCGCCGGAGAGCACCTTGCCCGATGGCGGCACCACCGTGTTGTAAGCGCGTGCCAGGCGCGTGATGGAGTCGAGCAAAATGACGACATCCTTGCGGTGCTCGATCAACCGCTTGGCTTTTTCGATCACCATTTCGGCCACTTGCACGTGGCGCGAGGCAGGTTCATCGAAAGTCGAACTGATCACTTCTCCCTTCACAGACCGCTGCATGTCGGTGACTTCCTCAGGCCGCTCATCGATCAGGAGCACGATCAGCGTCACTTCCGGATGGTTGGTGGTCACTGAATTGGCAATGGCCTGTAGCAGCATCGTCTTGCCGGTGCGGGGCGCCGCAACGATCAGGCCGCGCTGCCCTTTGCCGATCGGCGTCAGCAGATCCATGATGCGGCCGGAATAATTATCCTTGGTGGTTTCGAGCTTCAACCGCTCGTCCGGGTAGAGCGGTGTGAGGTTATCGAAAAAGATCTTGTTGCGTGCTTCCTCGGGCGGCTCAAAATTGATCGCGTCCACTTTGATCAGCGCGAAGTAACGTTCGCCTTCTTTAGGCGGCCGGATCTGGCCGGAGATGGTGTCGCCGGTGCGAAGATCGAAACGGCGGATCTGCGATGGTGAAACATACACGTCGTCGGGCCCCGGCAGATAGTTGTACTCCGGCGCGCGCAGGAAACCGAATCCGTCCGGCAGGCACTCGAGGACGCCCTCGGAAAAAATGAGACCGCTCTTTTCCGCTTGCGTCTGCAGGATCTTGAAGATCAGCTCCTGCTTGCGCAGACCGGCCATGCCCGTCACGGCCATGTCCTTGGCGATTTGGTTGAGCTTCTGGATGCTCATATCCTTCAGCTCCACCAGGTCGAGCGTCGTGACGCCGTTCTTCTGGCTGACCGCGCCACCAGAGTGCCGCTTGCGCAGGGGCTGGCCCTGCATCGACTCCGGGGGCCGGCCCTCTTGCGGCTTTGGTTCAACAGGCTTGGTTTCAACAACGTTCGTCTCAGGAGGCTTGGCGCCACCTGGCCCTTTGAGTTCGGCCGCTTTCGTTTCGACGGGCGTGGGCTCGGTGGGATTCGCCTGCTGAAGCTTGCTGTCGGGAACCTTGCCGTCAACCGGCTCCGCGTGCGGTGTGTTAGCTTCAGGGGCGGCCGGAGCGGCGTTTTGAGCCTCCGTGATGTTCGCCAGTTGCTCCCCCGGATTTTCATCGGGCTTCGCGGCCGAAGTGATTACACTGTCTGGGTTTTCGAGATCGCTTGCCAAATTTCCCTCACTCCCCGGCCCGTTACGGCCGAGAACAGCAGGGGATCGCCTTCGGGACTTTCGGCGCGAAGGGCGGTTAAGCCCCGGTGCCGCTCCTGCTGTGTCTTCAATTTATCAGTCTTGGTGGCAACCACAATATAGGGCCGCCTGTGGAATTGAAGCCAGCGCCTCAGTTCCAAATCCGCTTCCATCCAGCCTCGCCGCGCGTCCAGGACCATCACCGAGAGTTTCAGATTTTGCCGGCTCAGGAGGTAGTTCTCCACCAGCCGTTTCCATTCCGCTTTCCGGTCCAGGGGAACTCGCGCGAACCCATAGCCAGGAAGGTCGACGAGGTAAAACGCCCCGTCTACCCGGTAGAAATTAATCGTTTGCGTACAACCAGGGCGCGCACTCTCAAACGCTAAACCTTGCTGATCCACCAGAACATTCAGCAGGCTGGACTTCCCGACGTTGCTTCTTCCCAGAAAGGCTATCTCGGGCAGGCCCTCCCCTTCCGCGGGAAACTGCCCCGGACTGGCTGCACTGATTATAAACTGCGCATGCACGGGAGTGATCCGCCGTCATCCGGGCCGACTTCGGGACTGGCTGACAAGCGCCTGTAGCGCTGCTGGAATCGTTAATGCGTAATCTTGTCTTCCGCCGGCGGGAGAGGCATCATATCGGCCGCCGTTAATCCCGGCGTGATGGCCAAGGGCTCCACTTCGCGTTCCAGAGCGGTCTTCAAAACCTCGTCCATTGAGGTGACGAACTTCAGCGTCATTTCTTTGCGAATGGTTTCCGGTATATCGGGGAGATCCTTTTCGTTTTCCTTGGGGAGAACCACGTGATAGATACCGTGCCGATGCGCCGCCATTAGCTTCTCTTTCAAGCCACCGATCGGCAGCACGCGGCCCCGCACGGTGATCTCGCCCGTCATCGCGACATCGCAACGCACCGGAATGCCGGTGAGCGCGCTGCAAATGCTGGTCGCAATGGTAATACCGGCTGAAGGACCATCCTTCGGAATGGCCCCTTCCGGCACATGCACGTGAATGTCCAGATGGCGGTAAAAATCGCGGGGCAATCCCAGCGTGTGTGCGCGCGAGCGGACGTAGCTCATGGCTGCTTGCGCCGATTCCTGCATTACGTCGCCAAGTTTTCCCGTGGTGGTAAGCTTACCGCGCCCTTCCATGATAGCGGCCTCAGTTGTGAGAATCTGGCCGCCCACTTCGGTCCAGGCCAATCCCACCGTGGCGCCCAACTCGTTATGCCGGTCCGCCTGTAGATCGCGGAACCGCTGCGGACCTAAATAATTGGATATCGATTCGCCCGTGATGATTGCGAGGTGCAGTTTCTCACCGGCTTTCTTGTCCACAGCGCCGGCTTTTTCGGTGCCCGTCTTTTCCGTCTCGCTCTTTTCCGCTGGAGGCGCCGTCTGGCGGTTTACCAGTGCTCGTGCTATTTTGCGGCAGATGTTGCCGATCTCGCGCTCCAGATTCCGTACGCCAGCTTCACGCGTGTAGAATTGAATCACCTGTTGCAAACCATCGTCCGTAAATTGGATATCGGCATCTTTCAGACCGGTCTGCGTCATCTGTTTCGGTACCAGGAAGCGCTTGGCTATCTCCAGTTTTTCAAGCTCCGTGTAACCCGTCAGGCGAATTACTTCCATCCGGTCCTGGAGCGCCGGCGGGATGGTATGCAACACATTGGCGGTGGCGATGAAGAATACCTCACTGAGATCGTACTCGACATCGAGGTAATGATCCACGTACATGAAATTCTGTTCCGGATCGAGAACTTCGAGCAGGGCCGCCGAGGGGTCGCCGCGAAAATCGGTCGACATCTTGTCAACCTCATCCAGCATGAACACCGGATTACGTGTGCCAGCCTTCTTCATCATTTGAATGATCTGGCCGGGTAAGGCTCCAATGTAAGTGCGGCGGTGGCCGCGCACTTCAGCCTCATCCCGTACGCCGCCGAGCGAGAGCCGCACGAACTTGCGGCCCGTTGCCTTGGCGATCGACATGCCCAGCGACGTCTTGCCGACGCCGGGGGGCCCCACAAAACAGAGTATGGAGCCTTTCGGATTTTTCACCAGCCGCCGCACGGCCAGAAATTCCAGGATTCGTTCCTTAATCTTCTCCAGGCCGTAGTGGTCGGATTCGAGAACCTCCTGCGCATACTTGAGTTCCCGGATTTCCTTGCTCTTCTTCTTCCATGGCACCGCCAACAGCCAGTCCAGATAGTTACGCGACACCGTGGATTCAGCCGACATCGGCGGCATATTTTCCAGACGCTTCAGTTCAGCCGTGGCCTTATCGTAGGCGTCCTTGGTCATGCCAGCGGCATCGATTTTCTTCTTCAGCTCATCGATTTCGCTCTTTTCGCCCCGGCCGAGTTCCTTCTGAATGGCCTTAATCTTCTCGTTGAGGTAATATTCCTTCTGCGCCTTCTCCATTTGGCGCTTCACGCGCCCCTGAATGGTGCGGTCCACATTTAGTTTCTCGATCTCGATATCGAGCATCTCCGCAACGCGCGTCAGGCGGTCAATAGGATCGAAGATCTCGAGTAGTTCCTGCTTTTCCTCAATCGTGAGCTGGAGATTGGCTCCCACGGTATCCGCCAGCTTACCCGGATCGTCCACCCGAATGGCCGCGATCATCGTTTCATAATTGAGGTTCTGGCTCAGCTTGACATATTGCTCGAATAACGAGGTCACGCGCCCGGTCAACTGCTCCAATTGTGCGCCTGCTTCCACTTTGTAGTGAAA
>Ga0070735_10001133_pt1 | contig 26460 bp, 29 predicted proteins | sample Coa_R1_FD_66443 | JGI IMG/M metagenome (GOLD analysis project Ga0070735, IMG submission 66443) | Surface soil microbial communities from Centralia Pennsylvania, which are recovering from an underground coalmine fire - Coalmine... | ecosystem: Environmental > Terrestrial > Soil > Unclassified ...
TCAGATAACCCGCCGTGATCCCGTCGTAACCGGCCATCCGGGTGTCGATCTGGAACACCTCATGACCCAGCGGGGTAATGGCTTCGTCCACCGGGTCATTGTCGCAGACGGCTGACTACGGCCAGCCTGGAGAACTCCCTCAGGCGGTCGGGCCGAACGTCCGCAGCACCAGCCCGGTCCGCGGCTTGGGACCGAACGACGTGGACTTGCGCGGTACCCGCTCGCCATGCGCGGCGATCTGGATGACGGCGTCGAATGAGGGCGGGTTGCAGATCACCGCGGTCGCCCCGGTCTCGGTCGCCATACGCACCGCGTCGGCGGCGTCATGATTGATCAATACGCTTCGCTCGCCGTCCGGGATGCCCCACAGCCGGCCGATCAGCAGCTGCTGCATCACCGAAGCGTCCAGGCGCCGCCAGGACGCGGAGGCGCCGGCCGGCATCGACGCCGCGGCCTGCACCGGGTCCGGCTGGCTGAGCAGCCAGAAGCCAGGCGCCCCGGCCGGACCGCCGGCCAGCAGGAACGCGGTCCCCTCGCGCCCGGCCGTCGCCAGGCACTCCAGCGCGCCGGCCAGGCCGCGGTCGGCCGGAAGATCTTGCACGGTGAACGCGGCCTTGGCCAGCTCAGCCGCGCGCTCCGGCGACAGGCCCGGCAGCACCCGGTGGATGGGGCCCAGCCGCGGCGGGTAGGCATCGGAATCGACCAGGAACGCCAGCCCGTAGTCCCACGGGCCAGCCCCGAGCCCGGACGCGCGCTTATCGGCCTGCAGGTCAAGGTAGGCGGCGTACCGGTGGTGGCCGTCTGCGATCAGGGCGCGGCGCCCGGCCAGGTCGGCCAGGATCGCGTCCTGCTCGTCGGGATGGCCGAGCCGCCACAGCCGGTGCCTGACTCCGTCCTCGGTCGCGATCGACACGATGGGCGTGTGCCCGGCCGCGACATGGTCGACGATCTCGGTGGCCGTGGGCGCGGCCTCATCAGCCCCGCGGCCGGTGCCTTCGCGGTCGTAGATGAGGAAGATCGGCTCCAGGTTGGCCTTCGTCGCCGCCATCAGCGCCTTCCGGTCGCCCACCAGGCCCGGCATGACGCCCTCGTGGGGCAAGATACCCGCCGTTTCGGGCGAGCCGAGCCGGACCAGGCTGATGATGCCGCGCTGGAGCCACGACGAGGCCTCGTCGGCCTGCTCGTACAGGTACAACGCGGGCATCCGGTCCCGGATCAGCACGCCCGCCGATAGCCACTCGCGCAGCAGGCCGGCCGCGGCCAGGCTCGCGCCGGCGCCCTCGCCTGGCAGGATTAGACGGACAACGTTATGCGGGTCGGCCGCCCGCAGGTGCTCGAGGATGCCCCCGCTGATCACGTCGTACGGTGGGGAGGTGACGTTTGCGATCCCGCTCACCCGGTCACGGGCGTAACGGATGCCGCGGAAGGGTGCCAGCACGAGGCCGGGACCAGAGTCGGACGGAAGGGTCTGCACACATGTCAGAAGGATCGAGCGCCAGCGGTGATTCCCGTCCGGAGGAAAACTTCCCTGGCCAGGCGCTTCCTGAAGGAGATGTGCATGCCTGGTACCGGCGCGGGATGGAACTTCTTGGCAACGGCAGCCCGGCGGCCGCCGCTCAGGTGCTGCAGCGCGCCTCGACGGCCGAGCCGGCCTCGCGCAGCGTCCGGGAGGCCCTGGCCCGGGCCCAGTTCGACGCGGGCCAGTACGCGGAGGCGGCCGACAACTTCCGGATGATCGTGGAGGCGAGCCCGTCGGACGACTACGCGCACTTCGGCCTGGGGCTGGCCCTGGCCAGGACCGGGCACCACGCCGCGGCCGCGGAGTACCTGGCCCTGGCCGCCGCGATGCGACCCGACGCGGCGCACTACACCGAAGCCCTGCGGTCGGTCCGCGCCACCCTGCGCGCCCGGGAAGAAAGCCGATGACGCCGCACGGCCCGCGCGCCAGCACCGAGCCGCTCGACACCGCCTACGACGTCGCGCTGCTCGACCTAGACGGCACCGTCTACCTGGGCGGTGCCGCGATCCCCGGCGCGGTCGAGGCGCTCCGTAAGGCCGACGCGGCCGGCATGCGGCTGGCCTACGTGACGAACAATGCCTCGCGCACGCCCGCCGCCATCGCCGCGCTGCTGACCGGCTTCGGCGTCCCGGCCACCGCGCGGGACGTGGTGACCTCGGCCCAGGCCGCCGCGCGGATGCTCGCCGAACGCCTCCCCGCGGGCGCTCCGGTCCTGGTGGTGGGGGGCGCCGGCCTGCGCACCGCCCTGCGGGAACGCGGTTTGCGTCCGGTCAGCACTGCCGCCGAGCAGCCGCGGGCCGTGGTCCAGGGCTACGCGCCTGACATCAGTTACTCACTGCTGGAACAAGGCGGCCTGGCCGTCGCCGCGGGGGCCTTGTTCGTCGCGTCCAACGCCGACCTCACCCTGCCCGGCCGCCACGGCATCCAGCCAGGTAACGGATCCTTCATCCAGGTGATCGCGACCGCGACCGGCGTGCAGCCGCTGGTCGCGGGCAAGCCCGAGCCGCCGCTGCACGACGAGTCGGTGCTGCGGACCGGCGCGAAACACCCGCTGGTCGTCGGCGACCGGCTGGACACCGACATCGAGTGCGCCCAGCGTGTCGGCGCCGACAGCCTGCTCGTGCTGACCGGGGTAACTAGCCCGGCCGGGGCCATCCTCGCGCCCCCCGCGCAGCGGCCCACCTACCTGGCCGAGGACCTGGCCGGGCTGCTCGAGCCGCATCCCGAGGTCACCGCCGAGGACGGAACGTACCGCTGCGGCGGCTGGACGGCCCGCGCGGACGCGGGCCGGCTGGACCTGGACGGGGGCGGGGAGCGGATCGACGGCTTGCGCGCGGCCTGCGCGGCGGCCTGGGCCAGCGACGGCGTCACCGTCGAGTCGGCCGGCGCCGCCGCCGAACGCCTGGACGCCGAACGCTGAACCGCGGCACAGCTGAACGCTGAACCGCGACACAGCCAAACACTGAACCGCGGCACATCCGGTCACGCGCCGTGTATGCTATCGGCCATGCCAGGCCGCGCAGCCCGCGAACACGGCGACCACTCCGGTGTCGCCGCCTTGATGCTGCGCGTGTCCTGTCCTTCGTGTTGTTGCTGACAACGACTTTCAGCTGACCGTTGTCGCCGCTGGGGCCCATCGCCGCCCCATGACGCTCACGAAGGATGTTCCGTTGATCGCCGACATGTCTGTCGCTCCGGAGATCGCCAGGCTCGCCGAGGCCGTCCTGCTCGTCCCCGCGCAGGGTCCGAACGCCGCGGCGCCGCCGGATCCGCACGCCGGGCAGTCCATGACGCTCGGCACTCTGGCCCGTCTGCTCCGGTCGATCGCGGCCAGCCCCGAGCGCTGGTGGGGCCTGGTCCGCTTCGAGCCGGAGCGTTCGGTCCAGGTCACGGTGGAGGAGGACGCGGCCTACCGGGCCTGGCTCGTGGTCCTGCCGCCCGGCGACGCCGGGCAGGCCTGCGACTGCGACGTGGCCACGATGATCGCCGGCGAGGCGACCGAGGGCGCGCCGTCCAGCGCGGTGCTGCGCCCGGGCCCGGTCCGCGTCCACGGCCAGGGCCCCGCCACCGTGCACCGCGTGCACGGCCAGGGCGCGGGCTATTCGATCAGCCTTCACGCGCGTGCTCACCGGGCCGCCATAAAGAAGTAATAGGCTGAACGGGCCGTGGTGGCACTTTCCGGACGGTGCCACCAGAGAGGACTCATCCGATGATTGAGGTACGGGGGCTCGTCAAGCAGTACGGCGCCAAGATCGCCGTGAACGACCTGTCATTCGATGTGGAGCCGGGCCACGTGACCGGCTTCCTCGGCCCGAACGGCGCGGGTAAGACCACCACCATGCGGCTGATTCTCGGCCTGGACTACCCCGACGCCGGCACGGTCATGATCGACGGTAAGCAGTACGCGGGGCTGGCGTACCCGATGCGCGAGGTGGGCGCGCTGATCGACGCCAAGGCGGTGCACGGCGGGCGGTCGGCCTACAACCACCTGCTCTGCCTGGCCCAGACCAACAACCTGCCCAGGCGCCGGGTGGGCGAGGTCCTGGAACTGGTCGGGCTGAGCGAGGTGGCGCGCAAGCGCACCAAGGGCTTCTCGCTCGGCATGGGACAACGGCTCGGCATCGCCGCGACCCTGCTCGGCGACCCGGCCGTGCTCATGTTCGACGAGCCGGTCAACGGGCTGGACCCCGAGGGGATCTTGTGGATCCGGAACCTGATGAAGGCCCTGGCCGCCGAAGGCCGGACGGTGTTCGTCTCCAGTCATCTGATGTCGGAGATGGAGAACACCGCCGACCACCTGATCGTGATCGGCCGCGGCCGCCTGCTCGCCGACTGCACGATGGAGGAGTTCATCGCGCGCAGCTCGGGTCAGACCGTCCGGGTGCGCACTCCGCAGGCCGACCTGCTGGCCAAGGCGGTGTCCGAAGCCAGATCCGAAAGCACCGCGACCGCCAAGACCGAGGCGGACGGGTCGCTGACCGTGCACGGGCTCACCGCGGCCGAGGTCGGCGACCTCGCGTTCGAGTACGGGGTGCGGCTGCACGAGCTGACCGTGGTCCGCGCCTCGCTCGAGGCCGCGTTCATGGAACTGACCGCCGACAGCGTGGAGTACCGGGCCGGGGAAAGCCCGGCGGAACAACCCGTCCCGGTCAGCGAAGGGGTGATCTGAGATGGCCGCCGCTACCCAGTCCCAGCCGATGCTGACCGCGCTGCCGCCCGCCTCCGGCCGGGCCGGTTTCCGCGGCACGCTGGCCTCGGAGTTCACCAAGATCCGTTCCGTCCGGTCCACGTACTGGACGCTGCTCGTCCTGCTGGTGGTCAGCGTCGGCATCGGCGCGGCCATCAGCGCCGGGACGGCGGCCAACTGGTCGCACATGGCCCCGCAGGACCGGGCCACCTTCGACCCGACCCAGGCCAGCGTGGCGGGCCTGTTCTACCTGGGCCAGCTGGTCATCGTGGTCCTCGGCGCCATGACGCTCACCGCCGAGTACTCCACCGGGATGATCCGCACCTCGCTGACCGCGATGCCCAGGCGGACCGTGATGTACGCCGCCAAGGCGACCGTCTTCGCCGTCGTCGCCCTGGTGGTCACGTTCGTCGCCGCGTTCGTGTCGTTCTTCCTCGGCCAGCTGCTGCTGGGCAGCACGCACGACACCGCGACCCTGTCCCAGCCGAACGTGCTGCGCGCCGTGGTCGGCAGCGCGCTGTACGTGACCCTCTGCGGCCTGTTCGCGTTCGCGCTCGGCGCCATCCTGCGGCACACGGCCGGCGCGATCACCGCGGTGATCGGCCTGCTGTTCGTGATCCCGATCCTGGTCCACCTGCTGCCGCAGAGCTGGTACCAGGACATCCAGAGATGGCTGCCGGACGCCGCGGGCCGGGCCCTGTCGGTCACGGTCGGGCCGTCGCCGGATCATCTGTTCTCCCCCTGGAGCCAGTTCGCCGTATTCGCCGTCTACACCGCGGTCCTGCTCATAATCGGCGCCGTCCTGTTCCGCAAGCGGGACGCCTAAGCAAGACGCCTGAGCGAGCAAGGCGGCTGAGCGGGCAAGGCGGCTAAGCGGGCAAGATCATCGCGAGCTGCCGGGACTGGGCCACCAAGATGCCCCCCGAGTCCCACACCTCGAAGTCCTCTTCGTGGTAGCCGCCGCTGACGAACCGCGCCCCCGCCCGGCAGGCCAGCCAGCCGGGCGCGGGCCGGGCCCGCAGGTGGACGGTGAGCTGCACGGTGGTCGAGGTCATGCCGAGCTCGAGCACCGACGGTGCTGTCGAGTCGACCAGCAGCGGCAGCGAGTAAAGGTCGGCCTCGCGGCCGTCGGCGAACCGCATCCAGAACTCGCTCGACGGCTGCCCGGTCGGCGAACCCCGGAACCACCCGGGCAGCGACACGGACCGGAACTCGACCCGCTCGGCGATGGACGCCACGCCGAACGACCCGACCGGCACCCCCACGCACTCCTGCGGCGCAGGCAGCGACGGCGGCGCGCCGTCTACGAACACGGGCGGGCCCGTACCGAGCGCGGCGAACGCGGCCGTGGCCCGGACCACGTCCTTGCCGCCCTGTGCCAGCACCGCCTCGCCGAACGAGATCCTCCGCCCGGCGCGGGCCAGCGTGGTGCCTACCACGGCGCCCCCGGCCGTCCCTGGCCGCAGGAAGAAGCCGGACACCACGATCGGGTCGGGGAACGGCATCACCTGGCCGAGCGCCCGCAGGCAGACCGCCAGCATGTACCCGCCGTTGACCGCTCCGTTGGTCCCGTTCCACCGCCCGCTGAGCGAGGCGGCAAACTCATCGCGAACCGCCGAGGCGACGACCGCCGTGTCCGCGTCGAACGCGAAATCACCCATATAACGGCAGGGTGAGGATCTCGTGGCCGTCCTCGGTGACCAGGATGGTGTGCTCGAACTGCGCCGTGCGCTTGCGGTCCTTGGTCACCGCCGTCCAGCCGTCCGGCCAGACGTCGTAGTCGATCGTGCCCAGGGTGAGCATGGGCTCGATGGTGAACGTCATCCCGGGTTCCATGATCACGTCGCTGTGCGGGTCGTCGTAGTGCGGCACGATCAGGCCCGAGTGGAACGTCCGGCCGATCCCGTGCCCGGTGAAGTCCCGGACCACCCCGTAGCCGAACCGTCTGGCGTACGACTCGATCACCCGGCCGATGGCGTTCAGCGGGCGGCCGGGCGCCACCGCCCGGATGCCGCGCATCATCGCCTCGTGCGTCCGCTCGACCAGCAGCCGCGACTCCTCGTCCACGTGGCCGGCCAGGAACGTGGCGTTGGTGTCCCCGTGCACGCCGCCGATATACGCGGTGATGTCAATGTTGACGATGTCGCCGTCGTTGATCAACGTGTCGTCGGGGATCCCGTGGCAGATCACCTCGTTCAGCGAGGTGCACAGCGACTTGGGGTAACCGCGGTACCCGAGCGTGCTGGGGTATGCGCCGTGGCTGACCAGGAAGTCGTGACCGACCTGGTCCAGGTAATCGGTCGTGACGCCGGGCGTCACGGCCGCGCCCACCGCCTCCAGCGCCTGGGCGGCCAGCTTGCCGGCCACCCGCATCCGCTCGATGATCTCGGGCGTCTTGACGTCCGGCTCCCCGGTCCTCGGGTGCTTGCGGCCCACGTACTCCGGCCGCTGGACGTCCGCGGGAACCTGGCGGGTGGGTGAAAGCCGGCCCGGATGAAGCACTGTCGCCATGCTTTGCGAGTCTAGTTGCCATGGACAACGAGAAGCGATGGTGGTACAGCCTCAAGACGCACACCGTCGAGGACGACGACGGGCCCACCCCGGGTAAGGACCGGCTTGGCCCCTTCGCCACAAGAGAAGAGGCCGCCCGCGCGCTGGAAACCGTCCAGCGCCGGAACGAGGAATGGGACGCGCAGGGCTAGGCTGGAGGGGTGAGCGAAAAGCTGCCTCCCGTCGCCGAAGCCCGGATGCAGGAAATCCGGCGCAGCGGCACCTGGGGCTCGGCGTTGACCTCCGACGAGTTCGCCGCGATCCGCAGCGTCGGCTTCGAGCCGGTCGGCCAGGTGCTCGGCGCTGCCGTCTACAACATCGGCTACACCGGCGGTTACAACTGCCCGGGCGCCTGGGGGTCCTGGGGCTACGGGGTCCCGGCCCGGACGACGACGCAGGTCTCCAGCCAGGGCGGCTTCGGGTCGTTCGCCCCGCTGGTCAAGGCCATGTACGACGCGCGGCACAAGGCCCTCGACCGGATGACCACCGAGTGCGACGAACTCGGCGGCCACGGCGTGGTCGGCGTGCGGCTGAGCATCGGCGGGTTCCCGGCCGGCGGCCTGGAGTTCAAGGCCATCGGCACGGCCATCCGCGCCCCCGGGGTTCCTCCCATGGCCAACTGGAACAAGGACCACGCGGGCCGCCGCCGAACACCCTTCACCTCAGACCTGTCCGGCCAGGATTTCGCCAAGCTGATCATGAAGGGCTGGGTGCCCGCGGGCCTGGCCCTCGGCATCTCGATCGGATCCCGGCACGACGACTGGCTGACCGTCGGCCAGACCCGCTGGGGATCGGGGAACGCCGAAGTCACCGGCTACACCGAACTGGTCAACGACGCCCGCCACGACGCCCGGCTGCAGCTGGAACGCGACGTCCTGCGGCTCGGCGGCGAGGGCGTGGTGATCGCCGACATGGACATGCGGGTGCGGGAACGGGAATGCCCGGCCATGGAAGGTCGCCGCGACCACATCGTGGAGGCCACCACCATCGGCACCGCGATCGCCCGGTTCACGCACGCGGAGCAGCAGCACACCCGCCCGACCCTCGCCATCATGTCGCTCGACCCGCAGCGCCGCCAGGCGGCGCGCATCCGTATCTAGGAGACAGACCAATGACCGACCAGGGGAACATCACCGCGGAGCTGGATGCCGCCGGGGTCCCGCAGGATGCCATGAAACGCCTGGCCGAGCTGCAGCCGGGACGGGCTGGCTCGATCTTCACCTCCGACCTGTCGGTCAACGAGTTCCTGCTCGTCCGGGAGGTCGGCTTCCGGCCGCTCGGCCTGGTCCTGGGCAGCTCTATCTACCACGTCGGGCTGCAGGTCGGCCGGTGGGGCCGCAACCAGGAGCTCGACGTGCTGTCCCAGGCCATGTACCACGCGCGGGAACTGGCCATGACCCGGATGGAGGCCGAGGCCGACGCGCTGCACGCCGACGGGATCGTCGGCGTCCGGCTGGACGTGGAGATGAAGGAGTTCGGCGCCGACATCGCCGAGTTCATCGCGGTCGGCACGGCGGTCAAGGCCGAGGAGGGCGCGGGCGGCGGCGGTGTGGACAACTGGCGCAACAACAAGAACCAGCCGTTCACCTCGGACCTGTCCGGCCAGGACTTCTGGACGCTGATCCGGGCGGGCTACGCGCCGCTCGGCATGGTCATGGGGACGTGCGTCTACCACATCGCGCACCAGAAGCTCGGCGCCAAGATGGGCAACATCGGGCGGAACGTGGAGATCGAGCAGTTCACCCAGGCCCTCTACGACGCTCGCGAGCTGGCCATGAGCCGGATGCAGGCCGAGGCCGAGGAACTGCACGCGGAGGGCATCGTGGGTGTCCAGTTGCGCCAGCACAGCCACACCTGGGGCTCGCACACCACCGAGTTCTTCGCCATCGGCACCGCCGTGCGCCCGCTGCGGCCAGACCACATCATCGAACGCCCGACCATGGTCCTGACCCTGGACGCGTAACCCTGCGACGCCGGACCCTGCGACGCCGGACCCTACGACGCCGGCCCGCTCACCACGTCTAGCAGGTGCGCCACCCGGTCCTTGAGCCCGCGCACGCCCGGACGGTACCGCTGGTAGCCCGGCGTGCCCGGCCGCCCGGCCCCGCCGAAGTCCCCGTCCCGCCCCAGCTCCCCGCACGCCGCGCTGATCAGGTGCTGGGCCGCGCCGAACGACATCACCGCGGGGACATCCGACCCGGGCGCGAGCGTCATCGCCTCGTGCGCCAGCGCGTCGAGCTCCGGGTCGCCCTGGTCGAGCGCGAAGATCGTGGCCCCGTCCCGCCGCGCGTCGCTGACCCGCTCGAGCAGCGGGACCGGCGCGGTGGCGGACGTGATCACGAACACCGTCTCGCCCCGCCGGGCCGCCTCCAGCCGCTCCAGGCCGACCCGCAGGTGCGGCGGCGCGCCCTCGGGAACCTCCCAGCGCACCAGCGTGGGCATCAGCTCGGGGATCCCGGACAGGCGGCTCTCCTCGTCCATGTGCGCGGTGAGGTGCCAGGGTTCCTCGGCGGGCGTGCCGACCAGCAGCAGCCCTCCCGGAGTCCGGGTCGCCTTCCGCAGCCCGCGCGCGAAGGCGCGGGTCCGGTCAAGCCATCCCGTGGGGGCCAGTAGCGCACGGAGAGTGGCCACCTGATTCGCGTCCACGTACCTATGGTGCCTCCTGAAGGTACTTGTGCGCAGCCATATCCACACGGACAGTGTTGTGTCCTGAAAAAGGGCCGCGTGACGTGCGGAACCTCGGGTCTGGCAATATCAAGGCATGACTGAGCGCGAAACCCCGTCGGTCGACGGGCTGGTCATCGGCATCCTCGGCGGTACCGGCGACCAGGGCCGCGGCCTGGCCTTCCGGTTCGCGCGGGCCGGGCACCCGGTGATCATCGGTTCCCGCAGCGAGGAACGGGCCCGGTCCGTGGCCGGCCTGCTCGGCCACCACGTCCAGGGCATGGCCAACCGCGACGCGGCCCGGGAGGCCAGCGTGGTCATCGCCGCGGTTCCCTTCGAGGGCCACGGTGACCTGCTCGCCTCGCTCGCCCCCGAACTGGCCGGGAAGATCGTGGTCGACTGCGTGAACCCGCTCGGCTTCGACGAGCGCGGCGCCTTCCCCCTGCCCGTCCCCGAGGGCAGCGCCGCCGAGCAGGCCGCCGCGCTGCTCCCGGACAGCCGGGTGGTCGCGGCGTTCCACCACGTGTCGGCGGTCCTGCTGCTCGACCCGGAGGTGGAGAGCATGGACCTGGACGTGCTGGTGCTCGGCGAGAACCGCGCCGCCACCGACCTGGTGCAGGCCCTGGCCGCGCGGATCCCTGGCGTGCGCGGGGTCTACGCGGGGCGCCTGCGCAACTGCGCCCAGATCGAGGCGCTCACGGCCAACCTGGTCTCCATCAACCGCCGCTACAAGGCGCACGCCGGAATCCGGATCACCGACATTTAACCCCTTTCTACGGAACGGGCCGTGGTACCCGCGCCCGGACGCCTCGCGTGCAAACCCCGATAAAATGGACACCGCCGCAGTCAAGCCCCGGGTGTTCACGGCGAAGGAAGACGATGCCGCCGAGCAAGAAGAACAAGAAGGGCAACCGCCGCGGAAACCCCGCGGCCCGCGCCGCCCAGTCCCGCCCTCGCCCAGCTGGCACCGGCCCGCCCGGCGTATCTTCCGGCCCCGCCCCGTCCGCCCCGTCCGCCCCGACTGTCGGCCCGGCCGCGCCCGGTACCCTCCCCGGCTCACCACCGGCCCCAGGCGTCCCGCCCGGTCTGACCTCGGCGAAGAAGACGTCCCCGGGCCTGGGGACCAGCCAGGACCTGCCCGCGGGGCTGACGCCGGCCAGCAACGGCCGCGACCGGGGTGCCGCGCGCCTGATCCCGCCCATTATCGTGCCGCCCGTGTCGGTCCCCGCCGCATCCGCAGCCCCCGCCGCGCCTGCCTCCGCCGAGCCCGACACGACACCCGGCGACCCGGCCGACGACGTGCCCAAGTGGGCGGCCAAGGCGGTCGAGGAACTGCTCACCCCGACCTACTGGCTCGACCCCGGCGAATCCGGCGAGCCGTTCAGCGCGACGATCCGCTTCTCCGGCCGCCGGACCGACGTGACCGGCAAGCCCGAGGCGCGCGACTCCTTCTGGCACGAGGAGACGGTCGACGGGATCATCCCGGGCAGCGGCCCGGTGGCGATCACCGCGGAGGTCCGCGGGGTCAACCCGGGCGAGTGGGCGGTGACCGCCCGATCGGTAGCGCGGACCGGCGGCAGGCCCTTCCGGACCTACCCGCCGCCCGGCCACGACCCCGCCGGGGTCTACCGGGTGCCGGCGCCCCGCCGGATAGGAGTCCCGGCCGAACCTCCGGCCAGCATTCACACCTCGACGCTGCTGCGGAGCAAGGTGCCCGGCGTCATCCGCTTCGCCTACGCGACCCTGGTCGGCCTGGGTGTCCTGGTCGGCCTGGGCCTGGAGGCGCTGCTGCTCAGCCACGGGCACTACGCCCTGTTCCGCCCCATGCTGTTCTCGGTGATCGCCATCATCGCGGGCGTGATCGGCGGGAAGAGCTGGTACATCGCCGTGCACCGGGGCAAGAAGTTCGACGGCTGGTGCATCCAGGGCTTCGTGGCCGGCGCCGCCGTGGTGGTTGCCGCGGCCGCCCTCGCGGGGCCGGGCATCCCGGCCGGGGCCTACCTGGCCGCGGCCGCGCCCGCCCTGCTCATCGGCATGTCCATCGGCCGTCCCGGCTGCTTCTGGGCCGGCTGCTGTACCGGACGGCCGGTCGCGGCCCGCTGGGGCGTGTGGTCCTCGGACCGCCGGCTGGGCTGCCGCCGCGCCCCCGCCCAGCTGCTGGAGGCGCTGTCCGCGCTGATCAGCGGGGGAGCGGTCCTGATCGTCGTGCTGGCCGACGGGCTGGCGCGGTCCGGTCCGGTGGCGGTCGTCGGCCTGGCCGCCTACACCCTGGCCCGCCAGTTCATCCTCGGCCTGCGCGCCGAGCCGCGCGTCTGGCCCTACGGCCGCCGCGTGACCGGCGCCATCGCCGCCCTAGCCCTCGTCGCCGGCGTCATCCTCCTGGTCAAGTAGCCCCGTGATCCGGTAGCCGACGCCGGGGATGGTCTGGATAAGCTCCGGGTCGCCGAGTCTGCGGCGGAGCCGGCTGATGGTGACCTGGGCGGTCTTGGTGAACGGGTCGGCGTTCTCGTCCCAGGCCCGGGCGAGGAGGTCTTCGGCGCTGAGGGTAACGCGTCCGGTTTGCGCCGTTTGATGATCGTGGACAGAAACCGCTGCCATAGCGACGGTAAATGTCCACAATCATGACTGGTGTCCGGAATCCTCAGGTGAGAATCCGGCATAACAGACATAACGGGACTGCGTCGGATCGCGTGCCGGCGGCCGCTTGATCGCGCTGATCCCCGCGACCTCGCAGCCGCCTTACCTGGCGGGCCATCCGCCCGAGCGATCCACCCCGCGCCGCCCGCCGGTCCTCTTGGCTGCCGTCGCGCCCGGAGGCCACACGTCGATCATCATTGAATGACAAGTCTGCTTGACAAGCAAGGAGTGTCAAGTTAGCTTGTCTATGACAAGTTGGCTTTACAGCAGGAGGATCGCCATGAAGCCGTGCAGGCGATGGTGGTACGGGTTCGCCGCGCTGGTCGTGGCGTTCGTCGCGGTGAGCTCGATCGTGGCGGCGATCAGCGAGGGCAGCTGGGGGCCCATTATCTCGGTGGGCTGGCTGCCCGCGGTCGTCGCCGCGTCGTGGCCTGGTGCCGGCCGCCGCTGCCTGCGGGGGCGCAGCGGCCCCGTCGGGTAGGCGATGAAGAACCTGGTGCGCGCGCTGCGGACCCAGCGGGACATGGCCCAGGGCCAGCTCGCGGACGCGATGGGGGTGTCCCGCCAGACGATCAACTCGATCGAGACCGGGCGGTACACCCCCTCGCTGCCGCTGGCCATGGCGCTGGCCCGCTACTTTGGCGTGACGGTCGAGGAGATGTTCGATGATCAAGCTTCGTAATCCGGCGATCTGCCGGTCCAGGTGGTTCACGCCGCTCATCTGCCTGGGGCTCGGCGTCGTCGTGTTCGCCGTCAGCGCCCTGGGCGGCCAGCTCGGCGGGGGCCTCATCTCACTCGCCGTCCTGGTCGGCTTCGGCCTGATCATGCTGCTGCTGGGCAGCCGCAGCGAGACGATCCGCGGCCTGACCGTCGCCCGCGACGAGCGCTTCGCTCAGCTGGACCTGCGCGCCACCGCGCTGTCCGGGCTGGTCATGCTGCTCGCTGCCCTGGTGTTCTGGCTGGTCGAGGTCGCCCACGGCCACAACGGGCACCCCTACGACTGGCTCCTGGCCATCGGCGGGCTCGCCTATCTGGTCTCCTTCGTGTTCTTCCGCTGGCGAGGCTGATCACGGATTCACGGGGCGGGCGGACCGCGGCGCCGCCGTAGTGCTTGGATTAGTTGAAAAGCTGTTCCATTCGACGGCGAACAGGACAAGCCCGCGGAGGTTCTTGGCGTGGAAATCGGAATCGGCCTGCCCAACACGGTCCCCGGCACCGAAGGCCGGACGCTCATCGATTGGGCGCGGCATGCCGAAGAAGCCGGGTTCAGCACTCTGGGCACGATCGGCCGCCTCGTTTACCCCAACTACGAAGAGCTCATCGCGCTCAGCGCCGCCGCCGCGGTCACCAGCCGGATCCGGCTGACCACCAGCGTGCTGCTGGCCCCGCTCTACACGAACACCGCGTTGTTCGCCAAACAGGCCGCCTCGCTCGACCTCCTCTCCGGCGGTCGCCTGGTCCTGGGTCTCGGCCTGGGCGGCCGGGACGACGACTTCGCCGCCAGCGGAGTCGGCACCCAGGGTCGCGGACGGCGGCTGGAAGAGCAGATCGCCATGATGAAGCGCGTCTGGTCCGGTGAGGAGTTCGGCTACACCGGCGCGATCGGGCCCGAGCCCGCCCGGCCCGGCGGTCCCGAGATCATCCTGGGCGGTGCCACCGAGGCCAGCTTCCGCCGGGCCGCCCGGCTCGCTGACGGCTGGATCATGGGCGGCGGCACGCCCGACATGTTCGCGCAGGCGGCGGTGGCTGTGGATCAGGCCTGGCAGGACGCGGGCCGCACGGACCGGCCGCGCAAGCTGACCCTGGCGTACTTCGGGCTCGGCCCCGAGGCCCGCAGCCAGGCCGAAGGCTACATCCTGCACTACTACGGCTGGCTCGGCGACATCGCCAACGCGATCGCGGCGGGCGCGGCGGTCAGCCCCGAGATGGTCAAGTCCTACGTCGCGGCGTTCGAGGCCAGCGGCTGCGACGAGATCATCTTCGTGCCCACCGCGTCCCGGCTCGACCAGGTATCCCTCCTTGCCGAGGCGATCGCCTGACCGGAGGCCGGCGTAATCTGCTGGTATGGGTTTCGAGCACATCCTGGTCGAGCGGGCTGGCGAGTTCGCCACCATCACGATGAACCGCCCGCAGCGGCGCAACGCCCTGTCGCTGGAGCACATGCGCGAGCTGATCGCCGCGTTCACCGAGGTCGGGGGCGGTGACGCCCTGGGCATCGTGCTGGCCGGCCGCGGCCCGGTGTTCAGCTCCGGGCACGACCTCGCTGACGTAGCCGACGCTGACCTGCCCGCGATGCGCGCGCTGCTGATGACCTGCACCGAGCTGATGACGTTGATCCAGCAGGTGCCCCAGCCGGTCGTCGCGCGCGTGCACGGGCTGGCCACGGCGGCCGGTTGCCAGCTCGTGGCCAGCACCGACCTCGCTGTGGCCAGCGAAGATGCTGGCTTCGCCACCCCGGGCGGCAAGGGCGGCTGGTTCTGCCACACCCCGATGGTGGCCGTCGCCCGCAACATCGGCCGCAAGCGCGCCGCCGAGATGGCCATGTCGGGCGACGTCATCGACGCGCGCACCGCGCTGGAATGGGGCCTGGTCAACCGGGTCGTGCCCGCCGCCCAGCTGGACAGCGCCGTCCAGGACCTCCTGGAGCGGGTCACCCGCGGTTCGGCGGACAGCAAGGGCATCGGCAAGCAGGCGTTGTACGCCCAGATCGACCTGGACCAGCCCAAGGCGTACGCCTACGCCATCGAGGTCATGGCCGCGACCAGCCAGCTCCCCGACGCCCGGGAGTGGTCGCGGGCGTTCCTGGACAAGCGCAAGCCACGCTGGAGCCGCGGTCGCCAGTAAGCCTGGCGGCGGTGAATCCGCCTTCCCGGAAGGACGCGCCCCATGTCCGATGCCGAGCACAACACGCCGGGCCTGGTGCCCGGCTTGGTCCAGGAGTTCATCGGTCAGATGCGCGCGGCAGCCGAGAAGCTGGAGGGCCTGACCGGGCTCTCCGGGCGGCTTCCGGCGGCGCCGGGCGGCCCGCCGCTGCCTGGCGCCCTGTCCGCCGCCCAGCTGACCTCGATCCGCGACAGCATCGCGGCTCAGCGCCGCAGCATCGAGGCACTGCAGGCTCAGCTGTCCGCGTTCGACGAGCAACTGGCCGTCCTGGAGCAGATCCTCGGCCCGATCGCGGACTGGAGCCGGACCTGGGCCGAGCTCGAGGGCCGGCTGCTGAACCTGGGCCGCAACCCGGGCGATGCCCGTCCGGCCGAGTGACCGGTAAAGACCGCCCGAATACGGGCTGCAGCCACTATTCCAGGTAATTCCCGAGTCACCTCAGGTAACCTGTGGACGGGTTGTGAATTGTCCCGTGGATAACGAGCATCACCTGCGGAAAACCGCCTCTGAGCTGTGGAAACAATGTGGATAAATAAAATAGCGAAAATAGTCGGCGGAACACTCTTGCGCGGTGCCGGGCAGGCGCGATACAAATAACTCACCGTTGGAAACGGGCACCATCTGGGGGAAACTCCAGGAGGCGGGAAAGATCGGGAAACCGGGCTTTCGTGCTGGTGCCTGGCCCTGGCGGGCGGCCCGGAGGGCCAGCAAGGCCGGGTGACTGGCCGATCTGGTCTGGCGGTGCCGACGAGGCCCCCTCCATCTCATACATGGAGGGGGCCTCGTTCATGTCTAGCCCATCGGATAACGGTGGAAGGCGACGGCGTATTCGCATCCGGCCCCGAGCCCGACGTAGCCCGCCATGTTCTTCAGGAACTCATCGGGATCGAACTCGCGGCCCAGGCCGTCGATGTAGGCCTGGTGCTCGCGCAGCGAGGCGACGCCCGCGTCGATCGTGGCGGTCACGTCGACGAAGTGAGTCGGGTTGCCCATCGTGGCCACGTAGGCGTCCCGGATGCCGGTGCAGGGCGGCCCCGCCTCGGGGAAGATCCACCCGTTCGCCGCGTCCCGGCAGGCGTCAAGCACGGCCAGCCCGACGGCGCGGTGGTCGGCGTGGTTGACCGGACCCTCCTCGCCCCAGGTGAGGTCGAAGCTGGCGGTGATGACGACCTGGGGATCGAGCGTGCGGAACGCGCTGGCCAGGTCTCGGCGCAGCGGCACCCCGTACTCGACCAGCCCGTCGACATGGCCGTCGAGGAATATGACCTGGTTCACGCCCACCACCGCCGCGCTGCGTCGTTCCTCCTCCATCCGCAGCGGCGCGACCTGGTCCGGAGGCATGCCGGCGATGCCCGCCTCGCCCTTGGTGGCGAGCAGGTAGCTGACCTGCTTGCCCTGCCCGGTCCAGCGGGCGATGGCGGAGGCCACCCCGTACTCCAAGTCGTCGGGGTGCGCCACCACCGCGACGGCCCTGTCCCAGTCCTCCGGCATCGGCTCCATCGCCGCCCCTTTCCCGCGTTTCCTCACGTCTCCGATGAGACGAGGATTGACTCGTGAGCACCGTATCCGACATCTCCTTCAAAGGCCCGGCCGGGACGTTCAACCTGCGGGTAGCGGCCGTCATCGTCCGCGGCGACCAGATCCTGGTGTGCACGGTCGGCCGCCTGGGCTACTGGTTCCTGCCCGGCGGACGGGTCCGCTTCGGCGAGCCCAGCGACGTGGCCCTGACCCGTGAACTGGCCGAGGAACTCGGCCACGCGCTGCCGCCCGGGCCGCTGGCCCTCGTGGTGGAGAACGTCTACGGCAAGCGCTCGCTCGAGCATGAGATCGGCCTGTACTACCGGCTCACCTGGCCGGCCGCGCTGGCGCCCGACGATCTGAACGGCGGCATCGAGACCGGCCACCGGTTCCGCTGGATGCCGGCCCGCGAGCTCGGCTCGATCGACTTCCAGCCCGCGGGGCTGATTCCGGTCCTGCCCGAGCTGACCGGCACCCTCCGCCACGTCGTGCTGACCACCGCATGACCTCCGGCGGCCTGCATCACGTGGAGCTGTGGGTGCCCGACCTGACCCGGGCCCGCCGGGAGTGGGGCTGGCTGCTCGGCCAGCTCGGCTACGAGCCATTCCAGGACTGGCCGGACGGCTGCAGCTGGCGCCTGGGTGAGACCTACCTGGTGGTCGAGCAGTCACCCGCGCTATCCGCCGCCGACCACGACCGGCTGCGGCCCGGGCTGAACCACCTCGCCTTCCACGCGGGTACCCGCGATGCCGTCGACAGGCTCGCCGCCGCGGGCCCGGACCACGGCTGGACGCTCCTGTTCCCCGAGACGCACCCGTTCGCGGGCGGACCGGAGCACTACGCCGCCTACCTGGCCAGCACCGACGGCTTCGAGGTCGAGCTGGTCGCCCGGCCCTAGCGGTAGGAGTGGTCCTCGTCGGGGAAGGCGCCCGAGCTGACGTCCGCGGCGAACGCGGTCGCGGCCTCGCCGAGGACGCTGGCCAGGTCGGCGTACTTCTTGACGAACTTGGCGGTGCGCGGGGACAGGCCCGCCATGTCCTGCCAGACCAGCACCTGGGCGTCGCAGCCCGGCCCCGCCCCGATGCCGATGGTCGGGATGGTCAGCGCCTCGGTGACCTGCGTGGCCAGCGAGGCCGGCACGCACTCGAGCACCACGGAGAAGGCGCCCGCTGCCTCGAGCACCTTGGCGTCGTGCAGCAGCCGCTGCCCGTCCTCGCCGCGGCCCTGGACCCGGTAACCGCCGAATGCGTTGACCGACTGCGGGGTCAGGCCGATGTGCGCCATCACCGGGATGCCCGCCGCGACCAGTTCCTCGACCTGGTGCGCGACGCGCTGCCCGCCTTCGAGCTTGACCGCGTGCGCGCCGGTCTCCTTCAGGAAACGGGTCGCGGCGGCCAGGGCGGCGCCCGGCGAGCCCTGATAGGACCCGAACGGCAGGTCGGCCACGACCAGCGCCCGGCTGGTACCTCGCACCACGGCGGCGGCCAGCGGGATCATGTCGTCGACCGTGACCGGGATCGTCGTGTCGTGACCGTAGACCACCATCGCTGCCGAGTCGCCGACCAGCAGCACGGGAATCCCGGCCCGGTCGAAGATCCCGGCGGTGAGCGCGTCATACGCGGTGAGCATCGGCCACCGTTCACCGCGAGCCTTGGCGGCGGCGATGTCGCGGACGGTGACCCGGCGCCCGGTGCCGGCCCCGCCGTAGAGGGGCTCTGGAGTGGTCCGCTGTCCTGTCGCGGCCACGGATACAGCAGTGTCCTGTGACATAGTCACCAACCTCCATGTCTCGTGTCGCCCTCGCGGCGTACCCGGACGTGATCAATTCTGGCATGCGCGCCGGGTGCGGTGGTATAGCCAGACGCTTCTGGAAGACTTGGGCAATGATCGATTTCGCGGATGTGGACCGGCTGGCGGCGAGCTATCAGCAGCGCGGCGGGCAGCCCGGGCTGGCCTACGGGATCGTGCTGGACGGGGAGCTCGCGCACGCGGCCGGGCTCGGCCAGCGGCACCTCGGCGGGCTGCCGCCGGACGCCGGCACGGTGTTCCGGATCGCCTCGATGACCAAGAGTTTCACCGCGTCCGCGATCCTCGCGCTGCGCGACGACGGGGCGCTCAAACTCGACGACGCCGCGCAGGAGTACGTCCCCGAGCTACGCGGCTGGCCGCCGGTGACGCCGGACTCGGCCCGGGTGTCGATCCGGCACCTGCTCACCATGACGGCGGGCCTCCCGACCGATGACCCGTGGGGCGACCGGCAGCAGGGCCTGCCGCTGGAGGACTTCGCCGCCTTCCTGTCCGGCGGCGTGCGCTTCAACTGGGCGCCGGGCACCCGGTTCGAGTACTCCAACCTCGGCTACGCGGTCCTGGGCCGGGTCATCACCGCCGTCACGGGCGCGGCCTACCCGGACTACATCCGCCATCGCCTGCTCCACCCGCTCGGCATGATGCGCACCGGGTATGAGGCGGAGGAGTTCGAGACACCCGGCGAGCAGGCCACCGAGCCGGCCGGGACCGCCCGCGGGTACCGGCGCACGCCCGCCGGGTGGGCCGAGGTGGGGTTCGACGCGGCCGGGGCGTTCGCCCCGATGGGCGGGATCTTCAGCTGCGTCACCGACCTCGCCCGCTGGGTGGCCGGCTTCGCCGCGGCCTTCCCGCCCGGCGCCAAGGCCGACCACGCGCACCCAATACGTCAGGCCACCCGGCGGGAAATGCAGCTGCCGCAGGTGCTGACCGGATGGGACAAGCCGGCCGCCTTCCCTGGCGATGCGGCGCCGGCGCTGTCGGCCTACGGTTTCGGGCTGTTCGTGGAGGACCACCCGGCCTACGGCCGGATCGTCAGCCATAGCGGCGGGTACCCGGGGTTCGGCAGCAACATGCGCTGGCATCCGGCCTCGGGCACCGGCGTCGTCGCGCTCGGCAACAGCACCTACGCCGGCATGCAGATGCTGGCCACCCGGCTGCTGGACGCGGTGCTGCGGCACCGCGAGCCGCCCGCGTCCGGCTACGGCGTGGCGCTCAGCCCTGCTAGCCAGCACGGGGCCGGGCCCTGGCCGGAGACGCTGGCCGCCCGGGAGGCGGTCAGCGCCCTGCTGCGGTCCTGGGACGACACGCAAGCGTCCCGGCTGTTCTCGCCCAACGTCGCCCAGGACGCGCCGTTCGACGAACGGCGCGAAGTCATCGCCCTGATCCGGGAGCGGATCGGGGACTTCGGCGACGACGCCGGGAGTGAGCACGGCCGCCACCCCGAGTTCGACACGCCCGCGCACTGCCGCTGGTGGCTGGCGGGGGAGCGCGGCGTGGTCCAGGCGCAGATCCAGCTCAACCCCGAACGCCCGCCCCGCGTGCAGTCCCTCACCCTGGCCGTGCCCCCGGCGCCCGGCTCGCCGCTGGCCAGCACGCTCGAAGCGCTACTGGCCTGGCTCAATGGCAGCGACGGCAGCGCTGGCACCGACCGCTACTGGCCGGATTCGATCCCGCTCGCCGACACCATAGACGCGGGCCTGCTGGCCCGCCGCCTCCGGATTGCCGCGGTCTGGGCCGGTCCCGCCCGCCTGGGCGCCTACCGGGCCGGCGACGGCGCCGCCTCGGTCGCGGTCGAGCTCATCGGCGAGCACGCCACCCTGACCCTCACCCTGACCGTCGACCCCGCCTCCGGCCACCTCCGCCAAGCCGACGTGCTCCCCTAGGCTCTTCCATGATCATGGGTCGTTCTGGGCAAATAGTGCCCGTTTTGACCCATGATCATGGTTGCCGCGAACTCGGGGAGCGCGCATCACGGGCCGTTCGGGCCAAAAAAGGGTAAGGCCAGCCGAACGGGACCGGCAGCATGCCGTGGCCATGAGCCAAATGTGACCTGGATCACACGGGCAGTACGGAAATAGATTCCGATACGAGACTGTTCCGTATCGATAGCTGCGGTACCCGGAACTCCTGATCACGGCAACAAGCCAGTGGTCACGCGCCTTCCCGGTTCCGCTCACGAGCTTCAAGTGATCCGGAAGGGACACATGGATTCGCAGACGATTTACCGGCGCCGCTGGATCATCCTCAGCGTGCTGATCGTCGGGCTGCTCGCCATCGTCATCGACAACACGGTGCTGAACGTGGCGCTCAAGACTATCGCCGAGCCGCACGGGGGCCTCGGCGCCAGCCAGAGCCAGCTCGAATGGGCGATCAACTCCTACACCCTCGTCTTCGCGGGCCTGCTGTTCACGTTCGGCGTGATCGGCGACAAGGCCGGCCGCAAGCGCATGCTCATAATCGGGCTCGCGCTGTTCGGCATCGCCTCACTACTGTCGGCGTACTCGCGCTCGCCCGAACAGCTGATCTTCGCGCGGGCCGCGATGGGCCTGGGCGCCGCCGCGGTCATGCCGCAGACGCTCTCCATCATCTCCAACGTCTTCGAGCCCGCCGAGCGGGCGCGTGCCATCGGCCTGTGGGCCACCGCGGTGGGCATCGGCATCGCTACCGGGCCGGTGCTCGGCGGCCTGCTGCTCGACCACTTCTGGTGGGGTTCGGTCTTCCTCATCAATGTCCCGGTGACCGTCGTCGGCGCCATCGCCGTGGCGATCCTCGTACCCGAATCGCGTAACCGCGAGGCGGGCGGAATCGACTACGTGGGCGTGCTGCTGTCGATCGTCGGGCTGGTCCTGCTGGTCTACGGCATCGTCCAGGGCGGCGATACCTCGTCCTGGCTGCGCGCGGATGTGCTCGGCCCCATTGCGGGCGGCCTGGCCGTCTTGGCCCTGTTTGCCTGGTACGAGACGCGGATCGCGCATCCGTCGCTGGACGTGCGGCTGTTCCGCGACCGGCGGCTGTCTGCCTCGGTCGGGGCGATCGCCCTGGTGTTCTTCGGGATGGGCGGTGTCTTCTTCTTCACCAGCTTCTACCTGCAGAACGTCCGTGGTTACACGCCCCTGGACGCGGGCCTGCTGACCGTGCCGTTCGCGGTCGGGCAGCTGCTGCTCTCCCCGCGCAGCGCACGCCTGGTCGTCCGGTACGGCGCCAAGGCGCCGACCACGATCGGCATGTTCGTCATGGCCGCCGTCGTGGCCTGCTACGCCACGCTCGGCACCGCGAGCCCGATCTGGGTCCTCGGCCTGATGTTCGCCCTGCAGGGCGCGGCAATCGGCATGGTGATGCCGGCCGCTACCGCCGCGGTGATGGACGTCCTGCCGCGCGAGCGGGCCGGCGCGGGCTCGGCGCTGACCAACACCTCGCGTCAGGTCGCGTTCGCGCTCAGTGTCGCGGTCCTCGGTTCGATCCTGGCCGAGTTCTACCGCAACGCGCTCAGCCCGACGCTGGCCGGACTGCCCGCCGCCGCGAAGTCGACGGCGTCCTCCTCGATCACCGCCACCCAGGCGGTGGCCCAGCAGCTCGGCAGCGCCGGACGGTCGCTGCTCGGACCCGCGAACGACGCGTACGTGCACGCGATGCACATCACCGCGCTGGTGGCGGCGGTCCTCGTCGTGGCCGGCGGGTTCGTGGTGCTGCGCTGGATGCCCGGCAAGCCCAAGCCCACAGCGGAAATCGCGGCGGAAATCGCGGCGCCGACCACGGACTCGTACGAGTCCGAGCTGGCCATAATGGAAGAGAACGTGCTCAACACCGCTAGCCGAGAAGGATGAGTAGCCATGCAGCCCGTGATCCTGGATCAGGGGCCTGGCGCACGCAGCGAAAGCAGTGACGCGGAAGCCGGGCCGGCGGTCGAAACCCGCCGGCCCGGCCGGCCGCGTAGCGAGCAGGCCGAACAGGCGATCATCGAGGCCACCCTCGATCTGTTCGCCGAGCAGGGCTTCGAGGGAGTGTGCGTCGAGGCCGTCGCGGCCCGCGCCGGCGTCGGCAAGGCCACCATCTACCGCCGCTGGCCGAACAAGGAGGAGCTGCTGCTCGCCGCGTTCGGCTCCCTGAAGTCGCCGTTCCCCGAGCCCGCGGGCGAATCGGTCCGCGATGACCTGCTGGCCATGGTCAAGGTGATGTGCGCGGACAAGGCCGACCCGCGCAAGGCCCGCCGGTACGCGCTGCTGCACGGCGACGGGGGAAAGTACCCGCGGCTGATGGCCAGGTACAAGGAGACCGTCGTGCAGCCGCGACGCGAGGCGATGCGGGCGGTCATCCGCCGCGGCATCCAGACCGGTGAGCTGCGCGCCGACACCGACGTCGAGATCGCCATGCTCACGCTGACCGGCGTCATCATGGCGCACGAGAGGTCTCCGGACGCGACCCTCGACGACGAGTTCGCCACCCGCCTGGTCGACGGGCTGCTGCTGGGCCTGACGGCCCGCGGCTGAGGCCGTCGACCTGCTGTTCAGCTGACCAGCGGACCGACCTCGCGGGTCAGCAGGGCCACGAGGGGCTCCAGGTCAGCGCCGTTCTCGCCGTTGTCGACCGCGACGCAGGTGGCGCCGGCCGCGGCGTACTCGCCGACCGTGGCCGCGAGGTCCGCCGCGCGGCCACCGGCGGGCACGCTGACGAACACCACCACCTCCTCGCGCTCACCCGGGGCCGCGGTCCCGCCGGGCCGGGCCGCCCGGCCGTCGCGGAAGTGGCCGAGCGCGGCGCGGACGTCGGCCGGGGAGTTGCCGCCGGGGATGATCACCCCGTCGGCGAGCTCGCCCGCCAGCGCCACCGTGCGCGGCCGGATGCCGCCCACCAGCAGCGGCGGCACGACCGCGGGCGGCCAGTCCAGGGCCACGTTGTCCAGCCGGACGTAACGTCCGTGCGTCGTGACCGTCTCGCCGCGCAGCAGCGCGTGCAGCACCACGGTGTACTCGCGCAGCAGCGTCATGGGCGATTCGACCCGGGCGCCCACCTGGCCCATCCAGTCCTGCACGCCGTGCCCGATGCCGACGGTCAGCCGGCCGGGAAACAGCCGGGCCAGCGTGGCGATCTCCATCGCGGTCAGCGCGACGTTGCGCAGCGGCACCGGGAGCAGGCCGATCGCGACCCGCAGGCGGCCGGTCGTGGCCAGGACCGCGGCCGCCGTGGCGATCCCGCCTTCCTTGAAGCAGTCTTCCCACACCCACAGCTGCTCCAGCCCGCCCGCCTCGGCGGCCGCCGCGACCGCGGCCAGCCGCTCCGGCGGCTGGTCGGGGGTGAAGATGGCGGCCAGCGTGGGCGCCGTCACCGTGACTCGCAATGCTCGCGCCAGCGGCTGGTGATCGGCAGCCGCCGGTCCCGGCCGAAGTTCTTCTGGCTGATCTTCGGTCCCGGCGGATACTGCCGCCGTTTGTACTCGGCCGCGTCGACCATCCTGATGACCCGTTCGACCAGCGCCGGGTCGTGGCCGGCCGCGATCAGTTCGGCGCTGCCCATGTCCTTCTCCACGTAGTCGTCGAGCAGCGCGTCGAGCACCTCGTACGGCGGCAGCGAGTCGGTGTCGAGCTGCCCGGGGGCGAGTTCGGCGCTCGGCGGCTTGGTGATGGAGTTCTCCGGGATCGGGGGCGTCAGGCCCTGCCGGGCCGCCTCGGCGTTCCGCCATCGGGCCAGTTCCCAGACCGTGGTCTTGAACACGTCCTTGATCGGCGCGAACCCGCCCGCCGAGTCGCCGTACAGGGTCGAGTAGCCGGCCGCGAGCTCGCTCTTGTTGCCGGTGGTCAGGACCAGGTGGCCGCCCGCGTTGGACAGCCCCATCAGCACCACGCCGCGCACCCGGGCCTGCAGGTTCTCCGCGGGCAGCCCGGTCTCGGGGAACCCGGCCGGGGTCAGCTCCCCGGCGAACGCGTCGACCATCGAGGCGATCGGGATCGTCATCGCGTGCACACCCTGCCGCTTGACCAGGTCCTCAGCGTCGCTGACCGAGTGCTCGCTGGAGTAACGGCTGGGCATCAGCACCACGTGCACGTTGTCCGCGCCGATCGCGTCCACGGCGATCGTCGCGGTCAGCGCCGAGTCGATGCCGCCGGACAGGGCCAAGATGGCCGACCGGAACCCGTTCTTGGTCACGTAGTCCCGGACCCCGGTGACCAGCGCCGCGTACACCTCGGCCGGGTCCGGCAGCCGCGGCCAGAACGGTCCCTCGGAATCCTCCGGCCCGTCCGCCGGCCCGGCGCCGGCGTCCGGCAGCGACACTCGCTTGATCGTGATCACCGTGCCGTCCTCGGCGTCCACCGGCTGGTCGCCGGGCACCTCGCCGGGCGGCGCGGACGGCAGGTCCAGGTCCGCGACGACCAGCGCCTCGGTGAACTGCGGGCCGCGGGCCACCAGCGTGCCGTCCGCGGTGACCAGGATCGAGTCGCCGTCGAAGACCAGCTCGTCCTGCCCGCCGACCATGTTGGCGTAGGCCAGCGCGGCCCGGGCCTCGCGGGCCCGCCGCACCACCAGGTCGAGCCGCACGTCGTCCTTGCCCCGCTCGTAGGGCGAGGCGTTCGGCACCACGAGCAAACCCGCCCCCGACCGCCGGCACACCGACACCGGCCCGCCGTCCTGCCACAGGTCCTCGCAGATCGCGATCGCCACCTCTACGCTTTCATCTTTTTCCGGGGGGGCTTGGGGGGGTCGTCCCCCCGGGCCAGCACCGTCCGCCGCCGGGACGCGGAACACCGGCAACGTGTCACCGGGCACGAAGTAGCGGAACTCGTCGAACACCCCGTAGTTCGGCAGGTGATGCTTGGCCGAGGTGATGACGACCCGTCCGCCGTAGATCAGCGCCGCCGCGTCCTGCGGCGCGCCGGCCGGCAGCCCGGTGCGCGCCGCCAGATCGGCCCGCCGGTCCAGGTACCCCGTGACCACGGCGATCCCGCCCAGGCCTTCGGTAGCGAGCCGGGCCGCCACCGCGTGCAGCGCCGCGATCGACGCCTCCACGAACGAGGCCCGCAGCGCCAGGTCCTCCACCGGGTACCCGGTCAGCATCATCTCGGGGAATACCACCACCCGGGCCCCGCGCCGCGCGGCCCGCCGGGTCCAGGCCACGATCAGCTCGGCGTTCCCGTCCAGATCACCGACCGTGGCATTGACCTGGGCCAGCGCGATCCTCAGCTTCGTCACGCCTCCAGCGTAGGCCGTACCCCGCTGTCCCTCCCGCCCCGGTGCTCTTAGTTGATTTCGGCCGAACGGGCCATGGTCCCAGCCGCCGTAACCTGGCCGAAACACGGGCCGGGCAGACTCGCAGCGGAACGGTCGGGCGCCGGAGAACGTCTAGGGTGGTAGCCGTGGACAGGCAGGAAGAGTTCGTGCTGCGCACGCTGGAGGAGCGGGACATCAGGTTCGTCCGGCTCTGGTTCACCGACGTGCTCGGCACGCTGAAGTCGGTGGCGGTCGCCCCCGCCGAACTGGAGGGCGCGTTCGCGGACGGGATCGGCTTCGACGGCTCCGCGATCGAGGGTTTCGCCCGGGTCTACGAGGCCGACATGATCGCCCGGCCGGATCCGTCGACGTTCCAGCTGCTGCCCTGGCGCGGGGAGTACCCGGGCGTGGCCCGGATGTTCTGTGACATCCTGCTGCCCGACGGGTCGCCGTCCTACGCGGATCCGCGCTGGGTGCTCAAGCGCAACCTGGCCCG
>Ga0070735_10001134_pt1 | contig 26453 bp, 18 predicted proteins | sample Coa_R1_FD_66443 | JGI IMG/M metagenome (GOLD analysis project Ga0070735, IMG submission 66443) | Surface soil microbial communities from Centralia Pennsylvania, which are recovering from an underground coalmine fire - Coalmine... | ecosystem: Environmental > Terrestrial > Soil > Unclassified ...
GCCGCGCCTCACGCCTCCGGGACGCAAGACTCCGCCATCGACCATTACCAACGTTGCGCTTCAGAACCCTCCGGCGAACGGCGCCCACGTCCTGCAGATCGTCGCGACCGACCAGGCCGGTAACACGAACACGCCCGACGTAGCGAGCGGCTCGCAGCGGACGTTCTTCTTCGACAACATTCCGCCTACGATCGTAAGCATCCAGTACACAGCGCCTGGCAGTACGTCAGGCATGGGCGTGCTCGACGGAAGCTATCTCAAGAATCAGATTCGGATTGTCATAACGGCCCGCGACAACCTGTCCAATCCGGGTAACATTCTGGTCCCAATGGTTACGCTCTCGGGAAACGGAAAGAGCATCCCACTAACACCGAACCCAGTCGCCGGCGTAACCTACACGGGCTCGGACCTTATGTGGACCGCGGACCTGCCGATTACACCCGCCGCAAGCGAGGATCCCAACGACCCGACTCCCGATCCCTCGAACGGACTATACCGGATCGATGTCAGCATGACGGACAAGGCGGGCAACACGGCGACCTCTTCGGCGACATTCAACGTCGTCAACGGCCCACCAAGCGCATCCCTGAGGATACCATCCTATAACCTGGTAGACGAGTTCGCGAACGCCCTGACGTATCACCCGCATCCCGACATGCCTATGCCGGGGAAGCCGAACCTCCACCCAGTTGGGCGCAAGTACTACAACGACACTCCGAACGGATCGACGTTTACAGATGTTTCCGTGGCGTACCTCCGGCCCAACGCGAAGACATTGGTCTTTCCCGAGGAGATGGCTGTAAATTCGACGCTCGCCGGCCATAACTTCGTCTATACAAATCCAACTCCGAGGGCTGGTAACGCCACCGGTGACGTCATACCGTTCTCCACGTTCCTGCTGCAGCTAACAGACAAGCAGACGCAAACGTTGACCGTAACGCAACCAGGCGGTTCGAATGTCGTTCTGGGAGCTCCGATTCTTACCCCGGAAGGCAAGTTCACGATGGTATTTACGGCGACCAACGCCGCGACGGACCCAGCGAGTGGCCTTATAACTCAGGTCGATTCACGCCAGCTAAGCGTGGTGGTCGATTCTTCGTCTCCGGTCGTCACCCCACTGGTTCCGGTGAACGGCGTCGGGTCTCCGATAGTTGTGGTGCCATCGTCGCTGTTCAACTTCTCGTTTAAGATAAACAAGCCGCTTAAGGACGTTACGGCAATTGCTCCGATATTGCGTGACTCCGCGACCAATGCGCCCGTCGCTATCGCAACGGTCTTCCGCGTGTCCGACGGCAAGCAGATTCTCAGTCCTATATCGCTGGCTTCCGTCATCTCTTCGCCGAACCTGAACGGACAAGGCGGAATTGCGACGTTCTCGGGCGACGCGTTCAGGGGCTTTACCGTGAACTGGCAGATGCCGGTGCTGCCGGCCCTCTACGCCGCAAAGCAGGAGTACCGCGTGGATATCACGGGCGTGCAGGACGTTGTCGGAAATGCGGCGCCCACGAAAGTAAGCTACTTCTTCACAGTCAACGTGAACTGACGCGCAACGCGTTACGGCGGGCACCTCAGCCGGCCGTAACGCGGCGCAGACACGGGCGATAGGTCCGAATCGGTACGGCCCGGGGGACCGGCACACTCCAGCAAACGGAAGGATCCATGAAAACAACTATCCGCACACGAAAATGGGGCCGCGTCTGGCCCATCGGAAGCTCCTCCGGCGCGCTGGTGGCGGCTGTCGGGTTGATTGGCGGATCTGCGAGCGCGCAGTCGATCGCACCGCAGCGGCTCAGCCCGGATCTGCTCCAGACGCTCGGCGTCGGCTCGCGCTCGATCGCGATGGGCGGCGCCTATACGGCCGTTGCGGACGATATCAGCGCCACCTACTGGAACCCGGGGCGGCTTGGATACCTTACCCGGCGCGAATTCATGATCGAATACCGACCCGTTGTCGCGTCGAACTTCAATTCGATGGTTTTGCCGACCGGAACGACCGCCTCGACCGGTGTCCACCCCGGCAATCCGCAGGTCGGCTTCGTCGGCCTCACGCTCCCGCTGTCCACCCAGCGCTACGACAAGACCAAGCCCGGATCGGCGGATCGCGTTCGAGCCGATCTGGGCACGATCGGCGTCAGCTACACCTTGGGCGGCTACTTCAGCCTCCACAGCACGTCCCAGCTCATTGCGCCCGGCCTGGATGCGAACAACAACCCCGTGAATAATGACCAGGCGACGACGACCGACCAGTTTGTCCGCAACTCGTTCATCAGCGTCGTGTATGGGACACGCTTTGCGGTCCGGCGCAAGGCGCCGGCTCGGGAATTCGGCATCGGCGTCGGCTTCTTCGTCGTCAACCAGGAGTTTAGCTCGAAGATCGCTCAGTCGTCGTTCCAGCAGGCGACCAAGCCGAATTCGCCCAAAATACCCATCGGCATCCCGCTGCTCCCGACAGATGTATCGGCGCATGGCGGTGGCGTGGGCGGATCGGTCGGCGTCAGCTACCAGGGCGTCTCCAACGACGGCAGCAGCACGTCGCCATTCAGCTTCGGCATGTCGTACCGGTCGAAGGCCAAGCTCTCCGGCTTCAACCAGCCGCTCGCGGAGTCGTTCAACGACGAGATTCCGGACCGTCTGAACGTCGGTATGGCCTATACCGCCGACCTCAAGGGCGCGCACAGCGGCACTCTCAAGCACGCTTCCGTTCTGCGCACCGCGGTCGAGGTGCAATTCCAGTCCGCGGCGAACCGCCGGCGCGACTCGGCTGGCAACCTTAGCCAGACCGACCAGCGGCGCGCCGTGGCGGACCTGCACCTGGGTCTGGAATGGGTCCCGCGGCTCGACACCAGCGTCCGCACTCCCATCCGCATGGGTTTCCGCACCGTGTCGAACGCGGCGACGGTCTACACCTACTACGACAACATCTTCTCGATCGGCGCCGCCTACCAGAGCCGCTCTGAGGGCGCGCTCGTGTTCAGCATCGAGCCGACCGCAGAAATACTTACAAGCAACGGTTTAACGCAGTATACTATTACCGGCCGGATACAGTTCTAGCCGGAAGCCGGGCGCTTCCCGGCACGGAGCGCCCGGCAGTACTATCATCAGCCCCCCTTTATTGGTGGCGCCGATCCTTACTTCGGAGAGAACTATGCCAACCTACGCCCCAATGCGCCAATCCATCATCCGTGGCGCAGCCGCAATCCTTACCCTCTCCGCCGCGCTTCTCGCCGGCGGCGCGCGGCCCAGCGCCGCGCAGCGCGACCCGAGCTGGGTCGAGCGCTACTGGTCGCCGCTCTTCCCGGAAATCCGGCGCGCCTATCTCACCGGCGCCGCCAAGGACCTATCCCCGGCCGCGGAGCAGGCGGCGAAGCAGGCCGCGGCAAAGGAGTATACCGAGATCGCGGAACAGGCCGCCGCTCTCTCGCACGCCATTCGCGAGGACGCCGAAGGTAACTTCCGGCCGGCCGGCACGCAGGACCAGACAATTCTCGGCGCAAACAATCGCCCCGGCACGCCGAGGCTCCTCGCCGGTATCGCCTTTGCCGAGGCCGCTCGCCTGGCCGTCGATCCGGACGACAAGTCAGGCGAGAAGTCCCGCCTCTATGTTCAAGCGGCCGGCTGGCTGAAGCAAGGCCAGGACCAGAAGAACGGCCGGTACCCCTCGTATAGCGCGCCGTCGTTCTCCAAGCTCATCGTGCTCGGCGACATCGAGCGGTTTCGCGTCGGCCAGTTCTACAAGCCGAACGGCGCCGAAAGCATCGAGCGCTCATTCCAGGAACTTGCCGGCCTTAGCTGGGAGGCTGCCGCAGCCGGTAAGGGACACGCTGCGTCCAACTTCAAGTGGGGCGACGAGGCGGCGCTGCTCGCACGCGTGAGACTTCTGCTCGGCGGCACGGTACTGCCGGACGCGGGCCAGGTCTCACCGGAGCAGGCCTTCATGACCAACGTCCAGACGGAGCTTCGCGAGCGAATCCAGCCGCCCCACTTCGTTGGCGCTCCAGTCGAGTCCGCCGATAGGGTGGTGGTCCACGTCTCCAGCCCGCTTCCGTTCGACATCGTAACGCAGGATGGCACGATCGTCCGGCCGTGGAGCGACATCAAGAAGGAGCTGGAGGCGAGCTCCGGCTTCGAGCTATCCTTCAACAAGACCTACGATCCCGCCAGTCTTCGGGTCGCGCTTGCCGCGGAGAGCGTGAAGGCGCTGACTCCCGGACTCCTGCAGGAGCTGCCTGATTTCGGCGTCTACCAACAGAAGCCGCTCGCAATCGCCGTGGCGGCCAAGCCGAAGCCCCAGCCGCTGGTCCTCGGCGTCAGCATTCCGATTGCCGACACCCCGGAAGCGACCAGCGTGCCGTCTTCCGTGCCCATCGTGCTCGACGGCAAGCCGGACAAGGTGACCTACCGTCTCGCGCGGGCCGAAACTCCAGGCGGCACGATGGTGGATGTCGGCCCGCCGCAAACCGAAGCGCCCGCGAGTGCGAGCTACAACTACAACATCGTTCTTCCCAAGGACAGCCAGGGCAGTCCCCGGCCTGGTTACTATCAACTCACCGTCACTGCCGAGCGCGAAGGCGCGAAAACCGACACCGCTATCCATACCTTTGGCTATCACCCGTTCCGCGAAACCGGGCTGGCATTCCTGGTCGGCATCGACAACTACGTTGGAAGGAACGCTTTTGACCATATGGCGGACGGCGTCGACGCGCTCAAGAAGCGGTTGATCGACGGTTTCCACTATCCGGAAGCGAACATTATCACGGTGACCGTGCGGCGCGGAGAACCGCCGGTAGTCGCACCCTCCATGTTCGGCTCCGCGTGGCCCGATCCGGACGCGCCTGGCGCCTTTGTCGGCAAGAGCTGGATAAACAAGGTCTTTCAGAAAGTCGAAACCTACGCGAAGGAACATGACTTCAAGCACGTAGTGGTCTTTTTCGGCGGACACGGCGAGGCCAAGGACAAGGCCGATTGGTTCGCATTGCCGTCGACCGATCCATCGCAACACCTCCTGTCATCCATGGAGTGGGTGGACCACTTCAAAAATGACGGGCTCGAGGTGATCGGCTATTTCGACGCATGCCGCTACGGCGACGAGGTAGCGTCCAAAGATCTCAATCTTCCCGAGCGCTTCGCCGCCATTCGCTCGGCGGCGCCGGGAAAAGAGGCGTACGCGAACAGCGACAACGTACGGCTTCCTGACGCGGGTACCGGTATCTACAGCTATTTTACGGGCGCGCTCTTGGCCGCGACGAACCGGGCGTCAACGGATATTTCCGTCAACTCCCTCTTCGTCGGCATAAGGGACGAGATTAAGAAGTATACGTTGCCGCGATTCGAACGGCAGGATCCAGATCTCCAGGCCAAGTCCGAGCGGGAAAAGCAGCTTCCGGCGGTGGAACCGCGTTCTAAATAGCACAAACCGGGGCAATGCCGGCACGCGCCGGAGACACCAACCCGAATCTCGCCGTCGGAGCAACAATGAACTATTGCTCTGACGGCGGTGGCTTTTGCTGGATTGTTGCACAAATGTGAAACCGCACGGGCGGGCTGTGTGGTATATTAAGCAATAGTTTCACCGGCGTTATCACTGCACGCTGTTGGCCGAGCGTTTTACGCGCCCCATTTCGAGTGGCGCGGTAGGAGAGGAGTGTTGAGCTACGTGAGATATCCTCTTGGCGTCATTGCGTTATCCCTTCTGGCAGCGTTTGGCTGTGTGCGGACATCCGCCCAGGTAATGCCGCGAGATACAGCCGCCGGCTGGGCAATCATCATTGCGGCGGATTACCAGGCGAAAAGCCCTGCAACCGTGGACGTGATGCTGCCCCTGCAGCACGTCCGTGCGAAACTCAAGCTTTACGAATGCGTGCAGCGCGACGCGATCCGTGCGTATGCCGCGCTGGTCAATCAATACGGCCTTCCGGCAGACCACATCATCCTGCTGTCAGAGGGGACCCTCATAGACGCCTTCGTCAAGGACGTTGCGTTTCCGCAACCCGCCGTTAAGACCAAGGACCGGCTCGTCATCCCCGATCACCCAGCATTCGTAGATAACGTCAACAAGTGGCGGCGGGCCATTGATCAGCATAAGGCTCCTTGGCTTGGAGACCGGATCGCGACGGCAAATCCCGTTGGTGACGGGGCCACGGTTCTAGCGGATATGGTCCATCCGTACGGCGGATCGTCACCCGGACTACCCCTATACGGGGCGCCAACCGCGAACAACTTCCGTGCCGCACGGGACCTCGTGAGCCGATTTGCGAGCCCGGACCAATTCGTTATGTTCGTTGTCTCCTCTCACGCAGGCCCGACGGCGAAGCTCGTCACCTTGCCCCAAACTGGAAGCCAGTCACTAGATCAGAGCAGCCTTTCGGCCGAGGATTTCCGGCTGTCAGGCTGCAAGGCCCGAAGCCGCATAGCGGTTCTGGACTGCTCTCTTTCTCGCCCGCAAGAGTCCTATCCGGCACAGCGTCGGCAGGCGGCGCGTGCGAATCAGGTGGCGTTGCGAACAGCGCTCGGTGCGCCCCAGGCGCCCGCGATCATCCTGAGCGCAGGCACGGGCGACGAGCCGACGTGGCCGGAATGCCTGTGGGGCGAGAGCGGCTTCCTGTATGCCGTGTCCTGCAACTATCTATCGGCTCCAGGCCTCACGGACACGGAGGCTTTCCAACGCGTTCAGAAAGTCTGGACCGGGGAGTTCGGCCTTTACTTCAGCCAGCGTGACTATCCGTCTTCGGTACGTGCGCAGCTTGCATCACAATACGGTCTTCGCGGCGCACCGATCGGCGACGAACTAAACTATAATCCCGAATTGGGAGATCGTCTGATTACACCGGACAACGTCCAAACAAAGCCGAAGCTGGCGACGGACGGCAAAACTACGCTTACGAGCATCCTTGTCGCGGATGTGCCGGTAATGGCGGTGCCGGATGCTACGCGCGCAGATATCATTGCTAACCGGTTCAAGGTGTTTCTCAATTCGAAGCCTTCAGCCGCGCAGCTGCGGGCAATCCGAGTCGATAAACAGAACGGCGACTACGTCGTGCGAGTGCCAATGAGAGTCGGGCTGGATGTAGACGGCAAGCCTGTCACGTGGCTAGTCACGGCAGACCCCACTTGGGCCGCGATGAAGAACTACTCTGCGCAGGGCCTGGCAAGGTTGCTGGCCACTGAAATTCAGAATGGCATCGCCGGGAAGACGCCAACCGCCGCAGAGGACCACGACGCGGAGTACTTTCTCGGTCAGGCCGATACGGACAGATTTGCGCTCAGCAGCATGAGTCCGGGAAGCCGCGAATTCGAGGAGGTCAAGCAGCGCGCTATCGAGGAGTATAATGGCGCCATTGCACGAGATCCGCTGCTAATGGACGGTTGGATCAATCTCGCTCGCCTCTACCTTACGGTAGGCGACAAACAGAACTGCCAGGCGACAATCGTGACGATCCATCGGTTTTTGGACGGCGCCGGATCGCCTGCGAACGGCGTGGTCGAGCACAACCTGACCCTGCTCGAAACGGACCTCAAGAACGCGCCATAGTGGCAGCCCGCATGCTGAGAGGGGAGTGGATCACGTTGAAAGTCGCCCTGACTCTGCTGTCTGTCGTCGCGCTGGCCGCGCTCGCCGCCGCCCGCGCGCCGGCCCAGCTCCGGGACACGAGCTGCGGCTGGGCCATCATCGTCGCCGCCGACTACGAGGGCGCAAAGTCCGAGCCGTACACGCTGCACGGCCCCGATGCGCGCCAGGACCCGAAGCAGGCGACGCTCTACGATTGCGTCCAGCGCGATGCCATTCGCGCCTACGTTGCGCTGACAAACGAGTGGCATCTGGCGCCCGACCATATCTTTCTCCTCGCCGAGGGGCCGCTGATCGACCGGTTCACGGCGGAACAGGCGCTGCCGGAGCCGCTATTCCCGCAGTTCGGAATGGCTGGCGAAAGCGCCGCCCAGCTCCACATCGCGCTCAGTACGTGGCGGCGGGAGCTTGAGCTGGAGAAGCGGCCCTGGGTGGGCGATCGCCTTCCCGTTTCGCGCGGTCTCGGCCCGCCTCATACGGCCCTCGAGGAGATGGTGCATCCCGCGCCGACGGACCACAACGACGGCCGGCTGCCCGTGTCCGGCGCGCCGACCGCGCGCAATTTCCGGGCAGCGCGCGATTTCATAAAGAGCCTCGCAACTCCGAACCAGTTCGTTATGTACGTAGTTTCGGCGCACGCCGGACCGACCTCCAGGCTGGTTGCGCTGCCGCCGCCGCCGGGTCAGACGCTGGACCAGAGCAGTCTGGCGGCAGCGGATTTCGCGCTCGGCAACTGCCCCGCCCACAAGCGCGCCGCTTTCCTCGACTGTTCGCTCACCCGCCCGGACGAGGCCTTTCCGCCGGCGCGCAAGCAGGCTGCGCAGGAGAATCTTGCCGCGCTGAAGCAGGCGCTGGACGCGCCTCCTGTTGCCGCCACGATAATGGTCGCGGGCCGCGGCGACGCGGCGACGCAGCCGTACGGGGTATTCAACGAGAGCGGGTTCCTGTACGCCGTGTCGGGCCGCTTCCTCGACCGCAAGAGCGCGGGGCTCTCCGAGGCCGACGCGTGCGGCGCCGTCCGAACGGCGTGGAATTCGCAGAGGGCCGTCGAGCACGATTCTGCCGCGGCACGCATGGCCCTGGACTTTGGCGACGGTCCCGCGCCCATAAACGAAGTCTACCACCTGGCCCTGATTGCGCCTGCCCGCAAGCCGGGAATCACTGCGGCCGCCACGACACCGGCGGGAGTTCCCGACCCGAATGCGCTGACGCTGCGGGAATCCATAATGGTGGACGGTAAGACGCCCGCTACCGCGGTGCGTCTTGGCTATCGCCTCCTGGTGAAGGTGCCCGGCTACCCGAACGAACGCGCCGACAAGATTATCCGGCGCTTTGGCGTGCTCTTGAAGTCCGGGATGCCCCTTCACGACTATGACCGTATCACCGAAGGGGTTCGGAATAACGAGTGGACGGTCGTCGCGCCCACGCACGTCGATCGCGAATACGGCGTCGACACGGACTGGCTTGTAACCGCGGACTCTAAGCTGGCTGCGTTATCGGGGGGCCTCTCCGCGCACAACCTGGCGATCGAGTTGTCCGCTCTTATCCGTGAAGGACTGGTCGGCGGCGGCGCCGAGACGATGGGGCCAGGGGACGAAGACGGACCCTACCTGCTCGACGCGGCCGACGAGCTGCTGATCCGGGTCCAGAAGGCGAGCCCCGGCTCGGACGCCTTCAACGACGATGTCCGGCTGGCCGAGGAGAAGTATCTCGCGGCGATCGGAAAGGACCCGTCGCTTGCCGAGGCGTGGCTTCATTTGGCGCGACTTTATCACGTTGCGGGCGACGATCGGCTAAGCCGCGAGACGATTAGCCAGTTGCGCAAAGCCGTATCGGGCTTCCCGCCGGATGCGCGACACGTCGTCGATACCGAGATCGTCGCCCTCACGAAGGACCTGGGCCCGGAGCAGTAGTATGCGCCCCGCTCGCCCGGCCTCCGTCCGAACGTGAGCGCCGCGGCCGAGTCATTGCCGGTGCGCCGCCACGATTCAAATATCGCACAGTTCCAGGGCCTCCTCCAGGCCGCTCCATGGTGCAAACCGGGCGGTTAGGAGGAGGTCTTTTCGCGTGCGCGGCTAATATTCGGACCTGTGGGCAATACGAACGACAGGAGACCGACGATGACCGTCGCCGCGCCGGCCGCCGGCATCACCGCGGCCATAGATGCCATCTACCGTCAGGAGTCGCGGCGCATCCTTGCCACCCTGATCCGCCTCCTCGGCGATTTCGACCTCGCAGAGGAGGCGCTCCAGGACGCATTTGCCGCAGCCGTGGCGCAGTGGCCGCGCGATGGCGTGCCGGCCAATCCGCGCGCCTGGCTCGTCTCGGCGGGCCGCTTCAAGGCGATCGACGCCATTCGCAAGCGCGTCCGCCACGACGAATCGCTCGCGGTCGTCGGCGAGGACCTGCTGGCCCAGGCGAACGACGACTGGACGCCCGAGCTGGAGGACGTGGTGCACGACCGGCTAAGGCTGGTCTTCACCTGCTGCCATCCCGCGCTCGCCGCGGAGGGCCGCGTCGCGCTCACACTGCGGGAGGTGTGCGGCCTGACCACCGAGGAGATCGCGCGGGCGTTCCTGACGGCGCCGGCCACGATCGCCCAGCGGATCGTCCGCGCCAAAAAGAAGATCCGCGACGCAGGAATCCCGTACCGCGCGCCCTCGCAGGAGGACCTGCCGGAGCGGCTCCCGACCGTCTTGCAGGTAGTGTACCTCGTCTTCAGCGAAGGCTACTCGGCCTCGGCCGGCGACTCCGTGACGCGGGCCGACCTCACGCGCGAGGCGATCCGCCTCGGCCGGCTGCTGGTAGAGCTCTGCCCGGACCCGGAGGCCGCCGGCCTTCTCGCCCTCATGCTCCTCCAGGAGTCGCGTCGGGCGTCGCGCTCGCGGCCCGACGGCGAGCTGGTACTGCTCGAGGACCAGGATCGCAGCCGCTGGAACCGCGAGCTCATCGCGGAGGGCGTCGCGATTGTCGGCAGCGTCCTGGCCAGGCCGGGCTTGGGCTCGTATGCCGTCCAGGCGGCGATCGCGGCCGAGCACGCGCGCGCGCCCGCGGCAGCCGATACGAATTGGGGCCGTATCGTCTCGCTCTACGATCTGCTCAGCCGCATCGAGCCATCGCCGATTGTCGAGCTCAATCGCGCCGTCGCAGTCGCCATGCGCGACGGTCCTGAAGCCGGCCTGGCGCGCATCGACGCGATTTTGGCGGACGGCGTCCTTGCAGACTACCACCTGGCGCACGCCGCGCGCGCCGACCTGTGCCGCCGCGCCGGGCGCGCCGCAGAGGCCCTCGCCGCCTATGAGCGCGCGCACGCCCTCGCCCTGCAGGAGCCGGAGCGGCGCTTCCTCAAGGGGCGTATCGATGCGCTGCGCGCCGTGACGGCGTGATCCCGTGATCGGGTGAGCGGGCGAAAGTCCATTTCGTCCATGTCGGTTGCTGGCGAACGGCCCGCTGGATCATAACTATAATTATCGCGAGGCGCACTTGTCGATTCGGGCGCCGTCCGTACGACTACATTGTGAGCGCTTCAGTGTGCACGGAAGCGCCCGAACCGAGATCAAAGCGAGAAGGAGCATTAGAATGAAGCTGGTTCCGTTCCTGAACTTTGGGGGCAACTGCGCCGAGGCGTTCGAGTTCTATGCCAAGGCGCTGAACGGCAAGGTGATCTACTCCATGACCTACGGCGCCTCGCCGGCCGCGGGCGAGGTCCCGGCAAGCGCGCATAGCCTGGTTATGTTCACGCATTTGGCCGCCGACGGCATCGAGCTGATGGGAGCGGACGACTGCCGTGGGGAGTTCACGCCGCCGAACGGCATGCGCGCCTCGCTCCACACCGAGGACCCGGCCGAAGCCGAGAGGGTCTACGCGGCGCTGTCAGAGGGCGGCGAGCTGCTGATGCCGCTGACGGAGACCTTCTGGTCGCAGCGCTTCGCAATGTTCAGCGACCGGTTCGGCACCCCCTGGATGGTTAACTGCGCGAAGCCGATGGGGCCGTCATGAAGTACATGCTGCTGATCTATGGCGACGAGAAGTCGCTGACCGACGCCGTCCGCCAGCCGTGCTACGAGGAGTCTACGAAGCTCGCCTGCGACCTGCACGCGTCGGGCAAGTTCGTCGCCGCCGCCCCCCTCCAGCCGACCGCGGCGGCGACCAGCGTGCGCCTCCGCGAGGGCAAGCGGCTCGTCACCGACGGGCCGTTCGCCGAGACGCACGAGCAGCTCGGCGGCTTCTTCATGGTGGAGGCGGCGGACCTGGACGACGCGATTGACATCGCCGCCAGAATCCCGATGGCGCGCTCCGGCACCGTCGAAATCCGCCCCGTCATCGAGATACCGGGACTGCCCGCCGCATAAGTTCAGGTATTCAGGTGTTCAGGTTCTCCGGACCAATCGCCCCACCGAACACCTGAATACCCGAACACCAAACGCCTGAACACCCGGCCCGCATCCCGCCCCTCAGAACTCGGCGCTGCCGGGAGTGCGCGGGAAGGGGATCACGTCGCGGATGTTCTTCATGCCGGTGAGGTAGAGCATCAGCCGCTCGAAGCCCAGCCCGAAGCCGGCGTGGGGCGCCGAGCCGTACTTGCGCAGCTCCAGGTACCACCAGTAGGCCTCTTCGCTCAGGCCCTGCGCGCGAATCTTGTCCAGCAGCACGTCGTACCGCTCCTCGCGCTGGCTGCCGCCAATGATCTCGCCTATGCGCGGCGCGAGCACGTCCATGGCGCGCACCGTCCTGCCGTCCTCGTCCTCCCGCATGTAGAACGCCTTGATCTCGCGCGGATAGTTCGTGACGATGACCGGCTTCTTGAATGTCTGCTCCGTCAGGTACCGCTCGTGCTCCGACTGCAGGTCTGCGCCCCAATGGACCGGAAACTCCCACGCCTGGCCGCTCTTCTCCAGGATGCCGATCGCCTCGGTGTAGGTGATGTGCTCGAACCGGCTATTGACCACGTTCTCCAGCGTCTCAAGCACCGTGTTATCGATCCGCTTGTTGAAAAACTCCAGGTCGTCCGGACAGCTCTCCATCACGTGCGAGATAATCGACTTCAGGAACGCCTCGGCAAGCTGCATGTTGCCCAGCAGGTCGCAAAACGCCATCTCGGGCTCGATCATCCAGAACTCCGCCAGGTGCCGGGGCGTGTTCGAATTCTCGGCGCGGAAGGTTGGGCCGAAGGTGTAGGCGTTGGCGAACGACAGCGCGAAAATCTCCGCCTCGAGCTGCCCGCTCACAGTGAGGAAGGCCGGCTTGCCGAAGAAGTCGCCGCCGTAGTCGACGCCGCCGGCGTGCGGGCCTTCCTTCGCGCGCGGTACGTTCTGAAGGTCGAGGGTTGTCACGCCGAACATCGCGCCGGCGCCCTCGGCGTCGGACGCGGTGATGATCGGAGTCTGCACGTAGAGGAAGCCGCGATCCTGGAAGAAGCTGTGGATCGCCCGCGCCAGGGCGTTGCGGACGCGGAAGACCGCGCCGAAGGTGTTGGACCGCGTGCGGAGGTGCGCGATGTCGCGCAGGAACTCCATCGTGTGGCCCTTCTTCTGCAGTGGGTACGTCGCGGGATCGGCCGCGCCGAACAGCGTGATCTCCTTCGCCTTCAGCTCTACGGCCTGCCCGGCCGCCGGCGAGTCCACCAGGTCGCCGGTTACGCGGACGCAAGCGCCCGTCGTGACGTGGCGCAGGACCTCGTCCGGTATCGCACCGGCATCGACAACGACCTGCAGATTGGCGAAACAGGAGCCGTCGCTAATCTGCAGGAAGTGGACGCCCTTGCTGTCCCGCCGCGTCTTCACCCAGCCATGGGCGGTCGCCGAGCGCCCAGGCGTGCTCGCAAGCAAATCGCGGATATAGCCGCCGCTCTCGATCATCTGTTCCGCCTCTGAAGTGAGTTGCTATCGCGCCGGAACTTCGCGGCCCGACACGCGAACTCCTGCCCGTGGCCGTCCGCTTCGGGCCGAAGGCGCGGCAATGAGAGCCGAATGCCGCTCGCGGGCGTACGGCGAAGTGGCCGCCGAAGTTGCTCCCCGCGCCGTCTCGCGGCCGCATACGGACGCGGTCGCCTGCCGCCGGCCGCGCCGCCGCGCCGGATCCGCCCGCGCGGCTCCCCGCAGCCACGTACGCGCGCTATTGCCGCCGTCGCGTCACCACGCCTGCCGGTAGAGCTCCACGGTCTGCGCCGCCGTTGGAACCACCGGGTTGTTTTGCGGACTGCCGGAGGCCAGCGCGTCGGACGCCATCTTTTCCAGCAAGCGCTCGAACCGCGCCGAATCGACACCGGGGCAGTCGCGAAGGCGGGGGACGTTCAGTTTCCGGTTCAGCGCCTCAAGCCCGTCCGCCAGCGCAGACGCCGCCGCATCGTCAGGCGTGTCCGGCAAGGCCAGGCCCATGGCGCGCGCGATGTCCGCATAGCGGTTCGGCGCGCCTGTTATCGAGAACGCCGTAACGGCGGGCAGCAAGACCGCGTTCGAGAGGCCGTGCGGCACATGGAACACAGCCCCGATCGGACGGCTCATCCCGTGCACGAGGCAGACGCTGCTGTTGGAGAACGCCAGGCCGCCCTGGCAGGCCGCCATCGCCATCGCCTCGCGCGCCGCCCGGTTGTCCGGCTCGCTCCAGGCCGTGTACAGGTTGCGGGCGGCGAGCCGGACGCAGGAGAGCGCGAGCGGGTCCGTCATCGCGTTTGCCTTCCGCGAGACGTACGCCTCGATGCCGTGGGTCAGCGTGTCCACGCCCACGTGCGCCGTCAGCGGCGCGGGCATCGAAAGGGTCAGCTCGAAGTCCACCAGCGCGGCGACCGGCAGCAGGTTGGCATCGTACATCATCATCTTCACGTCCCGCTCCGTGTCCGTGATGACGGTGACTTTGGAGACCTCGCTGCCCGTCCCGGCCGTCGTCGGCACTGCGATGACCGGCACGCCACGCGCCGGAATCCTGTGGTACCCCGCGTAGTCGCTCAAGGGACCGGGATTCGTCGCCAGGACGGCGATCGCCTTGGCCGCGTCGATCGGGCTGCCGCCGCCCAGCGCGACGACGATCTCCGCACCGCACGCGCGAAGCACCCGGAGTCCGTCGTCGGCGTTGCGCACGGTCGGGTCCGGCTGAACGTCCGAGAAGATCGTCGTCGCGATTCCCTCGCGGGCCAGCGCCTGAACAAAGCGGTCGGCTAGCCCGTTGCTCGCGAAGTATCGGTCGGTCACCAGCAGGACCGTGGCGCCCAGCCGCTTCACCTGCGCCGGCAACTCTAAGCTCGCGCCCGCGCCGGTTAGCACGACCGCGGGCGCCTGAAATGCAGCAGGCACGGTTTACCCCTTTCTCCGCTGTATCCCTCCTGATGGCCATGGACCATCGATAGGTGCCGCCGGCAGGATGCGCATTGGCTGTCGCGGCAGCAGTGGGATTAGCGCCCGATCACTTTACCGTGACCACCACCTCAGCGAAGCAGGTAGGCTCCTTACCATAACTGGGGGTGAAAGTGCATTTGAGCGTTGCCGTCCCAGCTTTCTTGCCACCAATGAGCGCCGTCATTTGGCCTGTCGTTGGGTCTTTGTTAATTTGTGGCACCTTGACGACCGTCGGATCCGTAACCGTCCAGTTAAATGTCCCTGGAACGCCGGCGGAGAAACTGTCCGCATAGGTAACCGTCACATTTGTAAACCCATTGACGCCCACCGTGACCGGGTCTGGCTCGATGACGATTCCACAGCCTCTTTTCTCCTTCGACAGGACCTTTATACTGTCTGTGCAGGCGTGCTTGTTCACGGTGTATGTGACCGTCAGAGTGGTCTCGCCGACCTTCGGTCCCTTGACCTTGATTGAGCGGGAGGTCCAGGGTGGCTTGTTCGTAATCTGGCACACATCTTTGTCACCGGTCGCCCATAAGTACGCGCCGCCAGCCGGAGTGCCGGTAGCAGTGACGTTGACTGTGTCCCGAGAGCCGGCCAACAGCACGACAAGTCTGGGGCTGATCTTGACCTCGACGATGGTGACCTCGGCAACTTTCGTGCATTCCGTGCCATCTGGCGCGGTGTACGTAGCGGTAACTTTGAGAGGATCCGCCGTCGCCCTGATGCCGGTCACTGTCACTGCGTCTCCGGTGGCTTCGGCCGGATTTCCGTCGCCGCCGGAGAAGGCCGCCGGACCTTGCTGGTCCATGGTCCACTTGACCTTGCCGCCCGCGGGCATAGGCTCCTCTACCGTAAGATATGCTTTTTCGCCCACGCAGATAGTGTCCTTATTCGGATAGATAACGAAATCGCAAGGCTGTTTCTTCGGTTCGCCGCCGTCCAGCAGGAAGCCGGTAGTGACCAGCGTGAGGAAGACCAGGGTCGTAGTCGTAGCCGAAGTGCTGTTGCTGTTATACCGCCCGCTATCGGCGGAGACGCCTGCCGACGTCAATATGGCCATAGCTAGCATCAGGCCCGCAGTGCCTACGCCAAAGGGCCGTGTCAGGCGCGACAGGAACGCCAGCCCCGATGCAGGGGCATTCGCACGCAACACGACCGTAGGCGGACCATTTGGCAGTTTTCCGATCGGGTCGGACGGTTCGGGCCGTATGGCAGGGTCGGATTCCAGGGCGGGTTGACCTTGTCCGGCGTGGGGCTGCATGCAGTTGACGCCCAGGCCCAACAGAAGCCAGAAGAACATGGCGATCTGCCCGTACTGCCACGATGGGCTGCCGAGGGCGTCCACGGCAAAGGCCATGATTGCCGCCATGCTGCCTAGCAGCAGGGTGCGCCGCAAACCGCGGTGCATCTTCCCCACGCGCCGAAGAGCTGCCGCCAGAAATCCGGCCGGGATCGCCACCATCAGCAGTAGACCGGGCAAGCCCAGCTCCGCGGCCGTCTGAAGGTAGAAATCGTGCGCCTGCTCGGCCAGGGAGGCGCGGCGTTGCTGCATCACAGCGCGCTCCGAGAGTTCGATGCCCTGTCCGGTGAAGGAGTTCTGGTAGACCGGGAACAGCCCGATTCCCCAGCCGGTAACGGGCCGCGCAGCGATCATCGCAAGCGCTCCCCGCCAGTGCAGCTGCTGGCGGCCCTTCCACGACCCATCGTGCGCAACGTCGGTCAGGGTCGCCGCGCGCTCGGCAATGCTGCGATTCTCCCGGCTCACCATAAAGAGGAAGCCGGCCGTGGCGAGGATCAGCATCAGCGGCAGAGCCAGTTTGTGCTTATGAGCCGCCCAGGTTCCATAGAGATGCTGCTCCCCCGCGCGATGCCTCCGCAGGGCCGTGTATGCCGCCAACAAGACCAGCAGCGCGATCCCGACGGCCGCTCCGATCCACGCGCTCCGGGCATGGGTCAGCGCCAGACTTCCAAGCGTCAGCACCGAGGCGAACTGGGCGGCGATTTGCCGCTTCGACAGCTTCTCCGTGAGCGCGATGGCGACAGCGATCGGCAGCAGGATCATCAGGAGGGAACCCAGCGGCTGGTGATCGCCAAAGAGGGCAGTCGGAGGGGCGGCGGGGTCATGCGCGAACTGCCACAGCACCACGAGGGAAACAGCAATGGCGAGGAAGAGCAGCGCATCGACGAGCCGGTATAGACGGCGGCTCGTTCGGAACTGCGAGGAAGTCACGAAATAGAGCAGGACGCCCGCGCCCAACTGCAAGGTCGCCTGTACGCTGAAGAGCTTGTGGGGCGAGAAGGCGCAGGAGAGGAGACTCCAGCCCAGCAAGAGCAGCACGGGCACGTTCGCACCGGTGCGCAGGAAGGTCAGGATCCGCTCCCGGCTTAATTCGGAACGGACTCGCCCGATCAGCACGATCAGCAGCAGGAGCGCCAGCGTCTCCAGAATCAGGGCCGCGGCGCCTCCCAGGCTATACTTGCCGATCACCACCCCGTCGGTGGGAGCGGCAACAAGCGGGACGACGACGATCATGGCCAGGACCAGGACGAGCAGACGATTGGGGCGAGCACGGCTACCCTCTGGGTGCAGCCACCGTCGGAACGACTCAATTACCACAGGGCGCATGAATACCTCCTTATCCGATCAACGCAGATCGAATCCGGCGAGCGATGCAACGGCCTGAAAGTAAACCAGCATGCGGCCGCCTTGGTGGCCGCCCTGGACGAGCGTTAACGAGCGAGGATCTCGTCGATGAACTTTAGAGTTTGAGAATCCAGGAGACTCGACGAATCTCACCAGGACGGCCACGGCGCAGAGGACACGCCTTCCCGGCCAATTGTAGCAAAGCCGGCGCCCATTGTCAACTGATATTCAGCGTACTTGTTCCTATTTTGTGGCCGCTGCCGAGCGGTCGTCTGGATCGCTCGTTCTCACCACCCCTGCTGCGGCCGGTAGCTGCCGTCCCATCGGGAGAGCACGACCTTCTGGCGGGTGTAGAACTGGACGCCCTCCGATCCCTGCACATGCAGGTCCCCGAAGAACGAGCCATTCCAGCCGGCGAACGGGAACTGAGCCATCGGCGCCGGAACCCCGACGTTTATGCCGACCATACCGCACTGTATGTCGCGGGCGAATTGGCGCGCACTGTGGCCGCTGCCCGTGAAGAGGGTCGCGCCGTTGCCGTACGGAAGCCGGTTCATGGTCGCGATCGCCTCCTCCAGCGTGGCCGGACGGAGCATCGCGAGGACCGGGCCGAAGATCTCCTCGCGGAACACGGGCATGTCCGGCGATACGTTCTCCAGCAGCGTCGGGCCGATGAAGAAGCCCGGCGGCAAGGCCCGGTCGCCATCGCCGAGCGTCCGTGTCGCGCCGGCTTCCACTGCGCGCTCGATCTCACTGCGGATGCGCTGCCGGGCGCCGCCGTCGATCACGGGGCCCATCTCCGCCGCGTCGTTGGCGCTGGTATCGTCAACCTTCAGCCGCGCCATCGCGTCCGCCACCTGGTCTCGCACGGCGTCCGCGGTCTCGCCCACCGCCATCAGCACCGACCCCGCCATGCAGCGCTGGCCCGCGCAGCCGAACGCGGAGCTCATCACGGCGCGCAGCGTCGCGTCCGGCTCGGCGTCCGGCATAACGAGCAGCACGTTCTTGGCGCCGCCTGCCGCCTGCACGCGCTTTCCATGCCCGCAGGCGAGCGCATAGACGTGACGGGCGATGGGGGAGCTGCCCACGAACGATACGGCCGCGACGCCAGGATGCGAGCAGAGCGCGTCCACCACGTCCCGTCCGCCGTGCACGACGTTGAAGACGCCCTCCTGCAGTCCAGCCTCCTGGAACAGCTCCGCGAAGCGGCACGCGGTGAACGGCACCTTCTCGCTCGGCTTCAGGATGAACGCATTTCCGCAGGCGATGGCGATCGGAAACATCCACATCGGCACCATGGCGGGGAAGTTGAAGGGCGTGATTCCCGCGCACACTCCGACCGGCTCCCGCATCGTCAGGCCGTCTATGTGCGGCGCGATCTCGTGCAGGCTCTCGCCCTTGCTCAGATGGGCGATGCCGCAGGCGAAATCGACAACCTCGATGCCGCGCTTCACGTCGCCCCGCGCCTCCTCCAGCGTCTTCCCGTTCTCCCGCGTTATCAGGCGGCTCAGCTCCTCCCTGTGCTCCTCCAGCAGCGCGCGGTAGCGGAAGAGCGCCTCGGCGCGGCGCGGCACCGGCGTCCGCGACCACGACGCGTACGCCATCGCGGCGGCCCGGACCGCTTCGTCCACCTCCCGCGCGCCACACATCGGCGTCCACCCGATCACCTCGCCCGTCGAGGGATTGTGAACGGCATGCGTCCGCTCCACCCGCGGTCGAATCCACGCCCCGCCGCAGAAATTGCGGACTTCGGCGGCCTCCGGCAAAACGGTTGAAGTCATTCGAGAAGCTCCTGATCACGACTCAGACAATCCTGTCCATCCTGTCTCAAGACAAAGCCGTGGTGCCCGCCAGTGCCGCCAGTACGGCCGCCTCCTTGTCCGGTGCGATACCGGCCCGCAGCGTCCTATCCGGCGGCCACGCCCTGGCCCAGTCCAGCGTGTCCCGGACGATCGTGTCCACAGGGCGGAACGTGAGTCCGTCGCGGATCGCCTTCGAGCAGTCGATCGCGGAGAAGCCGGCGCCCTCGCTGTCCGGAACCCAGAGCGGCATCTCGGACCAGGCCGCGACCTCCTGCTCCGCCAGGAAGGAAGGCGGCGCCCAGCGCAGCCGCGCATCGCTCTCCGCGATCCGAATACAGCTATCGAGGACTTCGCCCATCGTAAGCGGCCCGGCCGGTCCGGTCGCGTTGTAGACGCCGGTCAGTCCGTCCTCGGCCACGTGAACCATCCACTGGGCCAGGTCGCGCGCGTCGATGATCTGCACGAGCACGCCCGGCCGGTCCGGAGCCAGTACGTCGCCGCCGCGCGCAATGCGCACCGGCCAGTAGGTGAACCGGTCGCTCGGATCGTGCGGACCGACGATCAAGCCCGGCCGCACATTGAAGACGCGGCCCGGCATCGCGGCCTCGGCGGCCTGCTCGCACAGCGCCTTGAGCGGGCCGTAGGTCTCCCCGGTGATCTCCTCGGTCGCCGCGTCCTCGATCGTGCCGACGGCCCCGCTCTCATCCATGCCCGGCTCGGCGAACGATGCGTAGACGGAGACGCTGGAAACGAATGTGTAGTGGCCGCACGCCTTTGCCAGCCGCTGCGCGGACGCGGCGACCTGTCGCGGAAAGTAGCCGCAGGTGTCGATTACCGCGTCCCAGGTTCGCCCATCCAGCCGGTCCAGGTCCGCGTTCCGGTCGCCGAGAATGCGCTCCACCTCGGGAAACAGTTCCGGGTTATGCTTGCCCCGGTGGAATAGCGTCGCCGCATGACCGCGCTCCAGCGCGCACTCAGCCAGCGCGCGCCCGAGGAATATCGTTCCGCCCAGAATCAGCAGCCGCATGTCGCGTCCCTTCCGCCGTTCGCGCCGTACTATTTCGCTCCCAGCCGGCCGCGCGGCGCCGGGCACGCCAAGTCCACGAGCCGCCGTCTTGCGGCTCCCGCCAGCGCTAAGACTCCCCCAGAATTGGGGGTTGGGGGGCGCGCCAAAGCGCATCGCAGGCCCACTTCCGCCGCTGGACTCCCCCAGAATGGGGGCCGGGGGCGTAGCGTACCGCCGCGTGAGTGCGTTACTTCACCGCACACGCCCTCGCCACCGCGCCGGGACCAGCCGCCGGTCACCGTCTCCGTGGCGCTCCGGTTATCGGCCTTTGCGCCGGCCTGGCGGAGCGCCGGGCGCCCTTGTCGCCGCTGTCGCCGGACCCGTCGTTGCCCGAGCCGCCGCCGTCCCCGGCATCCGCCGTATTCACGTCGACCTGCTCCTGCCCGCCGTCCGGGTAGGTGATGCTGTCCTGCCCGTCCGGTGTCACGGTCCCAGTCGAGTCGACCGACCCGTTCGGGCCCATGATCGTATCGACGATGCTGCCGTCCGGCTGGGTATCGACGGTTTCCTGGGTTCCATCGTCGAAGATGATCGTGCTGTCCACCGTGCCGTCGTCCTGCGGTTCGTCGGTCTCCTCCCACGCGGTGCCGTCCGGGAGGGTGCAGTGGTCCTTGCCGTGGACGATCCCGTTGACAACGGTGAAGTCCGCCTCGGCGCGCTCGTTCTCCTTCGTGATCATCACCACGTGCATCGTGCCGTTCTCGCCGGAGGGGTCGTCCGCGGTGAAATCGATCGTCCCGTGCTCGCCGTTAAAGCTGCCGCCTCCGATCTGGTAGTCCGTATGGATCGTCGCCGGATAGCTGTCGATCTGGCCGTTCGCCCAGACCGGCGCCTGCCAGACGAAACTGCCCGCCGGAACGTTGTGCGAGGCGTCCGAGAAAAGGTCCTCGTGGCCGGAGCCGTCGAGATCCGTCTGCGACTGGAAGAAGAGGCCGAGGTCGGAATCGAAGTCAGGCTGCGCATCGCGCGTCTTGTGGAGCATGGCCATAATCGACCTGAGGCGCGGCCTATCGGACCGGACCGAGCGCGTGATCGACCGTCCGATCCCGGCGATCGCGAATACGCCGCGCGTCAGCCGGACAGACGTGATCGCGCGCTCGCGCAGCGTTTTTCGGGTGGCGCCCGAGCCTCCGGATCCGCCTCCGCCGCAGCCGGCCGCGGCGAGCGCCAGAACCGCCATGACCGCGCACGCCGCCGCGGCGGGCAGCATCCGGGCACCGCGAAACGGTAGCAGCGCGGCCGAGCGGCGCATCGTCGCCGGTCCCGTCCGTCCGGACGGATCCGACGGTGGGCCCAGCTTCATCGGCGCACGAGACTGCGAGTAGGGGAGCCGGACCATGCTCGTTGCTCCTTGAGACGGGATTGCCAATTCATGAAGAAGGCGGCCGCGGCGATGCGGCCGGCTCGCGGCGGACCGCCGAGCTAATATCCAGCACGAAGCGAGAGGCGCAGTGTGATAGCCCCTCCGTGGCTGAAACCAAAGTCGATCCGGATCCGCCTGCCACACAGGGAATTCGGGCTCTCCACCGGAATTCCTCCGACCCGGCGCTCCTTTTTTGCGGCAGTCCTGAAGGCTGCCGGGCAATCGGAGGAATCCGCGCAGCGAGCGGAGAAATCACCTTTGCAAGTTACAACCGCGCCCAATTATGGCGCAGCCAGGGCGCATGTCCTCGGAGGGTACCTATGAGCGGCAAGAACATTAGGCTCTTCCTTGCGGTGGCGATCTGTACCGCTTGCCTTTACCTCACTACCGGCTGTCCGAGCGGTCGCGGCTCCTCCGGCGGCGGCAGCCAGCCCCAGCCGCCATACGCCGGCACGGCGCAAAACCGCGTTCCCACGCGCTGAACGACGTGACGCCGGCCCAGTGAAGCGATTCTCAGGGCCGGCGCATCGTCACGCTCCAGCGTGCATGCAAGTCAGGACCGCCCGTCCTGTCGATCGACCGACGTGCGCCTTACCCATGTCCCCGAATCGAACCGGCCCCACTGGCGTCCCGATGTGCCGTCTCCGAGCTTCCGCTTACGGGGCCACGATCCTGGCGGCGCATCGCGTCGCTGTCCACGTTCCGGCTCGGAGGGCCCTTGCCGCAGTGCGCAGCCTTTCCACTGAGAATTCTGAGGCGCCCGGCCCGGAATTCGTCAGATCGCTCATCCGCCGCGCGTGTGTCGAGCGCGAGCGAGCGCTGAGCCAGCCGTCCACCCTGCTCCGTGCAAGGTGCGGTTCGCGGGCCGAGCTGCTCACGCCGGCCCCACCCGTGCCGCAAGCCGATGCGAATCTCATGCGATCCACGCAAGGTACGCACGACGCGCAGACGCGAGCCTGCGCCTCGCCGAGATGTTGAGAGTAACAGCGGACACAATCGAATACTACAGGAGTCCTTTCGCCCGCGCGCTCCTGCTCGCGATCAGCGTTGGCTCAGTCGCGGCATTTGTGTTCGGGATCGTTGCGCCGATCGGCGCGATTCCAATTTGGGGCCGCCTCTTAATTCTCGTCTGCTATCCGCTGTTCGCGGTCGGCGCATTCCGCGTTGCCGGCCGGTGCGAGCTGCGAATCGACCTGTTGTCGCGGCGCTACACCCTGATCGACGGCTTTCCGTTTCTGGTGAAGCGCTTATCTGGCGACGTCCGCGCCGATTTCAGGGCGATCGTAATCTCGAGTTCGGAAATGGGTCCAAGCGTATACTTGCGCTGGTCCCAGCCGCACAGTCGGGACTTCTACTTTGGCTTAATGAGTCCCGCAGCCTCAATGCGCCTTGCGCTGCATCTCGGCCTTCCGGTTTGCGACAAGCGCCGCCACAAGCGCTAACGAACTGCGCGGCAATACGCGCAGCCGCCTCATTACACCCACGGTCGCCGAGAGCGGCGGCACGCAAGGGGCGCGAGCTGCATACGGCCTATCTCACCGGCTGGCTGCCAGGATCCCCGTTGGTGACAAACGGGGCCGCGCTACCGCAGCAGAAGGACGTACAGGGTGTTCCCAAATACGAAGCTGATGCGCCGTCCGTCCGGCGACCATTTCACACACTGGATCAAATCGTGCCGTTGGTCGAAGTCGTGTCCGAGGCTGCGGACGGCCTGCGATCCCAACTCCCTCATGTTTCGGCCGTCCGCATCCGACACCCACAGGCTGTCATAGTACTGGGGTCGCATGTGAAAGTTTGGTATCACGCGACGGGTGATCCGCTCCAAACGGGACGCGCGATTCGGCGCCTGGTACCGGAACTCGTAGAGAATCCGATCGCGCCGCGGCGACACGGTGATGTCGGGCGCCCCTTCGCCAGGTGGGGACTTTACTGGAACGGTACGCAGCAACGTGGTGATTCCAGTGTCGTTCGGTCCGTAGAACGCGACCCGGAAGAGGCCTGGCGACGGGTTGGGATCGTCGTAAACGCTTGCCCCCATCGGGAGACGCGCAAGAGCAGTCTGGCATCCAGCCCATTCGGTTGGTCAGCGCACTAAGGCCGGGCAACGGCTCGCGCCTCTTCGTATCGACGTTCACGGACCTCACAAAACCGTGCCAGTGAAACGTGCTAGCATTGAAAGTGCCCTCCGAAACGAGCACCCGGTCGGTCGATAGCCAACACGTCCCCACGTCCGGTGCGTCCAGGTGCGCCACCGGGCGCGCCTGCTCCGTGAGCGACTGATCGCCGGGATGCGCCAGGGCGGGTTTCAACCCGGGGTCACGCTAGAACGCCCGCCCGTCAGCAAGGACGGGCGGGCGAATTGCCGGTTACAGCCAGCCGTGGCGCGCTAGCGCACCACTTTTCCCGTCTTGTCGTCGATGCGGTCGCCGGTGACCGCGTCCGCGACCTTTTCGGAGACCCCGCGCGTATCCGGCGTGCCGTCTATGTCGGTGCCGCCCGTGCGGAGGCCGGAGCGGTGAGACACGTCGTCGCCGATCCCCGACACGGTGTCATCGTTATCGATGCGGTCCACCGCGTTCACGGCCGCGCCGCTCGCGACCGCGCCGGCAACGGCGCCGATGGCCGCGCCGGCCGCAGTCCCCGCCGGACCCATCATCGAGCCCGCCACGGCTCCAACGGCCGCGCCGCCGAGTCCGCCCGCTACCGCGCCCTTCTCCGTATCGTGCTCCGGATTGTTGTCAATTCCGTGCTGGATCGGATCGACGCGGTCATATCGTGTATCTGCCATGGTCGTTCATTCCTTTCGAATTTGCTCAGCCGGAGCCTGTCCGGCGACACGCATCTCGGCGTGGTTTCGATGACCGCACGACGTACGGGCGGGCGATAATGTTCCACATCTGCACCCGGCGAAGCAGCGTATCACGCCCAGAATTGGGGCCCGGCGGGGCGCGTGCCAGGCCTTGGCCCCTCCCCCAGAATTGGGGGCCGCGGGGCGCGCTCGCAGAGGGGCGTCCTAATCGAAAGTCGCCGGGAGGGCGAGCGCGGTGCGCAGCCGCTGCATGTAGCGGCCATGCGAGATCGTGATCGCGCCGAGCGAAGCGAGGTGCGGCGTCAGGTACTGCGTATCGAGAAGCGTGAAGCCGCGCTCGTTAAGGCGGGAAACGAGCCCGTGGAGCGCTACCTTGGAGGCATCCGTCACACGGTGGAACATGCTCTCCGCCATGAAGGCCCCGCCCAGCGCCACGCCGTAGGTCCCGCCCGCGAGCGCCCCGTCCCGCCACACCTCCACGCTGTGCGCCTTCCCGCCCCGGTGCAGCGCGCCATAGACGGCGATGAACTCGTCGTTGATCCAGGATCCGCCATCGCGGTCCGCGCAGCCGCGCATGACGTCCTCGAATGCGCGGTTCATCGTCACCTGGAATTCGCCCCGCCGGATCGTCTTCGCCAACGAACGGGAGACGTGGAAGCCATCGAGCGGGATGATCGCCCGCGGGTTGGGGCGGTACCACTCCAGCTCGCCGCTGAACTGATTGTGCATCGGGAAAATCCCGTTCCTGTACGCTAGCTCGACCAGCTCCGGTGTGAACTCAGGCTCCATGGTTTTCGTTCAATCCGCCCCCGGACCGACTTATTTTGCAAAACTTACACCAAAACCCCCCCCTTACACCGTAAAAAAATAAAAAACCCTATGTAAACTACCTGTACAATACGGTTGCGGCCAGCAGTCCGCGTCGAGACAATCATCTTGTTCGCAATGGAGCGTTGCATGGCGTTCAGCAGCATAGAGACGGCGATCGAGGACATCCGGCAGGGTAAGATCGTCATCGTCGTGGACGACGAGGATCGTGAGAACGAGGGCGACTTCATCCTCGCCGCCGAGAAGTGCACGCCCGAGGCGATGAACTTCATCATTAAGAATGGCCGCGGCATCCCCTGCGTGCCGACGACCGCGAAGCGCCTCGAGGAGCTTCAGCTCTCCGTAATGGTCTCCAACAATACGGCGCGACTCGGCACCGCGATGATGGTGACCGTGGACGCGCTGCACGGCACCACCACCGGCATCTCCGCATACGACCGGGCCAAGACCGTCCACGTGTTTGTCGATCCGGAGGCGAAGCCGAGCGACCTCGCGCGGCCCGGCCATATCATCCCGCTTCGCGCCGCCGACGGCGGCGTGCTCCGGCGCGCCGGCCACACCGAGGCCACGGTGGATCTCGCAACACTTGCCGGCTTCCAGCCCTGCGGCGTGCTCTGCGAGATCGTCGGCGAAGACGGCGCGATGGCGCGCCTGCCGGAGCTCGAGCGCATCTCGGAAGCCTTCGGCCTCAGCCTCATTACGATCGCGGACCTGATCGCCTACCGGCGCCGCACCGAGCGGCTTGTAAAGCGCGTGGCCACCACCCGGCTGCCGACCGGCCGATACGGCGATTTCACCGTCGTCGCCTACGAGTCGTCCGTCGAGCCCCACCACGTCATCGCGCTCGTCAAGGGCGACCTGTCGGACGGGCAGCCGGCCCTCGTCCGCGTCCACTCGTCCTGCGTCACCGGCGACCTCCTGGACAGCCTCAAGTGCGATTGCGGAAGCCAGCTCCACCTGGCGCTGCAGAATATCACCGACGCCGGCCGCGGCGCCCTCATCTATCTGGAGCAGGAGGGCCGGGGCATCGGCCTGCTGAACAA
>Ga0070735_10001136_pt1 | contig 26430 bp, 23 predicted proteins | sample Coa_R1_FD_66443 | JGI IMG/M metagenome (GOLD analysis project Ga0070735, IMG submission 66443) | Surface soil microbial communities from Centralia Pennsylvania, which are recovering from an underground coalmine fire - Coalmine... | ecosystem: Environmental > Terrestrial > Soil > Unclassified ...
ACCGTGTGGTGCGAAGCCACCAGGGCCACCGCCACTCCCCGCTCGAGCTCGTTCTCGCTGTCCATGTCAGGTGCCTCCACTCCCGTCCGACACTCCCACAAACGCCAGCCAGACCTGAGCGTTAATCTTATGAATGACTGATCTTCAGCGCGACGTCGTTACCGCTCAACCGCAGTTAGTCTCAGATCCTAGGGCGGACGTGGGCCCTGCGTCGTTGACCGAACCGAGCGAGCGGCTGCTCCGATGATCGGTGCTTGCCCGAACGGCTGCACGAGCACCGCCACATCGGTGGCATCCGGCGGCAGTGAAGACACGGACACGTTGAAGCTCTGCGCTTGCCCCTTCCACGACCCGAGCGTACGGATGGCGCGCACGATATTGAACTCCTCGAGCGTACGGCCCGCGTTTTCGCCGCGCCCGATGGCCGAGACCGCATGGCGCAGGTAGGCAATGAGAACCACCTCGCTGGGGGCGGCGTTCGGGTGGGCACCAAGCTCGACGAGAACCTCGCTGCCGCGCAGCGACACTCTCACCGGCGTGCCATCCCGATTTTCCTTCAGCGCTCTGGCAATCGCCGTTGCGGCCGAACCCACGTAGTCTTCGCGTCCGTCTACGACCAGCTGTGGCGTGTAGACTGACGAGCGCCCCAGGTTTCGGGCATAAATGCTCTGCCGCGCAGCCGACTGGGGCAAGGCAAACCGATCGCGCCAGCCCAGCTCATCCCAGTAATCGACGTGAAACGACAAGGCAAGGACGTCGGATCGTGCGCTCAGCTGCCCGACATAGGCGTCAGCGGGGGGACAGGAGCTGCAGCCCTGGGAGGTGAACAACTCGACCACAATGGGGCGAGGCTCGGCGTTCGTCACCGCCGCGCCGCACAGCATGAGGGCAAGAGCCGGATATCGGTGGAATGAGCGCGTCATCGAAAAACCGTCCCGTAGCACTTCTCGCAGAGTAGACCGGGTAAATCAGCCCCACATCGCGCCCCGAAAGGCGTCATTCGAAGACGCCGAACCTTGCTAGAGTCGCATCCTGAAGCCCAGGCTGCCGATGCAGCCGGCCAAGGGGCCCGCAGAGCCATTTGTCGCGAGAGCAACTTGTGGATTTGCTGAAGTTACTGGTGCGCCACGTTGCCTTGCTGGCGGCGGCGTGGGCGGCCCTCGAATCTTCGGCGTTCGGGCAGGCCGCGACGACGCCTCTGGAACTCGTGGTGCTCGGTTCAGGGGGACCGGGAGCGACCGGACGCGCCGCGTCCTGCGATCTCGTGCTCATCGATGGCACTCCGCGGATACTCGTCGATGCCGGCCCTGGGGCTTTTGTCCGGCTCGGTGAAGCCAGGCTCTCTCTCTCGGACACCGACATCGTTCTTCTGACTCATCTGCACATCGATCATGCCGGTGAGCTTGCCGGCTTGTTCAAAGCGCGCGCCGTCTCCACCGGGAACCCCATTGTTTTCAAAGTCTGGGGACCCACAGGCACGGGGCCACGGCAGCAGGGCGCGCGGTTTCCCTCCGCCAGCCAATTTCTCGACCTGCTGTTCGGAAAGAATGGAGCGTTTGCGTACCTGAGCGATTTTGCCGCACCGATCACCATCCAGGCACATGACGTCCCCGCGCAGGCTCAACCACATCCCCTACCGAAAGCAATTTTCAAGGAGAATGGACTCGTCATTGCAGCGGTCGCCGGACATCACGGCGACGCACCTGCGGTCATCTACCGCATCGACTATCGAGGCAAGAGCATCACGTTCTCAGGCGATATCGACGCGCAGGGTCTGTCCGGCCTGAGCGCGATCGCCAGGGAAAGCGACTTGCTGGTGTTCAACAGCGTGGTCCTCGATCCGCCGGGCTCGCGGGAGATCCTGTACACGCTGCACACACCGCCAGGCGTGATCGGTGAGCTGGCCCGGGCGACGGGCGTACGCAGTCTCCTCTTGAGCCACATCTCGCCCGCCGTCGAGCAGAATCAGGACGCGGTGTTGCAATCCATCAAGCGCAATTTCAAAGGGCCCGTGAGCTTCGCGGCGGACGGAAACCACGTAGTGCCCTGAGCGCACCCGCAACCGGCTGCGGCTCGGCGACGGATTGCGGCCGCGAAGACCCCCGCTCCGACGATTTCCGCGACCAAGCTGATAACTGCTTGAATCCCGACGGGTGACTGCTGCATGCGGACGGCAACCGCCCTTGACACTGCAGCCCATATCCACTACCATTTGGTTGTGGATATTCTCAGCATGACTTTCGCTGCCCTATCTGACCCAACGCGCCGAGCCATGGTGCACAAGCTAACGCTCGGCCCGGCCACGATCCACGCCCTCACGCAGCCCTTCGACCTCTCCCAGCAGATGATCTCCAAGCACGTCGCCTGCCTGGTCCGCGCGCGCATCGTCGTCAAGCAAAAGCGCGGCCGCGAGAGCCTCTGCGCTCTCAGCCCCGCTGCCATCAAGTCCGTAGCCGACTGGGCGATCGACTTCCGCCGCCTCTGGGAGGAGAGCCTGGACAAGCTCGACGCAGTCTTACAGCAAATGAAACACGAGGAGACAAACCGTGTCTCAACAAGCCACGCCAAACCCCGCAGCGCCGGCCCACGCCACACCCGGCAACGCCGCCAATGAGGTTCAGATCATCACGCGTATCTTCGATGCGCCCCGCGCGCTCGTCTGGAAGGCCTGGACCGACCCCGAATACGTCAAGCAATGGTGGGGCCCAAAGGGCTTCACCTCTCCCGTCTGTCGGATCGATCTGCGCGTCGGCGGCCGCTTCACCTACTGCATGCGCACGCCCGACGGCCACGACTTCTACAACGGCGGCGAATTCCTCGAGATCACTCCCCTCGAAAGGATCGTCTGGCTTTGGTACTTCGCTGACGCCGACGGCAACCGCGTCAACCCGTCACACTACGGCTTCCCCGCCGAGGACCGCGAAGGCAACATTGACGAGATTCTCTTCGAAGAAGTCGGCAGCAACCAAACCCGGCTCACCTTCAAACGCAACGACCTCACCGCCAGCAAGGAAGAGCAGGAAGGCGCCGCCGAAGGCTATCGGCAGATCCTCGACAAGATGGCAGGGGTCGTCGCCGCGCTAGTACGAAATTCCCAGCTTCAGTCCGCATGAGCTGCAGGCACGCTGGCAGTCGGCATCACGGACTACCGCAGCAATCACTTTGGTCACTGGAGGCAGCGTCGTTAGCTTTGATCCGCCGCAGAACATTCGCTATGCGGTTCCGACGGGACCCCGCCTGTGGAAGCTACGCGGGGTTGCCGATTCTGTTGCAGTTCGACGGCTTCGGTAATCTGCAGGGGATTCCGGGAAACTGCGTGAATCCGACGGACAATAGCCCCGAGGATTGCGGCACGGCCGGTGCGAACTACCTGCCGGCGTTCTCCATCCCCGACGGCACTACGATGAAGCTGCCAAGCCTCACCGGATCGGTGAGCACTGACATTCTCGTCAAGGCGCTGAACGGGGCAATTCTTCTCAAGAGTCTGGGCAGCTCCGCAGCAGAGTGCTCATCCCATGACCCTCACCCCCCGTGACCCTACCCTCCGGGGGTCTGCACGACCCGAGCAGTCCGGGCGACAGCGAATACCTGGGGGCCATGCCCACGGTGACCGCGGCGCCCAAGGTCATCAACGGCGTCGTTCAGTAAGCACTGCGCACGTTCGCGTGGGGTTCTGGTTCCGGCTGGTTTCCTTGCATGCCCCGAGCGAAGTCCGCGTGCCTTGCCACGAATGCGTATGGCGCTGCGCGCGGCCCTCGGCGCACCATGCATGGGCAGAGGCTTTCCACACGGGGGGATCTCCATGGTTGCGAGACATGTTCAGTTGCCCGCCGCGCTGCTCGCGCTCGCGGCGGCGGGGCTGTCCGCCCTTTGTGCTCCGCGCGCTTCGGCTGGCGGCGTGACCACGACGCCTGAGACAGCGCGCGGGGAGCACATCGCCCGCCTGGTGTGTTCCGCGTGTCACGTGGTTGCGGTCGATCAGGAGTACCCGCCGATCCTCAAGCAGCAACCGCCGAGCTTTGCGGACATCGCCAAACGCCCGGGCATTACCGCCGCGTACCTGGAGCGGTTCATCACCACGACACATTGGGACGTCGACAAGCTGCCAATGTCGATGCCGAATCCGCAGCTCACCAGGGAGGAGACGCAGGCCGTTGCGCACTACATCCTCAGCCTGCGCAATCGTTGAGCGCCGGCAGCGTTGGCAGATGTCCCGCGAATTATCTCCCGCGATCGCAGCGTCACGATAGACACTAACTCTCGGCCTGCTGCCACAGCAGCCCCTTGGCGAGGTGCACGAGCAGCAGGTACACGAGCGTTGCCGCCGTCACGAAGAGGTAAAAGCTCCCTCTCAACGGGACAAACCCCAACGGCTCGGCGAGTCCGCTGAAGGGAAGCAGCGCGCCGACCGCCACGACGAGCAGAGTGGTGATGAGAAGTGGTCGGCTGGGTCTGCTCTTGAGCGGATTGCCCATGGTGCGGATGACATAGATCACCAGCGTTTGCGTCGCCAACGACTCGACGAACCAGCCGGTATGAAAGAACTGCTCCCTGGCGTTGAAGAAACGCAGCAGCACGTAGAACGTGAGGAAGTCGAAGACCGAGCTGATGGGCCCGATGCAGAGCATGAACTTGCGTATCAGAGCGATATCCCAATGGCGGGGCCTCCGGATAAAGTCCGCATCAACGTTATCGGTCGGAATGGTGATCTGCGAGACGTCGTAGAGGAAGTTGTTCAGCAGGATCTGCGTCGGCAGCATTGGCAGGAACGGCAGGAAGGCCGCAGCGCCCGCCATGCTGAACATGTTGCCGAAATTCGAGCTGGTCCCCATGAGCAGGTACTTCATGACGTTGCCGAAGGCTTTGCGTCCCTCGAGGATGCCGCTTGTCAGCACCTCGAGACCCGGCTCGACCAGGATGATGTCCGCTGCCTCGCGCGCCACATCCACCGCTGAGGCCACCGAGATGCCGACATCTGCCGCATGGAGCGAGGGCGCATCGTTGATGCCATCGCCCATGAAGCCGACCACGTGGCCACGATGCTTGAGCGCCAGCAATATACGGTTCTTCTGCGCGGGGGACGCGCGCGCAAACACCGTGGCCTCCTCCGCGACCGCCTGCAGCGCGGGGTCGGACATCTTCTCGATCTCCTCGCCGAGGACGATCTTGCCCGGATCCAAGCCGACCTGCGTGCAGACCTGCCAGGTCACGAGATCACTGTCACCCGTGATGATCTTCACGTGGACGCCGGCCTCGCGTAATCCGGCGAGTGCCGCGGCCGCATCCGGCAGTGGCCTGTCGGCGAAGGTGACAAAGCCAGCCAGGATAAGATTGCGTTCATCGCCTGCGGAATAACTGGCTCGCGCCTCGACCATCACATAGGCGACTGCCAGCACTCGCAGTCCCTTGCGGCCAAGGTCGGCGAAGGTCTGCTGGCAGCGTGCGCGCAGCTCGCCCTCGAGCGGCAACACCTGCCCCTCGCGCTCCACCGACACGGTGCGCTCGAGTACCCCCTCCGGCGCGCCCTTGGTGACCAGTAACCGACGCGACTCGCGCTCGAGCACGACCGACAGTCGGCGACGCTCGAAGTCGTACGGGATCTCATCGCGCTTCTCGTAACCACCTTCCTCCGCGGTCTGTGGCGTGCGCAGAATTGCCTCATCCAGCGGGCTGCGGATCCCGGTTTGGTTGCTGCTGTTGAGCCTCGCCAGGGTCAGCACCCGAGTGGAGGTTTCTCCCCAGGAGTCGAGACACCGGTCGAGATCCATATGACCACTGGTGATCGTTCCCGTTTTGTCGCTGCAGAGCACATCGATGCTGCCGAAGTTCTGGATCGCGGCCAGGTGCTTGACGATCACCTTCTTGCGCGCCATGGCGCGCGCTCCGTTCGCGAGCGTGACCGAGACGATCATCGGCAGGAACTCCGGGGTCAGCCCGACCGCCAGCGCCACGGCAAACAGCAACGACTGAAAGGGATCGCGGTGCTTGAGCAAGCCGACCACGACGAGAAAGAGCACCAGAAAGAAGACGGTGCGAGTTAGAAACAAGCTGAAGTCTTTCAGTCCATGCTCAAACGCAGTGGGCTCCGGGGGCGCCGCCAGGCGTGCGGCGATGTCCCCGAAAGCCGTCGCGGCACCGGTCGTGACGATGACGGCCCGGGCCGTACCGCTGACGACCGAAGTGCCGAGAAACACCATGTTCTCGGCATCGGGATTGGTTGAGACGGCCGCGCCGCGGGCCTGCTTCTCCGCCGGTAGCGATTCGCCTGTCAGCGCAGCCTGCTGAACGTAAAGGTCGCGTGACTCCAACAGCCTCGCATCCGCTGGAACCATGTCGCCGGCCGACAGCCGTACGACATCGCCCGGGACGATCTGAGTGCGGAGAATTTCAACCCATTGCCCGTCGCGTAGCACGGTGGCCGTGGAAGCGACTTGCGCCTGCAGCTGCTCAACGGCCTTCTGCGAGCGGCGTGTCTGCACAAAGTCGAGCGTGTTGCTGAGGATGACGATCGCAAAAATGATTCCTGCATCGATCGCATCACCAAGGGCCGCCGAGGCGGTGGCCGCGATCAGTAGTACCAGGACGAGTGGATTGAGAAACAGACGCAGGAAATCAATTGCCGGCAACCGGCGTTTACGGGGTTCCGGATCGTTGAGACCGAACTGCGCTAGCCGCTCGGCGGCGGCCTGGGAAGTGAGGCCGCCGGCTACCACCGTTTCAGCGCTGCTGGCCACAGCGGCGTATGCGCGGTGTGCGTGCGCGCACCTGTGCGGCGCGTAGCAGAAATCCACACGGCTCCAGCTGATTCACCGCAACTGACAATCGCGAGGCCTGCACACATCGAACCACTTGCGCGTCAGTAAATGTCGAATGGCAGAGCCGGCAGAGTGACCGTGGAAGCGAGACCCTCGTGAGTCTCGAGCTGAGCCCACAGATTGCCGCCGGAGGTTTGCTGGTCGGCCAGGACACGGCCTAGCGCCCGCACCACCTCGGCGTCAAAGGTGACATTCGCGCCCCGCTCGACTTCGTGCAGCGCTGCATCGCGGCTGCGTGCAATCCGGTAAGGGCGATCATCGCTCATGGCTTGGAATACGTCGGCGACCGCCACGATTCGTGCTTCCAGCACGATCGTCGGTCCCGTCAGTCCCTTCGGATAGCCCGACCCGTCGAGGCGCTCATGGTGCTGGGCGACAATCGCATGAATGGGCCAGGGAAAATCGATGTTCTTCAGGATGTCGCAGCCGGCCTGGACATGCGTTTTAACCAACGCAAATTCCTGCGGCGTGAGGCGGGTCGGCTTGCTCAGTATTTCGGAAGGAATGGCGACCTTGCCCAGATCGTGCACCAGCGCGCCAAGGTACAAGCCCTCGAGCTGGTGAGCATCCAGACCGAGCTCCCGGCCGATGCCAAGCGCGAGGGTCGCGGTGCGGTGCTGATGCCGGGCGGTACTGAGGTCGCGATGAGCCGCGACGGAGCTCATCGCATGGACCGCCTGGATCAGGGCGTGGCGCGTCCGGCGCAACCCCTGCTCCAGTTCGAGCTCCCGTCGCCCCCTCTTCTCCATGAGCCAGTTCATTGTGCGCTCCGCTCGGGCCCGATGGAAACAGCGGAGCGGCACCGGACTTGCGTTCGCTTCCAAGTCGCACTTCATGACGAGTGCTCATGCGGGCTGAATCGACCCGCCCTGGAAACGTGACGCAGTCCTGGGCTTGCGGCAAATCCCTATAAATCACGACGTCTTTGAATCACGACGTTGTGATCTGAATCGACCCTGAGGTTGCGCAAACCATTGATTATGCTGGTCGATGACACGCCACGAGCGCTCCATATCGATCGCACTCGTCGGCGGCGCGCCGCCCCGTCATGGCAAGGCCGCCGCGGACACGGCGCCGTCGCGGGCGCTCGTCCCTTACCTCTCGGTGCGCCTCAAATTCACGCTGACCTTGCTCATCGCCGTGAGCTGGGCCGGCCTCTCCTTCCATCTGGCGGGTCGCTGGATCGCCGACCTCACCGAGCTCGCCGGCGCGGTGTTCGCGTACTGCGCAATCTTCTCGATCGCGATTATTCCCGGGTTCATGAATGCCTTCCTCGCCACGGGACTCCTTCTGGATCGCCGCCCTCGGCGCAGAGTCCTCGACCACTATCCCGGTATCAGCATCCTGGTGGCGGCATACAACGAAGAGGCCTCGATCTCGAGCACCATTCACAGCATCGCTCATCAGAAGTACCCCGGTGAGCTGGAAGTCATCGTCATCAACGATGGCTCATCCGATGCAACGGCGGCGAAGCTGCAGAGCCTGGCTTATCCCTGGCTGCGCGTCATCAACCTCGAGAAGAATGGCGGGAAAGCGCAGGCGCTCAATGTCGGGCTTGCGCTCGCGAGGCACGCGCTCACCATTACCGTCGACGGCGACTCATTCCTGTATCGCGGCGCGCTCGTAAATCTGGTCGGCCGCTTCCTCAGCGATCCGCCCAACACCGCATCCGTGGCCGGGGCGGTCCTGGTGCGCAACTCCCGGCTGAATCTCGTGACGAAGATCCAGGAATGGGACTACTTCCACGGCATTGCCGCGGTCAAACGCCTCCAGAGTCTGTTTCAGGGAACGCTGGTCGCGCAGGGAGCGTTTTCCATCTATCGCACCGATGTTCTGCGCGAGGTCGGCGGCTGGGCCGACTGTGTCGGCGAAGACATTGTCCTCACCTGGGCGTTCCTGCGCGGTGGATATCGTGTGGGCTTCGCCGAGGATGCGTGTTCCTTCACCAACGCGCCGACGACGTTCAAACAGTTCATCCGCCAGCGACAGCGGTGGTCGCGCGGGCTGATCGAGGCCTTCCGCTGCCACTCGGGACTGCTGCTGCAGGCTCGGATGTCCACGCTCTTCATCTGGTGGAATCTGCTGTTCCCCGCCATGGATGTCGCCTATACCGTGCTATTCGTCCCGGGAATCATCCTGGCCCTGTTCGGCCACTACTGGCTTGCAGGACCGATGACGCTCTTCGTGCTGCCTTTGGCGCTGCTCATCAACTGGCTCATGTTCCTCATCCAGTCGGCGATGTTCACGACGCAGGGCCTGAAGGTGCGCCGCAACGTGCTCGGCTTCCTCGTCTACTCCTTTATATATGGACTCATCCTGCAACCGGCCTGCGTCGTCGGATACTTCAAGGAGCTCATGGGGGCAAGGAAGCAGTGGGCAACCAAGTAGCCCTGTCCTGCCCGCTGTGGGCGCTCGCCTTAGTGGCGATCGCGCACGCTCAAGGGGTGCCGAGTGCCGAGGACATCCGTGCCGGGCGCCGGGCGCTGGAGGCCGCGCATCCGCAGGAAGCCCGAGCGCGCTTCGCCGCGGCCCTCAGCGACGCGCAGGCAAGGGAGGACCGGTTCGCCGCCCTCATGGGGCTCGGCCGCGCAGACCTGTGGCTCGGTCACTACCGACTCGCCGTCACCGAATTTCGCGGCGCGCGCGAAGCGGCGAGCAGTGACAGCGACCGACACGCCGCTGAGACGGGCCTCGCGCGGGCGCTGAACTCGATCGAGCATTACAAGGAGGCGTACGCGCTGGTGGCGCCGTTCGCAACCGGCGACCTCGCCGCGACGGTCGAGCTGTTGCGGGCCGCAAACGGGAGCGGCCGCTTCGATGAGGCGGCGCCTTACATCGCTGCCAGCCCGGACGCGAGCGATGCGACGCGCCTCGGGAAGGAATTCCTGCGACAGAAGGATGATGTCAGCCTGCAGCTGTCGAACCGCGTCGACGCGGAGCTGCTCGATAGCGAGGACAGCGATGGACTGAATGTGCGCACTTACAGTCTCGGAGCGTGGCTGCCGGGAGCGGCGTCGGCGCAGCTCTTCGAAACCTGGCATGTGAAGCTGGCCAGCACCTCCGTCGAGGCGAGTGGCATGAGAGATCAGCTCACCGAGATCGACGTCGGCGGAGCGGCGCGGATCGGTGAGGCGCAGCACCTGAGCGCTCTCATCGGTGCAGACTCCCTGAACGGCTGGGACTTCGCTGAAGGGTCCCTCGCGTGGGAAGCCCAGCTCAGCGACCACGCTGCAGTGGATGCCTCCATAGAGCGGGACCCGATCCTGACGCCGCTCGCGCTGACCGACAAGCTGCTGTTTGACACTTACACCCTCGGAGCGAGCGCACGATTGTCGGATCACTGGTCGATCGTGCCGGTGTACTTCCATCAGGAGTTCTCCGATGGCAATCGCCGGGACGGGGGGCACCTCAAGATCGTTCTGAGCCCCTATGACATACCGAATACGACTTCCGCGCTCGGCGCCCAGATCGACCTGCGCGGATACAGCAGCAGCGCGCCCTCGACCGGGCTCTATTTCAATCCGGCGCACTATCTGCTCGTCAGGGCCGGAGTAATCGCCGCGCAGCAGATCAGCGTCAACTGGCGGCTGCGTCTCGTGGCCGGGGTCGGCTCAGAGACCATCGACGGCATCAGCACGTCATCCTATGCCTGGGATCTGTCGCTGCAGGGCCGCCTGCCGGCCAACGGGCGATTGGTCGTGCACCTGGGTCGCGATTCGTTTGCGTCGATGGCTGGGGGCGGTGCCGGTTACTGGAACAACGCAGCGACCCTGGCGGTCGTCTATCCATTCTGACGCGCTCGCCGCAGCGACTGTTTTTGCTCCCGCCATATACCCCGAACGGGCTGGAGCGCGCCCGTCAGCCTGGCGTGTCAGCCCGCTTGACCGGGCGATTGCCGGTGCCCGCGGCATCTTCGCTCCTTAGCTGGGCGCCTGTGACGCGATTACGACCGTCATGCTTGCTGCGATAAAGAGCCGCATCGGCGAGCTTGAGAAGTCGCTGCGCCAGGTGGCGCGCAACCGGTACCCGATCCACGCCGCACAAGCCGAAACTGGCGGTGACTGTGAGGGTCTTCCCGGCGGCATTGAAGGCGGTGCGTGCAATCCCGGCGCGCAGCTTTTGCGCCACCGCGAGCGCGGCTGCGTGGGGCAGCTCCGGCAGCACGATGGCAAACTCCTCGCCGCCGATTCGCGCCACCCAGTCCACTCCGGCGCGTAAAGCCCGCTGCAACCCTGTGCCGAACTGCCGGAGAATGTCATCCCCGGCGGCGTGCCCGAGGGTGTCGTTGATCTTCTTGAAATGATCAATGTCACATAGGATCAGGGACAGCGGCCGCCCGTGGCGGCCCGCCCGCTCGACTTCACGCGGAAAGTGCTTGCCGAAGAATCGCCGACTCGCCACTCGTGTGAGGTCATCGGTCGCGGCGAGCTTGCGATTCTCCGTCAGCGTGATTCGCAGCACCGCCTCCAGCTCGGCGATGCGTCGTGCGCCCCGCAGCCGCGCATTGAACTCCTCGTCAGTGACTCGTCGCTCGAGGCAGTCATCGGCGCCGGCGAGGAGCCCCGCCTCGCGCTCCAGCGGATCAGCCGCTTCGGCGACGTACAGAACGAAGGGGACGCGAGCTCCCTGACCGGTCCGGAGCTTGCGCACGAACTCAGGGTTATCCGTGAGCACCACCGGACGATACTCGGCGCGGAATTGGCGCAAGGCCTCGGACTCGTCGGCGATCGATTCAAACTCGAGGACCCCGGGAGCGATCCGCCGCTCGGTGTGCTGGCCGAGCCTCGAGTCCGAAAATACGAGCAGCGCCTTCGGCGGTGGCAGCACGCGAACCATCACCGCGACGGTTGCAGTGGTCCCCTCCTCGGTCGTAGGCCGCTTTTGCGCCCGTCGTTCCAGGACTCGTTGAATGACCGTCGTGTGCCCATCAGTCGGCATCGGCGATTTCAACCCGAAGAGTTAGCGCCGCCGCGAGGAGCCGCGCCCATTGGATCCGTCGTTCTCGCCGGCGCGCGGGCAGCTGCCACCGTCCCGAAACCGAATGCCAGCAGGATCTCAGCCCGCGAAGCCCCCTTCTCGAGCCACCGGTTCGCTCCCGCGGCCCGCACCGCTTCGACACGCTCCTCGTTCAGCACATTGGACATGACGATCAGTTCGGCATTTGCTGTCGTGGGGCTCGCTCGCAAGCGGCGACAGAGCTCAATTCCGTCGATTCGCGGCATGTGAATGTCGAGAACGACCAGTTGCGGACGGAACGATTCGGTGAGCTGCCCCGCTTCGAACCCATCACTGGCGCACTGGACCTGTATTTCAGGGTTGGCGCCGAGAATGATTTGCCGCAGGTAGGTCGCAAAAACCACGTCGTCATCCACCAGCAACACACGCTTTGGACCTGCGGCGGCGGGGCTGTCGTTCTCCAGGCGAATTCCGTGTGCGGACGCGAACGCCCGCAAGTCCTCCATGAGGAAGCGTCGATGACCCCCTGCCGTTGAGACGGCGCGCAGCAGGCCTTTTCGGGTCCACTCGCGCACGGTGACGGGTGACACCATGAGCAATGCCGCCGCCTCCCTGGACGTGCAGTAGGTCTTCGGCGTGATCCCCATGCTCTAAACCACCTTGCCAAATGTAGCCAAGCCGGGAGGATCGGGTTTCGGATGCGTTTGATCAAGCGAATCGGTTGATTTCATCGAATCTCTGTCATTCGCTCGAACCTGAAATCCCGGGGGGGTCGACCTGGAATTTCAGCGGCCAGGGGTAGGTACCGGGTTTCACGCCCGCTGCCAGCATGAATCGAAAACTGAGTACCAGGGGCATCGCTCTGCCCCAGCGGGGATCGAAGATCTCGCCCCCGTCCGTACCGAGTTGGGACTCGTAGCCCCCGTGAGTCACCACAACGGTGGAGAATACCTGCACTTGAGGCCAGACACTGAGCAGGTAGCCACGCCGGCTCGTATTGGTGACGAGGAGCCTGGTTGCGGCAGGCACCTCGACGTATCCGCGCGCCACATCTGCCGCCGAGACTTCCAGCTGCGCGGGGCTCGCTTCGGAGTCAAGCGTGGTTCGGGCCACCACCGTTACGCTGACCATGATGTCCGCGCGAGCGCTCGCGGCCTCGGCTGGCGGGGCCGCTCCTGGCACGGCGCAAATGGCGAGTGCCGAAATTGCGCAGCGCCCCATGTGTCGGCGAATAGCCGCAGCCATCGAGCGTCGCATCCCTGAGATCGTGGTCATGTGTGCGTCTTCGCCTCGAGTCCCCAACCTTCCCTATTAGTTAGCGGGCGGCCGCCGCTCCATCGCTCGATCCAGCGGCCGCTCGCACTTGAGTCGTGCACCGTCAGTGCGCAGGAACCGCCCGATACCGAGCGGGAGTGTCGGCTCACACAGGAGCGTCCCCTGCACCCAGTCGCACCCGGCCGCGACCGCCGACACCAGGTCCGAACGGGTCTCTACGCACTCCGCGGTTACTTCGATTGACAGCTCATGTGCCAAACGGACGATCGACCACAGCACTAACCGCGCCTGAGTGTTATGTGCGGCGTCCAGGATGAGCTCGCGATCAATCTTTACCTCCGTGAACGGCAGCTTGTAGAGCTCGGTGATCGAGCTCAATCCCGCGCCGTAATCATCGAGTGACAAGCCGATGCCCGCGCGCCGCAGGCGCTTCAGCGCATCGACGCACAGCTCGCGGTCGCTCACGGTCGCGGTCTCTTTCAGCTCCAGTGTGAGTCGTGACGGAGGCACGTCGAACTGCTTGAGACTGTTCAGCAGACGCTCCGGGAATGCGCTGTCTCTGATCAGCCCCGGCGCCAGATTGACCGCGACCGGCACGTCGAAGCCTTGCTCGCGCCAGGCAGCGTGCTGGCGGATCGCCTCCGTGATGGTGAAGTCCGTGACCTCGGTCAGCAGATTCGCCGCGGAGGCAAGTGGCAGAATGAGGCCGGGCGAGAGGACGCCCATCTGCGGATGGTTCCAGCGAATCAGTGCCTCAACGCCGACGAGCGTCCGCTCGTCCGCACAGTCAAACTTCGGCTGGTAGTAAAGCGTCAGATCATGCGCATGAATCGCCCGCCGCAGGTCTGAAGCCTTCACAGCGACAATGGGAGATGTGGTTGTGGTCTCGGTCATGACTGCCTCGAACTCCAGGTTCCGTTCCGGAGGCAGTACTCTCGCACATCGATAACATCGTTTCCATCGTTTCGATCGATTGTGTCGATACAGTCGCATACGTCGTATCTTATGCAATCCAGCGCTCTGTCCCCGGCCTGGCAGGCGGTTGCTGGAGGTGCGCAGTGGACATAACATCCGCGGGAGGGGCGCGAATCGTCGTGCCGGGGTAATGCGGCCAAGGGACTGAATGCGGCTTGACCCTGCCATCGCGGCGCCACTCGATTACCGTCGACTCTTCGAGCAATCCCCCGACATCCTTCTCGTACTGCTGCCCGATGCACCGCGCTTCACGATGGTGGGCGCGACACGTGCGCGGCTCGCAGTGACCCATACGACCTCTGAACAGATCATCGGTCAGGGCTTGTTCGACGTGTTTCCCGACGCCCCGAGCGATCCGGCGGCCACCGGGACTCGCAATCTCCGGACCTCGCTCGAGCGGGTACTCGCCACCCGCGCACCCGACACCATGGCGGTCCAGAGGTACGACATTCAGGGACCCGACGGACAGTTCGCCGCGAGGTACTGGAGTCCAAAGAACATCCCCGTACTCGATGCAAGCGGGGAGATCATCTATATCCTCCATCGGGTCGAGGATGTAACCGAGCTCGTGCGTGCCAGCGAGTCAACCGAGGCGTTGCTCGCGCCAGCGCGTGCACTCGAGCGCGAGGTGGTTGCCCGCAGCCGCGAGCTCGGGGCAGCAAACGAAGCCCTGCGCGAAGCGACGGAGAAGCTCAAGGAGCTCGATCGCGCAAAGACTGAGTTCTTCAGCAACGTCAGTCATGAGTTCCGCACGCCGCTGACTCTGATGCTCGGTCCGCTGGAAGACGCGTTGGCCGACACCACGGAGCCCTTAGGCCCCGCGCAGAAAAGCCGGGCCGCGCTCGCGCACGACAACGCGCTGCGGCTCCTCAAACTCGTCAACACGCTGCTGGATTTCTCGCGCCTGCAGGCCGGGCGCTCCCAGGCGCGCTTTGCGCCGCTCGATATCGCGCAATTCACCGGCGAGCTCGCCGGCATGTTCGACTCGGCCGTTGCAAAGACTGCCGTCCGTCTGATCGTCGACTGCCCACCGCTCCCGGAGCCTGTGTGGGTGGATCGCGATATGTGGGAGAAGATCGTCCTCAATCTCCTGTCCAATGCCTTCAAATTCACCCATGAGGGGCACATCGCGGTCCGCGTGCGCGATGAACCGAGTGCCGTGACACTCGAGGTCGCCGATACCGGAATCGGTATCCCGGCCAGCGAGCTCCCCCGCATCTTCGAGCGCTTCCATCGAGTCGAGGGCGTCACCGGTCGCGCCTATGAAGGGACGGGTATCGGTCTTGCCCTGGTTCGCGAGCTGGTCGAGCTCCACGGAGGGCGCGTGAGCGTGACCAGCGCCGTCGGCGTGGGCACGACCTTCCACGTGCAACTGCAAAAGGGATTCGCACATCTGCCTGCCGAGGCCGTCGCACAGCACGCGGAAGCTCCCCACGCGAGCCGCGAAGCGGCCGCGCACGTCGCCGATGCCGAACGCTGGCTGCGCCTGACCGCCACCGCAACCGTCAGGCGGCTATCGGACAGCGACCGCCCCGCGATGCGTCCGCGCGTACTCATCGTCGACGACAACGCCGACCTGCGCGAGTACATGAGTTCGCTGCTTGCGCCCGCCTATGATGTGTCGACCGCAAACGATGGTCTGCAGGCTCTCGCCGCCGCGCAGAGCGATTCACCGGACCTGATCCTGAGCGACGTCATGATGCCCCGGCTCAGCGGGATCGACCTCGTGCGTAAGCTGCGTGCGGATCCGCGCACTGCCTCGATACCGGTGATCCTGCTCTCGGCTCGAGCGGGCCAGGAGTCGGCGATCGAGGGCCTCGATGCCGGCTCCGATGACTATCTTACCAAGCCATTTTCCGCACCGGAGCTGCTCGCCCGCGTGCGGACCCACGTGCAGCTCGCCCTGAAGCGCCGGGAATGGGTAAGCCGACTGGAAAGCGCGAATCGCGAGCTCGACGCCTTCACGTACTCGGTGGCCCACGACCTGCGCGCACCGCTTCGTGGCATCAATGGGATGGCGGAGATCCTCCGAGAGAGCAAGCTGCAGCAGCTCGATGCCGAGGGCCAGAAATACCTGCAATTTATCCACGAATACGGCAGTCGAACGGCGGAGCTGATCGAGGATCTGCTCAAGCTCTCCCGCATCACCCGTGGCGAGCTGGCCCGTGAATCATTCGATCTCTCCGATCTGGTACGCGAGGTCGCGGAGCAGCTGAGCCACGCGCATCCCGAACGGCGTGTGGATCTCGTGGTTGCGGACGGGATCCTCGTCACTGCCGATCCGCGGCTGCTGCGAGTCGCGCTCGAAAATCTTCTGGGCAACGCCTGGAAGTTCACGGGCAAGCGCGCGAGCGCGCGCATCGAATTCGGCGTTGAACAGCGCGAGGGTGCGCCCGTTTATTTCATTCGCGATAACGGTGTCGGGTTTGACATGGTCTATGCCGACAGGCTCTTCGGGGTTTTCCAGCGCCTGCACCCGCTCACGCAGTTCGAGGGAACCGGGGTGGGGCTCGCGACCGTGCAGCGAATCCTGACGAGGCACGGAGGCCGAATCTGGGCCGAAAGCGCGCTCAATGAGGGCGCCACCTTCTTTTTTACTCTTGGCTCGAGCGCGAACGGCGCGTCATCGGGGGACCTCGCGGAGCTGACCGCTGCGCCTGCTGAAGCGCGCTAGATTTCCGCTCAGTGTGAAATCGCGCGCGCCGATTGTCACACTTGACATTAGTGGTCAGGCGAATGTGATGCGTATCTCGCAACCGCCAGGGGACGGAGCGCCTAATAGCCAGGCTGTGGAACATCACATGGAAGAACCCGGCAAAGATCAGCCGAGGCCGGAAGGTGCAGCAGCGCAGCTGCGCGTGCTGCTCATCGAGGATTCGGCCGCGGACGTGGAGCTCGCGATCTGGCGTCTCAAGGAGGCCGGCTACGCCTGCACCTGCCAGTGCGTAGTGAACGAGGAACAGATGCGGACCGCCCTGCGCGCAGGGCTTCCCGACCTGATCCTGTCGGACTTCAGCCTGCCGGGGTTTGACGGAATGGCGGCGCTCGCGATCGCGCGCGCCGAAGCGCCGGCCGTTCCCTTCATCTTTCTCTCCGGCACCATCGGTGAGGAGCGGGCGATCGAGGCGCTCAAGCGTGGCGCGATCGACTACGTGCTGAAGGGCAACCCGAAGCGCCTGGGGCCGGCGGTGAAGCGCGCGCTCGAGGAGACGGCGCTACGCCGCTCGAATGAGCTGGCCGCTCAGCAGGTCGCGCGCCTCACCGGTGTGCTGCAGATGTTGTCGGGAATCAACTCGGCGCTGGTACGCATTCAGAACCGCGACGAGGTGATGACCGAGACCTGCCGCCTCGCGCGCCGCCTCGGCGGCTACCGGGTTGCGATGGTGGCGCTGATCGATCCGACGACTCGCATGGCGCGCCCCGTCGGCTGGGCGGGCTACGAGTTTATGGCCGACCCGGGGCGCGAGTTTCTGGTCGCCGACCATGAGACGGACGACAAGAGCCTGATGGGCCGCGTCATCCGCACGGGCGAGGCCATCCTGGCCGAGGAAATCGAGACCTTCGGGCCGGTGGTCCAGGGCCGCCACGAGCTCCTCACCGCCGGCGTCCGCTCCCTCGCCTGCCTGCCGCTGCGCGTCGACGGCACCCCCGTCGGCTCCTTTCTCTGCGGCCGCGGCGCTGAGAGCGGCATCGACCGCGACGAGCTGGTGCTGCTCGAGGAGGTCGCCTCGAACCTGTCGTTCGCTCTGCAGTATCTCGGCAAGCAGGACGAGGTGCGGTTTCTCTCGTACTTCGAGTCCCTGACCGGCCTCGCCAAGCGCGCGCTCTTTTGTGAGCGCCTCAGCCGCCTGCTGACCCGCGGCGCGAGCAACCTGCCGCGGCTCGCGGTGACCGTGTTCGACATCGACCACCTGAGCGTCATCAACGATTCCTTCGGACGCCACACGGGCGATCGACTGCTCCAGTGCGTCGCCGACCGGCTGAAGCGGCACTTCCCCGATACGGAGCAGCTGGCACACCTCGGTGGCGGCACCTTCATGTGCATGAGCGCGCTGCCGAGCCAGGCTGACCAGGCGCCTCGCACCCTGCACGGCGATTTGACGGGCGTGTTCGACCGACCGTTCAGTGTCGACGGGCGTGAGATCGTCGTGCGCGTCAGGAGCGGGCTCGCCTGCTTCCCCGAGGACGGTCAGGAGCCCAATCAGCTGGTGCAGAACGCGGAAGCCGCCCTCAAGGAGGCGAAGGCCTCGGGCGAGCGCTATCTGCATCACCGCATGGAGATGAACTCCGAGCTCGCGCGCCGGGTGGGTCTCGAGCATCGGCTGCGGGCTGCACTCGACAATCAACAGTTCCTTCTCTACTACCAGCCGAAGATCTCGCTGCGCACCGGCAAGATCGCAGGCGTCGAGGCCCTGTTGCGCTGGCAGGATCCCGATGACGGCCTGGTCCCCCCCGGATCGTTCCTGCCGCTGCTCGAGTCGGCCGGCCTCATGGCCGCGACCGGCGCCTGGGTCCTCAGACAAGCCGCGTCCGACTGTCGTGAGTGGCGCCGCAAGGGGCTCTCTCCGCTACGGGTCGCTGTCAACATCTCACCTGCCGAGCTCCGGCAACGCAATGTCGCCAGGGAGATTCTCGATGCAGTCGGCGACTTCGCTGGCGATACTGCCTGGGGGGTCGATATCGAGATCACCGAAGGCGGACTGGCGGGCGACTCCTCTGCCTGCGTGCATGCGTTGCGTCTGCTGCGGGCTGCCGGGATGCGCATTGCGATCGACGACTTCGGCACCGGGTTCTCCTCGCTCGTGCGCCTCTCGACGCTGCCGATCGACACGCTGAAAATCGATCAGGGGTTCACCCGCCAGTTGCCCTCGGACCGCAAGAGCTGCACGCTGGTCGCGACGATCATCGCCCTGGCGCGCGCTTTCGATATGACAACCGTCGCCGAGGGCGTCGAGTCCCAGGCCCAGCTCGATTTCCTCATACGCGAAGGATGCGACGAGTCACAGGGTTACCTGCACGCGCGCCCGTTGCCGAAAACGGAGTTCGAGGCCTGGCTGCGCCGGACCGGCGCCGGAGCCGGCGTGGGCACGAGCCACGCCGGCAGCGCTCCCGCCTGAAGACAGGTCCCGGGCGCCATAACAAATTGATCCTGATACAAAAATTGCCTGTTTGAGTTCTCTGCCTGCGCACCGCGCGACTACCCGCTCCGCGGAACGCGCCCGGCACACGTGAGATTCCCGCCCCGCCGACGACAGTCTTCATAAGGAGTGAAGCACTTCACGGGGCCGATAGCCATGCATGACACCCTGACGCCCGAAGAGGCAGCCGAGGAGCGCCGTCTTTGGGCCGATTACTATGAGGCTGTGGCGCGCATCCTCGAGATCATGCGACGGGACGGTACGGCTGAAGCCGCCGTATCACACATCCTCGCGGAGGACTCAACCGCCAGCCGAGCCATCGCCCGCATCAAACAAATGCACGGAATTCCCGAGCTGGCGACGGCTCATGCGAGACGCTCCCCCATCCCGCTCGAGCCCTAGCCCTGCAGCCCGCGAATCTCCTTGATGCGCTTAATGGCGACCGCGGCTCTCGCTTCCTCGGCGGCGATCCGCAGCAGGGTGGCAGTGCTGGTGCCTTCGGCACGCATGATCTCCAGGGCGCGCGCGGTCGCCTCGTAATAGTCGGCCCAGAGTCGCCGCTCTTCGGCCTCCTCGGCGGGAGTGATTGGCGCGCGCGTGGGCGACTTTTTTGACGTCAGGTCAACTGCGAGCCGCGGATTCATGCGTGCCTTTCCTTCCCTGTGCGGAGGTTCGCTGCGACGTCGTCCCATGACCCGAGCCCGGATCAGAGTGTATCCGGCAGACACACCGGCGGCGCGGCCGCTTCGCGGTCCCAAAGCGGGGCCGTGGACGGGATCACCGCTACCCAGAGCGCTCTAACCGGGCTCCTTGCCACATGGTCAGTGTGGTCGACCCGGCCTCGAGCCGCACCCCATGGAAACCAGGGGTGAGCACCGGGAAAACTCCGGGGCAGGCGGCGTTCGCGGCGCAGTCAGGTGTCGACGGAAACCAGTCCGGTGCGAATCGCGTACCGGGTCAGACTCGCGATATCGTGGATCTCGAGCGCCTTCATGAGCTCGGCCCGATACGCTTCGGCGGTCTTGGGGCTGATCTCGAGCTTGGTCGCGATTTCCTTGGTCGTGTGCCCTTCCGCGATCAGCTGCAGGACCTCGCGCTGTCGCGTAGTGAGGCGCTCGAGCGACGTGCGCTCCTTATCGATGCGGTTGAGGCAGGCGGCTACGACATGCTCGGACACCGCGGAGCTCAGGAAGCGCTCGCCGCGCGCGACCGCCCGGACCGCCAGTCCCAACTCGGCCGGGTCCGCGGTCTTCACGACGTAGCCGACCGCGCCCGCGCGCAATGCCTTGAGCACCGAATCCTCGTCAGCGCTCATCGACAGGATTACGACGCGGGTGCGCGGGAAAGTCCGGCCGATGCGCGCCGTCGCATCCAGCCCGTTCAAGCCCGGCATCGTGATGTCCATGAGGGCGAGATCGGGGTGATGGGCTGCGATCAGACTCAGGGCCTCACGACCGTCGGCGGCCTCGGCGACGATCTCCACGTCGGCGACGGTTTGCAGCAGCGCCCGGATTCCGGCCCGGACGAGCTTGTGGTCATCGGCGAGCAGCACCCGGATTTTTGCCACGGCCTCAGGCTTTCTGCTGCTGCGCTGGCACGGGGGCGGCCTCATTTAACGGGAGTCGAACGCGAATGCGCGTCCCATGCCCCGGCTGGGAGTTGATCTCGAGGCGTCCACCGAGAATCTCCACCCGCTCGTGCATGCCGATCAGGCCGAGATTGCCGCCGTCGGCAGCCCGCGAGAGCGCCCTTGGAACGTCGAACCCCTCGCCGTCGTCGCGCACCACGAGCTCGATGAGTCCCTCACCCTGACTCAGCTCGATCCACACGTGGGCGGCCCGTGCGTGACGCGCCACGTTAGTGAGCGCCTCCTGGACGACGCGGAAGCCGGCGATTGCGGCCTCGCCGGATACATCGGGCACATGACCCGCGACCTGCATGATGATGCCGGTGCGCTGCTGATACTGGTCCGCCAGCCAGCGTAGCGTCCCGCCCAGACCCGCGGTCTCGAGCAGCATCGGGCGAAGCTCGAGCGCGAGGCTGCGGACCTGCGCACCAGCGCGCTGCATCAGCGCGATGCTATCGTCCAGGTTCGACTGGGCGGCAGGACCGGCGGAGCTCTTCGCGGCCTGCAGATGCATCGTGATGGACGCAAGGAGTTGGCCGAATTCATCGTGCAACTCACGCGACAGGTGCCGGCGTTCCTCCTCCTGCACGGCCAGCAGGCGCCGGGAGAGATGTTGCAGTCGATCGGCGGACACCTGCAGCGCCTCTTCGGCGAGTACCCGCTCCGTGACCTCGTCCATGACGAAGACCGCCCCGGCAATGAGCTCTTCAGCGTCGTGGATGGGCGCCGCAGAGGCCTGAATCGTCTTACGGCGGCCGTCGAAAGCGTCGATATCGATCAGTTCGTTCGAGGTGATCTGGCCGTTCCGCAACGCGCGCGCCGACGGCCATTGTGCCGGCGCCAGCCGCTCGCCGGAGTCGTGTCCGTAGCCGACGCTGCGCACCCAGCGCTCATCGCCCGAGTCGATCATCTGCCCGCCCCAGATGCGACGCGAGGCCGCGTTGGACAGTACGATATTGCCCCCGCGATCGGTCACCGCGACGCCTACCGGCAGCGTCTCGAGGACGAGATTCAGCAGCTGCTGGCTCCCGCGCATCGCCTCCTCCACCCGCTTGCGTTCGGTGACGTCGACGTTGGTCCCGTAAAGGCGAACACTCCGGCCGGACGGATCGCGCACGAGCGTGGCGCGGCCCACAAGCGCATGGACACTTCCGTCACGCCACACCACGCGGAACTCGACGTCGCGCGGCCCACCTTCCTCCAGGAGTTTCTCGTGTCGAGCCTGCACGTACGCACGATCATCGGGGTGCACCGCCTCCACGTAGTCTTCCAGGCGTTCGCCCTTGCCGCGCTCGTCGCCGAAGAAGAGACGCAGGTTCTCCGCGGTGCTGAAGATCTCGCCGTTGACGAGATCGTGCTCCCAGCTGCCGGTGTGACCAAGCTCTTCGGCCTCGCGCAGAATGCGCTCGCTCTTGCGCACCGCGCGCTCCGCGCGCACGCGCTGGGTGACATCCTCATTGACGATGACCGCCCCTACGATCTCGCCTTCGGCGCTGTAGATGGGGGCCGCAGAGTTCTGAATGGTCTTGTGCTCGCCCGTGAAATTTTCGATATCAATCACCTCATTGAGACTCGTCTGCCCCGTGGACAGCGCCCGCACCGAGGCCCACTCGGATGGCGCCACCCTCTTACCCGAGTCGTGCCACCAGCCCTTGGACTGCGCCCATCGCGACGGGCCGCTCATCCGCGGCACCTCGCCCCAGATGCTCTCAAGGGTCGCGTTGGCCAGAATGATGTCGCCCGTTCGATTGGTAACGGACACGCCCACGGGAAGCGTGGCCAGAACCTGGTTGAGGAGCTGCTGACTGTTGCGCACGGCCTCTTCGGCCTGCTTCCTTTCGGTGATGTCGAAGGCGATCCCGAGGACAGCGCGCTTGCCGCCAACGTTGAACGCCCCCTCAGTGAAATCCAGCCACCGCTCCGTACCGTCTTTGGTGCGGATGTTGAGCTCAAGGCGTGAGGCCAGCGCAGACCCGCTGCCGCGCGCAGCAGCGCGGGCGTGGACCGATTCCCTGGAATCCGGCACCGCGGTGTCCCAGAAACTCTTGCCGAAGAGCTCCGCGCTGCTGAAGCCAGTGATCGCGTTTGCCGCGGGATTGCTGTACTCGATCCTGTCGTCCTGGCAGATGAAGATGGCGGCCGGGACGCTCTCGGCGAGCGCGCGGAACTTGGCCTCGCTGGCCCGCAGCTCCTCCTCGGTGCGCTTGCGTTCCAGGTTCTCCGCCCGCAGTGCATCGTTGTGCCGCAGTTGCTCGTCGTGGGCACGCTCGAGGCCTTGCGCGCGTCGACGGTCGGTGGCGGTGACCCATACGACATAGCCGGCGACGAGCGCGAACGACGCAAGGCGTAGCAGGTGGATCGATCCATCCGCGAGTGGATAGCGAAGTCGTAGCAGGTATTCAAAACCCAGGAGAGCCAGCCCCGTCGCCAGTGAACCCGCGCCGGCGCCACCCAGTCGGGTCGAGACGATGACCGCGACCAGGAGGATCGAGACGTGCGCGGCCGCCTGCCACCGCGCCTGGATTACCGACAGGACGACCACCGCAGCGCCTACCGATAGAGCCGCCACGCAGTAGCTGAGAACCGTCGTTCGCTTCATCGCCGAGAGTCTACCCTGCGCGAATAGGCCCGGACCCGCGTCGCTTGCGGGATGCAACCGCAAAGCTCGAGCCGACGCAAGCCGAGCCAAGCTCGAAAAAACCGTGAGGCTGCGCGGACGGCACTTCACAGTTTGCTCGGCGCCGATAGTCGGTGCCCTCGCCTTGTGTGATCACGCGCTGTTGCGACTCCGCAGGATTTGCCAATAGCCGGGCAGCCCTTGTCCGGTTCGCGGATGCTGTTGCCCCCGCGATTTCCAATCTCGCCCTGACATTGAATGCCACATTGATTTGAGCGACCCGCCGCGCTTGCTTCCCGAACGTGCATTTGCGGCGTCTCTCAGCCCCACCGGAACAAGGAGTTGCGGTGGGGTTTTTTTTGGACCCTGGGTCCCGTATCACCGCAGCCGCAACCGCCTTCACGGCTGAAACTTCATGATCGCCTTGAGCAGTCCCGGGAAGCGCGCGTTCACCTCATCCCACCGCACGCAATTGAGGTTCTCCACGCCCTGCTTTGTCGTTCGAATCAATCCGGCATCACGCAACACCCGGAAGTGATGTGAGAGTGTCGACTTGGCGATTTCCGCGCAGGGCGCCGCTCCTGAGCACGACAGCGACCCATCGCGACTCTCCAGCAGCTTCTTGAGGATCCGCAGCCGCATCGGATCGCTCAGCGCGCCGAGCACGCCCGCGAGACTGATGTCCTCGGCCGCCGGATGCACGAAACGGGTCATATGCTCATTCTCACACGGTCTTTGCGTCTGGTTCTATAGTTCAATAATACTGTACTATAGTAGTTAAAGCCAAGGACATTCGTCATGAAGAGACTCGAAGGCAAAGTGGCGGTGGTGACAGGTGGTAACAGCGGCATCGGCCTCGCGAGCGCCAAGCGCCTGCATGAGGAAGGCGCGCGCGTCGTGATCACCGGGCGGGACCGCAAGACCCTGGACGCGGCAGTCAGCGCGATTGGCGAGGGAACTGTGGCATTGCAGTCCGACGCATCAAAGCTCGAAGACATCGAGCGTCTGTTCTCGGCGGTCGAATCCAGGGTCGGCAAGATCGACGTACTGTTCGCGAACGCCGGAATCGCCAAGTTTGCGCCCTACTCCGCCTCGCAGGCAGCGCTGTTTGACGAGCTGTTCGCGACCAACGTCAAGGGCGTGTATTTCACCCTTCAGAAAGCAATCCCGCATCTCAATGCCGGCGCCTCCGTGATCCTCAATACCAGCGTCGCAGCCAGCAAGGGTCCCGAGAACATGGGAATCTACGCGGCCACCAAGGCCGCGGTACGTTCCTTCGCCCGCACGGCCGCCACCGAGCTGAAGGAGCGGAACATTCGCGTCAACGCGGTGGCTCCGGGCCCGATTGCCACACCCATTTTCGGGCGCAGTGGCCTCAACGAAGAGCAGATCGAGGGCTTCAAGGCGGGTGTGTCTTCTCGCGTGCCGCTGGGGCGGATCGGGCGCCCTGAGGAGATTGCGAGCGCGGTGGCGTTCCTCGCCTCCGATGACGCTTCCTACATCACGGGAGTTGAGCTGAACGTCGATGGAGGAATGGCGAACCTTTGAGCCTTGCTTGCCGTCGAGCCGAATTACGCGATACTTGAGGCCTGAAAAGCCCGCGAATCGCCCGGCACTCGGCAGAATACAAGGAGCGCGATATGGACACCATCAAGCCACTATTCACGGCGGTCGGCTCGGTGACGGGCGGCCGCAATGGTCACGGGGAAGCCGAGGACCATTCCGTTTCGGTCAATCTCTCGGTGCCCAAGGCCATGGGAGGTCCCGGTCGACCGAACACGACCACCCCCGAGCATCTGTTCGCGGTCGGCTACGCCGCCTGCTTCGGGGGGGCGCTGGATTTTGTCGCGGTCCAGAAGAGGAAAAACGCCAAGGGCGCAACCGTTACCTGCAGCGTTTCAATTGGGCCGCGCGACGCCGGTGGGTTCGGTATCGCGGTGAAACTCCACGTCAAGGACGCGACGCTCCCGCAGGCGGAGCTCGAGGCTATTGCTCGCGAGGCTCACGAGAAGATCTGCCCCTATTCGCACGCCACGCGGAACAATGTTCCGGTCGAGCTCTCGATCGAAGGTGGCTAGCCGGCAACTCATCAGATCGAGCGACCATCAAGGAGAGGCGGAAGAACGGCTCGCGACGCACGCCCTGGATGGCCTTGAATAGGCTAACCGCGGGGATCGATCCGACGCTGACGATTCTGCAACTGCCCGCACAGGTCCTCCAGGGTTTCGACCACCAGGTCGGGTGAGAACTCCCAGGGGTCGAAGATCCTGGCTGTGTCCCGCCGTACCCAAGCACTTTTCAGCCCATATGCCTTGGCTCCAATGACATCGAAGGGGTTGCCGGACACGAGCCAGGACTGGCCCTCGAGTGTCTCTCCCGCTCGCCGAAGGAGCGCATAGACCTGCGGATCGGGTTTGAAGGATTTGACTGTGTCCGCGCTCAGAATCATCTCAAAGTATTCGCTGATGCCGGCGTATTGCAGCAGTGGCCGAACCGATCGTTCGGTTCCGTTGGTAAGCGCAACGAGCTTGCACCCTGCGCCGATGAGCCTCTGCAGGCCGATCTTCACATCGGCGAACGCGGGCAGGCGACGGTAAGCATCGAGCAGCGCGCGCTGCTCGGACTCATCAAGGTGGACGCCCAGGTGATCGCCGACGTAGCGGAGTGCCTGCTCCGTGCAGGCGTCGAAGTCCGTGTACCTGCGCATGAGGGCGCGTCGGAATGAGTACTCGAGTTGCTTGTCACGCCACAGCTGTGCCGCAGCAGGCGCCTGAGGTCCAAATCTCCTGCGCAGTTGGTCGACCATGCCGGCGGGGTCGACGAGCGTGCCATACACATCGAATGCAACTACACCCATAACCGGGATTCCATTGAGGTAAGACTTGCCGGAGTATCTCTCGCTTCTGCCTGCGGTCGATGAACGCGTTGCATCGTGTATGCTGGACCAGTTCCGGATTCCCATAAAGGACTCATGAAGACCCCCGCAGCCCTGCAACCCCTGATCGATGATGGCGTGATTGATGAGGT
>Ga0070735_10001137_pt1 | contig 26429 bp, 22 predicted proteins | sample Coa_R1_FD_66443 | JGI IMG/M metagenome (GOLD analysis project Ga0070735, IMG submission 66443) | Surface soil microbial communities from Centralia Pennsylvania, which are recovering from an underground coalmine fire - Coalmine... | ecosystem: Environmental > Terrestrial > Soil > Unclassified ...
TGTAGCCGGGGTAGCCGCCCATCGAGGGGAAGGGGGCGCTGCCCGCGGTGAGCGTTCCGAAACCGTAGGCGTAGAGCGCGTCGGTCTCGGCCGGATCGCCGAGGATCCCCGGAAGCACGGCCCCGAGCAGGAACGAGTCCCACGCGTTCTGCCCGTAGAACGCGGCCGACGCCCAGTTCGCGTCCGCCCCAGCACCCCCGCAGCGATCTCCGCTCATCGGGACGTCGACCTCGCACGGCAAGTATTGAAAGCCGTTCTTCTGCTGGTTGCCCTGCACGCCGGTGTTCGTCGCCGCGACGAGCGCCTTGATCTGACCGTCCGCCCACGTCGCCTCTGCCGCGTTGCCGATGCGGACGGCGATGTACTTGTACGCGGCCAACCCGACGATCGCCGAGTAGTCGTCGAAGAGCCACGTGCCCTGCGAATCGTTGTCGTTCGAGGACGCCAGATACCCCCCCGCCGCCGTGTGCGAGGGGATCTGATGCATGAGCGAGTACAGGCTGTCGCCGAAGCCTGCGCCGTTCTGGAAGTACTTGGAGACGAACGCCGTGTCGCCCGTCTTCGCCAGGTAGATGGCCCACGGCCACGGCGTTTTCCACCAGCCGTCGAGGTAGTAGTTGGCGCCGTAGTTCTGGAACGTGCCCGCGACGACCTCGCTCGAACGCCCCGCGAGTAGGACATTCTGCGCGTCCTGGAAGTCTCCGAGCGCGAAGCGATTCGCGAGGATGCCAGGAACGTCATGGTTGAGCAGCCACGCGTAGTTGTTGGCGGCGCTGAACGGGGCCTTGCCGACCTGCACGATGCGCGTGTAGACGAAGTTGGCGCGGAAGGCGTTGACGAGCTCCGTCCCCGGGTGGCTCAAATTGGTCAGCGGGAGGACGACATCGGGCAGCGAGAACGTCGGGATGGCGCTCAGCCGGCCCTGCCAGTACGCGCTCATGTGCGCGTAGGCGTCGTCGTAGCTCCGCGACGCGCTCGAGAGGGTCGCCCCCGTCGGCAGCGCCTGTCCGTCGCCGAAGTCGTCGACGGCGACCACGTAGTCGTGGTGCACGCTCTGACCCGCGGCGACGCTCGTCGAGTTCTGCGTGAGGGCAACCAGCCCCGCCGACGGCGCCGGGTCCACGGTCGCCTGGGCCGCGCCCCCGTTGTTCACGGTCACGCGGCTGTACACGACGCCGACGACGTGCCCGCCGATCGAGGCTTGGTCCTCGAAGTTGGTGATCGAGACGGCCACCTGGTTGCGCGTGAACGACGTCGTGAACGCGGGGAGCCAGCCGTCGGCCATGGTCCACGTGATCGACCCTGCGGCCGGAGCGCCGCCGGCCGTCGCGACGCCGAACGAGTACATCGCGCCGCAGACCGTCTTGCCGGCGGTCGGGTTGCCGTCGGGCAGCGTTCCGTACGCGACCTTGTACGTGCTCGTCGCGACCCCCCGCGCGAAGAACGCGCCGCTCGCGTACTCGAACGTGGGCCAGTAGTTGCCCTCCCAGCCCATCGCCGTGACGTTCGGTCCCCACCCGGCCGGGTCGTCGGAGATCGCGAAGTTGGTGCCGTACGCCGCGGGCAGCGAGGCGTTCTTGCATGCGTTGCCGGGGCTCGATCCGTTCGTGGGCAAGGCGGGGAGCGGCTCGAGCGCGCCGGTTACCGCGCACCCGCCGGGCGGCGGCGCGACCGTGCCGCAGACCGCAGCGTCGATCCCCGAGTCGGGGCCGGGGCCGCCCGCGTCAGCGCTTGCGCCGGCGCTCGTGCCCGCACTCGTGCCCGCGCTCGTCCCCGCGCCCGCGCTCGCCCCGGCGCTCGAGCCGGAACCCGAACCGAGGCCGGAGCTCGCGCCACCGGCGGCCGCGTCGTCCCCGCCTGGCGCGGCCGATGGGCTCGAGCCGCATCCGAGGTGAAACGAGACCGCCGCCAGCGACCCCGCGATCGCCGCGACGGCGCACGTCCGAGTCATCGTGTGTGCACCAGGAGTGACGGGCCCGCGCGAGCACGGCTCACCCATCTCGAGGACCGCAGTTCGCGGCGAGGCTTCCGGTGGGCGCAGCAGGACTTGAACCTGCGACTTCGTCCGTGTGAAGGACGCACTCTACCGCTGAGTTATGCGCCCGGCTTCGGGGAACCCGTGACGTAACGCACTTCCCCCCCGGCGGCAAGGCGGCTTGATCTCTCGCTTCGCTCGAGCGTGCGGCTCGGGGTGTCTCTAGTCCGATCTCTCGCTTCGCTCGAGCGTGCGGCTCGGGGTGTCTCTAGTCCGATCTCTCGCTTCGCTCGAGCGTGCGGACTCAGTCCGTCGTCACAAGGTCCGTCGTCGCAAGCCGGGGATTCGAACCCCGCGGGCCTCATCGGCACCCTCTCGAGCCCCGGAACCCCCGGGCGCGCTTGCGCGGCGTCAAGCCGCGACGACTCGCCACGACCCGACGCAGGAAGGAACGGCCGCGCGGAGCCGGGGCTTAAGCCTGGACCTCGTCGAGTAGCTACAGCACCGCCTCCCGTATCCCGCCCCAGAGCTCCTCTCGCCCCTCGCCCGTCACCGCGCTGAACCCGACCACCGGGCCGTGCACAGCCTTCTTCACCGCGGCGAGCGCCGGCTTTCTCCCGGCGGCGCCTACCTTGTCGAGCTTGGTGGCCGCGAGAATCACGTGGACCGGGCTCACGGACCGGCTCTGGCCGAGGAAGTCGACGAGCTGACGCTCCTGGTCCTCGGGCCCCCGCCGCACGTCCACCAGCACGACGACGGCGCGCAAGCTCACGCGCGTCCGAAGGTAGCCTTCGACCATCCCCTGCCACTGGTCGCGCTCCGCCTTCGAGCGCTTCGCCCATCCGTAACCAGGCAAGTCCACGAGACGCAGGGCGAGACCGTCCGAGCAGCGGACCTCGAAGACGTTGAGCTGGCGCGTACAGCCGGGCGTGCCGCTCGTCCGAGCCAGGGCGTGGCGTTGCATCATCGCGTTCAGCAGGCTCGACTTGCCCACGTTCGAACGCCCGGCGAACGCCACCTCGGCCAGCGTGGGGGCGGGGAGCGAGGCGGCGTCGACCGCGCCGGCGACGAAGCGGGCCTCGATCACACGGGTCTCCTGCGTCGGCTTCATCGTGGACCTCCGCGCCCCTTCCGCCGGGCCAGGGCCCCCGCGATGACGTCCAGCTCGGGAGCTCGCAGCGCGCGCGCGACGGCCACGAACGCGGCGGCGAACACGAGCATCGCGGCGACACCGGGGAGCGCACGCGCGAGGCTCGCCGCCCCGGGCTCGGGCGCGAGGGCACGCGCGACGACCCACGCCCCGCCGGCCCCCGCGGCCGACGCGATGAGCGTTCGCGCCGCCGAACGGCCGAGCGCCCCGGCGGCGACTGTCCCGAGACGCCACTTGAGTCCGACAAGGAGCAGGACCATCTGTACCGCGCTCGACCCCGCGACGGCGACGCTGATGCCGACGTGGCCGAGCGGGCCCCGGAGCGCGACCGCGAGGGCTATAAACGCGCAGAGGTCCAGGGCGCTCACGATGACCGGCGTGCGCGTGTCGCCGAGGGCGTAGAACGCCGGCACGGTCTGCCGCACGCACGCCACCGTCCAGATCGCGCCCCCCTGCCATGCGAGCGCCCGCGCCGTCTCGTGGGCGGCGCCGGCGTCGAAGGCGCCGTGCTGGAAGAGGGTCACCACGATCGGTTTGCCGACGACGGCCAGCATCGCGCTGGCGGGGAGCGCCACGAACATCGCCAGAGTCATCCCGTGGGCCCAGGTCTTCGCCAGCTCGTCGCGGGCGCCCTTGGCCGCGAGGGTCGACAGGGACGGCAAGGCCGCGGTCGACAGCGCCATCACGAAGATGCCCTGCGGGAAGTCGCAGAGGCGCATCGCCCAGGAGAAGTAGCTCTGCGCGCCCGAGCCGAGCTCCGAAAGGAACCGGCTCGAGAGGACGAGATCGACGTAGTAGACGCCGATGCCCACGGTGAGCGGCGCGATGCGCCGGAGCACCTTGCGCACGTCGGGATCGAGCGCCAACCGCGGCCATCCCCCGTAGCCGATCGCCCGCAGGGCGGGCCACTGCGCGGCCACCTGGAGCGCGCCGCCCACGAGCGCGCCGACCCCGAGCGCAAGCACAGCGTCGTGCCCGTGGGCGGCGAAGACCCACGGCAAGCCGAACGTCGCCGCGAGGAGCGCGACGTTGAGCAGGCCCGGCGCGAACGCGGCGACCGCGAACCGGCGCTTCGCGTTGAGCGCCGCCATGCCGAGAGCTGCCACGCCCATGAAAAAAATGTACGGAAAGACGAGGCGCGTCAGCGACGTCGTTCGCTCGAGCTCTCCGGGCCGGACGCGGTAACCCTCCGCGAAGAGCAGCGCGAGCGGTCCGGCGAACGCCACCCCCAGCAGGGAGACGGCGACGAGCGCCACGAGCGACACGCCGCGGAGCCGGGCGAAGAAGACGCGCGCGCCTGCGTCTCCGTCCTTCGCGAGCTTCTCGGCCAGGACGGGGACGACCGCGCTCGCCACCGCGCCCTCGCCGAGGAGCTGGCGGAGCGCGTTGGGGATCCGAAACGCGATCCACCAGGCGTCGGTCGCGTCGCGGTCGAAGACCGCCGCGAGGGCGACGTCGCGCATCAGGCCTAGGACGCGCGACGCCAGCGTGCCCGCCCCGACGACGCCGGCCCGAGCGAGCAACCGGCCTCGCTCGCGCTCCCCCTCCTGCTGGATGGCGACGTCCTGCGCGGGCATCGATCAGCCCCGACAAGCCTCGCAGCGGCACAGCGTCCGCAGATACGTAAACGAATAGATCCCGCTCGCGTGCCCGTCGAACCACTTGAGCGAGAGCGCGTAGCCTCCGACGATCTCGATGTCCTCGAGCTCGAGCTGGTCGTCGCGCGTCTCGACGAGCTTGATCTCCCCCGAGTGGCCCTGGCACCCGGCGCACGGGCAGTAGCCGCGCAGCACGTCGTGGGGGTAGACCCCCTTGTGGCCGTCGGCCCAGTCGATCTCGGTGACGCGCCCACCGCGCGGCGAGCGGATGGCGACGGGCTTGAACCGCGGGTCCTTCGTCACGATGACCTCCTGCGCGCCGATGCGACGAGGGCGCGTTCGCGCCCCAACGCGATCAGGCCCGCCACCGCGCCCGCGCGCGACACTGCCTTCTTGCCCATTCGATGGCCGACCCGCAAAGCGGCGTTCCACACCGACCCGTCGAGCCACGCGGCCGATCCCGGGACGGCGCGCGAGGCGATGACCATGGCGAGCGCTCCGGCGATGAAGGCGTCGCCCGCCCCCGTCGCGTCGACGCAGCGAGCCCGCAACGCAGGCTCGTTCACCTCGCCGTGGGCGCCGATCGCGCTGGCCATCCCGCCTCCGCGCGTGACGAGCCACGTGGCGCGAGGCGCGTGCCCCCGAAGCCACCGCAGACCGCCGCCCACGGCGCGCAGGTCGGCGTCGCTCGCCTTGACGATCGCCGCTGCGGCCACGAGGCGCGCGATCGCGTCGCGCATCGCCCGGCGGTCGCTCCACAGGTGGGGGCGGACGTTGAGGTCGACGAAGATCCGCGCGCCGCCGTCGCGCGCGGCGACGAGGAACTTCGCCGTGGCCGCCGCCAGCTCCGGGGTCATCATGGTGCTCGTGCCGACGAGGGCCCAGCGCGCGCGGCCCGCGGCAGGCCGGACGTGATCGGCCCGCAGGCACAGGTCGGCCGAGGCGTGCCGGTAGAAGAGGAACTCGGGCTCGCCCCGGTCGTCGCGGACGACGAACGTGAGACCCGTCCGGTTCGGAAGGCGCGCGACGAAGCGCGTGTCCACGCCGTCGGACCGCAGGTGAGCGAGCAGCGCGTCGCCGAAGCGGTCCCGCCCGACGGCCCCGAGGATCGCGGACCGAACGCCGAGGCGCGCGAGGCCGGTGGCGACGTTGGCGGGGGCGCCGCCAAGCTCTCGGCGAAACTCGCGCGCGATCGCCTCGCGTCCGCGAGGCCGCGTTTCGAACACGTCCCAGAGGATCTCGCCGAAGCAGACGACGTCGAGCATGGAGGGCATCCCGATCAACGCTCGAACCCGGCGTGGGCTGCCATTGCCCGATCGACCAGGGCGAGCACGTCCTCGGCGTCCTTGGCGCCCACGCCGGCGGACTCGCCCCGCGCGAGGGCGCGCGCCGCCTCGCGCCCCGCCGGCAGCAGGACGCTCGCGGCGCCGCCGCACGCCTTGCACACGAGTCCACCGCGCCCCGGATCCACGCACGCCATTTTGCCTTCGGGACACGGGCGCCCGCAGGCGACGCACCGCTCGAGGTCGAGCCCGTACCCGACCGCCACGAGCAGGGCCAGCCCGGCGCGCGCAAGCTCGCGACGCGGGGCCGTCGACCCGGCTTCGAGCACGTCGAGCAGATCGACCAGCACGCGCCAACCCTCGGGCTCCGGCGTCCGAGGCGGGAAGAGGTGCCGCGCCCACCGCAGCGCGACGCCTGCCGCGTCGAGGGCGTCGAGGCTGCCGACCACGCCGGGGCGCATCCGGACGATGCGCGCCTCCTTGAGCGTCGCGAGCTCGGACCGAGGCTTGTCGTCGAGGACCACGCCGATCGTATGGATGGGCTCGAGCGCCCCGCCGATGCGACGCGACCCCTTGCGGGCCCCGCGCACCACGGCGCTCAGCTTGCCGGAGCGCTCGGTCACGAGCGTCGCAATGACGTCGCTCTCGCCGAAATCCACCGTCCGGACGACGAGGGCGTCGCTCTCGAGGAAGTTCACCCGGGGAGCATGACGCGGGTCGCCGCCGTCCGCGACAGCTCGGCGGGGACGTCGTGCCCACGCGGCTTGAGCACGATCGACAGCGCGAGCGAGAGCAGGATGAGCAGCAATACGAACGCGATGGCCACGCCGAAGCGCCTGCCCTGTCCCTCGCGCGCGGCCTGAAGCGGCGTCTGCATGGGCAGCGGCGTGACGTACGCGATCCGCCGGCTCGACGTGTATCGGACGAGGACCTCGTCCGGCACGAGGCCTACCGCCTGCGCGTAGGCCTTGAGGAAGCCGCGAACGAAGACCTCTCCCGGGAGCTCGTCGAAGCGATCCGACTCGATCGCCTCGAGCGACAGGAGCGGGATGCGAGTGATGCGCGAGAGCTCGGGGACGCTCATCGCGCGCTTCTCCCGCACGCGCCGCAAATGCCGGCCGAGGCTCTCGAGGGGCGCCTCCACCGTCTCTTCCTTGGCCTCGCGCACGTCGATCGCCTCGTGATCCCTCGCGCCGAGCGCCGGGGACTTGGACTCGACGTGGCTCTGCGGCCCGCGATCCTCAGCGGCCTCGGCGCGCGTCGGACGGTCACGCGAGGCGGCGGCCGTCACTGCAACCTCGCGAGCGCGCCGGAGCACGCCTTGCCGGCAGCCGTTTCGGCCGACAAGTCGCGGCACTTCTCGAAGTCCGCGCGCGCGTCGGCCGCCTTGCCCATGCGCTCGCGCACCCGCGCACGAGCCGCCCAGGCGTCCTGGAGGCGCTTGCAGTCGACCGCGTCCACGGAGATCGCGTTCGTCAGCGATTGTTCGGCGGCGGCCAGGTCTCCCTTCCTTTCGTATGCGATTCCGAGTCGGTAGTGCCCCACGCAAAAGCGGGGCTCCGTGATCGAGTTCTTCAGCGATTCGATGCCGCGATCGACGTCTCCGGAGAGGAGCTGGGCCCAGCCGAGGTTGCCCCAGGCGAGGTAGCTCGATTCGAACGCCGCGTCCCTTGTCAGCGGCTCGAGGACGGCGACGGCCTCCGGGTATCTCTGTTCCAGGATGAGAATTTGTCCGAGTGTGTTCTTCGCTTCGCGAAAGTTCTCCTGGACCGCCAGAGCCCGTCGAACGTAGCCGTCGGCCTCTTTCAGTCGGCAGTCGGGCGAGGCGAGCTCCAGCGTTCCGGTGCAGAAGGAAAGGTGGATCGTGGAAGCGAAGTAAAGGGCCTTGGCGTTCTGGTCGTCGAGCTCGATGGCCCACCTGCAGTGGTCGAGGGCCAGGCGCGGCTGGTTCTTGAAGAAGTAGTCCCTTGCTACGTCGTACTCGGTCTCGCTCTGACGCTCGGGGTTGACGCCGGGAGCGCTTGCGCCCGGCCCGCCGCACGCCGCGGAGGCGGCGCAGAGCACGGCGAGCGCGAAGAACGATGCTACACGGACAAGTTGCAGAAACGCCACATGCTTCAGGCGCTCCGGGATTACCCCACGAGCGGCCCTCGAGTCAACGACGGGAAGAGGCCGCACCGCGTTTCAGCGCATCGGGTGTTCAGGCATCACGATTCGCCCGCGAGCTCGTCTTTCGCGCCGAGGAGCGAGTGCAGGCGGCGAAGGGCCTCGACGTCGGGGATCTCGATCCGCTCCCCGGTGATGCGCAGATACTCGCGGTCGCGCATGCGCTGCACGGTTCGCTTCACCGCCTCGACGTCCAGACCCACACGCGACGACAGCTCCACGGGGGAGATCGTGATCTCGGCGGCCCCGCTCGTTGGCCCGGCGAGCTTGATCAGCACGCTCGTGACGCGGGACTCCACGCTCCGCAGCATCATGATCTCGATTTGATCCTCGGCCGCACGCAGGCGGGTCGCGAGCTGCTCGATGGCCTGCGAACCGAGCTGAGGGTGCGTCTTGAGCAGCGCGCGGAACGTCGCCCGGTCGAGCGCCAGAACGACGCCGGCGGTGAGCGCGATGGCCGTCGAGCCGTACGTCGTCGACTCGACGAGGAGCGCGTCCTCGCCGAAGAGATCGCCCGTGCGCACCACGCCGAGGCTGCGGTCCGCCATCGCGACGCGCTTGAGCAGGCGCACGCGCCCCTCTTGCAGCAGGAATGCCTCCGTCGCCGCCGCGCCCTCCTGGTGAATCGCGTCTCCCGAGAAGAACCGGCGGCCGTAGCGGCCCAGAAGGCGCGCGCGTTCCTGGGGCTCGATGTCGTCGGCGCGCGGCTGCGAGCGCGGCGCCCGATCGGCTTCGTCCATCGAGTTCGACGATACACGTCCGCAGGCTCGAGCGCAGCGAGAGTTCGGACGACATACCCGACACGTCCGCAGGCTCGAGCGCAGCACCCGCCCAGTTGGCCCCGCCGTGCGGCGTGGGCGATACTGTCGGGCGACACCATGGGCCGCTCGGCCACCCTTTCTCGCAGCACCAAGGAGACCCGCGTCGAGGTGACGCTCGACCTCGACGGCACGGGTCGAGCGGACGTCCTTACGCCGCTTCCGTTCCTCACGCACATGGTCGAACAGATCGCCCGTCACGGGCTCGTCGATTTGACCGTGCGCGCGTCGGGCGACGTCGAGATCGACGGACATCACACGACCGAGGACCTCGGCCTCGTCATCGGGCAGGCGGTCGCGAAGGCGCTCGGCGACAAGAGCGGTCTCGTTCGTTACGGATGGGCCACTTTGCCGATGGACGAAGCGCGCGCCACCTGCACCCTGGACCTGTCCGGCCGAGCCCACTTCGTCTGGGAGGTGACGCTCCCACCCGGCGCCAAGATCGGCACGTGGGACGTCGAGCTGGCGCCGGTCTTCTTCGAGGCCTTTGCCCGCGGGGCGCAGTGCAACCTGCACGTCGTCATGCACCGCGGCGAGATCTTGCACCACATGGTCGAGATCGCGTTCAAGGCGCTGGCCCGGGCGCTGCGCGAAGCGGTGAGGCTCGAACCGCGCGCCGTAGGCGTCCCGTCGACCAAGGGCACGCTGAGCGACTAGGAGGGACCGCAAAGTCAGGACGCCAGGAGCGCCAGGAAGTTGGCCGTCGCGCCCACCCTCCCCCACCATCCGGCACATGAACTTCGAACGCCGGATGAAGCGCAGCGCCACGCGCGAAGAGGCGCTGCAATATCTCGTGGAGAGCATCGCCGACCGCAGCGGGGTGCGGGCCCTGGTCCTGCTCGACGACGCCGGCCGCATCGTGGCCGGGATGGGTGTCCCCAAGGATTTGACCGGCCTCGTTCGCACGGCGCGCGACGTCGCGTGGCGACGGGCATCGCCCGCGGACATCGACGCCGCCGTGCGGGGCGACGTGACGGCGCGCCCCGTCGCGACGCCCGAGGGGATGCTCTACTTCGCCGCCCTGGGCGATCGCGTCATGGGGATCGGCGACGCTGTGCGCGCCGTCCAGCGCATTCTCGACGAGACGCCGCTCAACTAGGGGTGTCCCTGGTCCGATCTCTCGCTTCGCTCGAGCGTGCGGACTAAGCCATCCGCGTGTAACAGGGTGCAACACGGGTGCAACAGGCTGCAACCGTGACGGGCGACGCCGAACGCGGTCGCAGTGCCTCTAATCCCACGCAATTGCGTGGGGTCGCCTCCGGTACGCGTCTTGCCAAGGGAGTCGCCCGGAGGAACGCCCCATGAAGAGCGCGCTCGTCATCCCTGTCTCTCTCTTGCTCCAAACCGCCGCGTGGAGCGCCCACGCCTATAACGCCAATTGGCAAGGACCGCACAAGTTCGACCAAGGCGGTACAGGGCCTTCCGTCGCAGTTGCAGGTGGCTACGGGATGGAACTCCACATGGGCGGCGGAGAACTATGGGATCACAGCCCTAACGCCAATCCGCCCAATCCGCCCTTCAACCTCGGGTCTAGCCTTGTCCCAAACAGCGTAAACGGCGCAAACCCTGACGTGGCGACGGCCAGCGACGATCCGACAACGTTCATCGCAGAGTACGCGGACTCTTCCAACTATCTCCACTATGCGCTTTGGACCTCGCAGAACGGCTGGTACTCCCAGACCGGCATCGGACAACAGGGGTTTTTCCCGAGCATCGCTAGTGCGGATGGGACGATCGCCGTGGAAGTCCACCAGGGCCAGCTTGGCATCGGCTCGTTGTGGATGAACGTCGGATATGCCAGTTTTGGATATACTGGAGGGACGTATGGATGGACCGGGATTTCGACATGGGTGCCGTACGAATTCGTAACGGCCAATGCCATGCTCCCTTCGGTCTCTATATTGAACCTAACCAATTCGACGTACTTGATCATCGTGGTCATGCAAACTGCGGGAGGAGCAAACGGCACTCAGCCGCTCGAGTCGATCGCGGGCCTATTGACGCTCCAATCCGGAGGGAATTACGCGCTATCGTGGACGAGCATCCTACCTCACTTTACGACCGGGTCGCGCCCGGCGGTCGCCATTTGCGATTTCTACCAAGGCGTTTCCAACCAGACGATCCCGGTCCTTCAGGTCAACGAAGGGCCCAACGGAAACCTCTGGTCTCACATTGGGCTCTTCACCGTCGTCAACGGCAGCTCGTCGAACCCCACGGTATCTTTCAGCTGGGTACAGGGTTCCGACGATAACTACGACACCGGCTTCACGCCCAAGCTCGGTTGCGAGAACTTCACGACCGGCGGCTACGGGGTCGAAGTCCACCAGAGTGGCGCCGACAATGGGGATCTCTTCTATCGCGAGTTCAATTTGCAGTGACCCTCGGCGACCCCGCCGGATGCAACGGATCGCAGCTAGGCTTTACTCGAGCACGAGCCGATGACGCTCCCAGGCTGACCACGAGTCCGGACGGCCGCGCGCGACCTCGTGACGGCTCACCGATAGGCCCACGGCTTCCCCACGCTCGCCGCGCATGCCGAGCGTCGCGAAGGGGACGGCCATCTCGACGACCCACTCTTCGTCCTCGTCCCCAGGGTCGTCCACCGTCCCCTCGACCTCCGACGCGATGCGCGCGCCGCTCTGCCACGCGCCGTCCAGCGCGCCGTCCGATCGGCGGCGTCGCTCGGTCCGCTCGCCCGCGGCCGACACGTCGATGGAGAACTCGTCACCCCCGCGCGTGAACGACAGACGGAACGAGTCGACGCCGTCGTGGCGAGCGTGCACGTCGTCGTCCGCGGCATAGAGGAGCACGTACAGACCTTCGCGCGCCCAGACGAAGCGAGCCTCGGTGTGCGGGACGGCGGGTGCGCCGCTCGCCGCGGCGAAGGGGCCCGTCCTGGCCGGTCCCGGCGACCCCGTCCAGGCGGGGTCGTTCGCGTCGCCGTCGACGTCGACCCGCGCCGCGGCCGACGGGACGGCGAGAGCCGGGCCGCCACGTTCCGCAGGGCTCGGGTGGTGCGCGCAGCCGACGAGGAGGAGCCCCGCAGCCCAGCCGGAGTAGACCCACGCGGACGATCGCATGCTCTCCCATCGACCCACCCTCGGCTGAGGTTGCGCAAGCTCGCGCGCACGTCCCGAAGGGCCTCCTTCCGGTGTAGATTTGCTTCGAGCACGTGACCCCTTCTGCCCACAACGGCCTCTCGCGCGAGCGCGCGCACGAGAGGCAACTCTCCGTACGCCTCGTCTGGCCGTTCGTCCGCGTCGCCGGGATCGACCCGGCGAGCGTGGAGGCTTATGCGCGGGCCGGCTACGACCCGGCAGCCTTCGCCAACCCCGACGGCCGGGTGCCCCACCGCCTCGTGATGGAAACCCTCACCGAGTACGTCGCGCGCACCGGGGACACCGCCGTCGGTCTGCGCGCGGGCGAGGCCGTCGACCCCGCCGACATCGAGCCGCTCGAGCGCGCCGCGCGGAGCAGCCCGACGCTCCGCGACGCGGTCCTCTTCGTCGCCCGCTACGTGCGCGTCATGAACGAGGCCGCGGAGATCTCGCTGGTCGAAGGTCCGGAAGAGGTGTTCTGGCGCTTCCGCGTGACCGACGGCGTGCCCCAGCCCGCCGCCGCGAACGACTTCATCCTCGCCTACGCGTCGACGTTCGCGCGCCGGTGCGTCGGCGACGCCGAGGCGCCCATCGAAGTGCACTTCATGCACGCGGAGCCCGCCGGCGGCGTCGACGATTATCTTCGCGTCTTCCGGACGCCGCGCCTCAAGTTCGACATGCCCCACAACGGGTTCGTCCTGAGGCGCTCGCTGCTCGATCGCGCGCTGCCCGGCGCGCAGCCGCGCATCTACGAAGCCTTCGAGAAGCGCGCGCGCGACTTGCTGGCCGGCCAGACGACCGGCCTGCGCCAGGACGTCGTATCGATCGTCTTCGCGCAGCTTCCGCACGGCCGCCTGTCGATGGAGGCCGTCGCGCGGTCCCTCGGCACGAGCGTGGCCACCCTGCGCCGCAGGCTGCGCAGCGAGGGGACGACCTTCGCGAAGCTCGTCGACGAGACCCGGCGGACCCTGGCCGAGACGCACCTGCGAAGCCTCCGGATGAGCGTGAGCGAGATCGCGTTCCTCCTCGGGTTCGCGCACGTGCCCGCCTTTCATGCCGCGTTCCGACGGTGGACGGGCTCGACGCCCTCGGCGTATCGTGCGGCGCTGCGCGGCGGCGAGGCGCTCCCGAAGGTGTCCTGACAGCCGCCCCGTCCCGCGCCGCGGCTCTCCCTACGTCCAGCGCTCGTTGTCCTACCTAGAACGGCTCCTCCCCCGGGGCCGACTTGACGGTGCCCGGGGCTGCGAGCATGAGAACCTCAGGTCTCCCATGGATCATTACCAACTCCTCATCGACGGACGACTCACCGACGCCGCAAGCGGCGAGCGCTACACGACGATCGACCCGTCCACGGGTCAACCCCTCGCCTCGGTGGCTGCGGCCGGCCGGGCGGACGTCGACGCCGCGGTCGGCGCGGCCCGCCGGGCGTTCACGACCTGGAGCACGACGACGCCGCTGGCCCGCGCCGAGGTCGTCATGGACCTGGCCGACCGGATGCAGGCGGCGATCGCCCGCCTCGGGTTTCTCGAGATGTGCGACTCGGGCGGCCTGCTGTCCCGGACAACGACGGACGTGTTCGCGGGCGCGCGCTTCTTGCGGACCATGGCGAGGTACGCCGCGCACGAGTTCCCCTGGACCGAGAACGTGCCTGGCAAGAACCCGTTCTTCCCCGGCACGAGCGTCGTCCGTCGCGAGCCGATCGGCGTTTGCGCGGCGATCATCCCGTGGAACTTTCCGCTGCTCATGGCGTGCTGGAAGCTCGGAATGGCGCTCGTGACGGGAAACACGATCGTCATCAAGCCGTCGCCCGAGACGCCCCTGTCGGCGCTGGAGCTCGGCAAGATCGTGGCCTCGAGCAAGGTCCCCCCGGGCGTCGTCAACGTGATCGCCGGACCGGATCGGGCCATCGGCGAGCTGCTCGTGCGCCATCCGGAGGTCGACCGGATCGCGTTTACCGGGAGCACCCCGGTCGGTAAAGAGATCCTCAAGAACGGGGCCGAGACCCTCAAGCGCGTCAGCCTGGAGCTCGGGGGCAAGAGCGCCAACCTGGTGCTCCGCGACGCGGACGTCGAGCTCGCCGTCGACGGCGCCGTCTGGGCCGCGTTCCTGCACACCGGGCAGGTGTGCGAGTCCGGGACGCGTCTTCTCTTGCCGGAGACGCTGCACGACGCGTTCGTCAGCCGCCTCGTGGAGCGGGTCCGCGCGCTCGTCGTCGGGCACCCGCTCGACCCGCGCACCAAGGTCGGCCCGGTCATCAACGCCGCCCAGCGCGATCGGATCGAGCGCTACGTGGCGACGGGCAAAAAGGAGGGCGCGCGGCTCGTCGTCGGGGGCGAGCGGCCCGTCGTCCCGGGGTTCGACGGCGGCTTCTACGCCCAGCCGACGGTCTTCGTCGACGTCGACCCGCGCATGACGATCGCCCGAGAGGAGATCTTCGGGCCGGTCCTCTCGGTCATCCGGTACAAGGACGAGGAGGAGGCCATCGCCATCGCCAACGACTCGGAGTTCGGCCTGGCGGGCGGCGTCTGGTCGCGCGACCTGCCGCGCGCGCAGTCGGTCGCGGCGCGTATGCGCACGGGCACCGTGTGGATCAACGACTGGCACTTTTTCCACGACCTCGCCCCCTTCGGCGGCTACAAGCAGAGCGGCATCGGCCGCGAGATGGGGCACTTCGGCCTCGCCGAGTACACGGAGACCAAGCACGTTCACGTCGGGGTCGAGGCCAACCCGGACGCCAAAGTCGGTCACCGGATGCTCGTCAAGCGATCGCCGTCGCTCACCTACCAGTACGAGCCGCGCACCCGCGTCCTCTCCGGCCCGGGCGCCGTCGCTCGACTGCACGCCGAGCTCGAGGCCATGGGCAAGCGGCGCGCGCTGGTGGTGACGGATTCGGGCGTCGTCGGCGCGGGCCTGCTGGGGCGGCTGCGCGAGGTGCTCGGGACGCGCGTGGCCGCGGTCTTCGACCGCGTCGCGCAGGACTCGGGCATCGCGATCGTGGACGACGCGGCGGCCCTCGGCCGGGAGCACGCGGTGGACGTCGTCATCAGCCTCGGCGGCGGCAGCTGCATCGACACGGCGAAGGCCACGGCCGTGGCGCTGGCGAACGGCTGGCGCGCCATCGAGACGATCGGGATGAACCACCTCCCCGGCGCCCCGACGACCCACATCGCGATCCCCACGACCGCGGGCACCGGGAGCGAGGTGACCAACGTCGCGGTCATCAAGAACGAGCACGTGGGGACCAAGGCGTACGTCCTCGACGCGCTGGTGGCGCCCGACCTGGCGGTGCTCGACCCGACCCTCATCATCGGACTGCCGCCGCGCATGACGGCGGCGACGGGGATGGACGCGCTGACGCACGCGATCGAGGCTTACACGGGCCGCCAGGCGAACCCGATGAGCGACGCGCAGGCGCTCCACGCGATCCGGTTGATCGCGCGGTGGTTGACGCGCGCGGTCGCGGAGGGCACGGACCTGCACGCGCGGACGCACATGCAGACCGCCGCGACCCTCGCCGGGTGGGCGATCTCGAGCTCGACGGTCGGCCTGGTGCACGCGATGAGCCACACCATCGGCGCGCGGCACGGCGTCCCGCACGGGATCGGCAACGGGATCTTGCTCCCCCACGTCATCCGTTTCAACGGCTCGGCGCCCGGCGTTGCGGCGCGCCACCTCGAGGTGGCACAGGCCCTCGGCGCCGCGGTGGATCCGGGGGCCCCCGAGCGAGCCACCGAGGCCGCCGCCGCGGCGGTCGACGCGCTGCTTCGAGCGTGCAACCACCCGACGCGCCTGTCCGAGGTCGGCGTCCCCAAGGACGCGATCAAGGCCTGCTCCGACATCGCCGTGACGGATCTCGCCGGCGCCGCGAGCGCCCGTCGGGCCTCGCCGGGCGAGATCGCCGAGCTTTACTCAGGCGCGTGGTAGCCCGCTCTTGATCAAGCCTCGCGCGATGACGATCTGCTGGATCTGCGTCGTGCCTTCGTAGAGACGGAAGAGGCGCACGTCGCGGTAGAAGCGCTCGATGCCGTAGTCGGCGATGTACCCCGCGCCGCCGTAAATCTGCACGGCGCGGTCGGCCACGCGACCCACCATCTCGGAGGCGAACATCTTGCATGCCGACGCGTCGATGTTCACGTCGTCGCCTCGATCACGCCGGCGGGCCGTCTCGAGGACCATCGACTTGGCCGCGAGCGTCTCGGCGTAGCTGTCGGCAAGCATCGCCTGGATGAGCTGGAAGTCCGAGAGCGGCTTTCCGAATTGCTTGCGCTCGTTGGCGTAGCGGACCGAGTCACCGATGAGGCGTTCGGCGACGCCGACGCAGACCGCCGAGATGTGGAGCCGCCCGCGATCGAGCACCTGCATGGCCGCCTTGAAGCCCTGCCCCTCGACCTCGCCGAGCAGCGCGTCCGCCGGCACACGGACGTCGTTGAAGACGACGTCGCTCACGTACGTTCCGTGCTGGCCCATCTTCTTCTCGGGGCTTCCGATCTCGATCCCCGCGAGCCCCGCGGGGACGAGGAACGCGCTCATCCCCTTGGCGCCCGGCGTCTTCGGGTCGGTCCGCGCGAACACGGAGAACACGCCGGCCTTCGGCGCGTTCGTGATGTAGCGCTTGGTCCCGCTGAGGACGTAGTGCTCGCCCTCGCGCCGGGCGGACGTGCGGACGGATCCCGCGTCGGAGCCCGCCTCCGGCTCCGTCAGGGCGAAGGAGCCGATGATCTCGCCCGTCGCCAGCTTCGGCAGATATCGCCGCTTCTGCTCGGGCGTCCCGAACATGATGATCGCCTGCGACCCGATGCCGTTGTTCGTCCCGATGACGGATCGGAAGACCGGCGACGTGTGCCCGAGCTCGAAGGCGACACGGACCTCCTCCTCCATCGTGAGCCCTAGACCGCCGTACTCCTCGGGGATCGACATCCCGAAAAGGCCCATCTCGCGCATCTGGTCGACGACCTCGTCGGGCACGCGGTCGTTCTCGGCGACGGACCCCTCGAGGGGCACGAGGCGCTCCTTGACGAAGCGCGCGACGACCCCGACGAGCTCGTTCAGGCTCTCCGGCGACAGGGGCATCAGGCCGCCCCTCCCCGCTCGACGAGCATCGCGATCCCCTGGCCCACGCCGATGCAGAGCGCAGCCATGCCGCGCTTGGCCCCGCGCGCCTTCAATCCCCACGCGAGCGTGCCGAGGATGCGGGCGCCGCTCGCGCCGATCGGGTGCCCGAGCGCGATGGCGCCGCCGTTCACGTTGACGCGATCGGCGTCGAGCTCGAGCCCGCGCACACACGCGATCGACTGCGCGGCGAACGCCTCGTTCAGCTCGACCAGATCGAGGTCTTTGACGGTCCAACCGGCGCGCGCCAGCGCCTTCTTCCCGGCGGGGATCGGCCCCTCGCCCATCAGGTTCGGGTGCACGCCCGCGGTCGCCGACGCGACGACGCGCGCCAGGGGTTCGAGGCCGTTCGCGCGGACGACCTCGTCGCTGACCACGAGCACCGCGGCCGCCCCGTCGTTGACCGGCGAGCTGTTGCCCGCCGTGACCGATCCGCCCTTGCGAAACGCCGGCGCGAGCTTGGCGAGCGCCTCGAGCGTCGTGTCGGCCCGCGGCGACTCGTCCTTCGCGAACACGGTCGGTTCGGCGCCCTTGCCCTTCGCGGGCAACGTCACCGGGACGATCTCGCGGTCGAACGCGCCGGCGGCGACCGCGGCGGCCGCCTTCTTCTGCGATCCGAGCGCGAACGCGTCCTGCTCTTCGCGGGTGATCTTCCACTTGGCGGCCACCTCCTCCGCCGTCTCCCCCATCGAAAGCAGCGGGAAGCGCGCCTGCATCCGGGGATTTTCGAAGCGCCAGCCGATCGTCGTGTCGTAGATCTTGGGCGGCGTGCGCGAGAACGCCTCGTCCGTCTTGGAGAACACGAACGGCGCGCGCGTCATGCTCTCGACGCCGCCGGCGACGACGACGTCCGCGTCCCCGGTGACCACCCGGCGAACCGCGTCGGTGACCGCCTCGAGCCCCGAGCCGCACAGCCGGTTCACGGTGACCGCGGGGACCTCGTACGGCAGGTTCGCGACGAGAAGCGCCATCCGCGCCACGTCGCGGTTGTCCTCACCCGCCTGGTTGGTGGCGCCGAAGACGACCTGGTCGAGCTTCTCGCAGACGGCGGCGTTGCGCTGGCAGATGGCCGACAGAACGTGGGCCGCGAGGTCGTCGGTGCGAACGGAGGCCAGCGAGCCCCGGTAGCGCCCGATCGGCGTGCGGACCGCGTCGAGGAGGAACGCGTTTCGAAGGGTGGGCATGTCGCGCGGAGATTAGCCGCTCGGGGGCCGGGCGCTACAGGGCCGGGCCGAGCGCCCATCGTACGGCGGCGCGCCCTAAGGACAGCTGCCGGTCGCCGTTTCGTTCCAGGTCACGACCCTGACGCCGCCCCTGGTCGTGTTGCCCATGGCGTCGAAGGACCTCTCGGTCTGGCTCACAATGGCGGGGCGGAACCCAAGCGTCTCGGTCGAGTTCCCCGTCGACGAGAACGTCACTTCCTCCACGACGGCCGAGCAGAGCAGGAGGGTCTCGCTCTCGAGCGGACCGAAGGTGGCGCTCAGCGGGGAGGCCACCGCGCACCTGACGGGGGTCGTCAGCGCGGCCTCGGCGATCAAGTCCGCCAGCGCGCACGGTACGGTGGGCTCGACGCTCGCGGTGACCGTGACGGGGCTGAACATGTCGAGCTGCGACGGGTTCGGCGAGCTGATGCCGTCGGTCAGCGTCGTCGCCTGGATCCCGCCGGGCTCGATGGCCCAGCCCGGATCGGCGGCGACGTACGGCCCGAGCGGTCCGCACGACGCGGTGGAACCGCTGGTGTTGACTCCGGCCGTTGCGGCGCTCGTCTGCACCAACAGCTTCGGTACGAGGCCCGTGTTCCCGCTCGCCACCCCTCGGATGTCGAACGTAAAGCCTTGCAGCCCACCCGGGAGGTCCTGCGCGCTCGTGACGAAGGAGTTTTCCCACCGGAAGACGAGGCCGGCCGCCGCACCGGCGGGATCGGTGACCGTGAGGGTGCCGTTCGCGGGAGAAGCGCTGGAGCTGGGTCTGAACAACGCGACCGTGTTGGGCTGCGCCTGCAGAGTGACCGAGAAGTCGCTGAAGGTCAGTTCGGGAGGGCCGTTGGAGGCGACCTTGGCAAAGCGGGCCGTCCAGCTGTAGGCGACCACGTCGAAGGTCCCGTCGAGCCCTCCAAAGAACGTCAGGTGTCCGACCACCACCGGCCCCGCGTCGTCCTGCGTCCCGCCGTCCTGCGCGCCGCCGGCGGCGCCGTTGCACACGTAGGCGGTGTGCTGAATCTCGGGCGACTCGAGCACCCCGTCGCCGTTGATATCGACGCCCGTGTCGACGCGCTGGCCCCCGTTCGCGCAGTTCGAGCCCGGCGGCTCGGGCGTCACGCTCACGAGCGACGTCGCCCCCGCGTCGCCTTGCGCTCCCTGCGTTCCTTGCGCCCCCTGAGGTCCCACCGGTCCTTGAGGGCCCGTCACGCCGTTGCATACGTACGCCACGGCGCTGATCTCGCTCGTCTCGAGCACGCCGTCGCCGTTGGCGTCGAGGCCTGAATCCACCTGGGTCCCGCCCTCGGCGCAGTTCGCGCCCGGCGGCTCCGGCAAGAGCGCCACGAGCGCGTTCGACCCGGCGTCGCCCTGCAGCCCCTGCGGACCCTGGGCGCCGTTGCACACGAAGGACACCGCCGTCACCTCGCCGGCCTCGAGGCTGCCGTTCCCGTTGGAGTCGAGGCCCGACTCGACCTTGACCCCTCCGGCGGCACAGTTGGGGCCCGGGCTCTCCGGGAACTGCGCGACGAGCGCTTGCAAGCCGGCGTCCCCTTGCGGCCCGGCCGGCCCCTGCGCGCCGGTGGGACCGGTGGGACCCGCGTCGCCCTGCGGTCCCTGAGCGCCGGTGGCGCCCTGGGGCCCGACCGGCCCTTGCGGGAGGGCCACCTGCGTCCAGCCACCGGGCTCGCACGCGAAGAGCATCATGGCGCTCGCCGCGTAGGCGACCTGACCCGACTCGTCGCCGTCGCACTCGATTGCCTTCCACATGCCGTTCGGCCTGCACGTCCAGAGTCCGGGCGGCGACGCGACGTACGCGACGTCTCCGGCGGCGCTCGACGAGCACTGGGGCAAGCTCGCGACCGTGCTGGCGAGGATCGTCACCGAGTACGCATCCTTCTGCCCGCCCACCCCGGACGCCGCCGACCCCCCGTTTGCTCGCGTCCCGCACGCGAAGATCGCACACATCCCGACGAGCCCGATCGCCGGCCCGATGACACCGAGTTTCATGACGACACCCCTTGCCGCCGCTCGAACCGCGGCGTCCCTACGTGTACGGTGTTTCCCGTACCATCGGCGCCGTCGGCCGTTCCATGGTCATTTGTAGCTCCTCGAGCGCCCCTTGCGATGTCGGGTGAACTTTTCTTTGCTGAAAGAGGACCCGCCCGGCCATGCATCAAGGACGGGAGCCCTTGAGCGCCGCCGCATGGAGGCCCTGCTTGCGAGACCGGGCGTTCGCGCTGCTCATCCTGGCATGGTGCGTCGGCTGCCAAATTGGGAGGCCCCCCCCCAACGGCGCGCCCGCGGATTCGGGCGCCGCATGCGGCGACTTGCAGGCAGACCCGCGTAACTGCGGTGCTTGTGGCTATGATTGCGAAGGCGGCGCTTGCCACGCAGGCATTTGCGAGCCTCTGGAGCCGGGGGTCCTCGCGACCGGGCAGGCGCAACCCGGGCCCATGGTCGTGGACGACACGAGCGTCTACTGGGCGAACGTCGGCGCGCCCGCGATCCTGAAATGCAAGAAGACCGGCTGCGGAAACGCTCCGACGGTCCTCGTTGAAGGGTACCCGGCGGCCGCCTCGAACCTCGTCCTCCACGACGAGGTGCTCTACTGGGGCGCGGGCCCTGCCGTGTACACCTGCCCGGTCGGCGGGTGTGGTGGGGCGCCGCGGCGCCTTCCGGTCGGGGGCCTCGTCGGGCCGGTCGCCGTGGCTCCGAGCGGAGACGTCTACTACGTACAGCAAGTCGGGCGCACCACCCTGGGCGCGTGTCCGGCAGGCGATTGCGCCCGCGCGACGACGGTTCCATGGATCCCCGGGTCGGGAGTTCCGTACGCGGCCGACATGTTCGCGCCCATCGCGTCGGCGATCGCCCTCGACGGGACGAACCTCTACGTGCTGGCGGCTACCTTGCTCCCGGGCCTTCTGACGACGTGCGCCGTCGATGCGTGCGCGACGACGGCCCGAACTTTGTTCGTCGCGGCCAACGGGGGCCCCCCGGTGATCGCCGTCGACGCCGACAACGTGTACGTCGCCCTTTCGGACCCCCAGCCAGAAATCGAGTTCATTCCGAAGGGCGCGAACCCGAACGGGGGATTTCCTGCTGCGGGCAACGACCGTTCGACGGTGCTCGTGACGGGCCTCGCCGCCCCCTCGGCGATCGCAACCGACGGCATCTCCGTCTATTGGGCGGACCTCGGTCCGCCGACGGAGGCCGGGATGCCCGGTGCGGGCACCATCGCGAAATGCTCCGTGTCCGGGTGCAACTGGGTCGCGAAGACCGTGCGCAGCTTCGTCAGTAGCCCCGCGGGCATCGCCGTCGACGAAGGGAACGTGTACTGGACCGAGCTCGGTGCCGGGTCCGATCCGTTCTCCGGTCGGGTCGTTTACCACGCCAAGTGACTGGCTCCAGGTTCGTGCCGCATGGCGGTGCTCGCCATCGGGCTCTCCTCCGTCCAACCGAGAGTGAGGGGCGACAAGCGAGCGGAGGGGGTCCTGGCTTCGTTTGCGGTCCTGGCGGGCTGCGCGCGGACGCCCGACCCGCGAGGGCACGCGTCCGGATCGCTCGTGTGGGCAGCCCGCAGCCGTCGCGGGCGTGGTCGCAGCGAGGCTCGTCGGCAGCTCGGAGCCAGGGCCGCCCGCTCGAGTCGATCGCTTCGTCATGGGGGCGAGGTGGGGCTGCGCGCAGTTCGGCGAGCGCTGGCAGTGCTGGCAGGTCGGCCGCCCGGGCGAACGGGTTCGCGCCTCGTACGTCCCCTGGATGGATGGCCTGCACCTCGAGGCCTCCGCCGACCGCGTCTGCGACGACACGGGCGGAGAGCGCCGGTGTTGGGACCCGCCGCGGCCGGGCGACGGAGGCCCCCACCCGCACCCGCCCGACCCCCCGCGAGCCGCGACGCCCGCGGGCGCCCCCGACGAAGGCCACCCGTTCATCCAACAGGGTGACCTCTTCACCTGCGCAGGTGGCCCCATGAGATTGCGTGCTGGGGCGCGAGCCGCGACGGCTTCTTCGGCGGCGACCCTTTCCCCGAGAATCTCCGGCGCGCCTGGCCCGGGCTGCACGGGCCCATCGCTGCCCCGAACGCCCGGTGCTCGCCGACGCCGCGCGTCGTCCAAAGCGCGACCGGCTTCTTTCCGACGCTCATTCTCTACTTCGAAGCCGGGCCACGTGGGTTGTGCTCCAACTACCTGGGCGGACTGCGATGCAGCGGGGCGATTCCCACGCCGCCGCTCGCGGGCCTGCGCAACGTCGCGGTCAGTCCCGGCGACGACGCCAGCGCGTGCGTCAACGATCTGGCCGGCGTCGCCTGCTGGGGTGACGCGTACTCCCCGCCGGGTTCTTCCGCGCAGCCCGTGCTCATCACGTTCGAGCCAGTGCCCACCTGGGGAGTCGCCATTGCAGCGGACTCGCGCAAGCCCGAAAACTGGGACCCGTCCTGCGCCATTCACCGCCGCTGCGCGGTGGGCTCTCCGCCCTGGCCCTACTGCAAGGCGTGCGAGCCGGCGCGCGCGTGGTCCGACGTCGCCGCCGCCCCCGCGGACCTCATGGGCCAACGCATCCGTGTTCGCGGCCCCCTCGGCATGGACGACAGCCGAGTCATGGCGCTGGTGCAGTGCGAGAGCGACGACCCGAAGCACAGCCCTTGCTGCAACGACGTCAGCACGCGCGTCGTTCTCGGCGCTGGGGACGGCGCGATCCAGATCGGACCCTACGGGTGCAGCGGCGACGAGTCGCGCCTCTGCTGCAGCGTCCCTGCCCTTGGCGAATCGGTGGTAGTGACCGGGGCGCGACCGCGCCGGCGGGCGATTCAAGATCGTCGTTCCGCCTCGCCGAGGAGCGGCATCACCGCCACACGTCCCCATCGACCAAGTCGGGGTGGGGGCCAACGTTCCACTGCGGCCCTCCGTCCGGGCACGTCACGGCGATGCGGCGCCCGGACTCGTCGATGCGGTGACCGCAGATCGCGGCGGGGTCCTGCGCCGGCGGCTGAGGGGCTGCGCACGAGGCGAATAGGGCCGCCGCCAGCGCCGAAGATCGAAACCAACGGCTAGTCTTTCCCGCCGCTGCGTGAGCCGCTCGCCCACCGGGGCTGGGGCCGACACTCGGGGTCGGATTCGAGCGCAAGCAGTTCCACGCACGCCCGGCCCCCGCGCGACGTCGCGCGTCAGTTGACCGCGAACGTGATGTTGAACGCCGGAACCTTCTCGGTCTTGGGGCCGATCTGCATGTCCCGATGCGTCTGATAGATCGCATCGATCAGGCCGACAATGTACTTGAACTCCGTCGTGTCGTCCGTGTGCAAGATGGCCTGATCGAGCCTTCGGTCCGTCGGGTTCGAGTGCTGGCCCTTGGCCTTCCACTCGCTGGCGATTTCGTCCGCCAGGACGGGAAAGCGAACGACCTGCACAGCCCCCTGCTCGGTCACCACGTCCTTACGGGGGACATCGATCGAATCGACGGTCGCGCTGCCTTGTTTCCAGAGGAGCACGATCTTCTCGTCCGACCGCATCTCGATGTGGAGCTGCTTTTCGGGCTCGATCTCGTAGCGCTCCACGTCCTCCCTCGGCGGGCCCGGAACCTGAGCGTCCGCACGGATGCGCGCCATGTGGGTCCACACGGCGGTGATCAGCAGAAACGAAATGGTGACCATCAGAAGATCGATCATCGGGATCATGTTGATCTCGGAATCGAGCGTCTTGCGCCGCCCGCCACCACCACCACCCACGTCTACGCCGCCCATTTCTTCTTACTCCGCCTCGCTCGTACTCGGAGGCCTCTCACCGTCGACAACGATCAGGCGAAAAGGTTCCCCGTCGGTAAGGCACCTCCTCGCGGTGCTCTCACCCGGATTCGACGAAGCTCGTCCTTCCGGTCTGGATCTCGTCGGTCACGCCGTCGGCGGCCAGGGCCTCCCCGACGCGGTCGCAAAATCGGTCTTCGCGCTGGGAGCGGAACGAAGCGAAGGCACCGGCTCGATCGTCGATGGGCTCGCGAACGCGGTGCCGGGCGTGCACATCCGTCGCACGGACGACCGAGATCATCCCCCCGCTCTCGGACTACCATGCATTCTGGCGCCGCGAGGTGCCGTTCATACTGCTCACGAGTGGTCGGTCGAGCCGCTACCACACGCCGCAGGACACGCCCGAGCACCTCGACTACGCGAAGATGGCTGCAACGGCCCGTTGGCTGGAACGCTTCGCGCGGGCCGTATGCGAGCGCCCTGAGCCTCGCGTCGCGTTTCGCGCCTCGGCACGCGACGACGCGTCGACGCTTCGCTCCGTAGACGCCATCACGGGAGCCCTGGAGGCACTCGATCCGCGCGCGTCGCTCGCACGCGGGGTGGCCGCCGAGCTCCTGAAGCTCTGCGACCCGGTCGGACGGCTCCCTGAGGCACGCCGCGAAGAAGCGCCAGCGCCCATCGCCATGATCGAATCAGCCCTCCAATAGCGCGCGCATCAGGGACCGCTGGGTAGACTGTGCAGGGCGGGACTTGAACGCGACCAAGGTGTCGAACCGGCGGAGCTGAAATCCGCCCTACCCGAGCTCGTCTCGGCGGCACCCGATATCTGCTCGCCGAGCCGGCAGAGCTGGATGCGCCCGCGGGTGCTCCCCGCAGATCGCCGAGAAGATCATCGTGGCCGAGTTACCCCTCGTTGTCGCTTGGATGCTCGAGGCAACCGGAGGCCTGACCCCGCCCCCCGCGTCCCGCTCGTCTCGCGCCCTACTCGCCACCGTCGTTTGCCGCGTCGCCGTCCTCGCAGGGGGCGCACGCGTCCCCATCGGCGTGAGTGTCCACGTACGCGCCATCGCCGCTGTCCGGGGTGTCCACTGCCTCTTCGCCGAGGCCCCCGTCCCCGGCATCGAGTGCGCCAGCAGCGTCGGCTCCGTCAGGTGCCGACGAAGCGTCGTCTGCGATGTAGACGGGGGGATTAGTAACGATGGGGGGCAGCGTCGGAGGGTTGGCCGTGGTCGTGACCAGCGGTGGCGCGCCCCCCGTGGTGCAGGCAGCGCACGAGAGGCCGAGCGCCAGCACCCGGGCGATACGCGCACCGGCCCTCATCCGCATGCCCGACCTGTAGCACCGTCGCGCACCGCCGCGGGCGGGCTCGCGGCGGGACAGGAGGCGCGGGCGAAGGCCACGTCCACCATCATCGAACAGCGCGGCGACGTCGCATGCAGGGCGGTCCCGAGCGCGGCGGCACGCCCGCTGGCACGTGGGCTGGCCGGTCGCCTCCGCGCCCTAGTCGGCTTCGGCGTCCGCGGTGACGTTCACGCGGATCGACCCACTCGGACGCACTCGAACAGACATGGCAGGCACACGCTGCCCTCGCCGACGCTGACGCAATCGGAGTCCTGGGTGCACGACTGATCGAAAGTCGACGCCAGAATGAGCTGGGTTGCGCAGTTGCCTGGCTGATCGGCGCTGGGCGCGACATCGAAGCCCACGCCCGCCGCGTCCTCAGCCCACCGTCGCGAGAGGTCGCTATCAAACGCTCCAGCCCATGGCCTATTTGGCGCCGCCGTCCGCTTCGCTGCCTGGTGCGGCGTCATCGTCCAGCGCAGGAGGGAAGTACAGAGGGATCGGGCCTCCATCCGGGGGCTGACACAGGTACTGGAAATCGATGACCGGGTCAGCCAAGGAGCCGTCAATCAACGGCCCGAATGCATTGCAGCACAGCCAGCCTGGCCCATCCGGAGCGGGAAGTTGGCAACGGCCAAAGAGATTGGTGCATTGCTCAATCGGGCCGACGTCAGGGACGTTGTCGGCGTCCACGAGCCCCACGTCGAGCGCGCAATAGGTCGCCGGATCCTCCAGCTGCGGGAGGGTACTCGCATCGTCGGCCTTGCACCACAGAGAGGAGCCGCCGTTCTCGAAGTTCGCGGCGTGGCAGCAGAGAACTCCGTAGTCGTGTCCTGGGGGTCCACCCGGTGCGGCACATGTCTCGTACGGCGGGGCACAAGGCGGGGAGCACACTGGCCCCCTTGCGCGCCCGTCGTCTGCCGCGACGGCGACGTCCGGAGCCAGGGCGTCCGCG
>Ga0070735_10001139_pt1 | contig 26395 bp, 26 predicted proteins | sample Coa_R1_FD_66443 | JGI IMG/M metagenome (GOLD analysis project Ga0070735, IMG submission 66443) | Surface soil microbial communities from Centralia Pennsylvania, which are recovering from an underground coalmine fire - Coalmine... | ecosystem: Environmental > Terrestrial > Soil > Unclassified ...
GCTGCGGCCTTCGGCTGAAGGAGCCGATGCTGCTGCGCATGGCCATCGACGGCGCGGCGCTGGCGCTCAAGCGCCTCGATCCGGCCTACGAGCCGCTGAGTTGGGCGCGCGCCGAGGCGGTGCGCCGCTCGGCCGAGGCCGGCTTGTCCGCTCTCGACGTCGAGATCGCCGCCATCGCCAAGGCCGTGAACGGCCTGGTCAGCGTGCTCGAAACCCTGTCGCGCGACGACAGCCCGCTCGATTGGGCGGCCGTTCAGGCCTCGCTGGCCGAGGCGCTGCAGCTCTTGGGCGAAGCCACGGACAGCGACGGGGCCTACGCCCAGGCCGCTGGCGCCTACGCCCGCGTGCTGACGGTGCTCGATCGCGCGCCCAGCCTGCCGGCCAGAGCCGAGATCGCCTTCCGCCGCACGCTCTGCCTCGCGCGCCGCGCCGAACTGGCGGCGGACCTGAAGGGCCTGCGCCAGGCGGAGAACGCGCTGCGCGCCGAACTCGCCGCGGGCAATCCTGCGAAGGACGCCGTGGGCTGGGCGGTGCGCCAGCTGGGGATGGCCAGCCTGCACGAGGCGCGGGTGAGCGTTTCGGGCCGTGATCGCGGCGAGCGCGGCAAGGACGCGCTGGCGCTGGCTGTGGCGCTCGACGTCTTCAAGGACGCTGGTCTTCGCAGCCTGGCCGACGAGGCCGCCCGCGCGCTCGATCGGGCGCGGCGGCCCTGGCCGGCCCAGCCCTCGGCCGCCGGCGGCGGCGGAAAACGATAGTCGCCTAAGCCGCGGCCACGTCGCCGGTCTGCCGGCGCATGCGCCAGAAGCGCACGGTCCGGCAGGCCGCATCCCTGGGCAGGTCGGCGAAGAGCTGGCCATATTCCCGCGCCCGGCCCATGGCGTCGGTCTCGCGGTCCAGCACCAGCACGGTGAAAGTGAGGAAGAGCGAGCGGTCGAAATCCGCCGCCTTGCAGACGATAGCCAGCGCGTCCAGCTCGCGCCGTTCGAGGATGCGCCGGGCGGTGTGGAAGTCGATGTCGGCCATCTCCGACAGGGCCACGAGGAACTTCGTCGTTTCGCCGTTGCGCAGCAGCGCGGCGATGGTCGAGGGGCCGAGGCCGCCCCTGGCCTTCATCGCATGCACGGCGGCTTCGGCGGCGGCGTAGTCCGGCGGCAGCGCCCCGTCGCGGGCGGCCACGCGCTTGCGGCCGGCCTCCAGCGCTTCGTCCAGCGCCTTGGGGTCGATGGCGGCGTTCTTCTCCAGGATGCGGTCGCGCAGCCGCGCTTCGACCACGAAGTACATCTCGTTCAACAGGTCCGGCGGCAGCGAGTGTCGATCGACGACCGCTTCGTGCAGGTCGGGGTTCGTCGCCGCGCGGTCGACCGCCGCCTCGTGAGCGGCGCGCGACAGTTGGGCGTTTTCATTGCGCAAAAGGACGCCCAGCGTATCGTCGTCGCCGCGCTCGACGATGGCGTCTGACACCGCTTCCGGCACGCGGAAGCGGCGCGAGATGGCGCGTAGGTGATCCTGGTCGCGGGTGCGCGCGACCTTGAGCAGGTCGTCGTCGGTGATCGCGGGCGATCGGCTCAGCACCGGCCCGGCCACGGCGACCGCCTCGTCGTGGGCGAAGGCGGCGATCAGGCCCGTCGGTGGCTCGTCGGCGTCGGCCATGCGCTCGGCGAGTTCGGCGCGGACGGCTTCCTCCATGTCGCCGGCCAGCTGCGAGAGCACATCGTCGAACAGGCCCAACTCGGCGGTTCCGCGACCGTCGGCGCCGGTAAAGAAGAGGTCGGTCACCTCGCGCAGCAACTCGCGGCGCCGTTCGCTCGAGGGCTCGCGGGCCAGCGCGATCAGGTCATGCAGCTTGGTTTGCGCCATCGGGTGCGGTTACTCGCTGCCGTCGGGGCTCGGCGTGTCGAGCGCGATCGCCCGAGCCCGGTTGGCCGGCGTGTTCTCCGGCGCGGTCGAGCTCACCGTCTGCGAGCCCGGCACGGGCCTCGGCGGCAGCGCCGGCGGCGGCGCGGCCAGATCGCTGCCCGGCTGGTCTGCGAAGAACTGGGCCGGCAGGGCGTCCGGGTCCGGTTGCAGACCGAACTGGCGCGCGACCGAATAGATGTGCGGCGGCAGGTGCGCGTGCTGGTCGGCCGAGGCCGTCTCGGCGGGCGGCGGCGGCGGCGCCGGCGGTGCGGGCGGCGGACCCTTGGCGGTTTTTCCGGTCTTGGCGACCCTGACCGCCTTGGCGACTTTGGCCGGAGCGACGGCCGCGGCCTGAACGGCGGTCGCGGCGTCGGGCATAGGCGCGGTTTCCGGCGGCGGCGCCTTCGCCGTGGCGACGCGCGCGAGCGGCGCGGCCTTCGGCGGGGCAACGGCCGTGATCTGCGGGCGAAGCTTGAGGCGCGAGACGGGCGCGACCGCTTGGCCGACGGTGATCTGCGGCGGCGGGGGGTTGGCGGACTGCGCCTGTGGCAACGGCGCGACCGCGGGCAACGGCGGCGGGGGAGCCGGCGGCGGCGGGGGCGCAGGGGGCGGGGCGGGCAGGGGCTCGTCGGCGACCGACGGCGACGGCGCGACCGCGGTCGCGTCCGGCGGCTGCTTGCCGGGCCATCGCAGCAGCGGGCCGTCGTAGGCCGCGGGCTGGGCGTCAGCGGCGGTCGGCGGGCCGTATCGGTCCTGCGCCAACGCGCCCGTCGCGGCCAGAGCGGCGGCGAGGGCGGTCGAAACGGCGAGGGCGGCGCGAGCGCGCATGGGACTTCGACTCTGCGGTTGCAGCCGAAATCCTTTACCGCCGGTCGCTTAACCCGCGCCTAACGGCCACGCCACCAGCGCAGCGCCGCGCGTTCACCGGCCTGCATCAGCGCGTTCAGCGCCACGCCCATGAGCACGAGGACGAAGAGGGCCGCGAACGTCTTGGCCGTCTCCAGCCTGTTCGACGCCTCCATCAGGCGCCAGGCGAGGCCCTGGGAGAGGCCCGAACGGGCCACGAATTCCGCGACCACCGCCCCGATCAGGGCGAGGCCCGCGGCGACCTTCAGCCCCTCGAGCAGAAAGGGCACGGCCGATGGCAGGCGCAGGCGGAAGAGCCGGTCGAACGGCCCGGCGCCGTAGAGGTCGAACAGGCGCTCCAGGTCCGGATCGGCCGACTTCAGCCCGGTCAGGGCGCCGGAGAAGATGGGGAAGAAGGCGACGATCGCGGCCAACGCCACCACCGCGCGGTCCGGGTGGTCGAGGCCGGCCCAGATCACCGCCAGGGGTGCGATGGCCATGATCGGCGTTACTTGCAGGCTGACGGCCAACGGCTGCACCGCGCGCTCGGCCAGCGGGTGGGTCGAGATCAGCAGCGCCACGGCCGAGGCGAGGCCGGCGGCGACGACGAAGGCCAGGATCGCCATCTCCAGCGTGTTGGCCGCCGCCGCGATCAGCATCGGCGCGTTCTGAACCGCCGCGACGGCGATGGCCGATGGCGCCGGCAGCAGGAAGACCGGCACGGCCAGGAGGCGGCAGAGGGCCTCCCAGACGCCGAGCAGCAGGACGATCAGAGCGGCAGGCGCGACGGCGTTGGCGAGGCGGCTCAAGCGGCCAGCCCCTGCATGCCGGCGGCCAGGTGCTGGGAGACCTCCTCGCAGGCGCCGCGGAAAACGGCGCTGGTGCGGAAACCGGCCGGGCGCGGCAGCGACGCATCGATGCGCGTCTCGCCGGCGGCGCGGCCCGGCCCCGGCGTCATCACCACGACCCGCTCGGCCATGAAGCAGGCTTCTTCGACGTTGTGCGTCACGAAGACGATGGCCGGCTTCGAGGCCGCCCAGAGGTGGTGCACGTCCTCGCCGAGCGCGCGGCGGGTGATCTCGTCCAACGCCGCGAACGGCTCGTCCAGCAACAGGAGTTCGGGATCGGTGACCAGCGCGCGGGCGAGCGAGACGCGCATCGCCATCCCGCCGGAAAGCTGCGCCGGCTTGGCGGCCTCCGCGCCGGCAAGCTTGACGCGGGCCAGCGCCGCGTCGGCGCGCCCCGGGCTTCGGCGTGACGCATCCCGCCGATCTCCAGCGGGAGCGCGACGTTCGCCCGCGCGCTCGCCCATGGCATCAGTGTCGGCGATTGGAAGACGACCGCCGTCTCCCCGCGCGCCGCGCCCAGATGCGCGCGCCCCCGCGTCGGCTGCTCGAGGCCCGCCAGGAGCCGCATCGCCGTCGATTTCCCGCAGCCGGACGGGCCGACCAGTCCCACGATCTCGCCGGGCTGGATGGCCAGGCTGAACGGGCCAAGCGCCGGCCCGCGGGGGTAGACGACCTCGACGGCCTCGAGCGCGGCGAGCGGTTCGCTCACTTCACCCCGGTTGGCAGGAACTGCAGCGTGTACGCCTTCTTGTAGTCGAGCGCGGGCGGGTAATCCTTGGGGTCCTGCTTGGAAATCGTCCCGTAGAAGGTCGCCCAGCGCGCGTCGGTCATCGCGCCGATCCCCTGCGCGGCCGCATCACCCCCGGCGATGATCCCCTTGTCGCGCATCTTCTGCCGCGCATAGGCCAGGAGGTCCGGCGTCATCTCTGGGTTGTCTTTCAGGATGATGGCGTCGGCGGGCCGCGGGTCGCCGTAGAGGTAGGACTTCCATCCGGCCGCGGTCGCGTCCACGAACGCCTTCACCGCCTTCGGATTGGCGGCGATGAGCTTGCTGCTGGTCAGCACCATGGCCGCATAGCCGGGGTAGCCCTCGTCGGCGAGCAGGAAGACCGCCGGCGGCTGGCCCGTCGCCTTCTGGATCTCATAGGGCTCGCTGGTCAGATAGCCCTCCTCGATCACGCTCGGGTTGGCGAGAAAGGTCTGTTGGCTGTGGTTGTAGGAGCGCACCTGCGCGTCGGTGAAGCCGTACTTGGCCTTCAGCCACAGCCAGAAGGCGGTGACGGAGGCGTCCGACAGGAGGATCGGGCGGCCCTTCATGTCGGCGATCGAATTGATGCCTTGGCCGGCGTGAGCGATCAGGACCTGCGGGTCGCTCTGCATCGAGGCCATGATCGCCACGACGCCGGTATTCTGCTGCACCTGATTGATGGCGATGAAGCTGTTGGAGCCGACGCCCATGTCGATGGCGCCTGTGGCCAGCAGCAGCGGCACGTTCACCGCCGGCCCGCCCTCCGTGATCTTCACGTCCAGCCCGCGCTTCTTGTATTCGCCTGTCGCCAGCGCCTGGAAGAAGCCGCCTTGCTCCGCCTCCGGCACCCAGTCGGTGGCGAAGCGGATGGGCGTCAGGCCATTCGAGGCCGCCGGCGCGCTCGACTGCGAACAGCCGGCGACCAGGACGAGCGCCGCCAGCGCCAACCACCGCAAACCCTTCACCCGATCCTCCCCGAAAGCGCCGCCGCACCCTAGGCGCCCGGGCAGGGTTCGCCAAGCGCCTCAGCCGGTGCGGAAACGGCCGAGGGCCTTGATCTTCGGATCGGCGGCGAAGTCGGCGGGAGCGATGAAGCCGCGGCCGTCCCAGGGGATCTTGATCCCCACCCGCTCGAAGCACTTCGCCACATATTCCGAGCAGATGAACGCGTTCTTCGGGCCCATGAACTTGGGCGTGTCGCGGTCAAGGCGGCCGAGCGTGACGCGAAGGGCGATCCTCCAGATCTCGCCGGCCGCGAACTTGTCGCCGAAGCGGTCGACGGCGAAGTCGGCGAAGCGGCGGGCTTCGTCGGACGTGGCCTTCCCCCGCGCGGCGGCGAAGTCGGCGTGCCGCGCCAGGATGATCTTGCCGGGATAGGGCTTCTGGCCGCTGCTGGTCTGACGGAGGAAGTTCGTCAGGGGCACGGCGCGCACCCCGATCGTCTGCACCGCTTCGAACACCATGATCCGCCCCAGCGATGGCCAGCGGTAGGCGATCGCGACATGGGTCCAGGGGCTCTTCGTCGCCCACCCGATGAGGCGAGAGAACGGATCGTGGGCCGCACAGAGCAGGAGATCGCCGTCGCGGATTCGCGTGGAGATGGTCTTGTGCGGCTCCGGCGGCATATGGGTGAGCACGTCGTCGCTGATGGTCATACGGCCTCTGGTCCAAAGCTTGGCCTTGGATCAACGCGCGCCTGGCCGCGCGCGATCCCAGGTCGACGCCGTCGACGAGAAAGCTGCGCGGCGGTCAGGACCGAGCCAGCGCCTCCTTCTTCTCCTCGAGCGCCAGCCATTCGTCCTCGGCTGCGGCGAGCTCGGCGCGGGCGGCGGCGAGACGGGCGCTGGCGGCGTCGAAGGCCTTGCGGTCGCGGGCGTAAAGGGCGGAGTCGGCGAGGCGGGCCTCGAGCGCGGAGATCTCGCCGGCCAGCTTCGGCGTCAGCGCCTCCAGCACCGTCAGGCGGTGCTCGTCCTTGAACGAGAGCTTGGTGGCCGGGCGCGTGTTCGGCGCCGGCGCGGGCCTGGGCTTCGCCGGCCGCGCCGGCGCCGCGACATCGGCGAAGAAGCCGGGGTTCTGGCTCACGAAATCGGTCCAGCCGCCCGGTGTCTCCACCACGTCGCCGCGCCCGTTCAGGGCGACGGTCGAGGTCGCCAGCCGGTCGATGAAGTCGCGGTCGTGGCTGATCAGGATCAGCGTGCCGTCATAGTCGGCGAGGCGCGCTTCCAGCAGGTCCAGCGTCTCCATGTCGAGGTCGTTGGTCGGCTCGTCGAGCACCAGCAGGTTGGCGGGGCGAAGCAGCGTCGCGGCCAGCAAGAGCCGGTTGCGCTCGCCGCCGGAGAGGCTGGCGACGGGCTGACGCAGCTGCCGCTCGTCGAACAGGAAGTCGCGGGCGTAGGTAGCGATGTGGCGCGGAGCCCCGTGCACGATCACCTGGTCGCCGCCGGCGGGCGCGAGCGTCTCCCAGAGGGTCGCGTCGGGCTTCAGCGTCGCGCGGGCCTGGTCGAGGTAGGCGACGGTCAGGTTCGCGCCGCGTTTCACCGAGCCGGAGTCGGGCGCGAGTTCGCCCAGCAACAGGCGCACCAGCGTCGTCTTGCCGGCGCCGTTCGGGCCGACGACAGCCACGCGGTCGCCGCGCAGGATGCGGGTGGAGAAGCGCTTCACCAGGGTCCGCTCGCCGAAGCGCTTGGCCAGGTCGCGCGCCTCGATCACCCGCTGTCCGGAGGCTGGGCCGGCCTCGATGGTCAGCGTCATGGCGCGCGCCGCATCGGCCATCAGCGTCGCCTTGCGCGCTCTGAGCGCGCGCAGCGCCGCGGCGCGCCCTTCGTCGCGATGCCGCTGGGCGGTGATGGAGCGGTGGTACCACTCGGTCTCGCGTTCGATCGCCTTGGTCAGCCGCCGCAGGCCCTCCGCCTGCTCCGCCGCCAGCTTGTCGGCCCAGCGGTCGAAGTGGGCGTAGCTCCTGTCCAGCCGCCAGAGCCGCCGCCCCATCAGCCAGAAACAGCGGTGGGTCGTCCGGCGCAGGAACGCGCGGTCGTGGCTGACCATGACGATGGCGGCGCGGGTCTGGCCCAGAAGGGTCTCCAGCCGCTCGATCGCCAGAATGTCCAGGTGGTTGGTCGGCTCGTCCAGCAGCAGCAGGTCGGGCTTTTCGGCGATGGCGCGGGCGAGCGCCGCGCGGCGCGCTTCGCCGCCGGAAAGGCCGCTCGTCGGCCGCGCCGGATCGAGCCCGAACGCCATCAGCGCCGCCTCCGCGTCGTGCGCCGCCGCGCCGCCGGCCGCGGCGTAAGCCGCAAGGCTGGCGCCGCTCACTTCCGGCTCCTGCGCGGCCAGCGCCACCTGCAGCCCCGCCCGCGCGAAGCGTTCGCCGCCGTCCGGCTCGATCTGGCCGGCGAGCAGGCGAAGCAGCGTCGACTTGCCGGCGCCGTTGCGGCCGACCAGGCACGCGCGCGCCCCCGCCTCGATCGCCATGTCGACGCCATCGAACAGCATCACCGGCCCGTCAGCCAGGCGCACGTCCTTGAGCGCGATCAGCGGTGGCCGGGCGCTCAGGGCTGACCGTCCGGCGGTCCGCGGGGCGGCGGCGCCTCGTCGTCGGGGACATCGCGCGGAGCGCTGCCGTCGGGCCCGAGGTCGCGGTCGTTTTCGCCGTTCGCGGCCTTGTCGAAGTCGTCAGAGAGGTTGTCGTAGAAGGCGCCGCGTGAATCCGCGTCGGGCGGCGCTGCGGAGTCGGCGGTCTGCGCCTGGTCGTCCTCGGTCGAGGGCTGGTCGGCCGGCATCCAGGCGAAGTCGTGCACCGGCATGTTCTGATGCGCGGCGATCATCATCCGCCGCCAGATCTCCGCCGGGACCTGGCCGCCGGTCACGCCGCGCGTCGCCTCGCCGTCGTCGTTGCCGACCCAGACGCCGCACACCCAGTCCGGCGTGAAGCCGACGAACCAGGCGTCCTTGTAGTCCGACGTGGTGCCGGTCTTGCCGGCCGCGGGGCGCCCGAACGCCGCGCGCGTGCCGGTGCCAGAGGTGATCACCCCCTCCATCATCTTCACCATCAGCGCCGCGTTCGCCTGGTCGTAGACCATCGCCCCGGCCGAGGTCGGGCGGTTGAAGATGACGTCGCCGCGCGCCGTCGAGATCTCGGAGATCAGGTAGGGGTCGCTGCGCTGCCCGCCCTGCTGGAACACCTGAAAGGCCGAGGTCAGTTCAAGCAGGTTCACCTCGTAGGCGCCCAGAGCGATGGAAAGCTCCGGATCCGCCGGAATGCTCTTCACGCCGAAGCGGTGGGCGAGCTCGGCCACCTTGACCGTGCCGACCTCGTTGGCCAGGCGGACGGCGATGGTGTTGATCGAGTGCGCAAGAGCGTCGGCCACCGTCACCTGGCCCTTGTAGCCCCCGCCGTAGTTCTGCGGCGACCAGAGGCCGATGCGGATCGGCGCATCGTCGCGCGTGTCGGTCGGGCGCACGCCGTTCTCGATCGCCGCCGCGTAGACGAAGGGCTTGAACGCCGACCCCGGCTGCCGTTCGGCCTGGACGGCGCGGTTGAAGGCCGACGCCTGGTGGTCGCGGCCGCCGACGATGGCGCGGATCGCCCCGTCCGGCCCCAGCAGGACCAGCGCCGCCTGGCTGATGTTGGTCCGCTTCCCCTGCGTGGCGAGTTCGTCGCGCACGACCGCCTGCGCTGTGGTCTGCAGGCCCGGGTCGATGGTGAGCTTAACGACCAGATCGGGCGCCGCGCCGCCGGCGATCTGCACCGCCTGGGCGGCGGCCATGTCGAGCGCGTAGCCGAAGTCGCCTTCGCCGGGCGGCTCTGGCGCCAGCGCCGGCGCATGGTCCAGCGCCGCCTGCTCCTCGCTATCGGTGATCCAGCCTTCGGCGCGCATGTTGGCCAACACCAGATGCGAGCGCCTGAGCGCGGCATCCATGTCGTTGGTGAGCGCGAGCTTGGTCGGCGCTTTTGGCAGCGAGGCGAGCAGGGCGGCCTCGCTGAGGTTCAGATAGCGCGCCGGCTTGCCGAAATAGGTCTGCGACGCCGCGTCGATGCCATAGGCGTTGTCGCCGAAGAAGATGCGGTTGAGATAGAGTTCCAGCACCTCATCCTTGCTCATCTCGTCCTCGAGGCGGTAGGCGATCACCGCCTCCTCGAGCTTGCGGCGGATCGTCTGCTTCGGCGTCAGGAAGAGGGTGCGGGCGAGCTGTTGCGTCAGCGTCGAGGCGCCCTGCACCGTGTGGCCGGCGCGCCAGTTGGCCCAGACGGCCCGGGCGATGCCCTGAAAGTCGACCGGCCCGTGCTGGTAGAAGCGCCGGTCCTCGGCGGCCAGGAACGCGCGCGGCACGTAGACCGGCAGCTCGGCCAGCTTCACCGCCGAGCCGTGTTTGGGTCCGCGGGTGGCGATGACCTTGCCGGTGTCGTCCTCGAAGGTCATTCCCGGCGCCTGATTGACGATCTCGAGCGAGGCGCGGTCGGGAATGTCCGGGACCGAGTCGATGAAATCCTTGGCCACCAGCGCGCCGAATCCGACCCCGGCCAGGATCACGGCGACCAGCACGGTGACCACGATTGGCCAGATGCGTCGCTTGCGTTTCTTCGGCGGTTCGGGCGCGCGCGTGGGCCGGCGGGGCGCGCCGCGGCCGAAGCGCGGCTGCGGCATCGTCGGCGGAGGGTCGAAGGCGGGTGGCTCGCTCACGGTCGGCGCTTCTATACTGGAGGCTCGTCACATAAGGCGCTTCGCAGCGAATGGCGCGCAAACCTTTCTGGGAGACCAAACCGCTGGCGGCCATGACCACGGCCGAGTGGGAGAGCCTGTGCGACGGCTGCGGTCTCTGCTGCCTCGTGCGGTTCGAGGACGAGCTGTCGGGCGAGATCATCCCGACGCGCGTCCATTGCCGCCTGTTCAATCCGGACCTGTGCCGCTGTACCGACTACGCCAACCGCAAGGCGCACGTGCCCGACTGCATCAAGCTCACGCCCCACAACATCGACGCCCTCGAGTGGATGCCGAAGAGCTGCGCCTACCGCCGCCTGAACGAGGGGCGCGGCCTCGCCTGGTGGCACCCGCTGGTCAGCGGCGATCCGGAGAGCGTGCACGCCGCCGGCGTCAGCGTGCGTGGGCAGACCATCTCGGAAACCAAGCTCGGCGCCTACGAAGACGCCATCGAGTTCGAAGCCCCCGACCTGCTCGAGGAACGGGGCGGCGACTGACGGTGTTGCAATAATACAACAAATGGCCTTGCGGGGCGGGCCGAACCGCCCAATCTAAGGACTGGGATCTTCGAAGGACAACAAGGCACGGTGGCGCAGAATCCTTATCAGGAGCTGGGCGTCTCGCGGCAGGCGAGCGCGGACGACATTCGCAAGTCGTTCCGCAAGCTCGCCAAGCAGCTGCACCCTGACAAGAACCCCGGCGACAAGGCCGCCGAGGAGCGGTTCAAGCGCGTGTCGGCCGCCTTCGACCTCCTCGGCGATCCCGAAAAGCGCAAGAAGTTCGATCGCGGCGAGATCGACGCGGACGGGCGCGAAACCATGCGCGGCTTCACTGGCGGCGATCCCTTCGGTCCCGGCGGGTTCAACGGCGCGCGCGGCGGCGGGGCCACCTTCGAAGGCGTCGACCTGAACGAGATCCTGGGCGAGATGTTCAGCGGCCGCGCCGGCGCCCAGCGCGGCGGCTTCCAGGGCTTCGGCGGCGGCCCCCAGCGCGGGGCCGACATCAACGCCAGGGTCGAGATCGACCTCGAGGACGCCATCCAGGGCGGCCGCAAGCGCATCGCCTTCTCCGATGGCCGAACGCTGGATGTGACCGTGCCCAAGGGCGCGGCCGAGGGTCAGGTGCTGCGGCTGAAGGGCCAGGGCGCGCCTGGCCGCGCCGGGCCGGGCGATGCGCTGATCGAACTCGTCTTCCGCCCGCACCCGCTTTTCCGCCGCGACGGCGCGAACCTGATCATCGACCTGCCGGTCTCGGTGCCTGACGCGGTGCTCGGCGCCAAGGTCGAGGCCCCAACGCCGGAAGGGCCGGTCAGCCTGACGGTGCCGAAGGGATCGAACTCCGGCTCGATACTGCGCCTCAAGGGCCGGGGCCTTCCCGGCGCGCGCGGGCGCGGCGATTTGCTTGCACGGCTGCAGGTGATGCTGCCCGAGACCCGCGACGCCGACCTCGAGCGCTTCGCCGAGACCTGGCGCAAGCAGCGCCCCTACACGCCCCGGCGGCGGTGACGGCCAGGCCCTTACCGGTCTATTCAGCCCCTATTCAGTCGCCGGGACCTAAGGATCGTCGGCATGAAACGGATGTTCATCATCCTGGCCGCGGTCGCAGCGGCGGCTCTCGCCACGCCGGCATCGGCGCAATGGCGCGATAACGGCCGCCACGATCGAGGGGTCCCGCAGGAGCACGACAGCCGCGGCCCGCCGCCGCAGCCGACGCACGGCCCGCCGCCGCCGGTCGGGCGCGGCCCGCCGCCGAATCCGGGGCTGGGCGCCGACTCTCTCGGGGCCGGCTGGCGCGCGCAGCAGGATGAGGTGCGCCAGGGGGTGACCCAGCGCCGCTACGTGCCGCTCGGCCAGGCGATCGAGTCGATCCGGCGCCTCGGCGCGGGCCGCGAACTCGACGCCGGGCTCGAGGATTGGGCCGGTCGGCCGGCTTATCGGGTCCGCTGGGCGGAGCCGAACGGGCAGCGGGTCGACTATATCGTCGACGCGGAATCGGGCGCCATACTGGGCGTGGACAGGGGACGATAGGCTGATGCGCATCCTTTTGGCCGAGGACGACCCGGACCTTTCGCGCCAGCTCAAGCAAGCGCTGAGCGACGCCGATTATGCCGTCGACCACGCGCCCGACGGCGAGGAGGCTCACTTCCTCGGCGACACCGAGCCGTACGACGCGGTGATCCTCGACCTCGGGCTCCCCAAGATCGACGGGGTTTCGGTGCTGGAGCGCTGGCGGCGCGACGGGAAGCAGATCCCGGTGCTGATCCTCACCGCCCGCGGCGCCTGGAGCGAGAAGGTGGCCGGCTTCGACGCCGGCGCTGACGATTATCTGACCAAGCCCTTCCACACCGAGGAGCTGCTCGCGCGCCTGCGCGCGCTGCTCCGCCGCTCGGCCGGACACGCCGCGGCGACGCTGTCCTGCGGGGACCTGCGCCTCGATCCGCGCGCGGCGCGCGCGTCGGTCAACGGCGAGCCGCTCCGCCTCACCTCGCTCGAGTACCGGCTGCTGCACTACCTGATGATGCACCAGGGGCGGGTGATCAGTCGCACCGAGCTCGTCGAGCATCTCTACGACCAGGACTTCGACCGCGACTCCAACACCATCGAGGTGTTCGTCGGCCGCGTGCGCAAGAAGATCGGCGCCGACCGCATCGAGACGGTGCGCGGCCTCGGCTACCGCCTCATCGCTCCTGAGGGCGAGTCGGAGGAAGCGTGAAACTCGGAGACTTCTGGCGCCCGTCGCTCGCGCGGCGACTGGTGCTGCTGGCGGCCGCATGGAGCGTCGTCGTGCTGGCCGTCTCCGGGGCGGTCCAAGTCGCCCTCTTCAACCAGGCGTCCGTGATGCAGTTCGACGGCGACCTGCACGAGGACGCGGAGAGCCTGTTCGCCGGGTCCAGCGTCGACGAGCAGGGCCAGGTCGCTGCGCCGCCGCTGACTGACCCGGCCGCGACGCGCGCCTACTCGGGAACCTACTGGGAGATCGCCGAGCCGCAGGGCGCGCGGCTGCACGCGCTTCAGCGGTCCCGGTCCCTCTGGGACTCCGTCCTCTCCGGACCGCCAGATGGGCTTGCGCGCCTGACGGCGGCGCCGGGCGCCATGGTCTTCTACAATACGGTCGGCCCGGCGCATGAGCCACTGCGCGCGGCGGCCATGCTGACCCGCCTGCCGGGGCGCGCGGCGCCAGTCATCTTCATGACCGCCGAGGATCTGACTCCGGTCCAGACATCGGCCCAGCGCTTCGCCGTCGAGACCGTCATCAGCCTGATCGTTCTGGCCGCGGGCCTCATTCTCCTGGTGTTCATCCAGGTGCGCATCGGCCTTGGCCCGGTGTTCGCGCTCGAGCGCGAGGTCGCCGCGGTGCGGACCGGCAAAGCCGAACGCGTGGCGGGCGAATATCCCTCCGAGCTCGAGCCGCTGGCCGCCGAGCTGAATGCGCTCGTCGCCCACGACCAGGAAGTGGTCGAACGCCAGCGCACCCATGTCGGCAACCTGGCGCACGCCCTCAAGACTCCGCTGTCGGTCATGCTGGCGGAATCCGAGCGGCATCCGGGCGAGCTGGCTCGTGTCGTAGCGTTGCAGGCCGAGGCGATGCGCGAGCACGTCGACCACCACTTGCGCCGCGCCCGCGCCGCCGCGCGCTCGCAGGCCCCGCGCGAGCGCACCGCCGTCGCCCCGGTCCTGGAGGAGCTGGCGCATGCGCTGGAGCGCATCTTCCACGACAAGGCGGTCACCATCGACTGGCGTTGCCCGGACGACCTCTACTTCCAGGGCGAACGGCAGGACCTGCTCGAGATGCTCGGCAACGTGCTCGAAAATGCCTGCAAGTTCGCCGCGCGGCGGGTGCGCGCCGAGGCGCAGGCCGGCGCGCCGGGGCGGCTGACGGTGGTGATCGAAGACGACGGGCCGGGACTTCCCGTCGAGCAACGGGCCGAGGTGTTCAAGCGCGGCGAGCGCCTGGATGAAACCGAGCCGGGCGCCGGGCTCGGGCTTTCCATCGTCGACGAACTGGCGCGCGCCTACGGCGGCGAGGCGAGGCTTGGCGACGCGGCGCCCGGCGGCCTGCGCGTCACCCTCGACCTGCCGCGCGGCGAAAGCTGACTTTTCAGGTTCCTTAACGCCCGCTCATCATGATGCGCCGCGAATGGCCCGAATGGGCGCGAGCGGATCCATGCCCGGCCTGACGGAAAGTCAAATCACTGGCCTGAAAACGCTTTTCGCCGTGGCGAACGACCAGGTCGTGCGCAGCATCGAGGCGGCTCTTGCCGAGGACGCGGGCCGCGGCGGCGCGATCGCCGCCGTGCATGGAATGGCCGCGCGCGAAGCGGCTGAGCGCAAGCTGCGCGCGCTGGTGTTGGGGCCGGTCATACCGCTGTGCCGGCCGTCAAGCTGGAGCGCGGTCTCCTTCCCGGCCAAGACGCCGGCTCTCCTTTGGGCGGCGCTGCGCGAAAGCGAGCCCGAGCGCGTCGCCGCGGCTGCGGCCGTCGCCGAAGCGCCGCCGCCGAAGGACCCCGACGAGCCGCCCAGCTCGATCCTCGACGAACTTTGCCACGCCGCCGCCCAGGGCCTCAGGAGCGAGGCGCCGGCGTTCCAGGCGGCGAACACCCTCCTGAACGGCGCGCTGAAGGACGGCGGCGCGCTTTTCGCCAGTTACCTGGATCTCTCCCCCATCGCCCGCTCCGCCATCGCCCGACTGCCGGAGTGGGTGATCCGCATGACCGACGAGCGCGCCGCCGCCGCCCGCCTCGCCTACAAGGACGCCGTCGCCCTCTCCGACGACGCGGGCCCGCAGCTGTTCGAGATCCTGTTCGCCCAGCTGCCGGAGCCCTGGCAGATTCTGCGCGTGATGTCGGCGATCATGGACCATCCCGGCGATCGCTATGTCGCCGCCTCCGAGCTGTCGCGGTTCGGCGAATATCTGCTGGCCGACATCGACAAGCGGCTCGCCGCCTTCAAGGCCTTCGACGCGGGCCTGGGCGCTGAGGCCGGCGCGGCGGCCGCGGATTCGCTCGCCCTTGCCGCGCAGCAAATCGCCGAGTTCGAGACGGCCATGGAGCTTAGCCGCGACGGGCCGTGGGGCGCGCGCATCGCCCAGCATCGGCAGCTGCTCGCCGGCCTTGCGGAGGCGCGGCTGGAGCAGATCGAAAAGGCGATCGACCAGGCGCTGCCGCTGCGCATGGTGCGCCTGGGGAAGGGCCTGAAGGGGCTGCCGAACCTGCGCGCCGATCCGGACCCGGCGGCGCTCCGACGCGCCGAGGGGCTGATGGCCTTCTTCGACCGCTCGCGCAGTTCGGCCGGACAGTCCGGCTATGGCTCGGCGCGGGCCAAGGTGGGCGAAATGCTCGGCGACCGGCTCGATCACTATGTCGAGGATCTGCTGGAGATGCTGCGCGCCGACGACGTTGACTCCGTCGAGCGCATCCACGCCTACCTCGAGGTCGCGGCCGTCTTCACCGGCCAGGCCCGCGACGAAAAAGCCGCCCAGATCGTCCGCCGCCGCGCCGCAGCGGCGTAAAAGGAACCCTCGCCCCGTTTCAACCACGGCCCTTCTCCCCTCGAGGGAGAAGGGTCGACGAAATCTGGACCAGCGAGAGGAGGGCGGCGCGGTCTCCCGCGCCGCCCTCTTGTGGTTCGCGCTTGGCCGGACGCTTAGGCCGCGGCCTTTTCGCCTTCGATCAGGTCGGCCTTGGGCTGGGTCGCGATTTCGATCCGGCGCGGCTTGAGCTGTTCGGGAAGCTCGCGCTTGAGCGCGATGGCCAGGAGGCCGTCGGTCAGCGACGCATCGACCACGACGACATGGTCGGCCAGCTGGAACCGGCGCTCGAAGTTGCGCTCGGCGAGGCCCCGATGCAGGAAGCGGCGCTCGCCGTCGTTGGCCGCCTTGCGGCCCTGAACGGTCAGCACGTTTTCCTTCACCTCGATGGTGAGCTCGTCGGGTTTGAACCCGGCGACAGCGATCTCGATCCGGTAGGCGTTTTCGCCGGTGGTTTCGATGTTGTAGGGCGGGTAGCCATTGCCGGTGTCGGTGGCGGCCGCCGCATCGAGAAGCGAGGCCAGCCGGTCGAAGCCGACGGCGGAACGGTAAAGCGGGGAGAAGTCGATCGTACGCATATGCATCCTCCAAAGGTGAGCAAGGTCGCGTTTGGTACGGAACCCCTGGCGAGCCGCGTTTGGCCTCGCGAGGTCCGGAAGGCCCGGACATCCAGCGCCTTCGCCGCAAGAGGTAGGGCCCCTCGGCGCCGGTTCAAGACCCCGCCATGAAGTTGCTTTGCGCCTTGAAAAGCCGCGTCCCGGCGCTCAAAGCCTTCGTCCATGATCGATCGTAGACGCACGCTCTTGACGGGATTGGCGGCCGTGGCCGCGCCGCTCGCCGCCCGCGCCCAGGACAATCCCCTGGCCCACGCCCCCAAGGCCCTGCCGCCGCCGAAGACGGACGACGATCCGGCTCTGGTGGCGCTCATTTCCGGCGCGCAGCGCTCGGCCGCCAACAAGGTGCGCGACGCTTACCGGCACCCGCTCGACAGCCTCCGGTTCTGGGGCTTGCAGCCCGGACTGACGGTCGTCGATATCGATCCCGGCGGCGGCTACTGGACGGAGATCCTCGCGCCCTATCTCACCCAGGGCGGCGGCCGCTACATCGCCGCCATGACCGACCCAGCCGACCCGGCCGCCTCGGACCGGGCGAAGGCCGCGGCGGCCATGTTCCGCGCCAAGTATGGCGACCGTCACGTCTATGGCGCCGTCGACTACGCGCCGTTCGCCCCCGCGACCGGCCTCGTGCTCGCGCCGGCCAGCGCCGACCTCGTGCTCTACAGTCGCTATGTGCATGATCTGATGGGCATTCCCGGCGCGCTCCAGCGAGCGTTGTCGAGCTTTGACGCCGCCCTTCGCCCGGGCGGCGTGCTGGCCGTCGAGGAGCACCGCGCCGACCCGCGTGTCATGGTCCCGAACGCGACCGACGGCTATGTCGCTACCGACTTTGTCATCGGCGAGTGCCGCAAGGCCGGCTTCGCCTTCGAGGCCGCGTCCGAAATCAACGCCAATCCGAAGGACACCAAGGACCACCCGTTCGGCGTCTGGACCCTGCCGCCCACCCGGCGCAGCGCGCCGGCGGGCCAGCCGCCCGACCCGACGTTCGACCACGCCAAGTACGACGCCATCGGCGAGAGCGACCGCATGACGCTGCGCTTCCGCAAGCCGGCGTCGGCCTGAGCGTCCGCATGGCCGACGGCGCCGCGATCCGCTCGCATCCGGACGTCGCCCAGCCCGCTGGCGGCCTCGCCGAATGGCTCGAAGGCCCTGGCGGCCAGCGGACCCGCGCCGCCTATTTCCCGACCGACAACGCCATCGGCGCGGTGGTCGTCTCCACCGGCCGCACCGAGTTCATCGAAAAATACTACGAGGTTATCGGCGAACTGCTCGACCGCGGCTTCGCCGTTCTGGTGCACGACTGGCGCGGGCAGGGGCTCTCGGCGCGGCTCCTGGATCATCCGCTCAAGGGCCACGCCATCCGCTTCGACGACCTGGTGGCCGACTTTCGCGAGCTGCTCGACCGCTACGACGACCGCCTGCCGCGCCCATGGATCTCGCTCAGCCACTCCATGGGCGGGTGCCTGGTGCTGGAGGCGCTGGCGCGTGGCGAGCGCCGCTTTTCCGGCGCTGTGATGACCGCGCCGATGCTGGGCCTGAAGCCGCAGCGCAACCCGGCGCTGCGCGCGGTCGTCTGGCTGATGACCGCGATCGGCTTCGGCGGCCGCTATGCCCTTGGCGCGGCCGGCGACGATCCCTACACGGCGACGTTCGAGACCGACCGGCTCACCCACGACCGCGCCCGCTGGGAGCGGACCCACGCCTTCGTCCTCGAGCATCGCGACTTGGCGCTGGGCGGCGTCACCTGGGGATGGGTCGAGAGCGCGTTTCGGGCGATGTCGTGGCTGCGCACCGCGCCGGGCGTGGCGGACGTGAACATCCCGATCACGATGATCGGCGCCGAGCACGAGAACCTGGTCGACAACGCTGGTCAGGCGGCCATCGCCGCGCGCCTGCCCGATTGCCGCTATCTCGTCGCCGCCGGCGCCTTCCACGAGATCATGATGGAGACCGACGACATCCGCGAGGTCTTCTGGCGCGCGTTCGACGACCTGGCGGCGCGGGTCATTTCGCCGAGCGGCTGAGCGCCGCCAGCGCTTCGTCGAGGCAGGCGCGGTCGCCAGTGATCGCCGTCTGCCCGGCCCGGGCGTCCAGCGCCTCGCCGCGCCAGTCCGTCACCTGGCCGCCGGCGCCCGCGATCACAGGGATCGCTGCTTCGATGTCCCAGGGCTTCAGCCGGGTCTCGAGCACCAGGTCGACCGCGCCCAGCGCCACCATCGCATAGGCGTAGGCGTCGCAGCCCAGCCGCGCCAGGCGCGCTGTCGCCGCGACCTCGTCCCAGGCCACGCGTTCGTCGCCGTCGAAGAGAGCGGGATCGGTGGTGGCGACGATGGCGTCGGCGAGCCGCGGGCAAGGCCGCACCCTCAGCGCCCGCGCCGCGCCGCGCGCGATCAGCCGCGCGCCGGCCGGCGAGCCCAGGAACACCTCGTCCAGATAGGGTTGGCCGATCGAGCCGATCGTCGGCGCGCCTTCGACGCGCAGGCCGATCAGCGTCGTCCACACCGGCAGGCCGGCGATGAAGGCGCGGGTGCCGTCGATGGGGTCGAGGACCCAGACGAACGCGGCGCCCGGACGGTCCTCGCCGTATTCCTCGCCGATGAAGCCGTGGTCGGGAAAGCGTTTGGCGACCGCCGCGCGGATGGCCGCCTCGGCCCCCTTGTCGGCCTGGGTCACGGGGTCGAATGCGCCCGGGCCGGCCTTGTTCTCGAGCCCGTGGTCGGCGCGAAAGAGGGGCAGGATGGCGGCGCCCGCGACCGCGTTCAGTTCAAGGATGAAGGCCTCGAGGGCCTCCGTGCGGTCGGGCGAAAGCGCGGGCATGCGCCGAGCCTTAGCGGCTCGGCGAAGCGCAAGGAAGCGTCAGCCGATCTCGGGCTGGGTGTCGAGCGACTTGGCCAGATCGAGCAGGCGGCGGCGCGGGCGCTCGCCCAGACGGTAGTAGGCGCGGACCAGGTCCAGCGTCTCCTTGCGCGCCAGCACTTCCCCGCCTTCGGCGTGTTCGCCGTTCGCCTCGCGCCGTCCGGCTTCGGCCAGGCCCTCGTAGAAATAGCCCACCGGCACCTCGAGCGCCGCGGCGATGCGCCAGAGGCGGGCGGCCGAGATGCGGTTCGCGCCGCACTCGTACTTCTGGATCTGCTGGAAGCGCACGCCGACGGAGGCGGCCAGCTGCTGTTGCGTCAGGCCGAGCAGCCGGCGACGGCGGCGCAGACGGCGGCCCAGGTGAAGATCGATGTCGTTGCCCACGCAGAGGCCTTTCAATACCTTTCCGTCCCATTCCAGGACGGCCTGGGGAATTGAGGGCAATCCACATGCCGTGGCGGTTGAACGCCTGCCCGTTGAGTTTGTCGGCGCCCCGCTCGCCCGTGGCGGGATAGGCATGGCGCAGCGGCGGTCCGAGCGGGCCCAGGACATCATCTGGCGGATCGAGGGGCTCGCCTACGACGTCGCGTCGGGTTTCCTGCGGCTGCTTCCGATCGACTGGGCTTCCGCCATGGGCGGGGCCGTGCTGCGCGTGTTCGGGCCGCTGACGAGCGTGCAGAAGACCGTCGACCGCAACCTGCGCATCGCCTTCCCCGACATGAGCCCCGTCGAGCGGCGGCGCATCAGCCGCGCCCAGTGGGAGGAGACCGGCCGCATGTTCGCCGAGTTTCCGCTCATGGACCGCGTCACGCCGCTGACCGGCCGGGTGGAGGTCGTCGGCGCCGAGCACCTGGAAGAGGCGGTGCGCGAGCGCATCCCCACCATCTTCTTCTCCGGCCACCTCTCGAACTACGAGGTGATGGCCGCCGTGGTCGTGCAGGCCGGAATCAAGGGCCCGCTCACCTATCGCGCGATCAACAATCCCTACGTCGACAAGCGGGTGATCGAGGGCCGGCGGCGCTACGGCGTCGAACTCTTCGCCGCCAAGGGGGTGGAGAACGCCCGCGAGCTCTACAAGGCGCTGGTGAAGCGGGACTCGATCGGCATCATGGTCGACCAGAAGTTCAACTTCGGGGTCTCTGTGCCCTTCTTCGGCCACCGCGCGCCCACCAACCCCGGCCCGGTGCGCCTGGCCTTGCAGGCCAAGGCTCGCATCCAGCCGCTTTCGGTCATGCGGCTCAAGGGCGCGCGCTTCCGCATGATCCTGCACGAGCCCTATTACCTGGAGCGCACCGGCGACCGGACCGCCGACGTGATGGCCGGCGTCCAGCGCATCACCGACTTCATCGAAGAACGCGCTCGCGAGCGTCCGGAAGAATACTTCTGGGTGCACAAACGCTGGGGCGACGAAGTCTACGAAGCGCTGGGGGACTAGCCGCCCGGGTTCAGCTCGCGCCAGCGCTGCAGCGCCTCGGCCGGACCGGCGTAGGCTTCCTGCTGGCCCGGGCTCCAGTAGCGCAGCGCCTCGAGCGGGATCTTCACGCCCGTGACCGCGCACAGCACATAGCGGCCGGGTCTCAGCACGGCGTATTCGCCGTCGCCGTAGTGCAGCAAAGCCAGCTGCGGATCGGCGGAGAGGCTGCGGTCATGCGTGTTCATGGCGACGAAATCTAAGCGCCCGCGGCCCGTTAAGCCACCCCGCGGGCGCTAGAACAGGTCTCCCTGGTCGGAGCTTGCGGCGGCGCGGCGGCGCGTCGGCAGGGCGTCGGCGTCCACGATCGCGCCGCGCGAGGCGTCGTCGAACTCGATCCGCACCACCTCGCCCGAGCTCAACGCCCTCGCCCGCCGGATCAGCGAGCCGTCGCGCCTGTGCACCAGCGCAAAGCCACGCTTGAGCGGGCCCTTGGGCGAAAAAGCCTCGCGCAGCTTGTCCAGACTCTCCAGCGTCTCGGCCGCGCGCGCCAGCCGGCGGTCGCCGGCGGGGCGAAGGCGCTTGGCGCTCGCCGCGAGTTGCTCGGCCATCACCGTGCGCCGCCGCACGAGCAGGGCGGGCGACAGGCGCGTCGCCACCCGCACCAGTTCGCGCTCGTGCACGGCGGCGTTCCGGGCCAGCGCCGCGCCCAGCCGGTTGGCCGAGAGGTCGTAGCGCTGCTGCGCCAGCGCCAGCACGTCGGCGGGCCGCGGCAGGCCCCGCGCGGCGGCGGCCAGGCGGTGGCGGCGCTCGTCGAGGAAGCGGGCGGCGAAGCGCGACAGCCGCCTCTCGTGGTCGGCGACGGCGGCCTTCAGCTCCGCCAGCACCGGCGTCGCCATCTCGGCCGCCGCGCTCGGCGTCGGCGCACGGCGGTCGGAGACGAAGTCGATCAGCGTCGTGTCGGTCTCGTGCCCGACCGCCGAGATCAGCGGGATCGTGCTGGCGGCGGCGGCGCGGGCCAGCGCCTCGTCGTTGAACGCCCAGAGGTCCTCGATCGACCCGCCGCCGCGGGCGACGATCAGCACGTCCGGCCGCGGACCGCCGGCGGCCATGGCGTTGAAGCCTTGGATGGCGGCGATCACCTGGGCCGCAGCGACGTCGCCCTGCACGACGACGGGCCAGACGACCACGCGGCAGGGCCAGCGGTCGCGGATGCGGTGCAGGATGTCGCGGATGACGGCGCCGGTCGGGCTGGTGATCACCCCGACCACGGCCGGCATGGACGGCAACGCCCGCCGGCGCTCGGGCGCGAACAGCCCCTCGGCGGCCAGCTTCGCCTTCAGCCGCTCGAGCTGCGCCAGCAGCGCTCCGACCCCTGCCGGCTCCAGCGTGTCGATGACGATCTGGTACTTCGACGAGGCGGGATAGGTGGTGATGCGCCCGGTGACGATCACCTCCAGCCCGTGTTCCGGCTGGTAGCTCAGCCGCTGGGCGGTGGTGCGCCAGACGACGCCGTCGATGGCCGCCTTGTCGTCCTTCAGCGTCAGGTAGATATGGCCCGACGAATGCCGCGTGACCTTCGACACCTCCCCGCGCAGCCGCACGAAGCCGTAGGCGTCCTCCAGCGTCCGCTTCAGCGCGAAGGCGAGCTCGGAAACGGAATAGGGCGGCGCGTTGTCCGCGACCTGAGGCGCCTCGGCCATCGTCATCGTCCTGAACATAGGCGTTCGCCGCGAGTCGTGGCAGAGGCGGCGCCATGATCGTCCTGCTCATCGGCGCCGGCGGCCGCGAGCATGCGCTGGCGTGGAAGATCGCGCAGTCGCCGCTGCTGACGCGCCTGGTCTGCGCGCCGGGAAATCCGGGGATGGCGGCGCTGGCGGAGTGCCGCGCCGTGGCCGCGACCGATGCGGCGGGGCAGCTGGCGCTGGCGAAAGAGGTCGGCGCCGACCTCGTCGTCATCGGGCCGGAGAGCGCGGTCGAGGCCGGCGTCGGCGACCGGATGGTCGAGGCTGGCGTCCCTTGCTTCGGGCCGAGCGCGGCGGCCGGGCGGCTGGAGACGTCGAAAGCCTTCACCAAGGCCTTCTGCGACCGGCACGGACTGCCAACGGCCGCCTACGGCATTTTCGAGGAGGCCGCATCGGCCAAGGCGGCCCTGGACCGGTTCACCGCCCCCTACGTGATCAAGGCCGACGGGCTCGCCTCCGGCAAGGGCGTCACAGTCGCCCAGACGCGCGCCGAGGCGGAGGCGGCCATCGATGGCTGCCTGGGCGGCGGATTCGGCGCCGCCGGGGCTCGGGTGGTGATCGAGGAATTTCTGGTCGGCGAGATCGCCTCGCTGTTCGCCATGAACGATGGAACGACCACCCTGCTGTTCGGGGGGGCGCAGGATCACAAAGCCGCCTTCGACGGCGAGCGCGGGCCGAACACCGGCGGCATGGGGACGTATTCGCCCGCCCCGGTGCTGAGCGATGTCGTGGTCGAACAGGCGCGGACGCGATTGATCGAGCCGGCGTTCCGCGGCATCGCCGCCGAGGGCGCGCCGTACCGGGGCGTGATCTTCTGCGAGATGATGGTCACGGCCGAAGGGCCGAAGCTGGTCGAGTTCAACGTCCGCTTCGGCGATCCGGAGTGCCAGGTGCTGATGCTGCGCCTGGAGAGCGACCTCGTCCCCTACCTTATGGCCGCAGCCACCGGGCGCCTTGCCGACATGCCGCCGCCCGTGTGGCGCGATGAGGCGGCGATCTGCGTCGTGATGGCGGCGAACGGGTATCCGGGCGCGGCGGAAGCCGGGTCGGTGATCTCCGGCGCAGAGGGCGCGTTCGGCGACGGCGTCGTCGTCTTCCACGCCGCCACGTCGCGGCGCGCGGACGGCGCGCTGGTGGCCGGCGCGGGGCGGGCGCTGAACGTTTGCGCGACCGGCCGAACGCTGCAGGTCGGTCGCGACCGGGCCTACGCGGCGATCGAGCGCATCGAATGGCCAGGCGGCTTCTTCCGTCGCGACATCGGCTGGCGCGTGCTCGGCCGGCCCGCTTAGGAGGGTTGGCGCCCGAGCCTGCCGCTCGGTAAAGTGATCGGCGGCATAGATTTGAACATTTGAGGGAAACGCCATGGCGGACGACAACGCCCCGGCCGCGTCGGAAGAACGCACGCGGGAGGTGCTCAACACGGGCACCAAGGAGGTGGCCGAGAGCCACAAGTTCGACCAGGGCCGCTTGGCCGATTGGATGGGCGCCAACGTCGCCGGCTTCGAGGGGCCGCTGGAGGTGCGCCAGTTCAAGGGCGGCCAGTCGAACCCGACCTACCAGCTGATCACGCCCGGCAAGACGTACGTGATGCGGCGCAAGCCGCCCGGAAAGCTGCTGCCGTCCGCGCATGCCGTCGACCGCGAATACCGCGTCATCACCGCCCTCGGGCCGACCGGCTTTCCGGTGCCCAAGACTTATGGTCTGTGTACGGACGACGAGGTGATCGGAACCTGGTTCTACGTCATGGACTACATGGACGGCCGCATCCTGTGGGACCAGACGCTGCCGATGTACGAGCCGGCCGAGCGGCATGCCATCCACATGGCCTCGCTGAAGACGCTGGCCGACCTGCACAACACCGACTTCAAGGCCATCGGGCTCGAGGACTACGGCCGGCAGGGCAATTACATGCTGCGGCAGATCGACCGCTGGACCAAGCAATACAAGGCCTCGGAAACCCTGCACATCGACACGATCGAACGGCTGATCGAATGGCTGCCCAAGACCTGCCCGGAGGACGACCAGCAGTCGATCGTGCACGCCGACTACCGGCTCGACAACGAGGTGATGCATCCGACCGAGTCGCGCGTGATCGCGGTGCTGGATTGGGAGCTGTCGACGATCGGCAATCCGTTGGCGGACTTTTCGAACCTGCTCATGCAGTGGGTGAACGGCTCGATCGCCGCCATTCCGGACAAGAAGGCGTACGGCGTCCCGACCATCGAGGAGATGGAGGCGGAGTATTGCCGCCTGACCGGCCGCGACGGCATCCCCGACCTCAACTGGTACTTCGCCTACAACATCTTCCGGCTGGCCGGGATCATCCAGGGCATCGTCGGCCGCGCCCGCGACGGCACCGCCAACAGCCCGCAAGCCGCCGCCATGGCTTCTCGTGTCCCCGCCCTGGGTGCGGCGGCCTGGAAGTTCGCGGTGAAGGCGGGGGCGGAGTAGCGCCAACTTCCATCCGTCATCCCCCGCTGGAGCGAAGCGGAATGCGGGGGACCCATGAACACTCACGGTCCGCGGTGATCATGGGTGGCCCGAACAAGTCGGGCCATGACGACATTCAGCTAGCGGAGCGCGGCCTCCAGCATCCGATCTAGCGCGGGCTCATCATCGAACACCGCTCGCACCGGCCACGCCGTGACACGCTCGCGCCAGGCGGTCGGGAGGCGCACCCAGTCCTTTTCGGTGGTGACGAGGCCGGCGTTCGCCTGCGCGGCGCGGGCGGCCAGGGCGGTGAGTTCGGCGTCCGAATAGGCCGCGTGATCCGGGAACGGAACGAAGTCGACCAACTCGCAGCCGGCCGCGGCGAGGGCGCGCTCCACCTTCCACGGCTTGCCGACCCCGGCGAAGCCGAGCTGCGGGCCGGAGGGCGGCGCCGCCGCGGGTTCGAGGCGGGCGATGAGCACCGGCGTCTGGCCGAACAGCGCCACCAGCGCCGGGTCGGGCGCGACCAGATCGGCCGGCAGCATCAGCACCACGGCGTCGGCCCGAGCGAGGCCGGCCGCCAGCGGCTCGCGCATCGGTCCGGCCGGGACGACGTCGCCATCGCCGAACGGCCACTCGCCGTCGCGGGTCTCGCCGTCGACCACGACCAGCGACAACGTCTTTTTCACCGCCGTGTTCTGGTGGCCGTCGTCCATCACGATGACGGCCGCGCCGTCGGCCGCCGCGGCCCTGGCGCCCGCCGCCCGGTCGCGCGCAATCCAGGCGGGGTAGGAGCGCGCGAGCAACAACGGCTCGTCGCCCACGTCGGCCGCGGTGTGCCGCGCCGGATCGACGCGCAGCGGCCCGGCCTCGCGCCCGCCGTAGCCGCGGCTGAGCACGGCGGCGGCCACGCCCCGCGCCGCCAGCCGATCCAGCACCGCCAGCACCACCGGCGTCTTGCCGGTCCCGCCCGCGGTGAGCCCGCCGACGCAGATCACCGGGACGCCCACGCCCGGCGGCCGGGCGCGGGCGATCCGTCGGGCGGTCACCGCGGTCCAGACGGCGGCCGCGGGCTTCAGCAGCAGCCGCGTCGCCGAGGCCCGCCGGCGTCCGCGCTCGTACCACCAGCGCGGCGTTCTCATGCCGGCGGCAAAAGCGGCTGGAGCATTTCCCAGCCCGCCTCGAAGGCCCCGGCCTGCGCCTGGGCGAAAGCGCGGGCTTTCGGCCCCAACCCCTTGGTCGCCGCCGGGGCGGCCAGGATGGCGGCCAGCGCCTCGCCGTCGGCGGCGATCGCCGCGGCGCCCCGCTCGGCCATCTGCAGGTAGACGTCGGCATGGTTGGCGACGTGCGGGCCGCTGATGACGCCGACCCCCAGCCGCGCCGCCTCCATCGGATTGTGCCCGCCGACGCCGGCCGCAAAGCCGCCGCCCATCACCGCGATGCTCGCCAGGCGATAGAAGAGGCCGATCTCGCCCAGCGTGTCGGCGATATAGGCGTCGATGTCGGCGAAGTCTTCCCGGCCGCCGACGCCCTGTTCGCTCCGCCGCGCCAACCTGAGGCCAAGCGCGCGCAGTTCGGCGGCGACGGCGCCGCCGCGCTCCGGGTGCCGGGGGACGACGATCAGCAGCGGCCGTTCGGAGAGGCCGCGGACGGCGATGGCGACCATCGTCTCCTCGCCGGCATGCGTGCTCGCGGCCAGGATCACGCGGCGTTTGCCGATGGCGGCTTTCAGCCGTCGGAGTTCGCGCATGTCGGCGGCGAGCGGCGCGCCCATGC
>Ga0070735_10001140_pt1 | contig 26393 bp, 16 predicted proteins | sample Coa_R1_FD_66443 | JGI IMG/M metagenome (GOLD analysis project Ga0070735, IMG submission 66443) | Surface soil microbial communities from Centralia Pennsylvania, which are recovering from an underground coalmine fire - Coalmine... | ecosystem: Environmental > Terrestrial > Soil > Unclassified ...
GAGGCGATTGCCTCCTCGCTGACGGAACTGTTTGCTCCGAACCTGCATGAAGAGCGCATCTCGGGGATGCTGAAGCACTATCATTTCGTCAATCCGGACATCATGAGCTATTTCAGCCGCCGCCTGACGCAGGCGCCGCGCGACGCCGGCTTCGCCCTCGATTACGTCAAGACCCACGCCGCCACGCCGGAACAACGCGCGGCGGTTTGCAACGCGCTGATCTTCAAGACCAACGTGCTATGGGTTCAGCTCGATGCGCTGTATCATGCCTATGTCGAGGGCCATATTCCGCCGGGCGCCTTTGTTCCGAAGGAATGAGATCAAGAGCAGCGCATGCCAGCAGGCCGTAACATCAGTGTCAGCGAGGCAAGCCGGCCGGTTTTGCCGCGGCATACCAAGTTGAAATTCGACGAGACGCGGCAGGTCTGGGTGATCCTGGCGCCGGAACGCGTGCTCGCGCCCGACGAGATCGCAGTCGAAGTGCTACAGCTCTGCAACGGCGTCCGCAGCGTTGCCGACATGGTGGATCAACTGGCGGCCAAATATGCCGCGCCCCGCGAGGCAATCGCCTCAGACGTTACCGCCATGCTGCAAGATCTCGCCGACAAGGGTTTCCTCACCGAAGCGCGCGAGAAGACGCCATGAGCGCGCCCTTTGAAAAACCGCCCGCCGCCCATGACGGCCTTGCCGCGCTGGAGCAGCATCGCTCGGCGGCGGAGACATTCGGCATTCCGCTTGCGGTGCTCGCTGAAGTGACCCATCGCTGCCCGCTGCAATGCCCATATTGTTCGAACCCGGTCGAGCTCGATCGCGGCGCAAGCGAACTGACGACGGAAGAATGGAAGAAGGTGCTTTCCGAACTCGCCGAAATCGGCGTGTTGCAGATTCACTTCTCCGGCGGCGAGCCGACCGCGCGCAAAGACCTCGTCGAACTCGTCCAGCATGCGAGCGATGTCGGGCTCTATTCCAACCTGATCACCTCGGCGGTGATGCTGACGCGCGAGAAACTCAAAGCGCTAACCGAGGCCGGGTTGTGCCATGTGCAGATCAGCTTTCAGGGCCGTGAACCCGTCATCGCCGACCGCGTCGCCGGCTTCAAAGGCGCGCATGCGAAAAAGCTCGAAGCCGCGAAATGGACGCGCGAGCTTGATTTGCCGCTGACGGTGAACGCGGTCATGCACCGGCAGAACCTTCATCAATTGCCTGACATCATCCAGATGGCGGTCGATCTCGACGCCGACCGGCTGGAAGTCGCCAATGTGCAATATTACGGCTGGGCACTGAAGAATCGCGCGGCCCTGATGCCGACGATCGAGCAGATCGAAGAAACCGGCCGCATCGTCGAGGAAGCGCAAGCCCGCCTCAAAGGCCGGCTGACGATCGATTACGTCGTGCCGGATTATTACGCTCTGCGGCCGAAGAAATGCATGGGCGGCTGGGGCCGGCAGTTCTTCAACATTTCGCCGGCGGGAAAAATCCTGCCCTGCCATGCCGCGGAAAGCATCACCGGGCTCGAATTCCTCTCGGTGCGCTCGAATCACTCGATCGCCTGGATCTGGCAGAATTCCGAGGCCTTCAACCGTTACCGCGGCACTTCCTGGATGCCCGAACCTTGCAAGAGCTGCGAATTCAAGGAGATCGATTTCGGCGGCTGCCGCTGCCAGGCCTTCGCGCTCACGGGAGACGCCGGCAACACCGATCCCGCCTGCACGCTGTCACCGCATCATGAGCGGATTTTCAAAGTCGCGGCGGAAGAATCCGCCAGCAGTCATAACCGTTTCCTCTATCGCAATTTTGCCGGCGGCACGCTGGAGGCCGGTGACGAGCATGCCGGCTGACCTTCGCCCCGCCGACCCCTTCGCGCCGCTCACCTCAGGGATGCTGGCGGTCGGCCAGGGCCACGAGATCTATGTCGAAAGCATCGGCCGCAAGGATGGAATCCCAGCCGTCTATCTGCATGGCGGGCCCGGCAGCGGATGCCAGAACGACCATCGGCGCCTGTTCGATCCCGAACGCTTTCATGCGGTGCTGTTCGATCAGCGCGGCTCGGGGCGCAGCCGCCCCAAGGGCGCGCGCAAAAACAACACGCTTTCTCACCTGATCGCGGACATGGAAATGATCCGCGTGAAATTTGGCTTTGATCGCTGGATCGTCGTCGGCGGTTCCTGGGGCGCCACGCTGGCGCTGGCTTATGCGCAAAGCCACCCGGATCGCGTGTCGGGCCTTGTATTGCGCGCCACATTCCTCGGCACAGATGAGGAATTACAGGACGTGTTCCTGAACGCTCTGCCGCGCTTTTATCCGGCGCTGAACGAGGACTTTCTTGCACTGTTGCCCGAAGCCGAACGCGCGCATCCGTTGCAAGCCTATTGGCGTCGCATTCTCGATTCCGACGCGGCCGTGCACGGCCCGTTCGCGCGCGTCTGGCATGATACCGAGCGGATTCTCTCCGAATATAAACCCGCACGCAACCGCCTGGAGCGGGCATCGCTCACCGGCACAGGCGCGCTTCCCGCCACACCCTTCATGGAAGCGCATTACTTCCAGAACCATTGCTTCATGCGGCCGGGGCAATTGCTGGAACAAGCCGGACAACTCACCGGCATTCCCGGCGTGATTGTGCAGGGGCGTTACGATCTGTTGTGTCCGCCGAAAATTTCCCACGCGCTTGCCGAACGCTGGCATGACGCTGAAATTCGTATCGTCGAAGGCGCCGGCCACACGCTCCATGATCCCGGTGTGCGCGACGCCGTGATGCGGGCGATTGCGGATGTGGCGGCGAGGGTCGAGCGGTGACGCCAGCCCAGTCATTGCGAGCGCCAGCGAAGCAATCCAGAGTCGTAAGAAAGAGGTGGATCGCTTCGTCGCTTTGTTCCTCGCGATGACGGTGAGCGACAATAATACCAAAACACAGCGTCATTCGTCATCGCGAGCGTCAGCGAAGCGATCCAGGATCACAAAAAGACTGGATTGCTTCGTCGCCCTAGCGCAAATTGCTCCGCAATTTGTCGCGGGCTCCTCCAATAACGCCGATAAGCAGGGAGACTCAACAAATGCCACTGGCCGGAAAAGCCATGTTGCTGACGTCGATGGACATCGATGCCGCTCACGAGGCCGAGTTCAATCGCTGGTATGATCGTGAACATCTCGAAGAGCGCGTGGCGATAGCTGGCTTTCTCGAAGCGCGGCGATATGTCGCCGTCGAAGGCGCGCCGAAATACCTAAGCCTCTATTCGACCGAAACTTTCGAGGTGCTCGACAGCCCCGCCTATCGCAAGGCGCTTGCGAACCAGACCGCTTGGTCGAAGGCCAATCTCGGCCGCTTCAAGAATATGATCCGAGGGCTGGCGCGGATCACCATCAGCCGCGGCAAAGGCCGCGGTGCGGTGCTCGGCATCATCCGCCTTCGGCCCGATCAGGGACAGCAAGAAAAGCTGCGCGCATCACTTTTCGACGCACTCGATCCTCAACCCTTCGACGGTATCATTTCGATGCATCTGATCGAAAACGATCCCGCGCTGTCCAAGCCGCTCACCCGCAATTCGTCCGACCGGGATCTCGGCGCCGGCGACTGGTTCGTCCTGATCGACGCAACGGAGGTGAAACCAGCGGAAAGTGCCGTGGCGCGCATGGCAGACATGGCCGGGATCAAACCCACGGTCGTTTCGAGCGGCACCTACCGCCTGTTGTGGGACATTTCAAAGGGTGAAATTCCGGCATGACCGCCGCCATGTTGCACCGCCACATAAATTCGATTTTATGCCATGGTCAACGCATCGTTTTCGAAAGCTGATGATCGCGTAAAATTGCCTTTGTGGATGATCTGGTTTGGCTTTAATACGATGGAGCGATGATCCCATTCGAAAACCGAAAAGAGCGCCGCGTCCAGAGCGTTCTGCTAGCAAAATAAGGCCGCGCTGTTGCAAGCGTTCTGCGCGCGGATATGGTAGGAATGAAACCGACTGATATCGCGGCGCCCGACTACTTCCACAAAGTGGTCGATTGCCAATGGGCCTGTCCCGCACACACCCCCGTTCCCGAATATATCCGCTTGATCGCCGAAGGCCGCTACAGCGACGCCTACATGATCAATTGGAAATCGAACGTCTTTCCGGGAATTTTGGGCCGCACCTGCGATCGTCCCTGCGAGCCCGCCTGCCGGAGAGGCCGGGTCGAGGAAAATCCGGTCGCGATCTGCCGCCTCAAGCGCGTCGCAGCCGACTTCAAGGACGACGTCAAGGACCGCATGCCGCGTGTGGCGGCGAAAAACGGCAAGCGTGTCGCGATCGTCGGCGGCGGGCCGGCGTCATTGACGGTGGCCCGCGATCTCGCTCCGCTCGGTTACCACTGCGCCGTGTTCGATTCTGACCCGAAAGCCGGCGGCATGATGCGGACGCAAATTCCGAAATTCCGCCTGCCGGATTCGGTGATCGACGAGGAAACCGATTACATCCTCGATCTCGGCATCGAGTTCAAAGGGGGCAGGCGCATCGACAGCCTGAAGAAGCTGTTGTCGGAAAATTACGACGCGATTTTCGTCGGCTCCGGCGCGCCACGCGGCCGCGAGCTCGACATCCCCGGCCGGAAAGAGGCAGCAAGCCATATTCACATCGGCATCGACTGGCTCTCCAGCGTGTCTTTTGAGCATACAAGCAAAATCGGCAAGCGCGTGATCGTGCTCGGCGGCGGCAACACCGCGATGGATTGCTGCCGCACCGCGCGCCGCCTCGGCGGCGAGGACGTCAAGGTGGTCGTGCGCTCGGGCTTTGAGGAAATGAAAGCGTCGCCTTGGGAAAAGGAAGACGCCATGCATGAGGACATTCCGATCCTCAATTTCATGGTCCCGCTCGCCTTCACCCATGACAATGGCAAACTCACCGGCGTCACCTTCCAGAAGGTGAAGGCCGAATACGACGCCAAGGGCCGGCGCAGCCTGGTGCCATCGGGCGAGCCCGATCAGACCATCGCCTGCGACGACGTGCTGGTCGCGGTCGGCCAGGAAAACGCTTTCCCCTGGATCGAGCGCGATTGTGGCATCGAGTTCGACAAATGGGACATGCCCAAGGTCGATCCCAAGACCATGGGCTCGACCCATCAGAAGGTATTTTTCGGCGGCGACGCCGCGTTCGGCCCGAAAAACATCATCTGGGCGGTGGCGCATGGCCATGACGCCGCGCTGTCGATCCACCGGATGCTTTCCGGTGAGGATGTGAATGAACGCCCACTGCCGCAGGTGGATATCACCTCGCAAAAAATGGGCATTCACGAATGGAGCTATGACAACGATCCCACCGACGACAAGCGCTTCAAAGTGCCGCATCGCGACAAGGTCGTCGCGCTCAAGGACATCCGCGCCGAGGTCGAACTCGGCTATGACGTCAAGCTCGCGCTCGGCGAAGCGCGGCGCTGCCTCAATTGCGATATCCAAACGGTGTTCTCCACATCGCTCTGCATCGAATGCGACGCCTGCGTCGATATCTGCCCGATGGACTGCATCACCTTCACCGAAAATGGCGAAGAAGCCGACCTGCGGACACGGCTGAAGGCGCCCTCGCCGCACCCGGATCAGGATCTCTACGTCTCGAGCGATCTCAAGACCGGGCGCGTGATGGTGAAGGACGAGGACGTCTGTCTGCATTGCGGCCTGTGCGCCGAGCGTTGTCCCACCGGCGCCTGGGACATGCAGAAATATCTCATCGACATGACCCACGCAGGAACATCATGCCCGTCCAAAGCCCGATCAGCAGCGTAAACGACTTCGTCGTCCGCTTCGCCAACGTCAATGGCTCGGGTTCGGCGAGCGCCAATGAATTGTTCGCCCGCTCGATCCTCCGCCACGGCGTGCCGGTTTCACCGCGCAACATCTTCCCCTCCAACATTCAGGGCTTGCCGACTTGGTACGAGGTGCGGGTGACGGAAGACGGCCATCTCGGCGCGCGCGGCGGCGTGGACATGATGGTGGCGATGAACCCGCAGACCTGGGACAAGGATCTCGCTGGAATCGAGCCCGGCGGCTATTTGTTCTACGATTCGACCAAGCCGATGCCGCAGTCGAAATTCCGCACCGATATCACGGTGATCGGCGTGCCGCTCACTGCCATCACCAACTCCACCTATACCGATCCGCGCCAGCGCCAACTGTTCAAGAACATCATTTATTTGGGCGCACTGTGCGCGCTGCTCGACATGGATCCGAAACTGATCGAGCAACTGATCGGCGAGCAATATAAGGGCAAGGAAAAATTATTGTCGTCGAACGTCCATGCGCTGCATTTGGGCCGTGACTGGGCGTTGCAAAACCTCAAATGCCCGATCGGCCTGCGCATCAAGAAGGCGGACAAGGTTGGCGACCGCATCTTCATCGAAGGCAACAACGCGGCCGCGCTCGGCGCGGTCTATGGCGGCGCCACCGTCTGCGCCTGGTATCCGATCACACCGTCCTCGTCGCTGGCGGACGCCTTTGCCGCCCATTGCAAGAAACTGCGGCACGACCCCGCGACCGGCAAGGCCAAATACGCGATCGTGCAGGGCGAAGACGAACTCGCTTCGATCGGCATCGTGATCGGCGCGGCATGGAATGGCGCGCGTGCCTTCACCGCGACTTCCGGCCCCGGTATTTCCTTGATGACCGAGTTCATCGGCCTTTCATATTTCGCCGAGATCCCGGCCGTGATCATGAATGTGCAGCGCGCCGGCCCTTCCACGGGCATGCCGACCCGCACCCAGCAATGCGACATCCTCGCCTGCGCCTATGCCTCCCACGGCGACACCAAACATGTGTTGCTTTTTCCCGAGGATCCAGCCGAAGCGTTCGAATTCGCAGCTCACGCCTTCGATCTCGCCGAGCGGCTTCAGACCACGATTTTCCTGATGCTCGACCTCGATATCGGCATGAACCACCGGCTCTGCCGTCCCCTAAAGTGGGACGACGCCCGGCAATATGACCGCGGCAAGGTGATGACGGCCGAGATGCTCGACGAAGGCCGTGACTTCGGCCGCTATCTCGATGTCGATGGCGACGGCATCCCCTACCGCACCTATCCCGGCACGCATCCGACCAAAGGCTCCTACTTCACCCGCGGCACCTCGCGCGACCGTTATGCGCGCTATTCCGAGGAAGGCTCGGTCTACGCCGACAATATGCAGCGCCTGGTGCGCAAATTCGAGACCGCCCAGGACATGGTGCCGCGGCCGCTGCAAGCCAATGCCGCAAAGCCAACCAAATATGGCGTGATCTATTTCGGCTCGACCGCGCCCGCGATGGACGAGGCGATCCAACTGCTCGATGCGCGCGGCCATACGCTCGATCGCCTGCGTATTCGCGCCTTCCCGTTCCATTCCTCCGTCGCAAGCTTCATCGCCGACCATGATTTCGTCTATGTGGTGGAACAGAACCGCGACGCCCAGCTTCGTTCCCTGATCGTCAACGAAAACGGCATCGACCCGGTGCGGCTGGTGCCGATCCGCCATTATGACGGCACGCCGATCACCGCGCGTTTCATTGCGAACGCGATCGGCGAACATCAGGATCAGCTCAAGCTGACGCCGCTGCGCAAGGTGAAGTCATGACCTATATCGCCAAACCGAAATTTCACCATCCGGGCCTCACCAAAAATCGCCTCGGCTACACCCACCGCGATTACGAAGGCAAGATTTCGACGCTATGCGCCGGATGCGGCCATGATTCGATCACGGCCTCCATCATCGAGGCCTGTTATGAGCTTTCGATCGAGCCGCATCGCGTCGCCAAGATTTCCGGCATCGGCTGTTCCTCGAAAACGCCGGATTATTTCCTCGGCAACTCCCACGGCTTTAATTCGGTGCATGGCCGCATGCCCTCGGTCCTGACCGGCGCCAATCTCGCCAACCGCGATCTGATCTATCTCGGCGTCTCAGGCGATGGCGATTCCGCCTCCATCGGCTTTGGTCAATTCGCCCATTCGATCCGGCGCGGCGTCAACATGACCTATATCGTCGAGAACAATGGCGTGTACGGCCTCACCAAAGGTCAGTTTTCGGCGACCGCCGACCGCGGCTCGAAATCGAAAAAAGGCGTAACCAACACCGACAACGCCGTCGATCTCGTGGCGATCGCGCTTCAGCTCGGCGCCAGCTTCGTGGCGCGCAGCTTCTCCGGCGATAAAAGCCAGTTGGTGCCGCTGATCGCAGCCGCGATCGAGCACAAGGGCGCGGCCTTCATCGACGTGATCAGCCCGTGCATCGCGTTCAACAACCATGCCGGTTCGACCAAGAGCTTCGATTATGTGCGCGAGCACAATGACGCGGTCAATCGCCTCGACGTGCTCACCGGGCGCGACCCGATCTCGGTCGATTACGCGCCCGGCACCGTGCAGATCGTCGAGCAACATGACGGCAGCAGAATCGCGCTGCGGAAAATCGACGCCGATTACGACGCCCATGACCGCGTCGGCGCGCTGGCGTTCCTGCAGAAGCACGCCGCCAAGGGCCAAATCGTCACCGGGCTGCTTTACGTCGATCCCGAGGCTGAAGACCTGCACAACCATCTCGACACTGTGGAACGCCCGCTCAATCGTCTGGAGGCGGATGTTCTCTGCCCGGGATCCGCGGCGCTGGAGAAGATCAACGCCAGTTTGCGGTAAGAGGCACCTCTTTTACGTCATTGCGAGCGGCCAGCGAAGCAATCCAGAAAAGCCAAAGAACTGGATTGCTTCGTCGCTTACGCTCCTCGCAATGACGACACTCACGTCACCCGGCGCACGAAGCTCCCATTGAGTTCTTTCACCGAGCGCGCCCCGCTTTGCTGCATGGCGGCCTTGGTTTCGGTCCGCACCAGCTCCAGCACCCGCTCCACGCCTTCCTGGCCGAAGGCGCCGAGCCCCCAAAGATAAGGCCGGCCGATTCCGACCGCCTGGGCGCCCATCGCGAGCGCCTTAACCGCGTCGGTACCGCGACGGAAACCGCTATCGACAATGACGGGAATCCGCCCCTTCACCGCGGCGATGATCTCCGGCAACGCGTCGATGGTGGAGCGGCCATTGTCCTCGCCGCGGCCGCCATGGTTGGAAACCAGAATGCCGTCCATGCCGTTCTGCACGGCGAGTTCGGCATCGTCGGCGGTGATGATGCCTTTGAGGATGATTTTCATCTGGGTCACGTCGCGCATGCGCTTGACCGTGTCCCAGTTCAAATTGGAGGATTCGCCGCTGCCCTTGATGGAGGAAAGATCGATGCCGTCATAATTGTGCCTCCGCTTCGCCCGCGCGGCGAAGCTGGAGCGATCGTGACATGCCGAACATTCGCGCGTGTCGGTCTTCATCAGCCGAAACAGCGTTTCTTGATTGCGGCCGGCGATACGGTCCACCGTCACCGCGAGAACCGGACAGCCGGCGCCGTCCGCCCGCTTGATCAGGGCCTGCGCCACCTCGAAGCTCGGCGAGGCATAAAGCTGGAACCAGACCGGCGCGCCGCGCGCCTTGGCGACATCATCGACGGAGAAGTTTGAGGACGTCGATAGCATTTGCAAATGATTGCCGGCGCGGGCCGCTTTCGCCACCGCCAATTCGCCGTCGGGATGGAAGAATTTATTGGCACCGGTCGGGCATACGAAAATCGGCGAATCATATTTCGTGCCGAACAATTCGACGCTGGTATCGATCTTGGAGACGTCGTTGAGACGATGCGGCATCAACTGGAATTTCTTGAAATCCTCGCGGTTGGCGCGCAGCGTCACCTCATCGTCGATGCCCGCCGCCATATAGCCGAAATGCGCCGGCGGCACGTTTTGGCGGGCGACCGGCTCGAAATCGAACACATTGATCGCCTCTTTAGGGCTCTTGATCATCTCGCCACTGCCGGGGGGCGCCCACAGCATGGGGTCGGGAAGCTTGGAGGGAGCCTCCATGGCATGGGCCGACAGCGCGCTGGACGCCAGCAGCGGCGAGGCCGCACAATATTGCAAGAATCGGCGGCGGCTGGTGGCGCGAATATCCCTTGGCGTCATAACGGTATCCTCCCCTTACGTTTTTTGTGGGGTGAGGATAGCAGCCCCGTCCGCGCCCCGGAAGGCTCCGCTGGCGACAGCCCAGACATGCACATCCGCTGTTCGCGGCACCTCAAAGCGCCGACCCGAGCCGCTCCTTTGAAACTTGCCCAAGAACTTGCCCAAGAACCCCCCGAAGAATTCGCTTAGGCATGACGGACAGACCCGCCTTTCAAGGGATCGATATCGCGGCCATGACGTTGACAATAAAGAATTCTCGAACTTCGAAAGTAGGCAGGAAGCGCGCCTTAAGGGATTGTTGCTGCCGAGACGTCTCGCTAATGTCCAGCTTTGTTGTCGATCCCTCGATCCTTTCGAAACTGAAACGGGCCACCATGAATCCGCTCAAAGCACTCGAAAACCACGGTCAAGCGGTCTGGCTGGATTTCCTGGCGCGTGGCTTTGTCGCCAAAGGTGAATTGAAAACGCTGATCGAGCGCGACGGCGTCAAGGGCGTGACCTCAAATCCGTCGATCTTCGAGAAAGCGATCGGCAGCTCGGACGAATATGACGGCGCGATCGGCCGTGCTTTGCAAAAAGCCGACCGTCCCATCGCCGATTTGTTCGAATATCTCGCCGTCGAAGACATTCAGAACGCCGCCGATGTCTTGCGTCCGGTCTATGACCGCTGCAATGGCAATGACGGCTTCGTCAGCCTGGAAGTGTCGCCCTATCTCGCCATGGACACCCAAGGCACCATTGCCGAGGCGATGCGGCTTTGGAAGGACGTTCGCCGTCCCAATTTGATGGTCAAGGTGCCGGCGACGCCGGAGGGCTTGCCGGCGATCGAACGCCTCACCGGCAAAGGCATCAGCATCAACATCACGCTGTTGTTCTCGCAAAAGGTCTATATCCAGGTCGCGGAGGCCTATCTCAAGGGCCTCGAAAAACTCGTCGTCAAGGGCGGCGACCCTTCGCATGTGGCGAGCGTCGCAAGCTTCTTTGTCAGCCGGATCGACACCGCCATCGATAAGCAGCTCGACGAAAAAATCGCGCGCGCCAACGATCCGGCCGAAAAAGAACGGCTATCGGCTTTGAAGGGCAAGGTCGCGATCGCGAACGCCAAACTCGCCTACCAGGAATATAAGCGGCTGTTTGCCGGACCGCGCTGGGAAAGGCTTGCCGCCAAGGGCGCCAAGCCGCAGCGGCTGTTATGGGCTTCGACCGGCACCAAGAACAAGGACTATAGCGATGTGCTTTATATCGAAGAGCTGATCGGCCCCAACACGGTCAATACCGTGCCGCCGGCGACCCTCGATTCCTTCCGCGACCATGGCAAGCCGCGCGACAGCCTGGAGGAAAATATCGAGGAGGCTAGAAATATTCTCAGCCAGCTCGAACGTTCCGGCATTTCGCTCGATGCGATCACGGAAGAATTGGTCAAAGACGGCGTAAAACTCTTCGCGGACGCCGCCGACAAGCTTTACGGCGCGGTCGCCCATAAGCGCGCCAGCATGCTCGGGCCGGCGATCAACACGCAAAATCTCGCGCTTGGCAACGAAATCGGGCGAGCCGTCGAGAAGACCGCCGAGGAATGGCGCGGCTCCGCGAAAATCCGAAGGCTCTGGCACAAAGACAAATCGCTTTGGACCGGCGATGACGAGCACAAATGGCTCGGTTGGCTCGACAGCGCGGCCAAAGCCGACATCGCCAACTATAAAGACTATGCGCGGCGCGTGAAGGGACAGAACTTCACCAACGCGGTCGTGCTCGGCATGGGTGGATCGAGCCTGGGGCCTGAGGTGTTGGCGGAAACTTTCCCCAGGAAACCCGGTTTTCCCAAATTGCATGTGCTCGATTCCACCGATCCTGCGCAGGTGCGTGCGCTGGAGAAGGCGATCGATCTCAAGCGGACTCTGTTCATCGTTTCCAGCAAATCCGGCGGCACCACCGAACCCAATATGATGAAGGATTATTTCTTCGCCCAAATCTCCAAGGCCACGGGCGCGGGCCAAGCCGGACATCGCTTCATCGCGGTGACCGATGCGGCCTCCTCGCTGGAAAAAGCCGCGACCAAGCTCGGCTATGCGCGCATTTTCCATGGCGATCCGGCTATCGGCGGCCGCTATTCAGTGCTCTCCCCCTTCGGCTTGGTGCCGGCCGCCACCGCCGGCATCGATGTCGGCGCGCTGATCAAGCACACGCTTGCGATGGTGCGCTCTTGCGGTGCCGATGTGCCGCCACATGAAAATCCCGGCGTGCGGTTGGGGCTGGCGATGGGGCTTGCGGGCCTGGAAGGCCGCGACAAGGTGACGATTTTATCGTCGAGGAAAATCGCCGATTTCGGCGCCTGGGCCGAACAGCTCATTGCGGAATCGACCGGCAAGGAGGGCAAGGGCCTCATTCCGATCGATGGCGAGCCGCTCGGCGATGCCGCGCTTTACGGCAACGACCGTTTTTTCATCGATTTGCGCACCGAAAGCGAGGCCGATGCGGCCCACGAGGCCAAACTTGCCGCGTTGGAGAAGGCCGGTCATCCCGTAGTACGCATCGTCATGAAGTCGATCGAGCATATCGGTCAGGAATTTTTTCGCTTTGAAATGGCGACCGCGGTGGCGGGCGCCATTCTCGGCATCAACCCGTTCAACCAGCCCGACGTCGAGGCTGCCAAGGTCAAGACGCGCGAACTGACGGCGGCCTTCGAGAAATCGGGCGCGTTGCCGGTGGAAATTCCCGTCATCTCCACCGCCGACGTCGATCTTTATACCGACGAGTCCAACGCAGCCAAATTACGCAAAGCGGGCGCCGATGGCGATCTCGTCTCATGGCTGAAGACTCATTTTTCGCGCGCGCGCGCCAATGATTATGTGGCGCTACTCGCCTATATCGAGCGAAATGCTGCCCATATCGAGGCGCTACAGAATGCGCGGCTTGCCATCCGCGACAAATATCACGCCGCCACCTGCGCGGAATTCGGCCCGCGATTTCTGCATTCGACCGGCCAAGCCTATAAAGGCGGGCCCGACAGCGGCGTGTTCCTTCAGATCACCGCCGACGACACCCACGATTTGGCCGTGCCCGGTCAGAAGGCGAGCTTCGGTCTCATCAAGGCGGCGCAAGCACGCGGCGATTTCGACGTCTTGACCGAGCGCGGCCGGCGCGCGCTACGCGTGCATCTCAAGGGCGATCTCGAAAGAGGCCTGAAGGCGCTCGATCGCGCGATCCGGCAGGCACTGAACTAAAGGACAACAGCATGCAGCTCGGCATGATCGGCTTGGGCCGGATGGGCGGCAACATCGTCCGCCGGCTGATGCGGCACGGCCATTCCGCCATCGTCTACGATAAAGACTCCAAGGCCGTGGCCGCGATATCGGCCGAAGGCGCGATAGGCGCGAGCGCGCTGGAGGATTTTGTCCACCAATTGGAAAAACCACGTACCGCCTGGATCATGTTGCCGGCGGGCGCGATCACGGAAACCACCATCGACGCACTCGCGAAATTGATGGAGAGCGGCGACGTCATCATCGATGGCGGCAATAGTTTCTGGCAGGACGATGTCCGCCGCGGCAAAGTGCTGAAAGAACGCGGCATCCACTATATCGACGTCGGCACTTCGGGCGGGGTGTGGGGCTTTGAGCGCGGCTATTGCATGATGATCGGCGGCGACAAGAAGGTGGTGGAGCGGCTCGATCCGATCTTCGCCGCGCTCGCCCCTGGAATCGGCGGCATTCCGGCCACCCCAGGGCGCGAGGGCCGCGATGCACGCGTCGAGCAGGGTTATCTTCACGCCGGCCCCGTCGGGGCCGGGCATTTCGTCAAGATGGTCCACAACGGCATCGAATATGGGTTGATGCAGGCTTACGCCGAGGGCTTCGACATTCTAAAGAACGCCGATATCGAGGCGCTGCCGGCCGAGCATCGCTTCAAGCTCGACATCGCCGACATCGCGGAGGTGTGGCGGCGCGGCAGCGTGATCCCCTCCTGGCTGCTCGATCTCACCGCATCCGCATTGGCGAAAAACCCAGCGCTTGAAACATACTCAGGTTTCGTCGAGGATTCCGGCGAAGGCCGCTGGACGGTGAACGCGGCAATCGACGAGGCCGTGCCGGCCGAAGTCCTGACCGCGGCGCTGTTTGCACGTTTTCGTTCCCGCAAGGAACATACCTTCGCTGAAAAAATTCTCTCCGCGATGCGCGACGGATTCGGCGGCCACAGGGAGCCGCAACCGGATCCGGCGCAAGCAGGCAACCCCGCGATCGTCAAACCCAAGGCCGGCCCTACGTGAATAAATCGTCGCAAAAACAGCGGAAGCCAGACCCCTGTTCTTTCGTGATTTTTGGCGTCACCGGGGATTTGACGCATCGGCTGGTGATTCCAGCGCTTTATAATCTCGCGGCTTCCGATCTCTTGCCCGAGAAATTCTGCGTGGTCGGCATCGCCCGCAAAGGCATGTCGAACGATCAATTGCGCGACAGCCTGCTCAAGGGCCTGCATCAATTCAAAACCCGCCCCATCGACGAGGCGATTGCGCGGCGGCTTTTGGAATGCGTCACCTCTATCGAGGCCGATCCGAAGGAGGCGGATTCTTTCGGCGCGATGCGCCAGCGGCTGGAACAGCTCGAAGCCAACCGTTCGACCGGCGGCAACCGCCTGTTCTATCTGGCGACGCCGCCCCAAGCCTTCACCCCGATCGCGCAACAACTCGGCCGCGCCGGCATGCTGAACGAAGACGGGCGCGCGTGGCGACGGCTTGTCATCGAAAAGCCGTTCGGCACCGATCTTGACTCCGCCAAGGCGCTGAACGCCGATTTGCTCAAGATCGCCGCCGAACACCAGATTTACCGGATCGACCATTACCTCGGCAAAGAGACGGTTCAAAACATCCTGGTGCTGCGCTTTGCCAACGGCATGTTCGAACCGATCTGGAATCGCAACCATATCGACCACGTACAGATCACGGTCGATGAAAAGATCGGCGTCGGTCATCGTGGCAGCTTTTACGATTCCACCGGCGCGCTCCGTGACATGGTGCCGAACCATCTGTTTCAATTACTGTCGCTGGTCGCGATGGAGCCGCCGGCGAAATTCGACGCGCACGCGGTGCGCTCGGAAAAAGCCGAGGTGCTGGCGGCGATCCAGACTCAGAACGAGGACGAAGCGTTGAAAAATTCCGTGCGCGGCCAGTATCGCGGCGGCAAGATCGGCGAGAACGAAATTTCCGACTATCGCAATACCCCCGATGTCAAGCCTGACAGCGTAACCGAAACCTATGCCGCGCTGAAATTGACCATCGACAATTGGCGCTGGGCCGGCGTGCCGTTTTATTTACGCACCGGCAAGGCGCTCGGCATCAAGCGCACCGAGGTCGCGATCAAGTTCAAGCAGGCGCCATTTGCCATGTTCCGCGACACGCCGATCGATCGTCTATCGCAGAACTATCTCATCATCGCCATTGAACCGACCGAGGGCATTACCCTGCAATTCAATACCAAGGTGCCGGGCCCGACGGTCAATATCGACGGCGTCGAAATGAAATTCCGCTACAAGGATTATTTCCAGGTCGAGCCCACCACCGGATATGAAACCCTGATCTATGACTGCATGATCGGCGACAATATCCTGTTTCAGCGCGCCGATAGCGTGGAGGCGGGCTGGCAGGCGGTTCAACCCTTCTTGAGCGCATGGCAAAAAGCCGGCGCCAACGGTCTGGAAACCTACCAGGCCGGCAGCGAAGGCCCCAAAGGCGCGGAGGAATTGCTCAAGCGCGACGGCCGCAGTTGGCGTAAACTCGGTTAGATCGATGCCCTCTCCGAATCATTCTCATCGGATCGTCGCCGCGCTCAGCGGAGAACAATTTGAACGATAGAAGGAAGATGCCGCCCTGCGCCATCGTCGTGATGGGCGTGTCAGGTTCGGGCAAGAGCACGATCGCCGCCCGTCTTGCCGAGCGTCTCGGCTGGACCTTCGAGGATGGCGACCGCTTTCATCCCGCAAGCAATGTCGCCAAAATGAGCGCCGGTCACCCTCTCACCGACGACGACCGATGGCCTTGGCTGCAAGCCATCGCGCAGGAAATCGACCGGGTCTGTCGCAGCGGCGGCCATGTCGTGATCGCCTGCTCCGCGCTCAAGCGCGTCTACCGCGAGGTGCTGGTGCGCGGGCGCGACGATATCCGCATCGCCTTTCTTCAAGGAAGCCAAGCCTTGATCGCCGAGCGCCTCGTCCGACGCAAGGGACATTTCATGCCGCCCGGCCTGTTGGACAGTCAGTTTCGGACGCTGGAGCCGCCAGACGCCGGCGAGCGGCCTATCACCGTTTCGATCGACGCGCCGGTCGAAAGCATCGTCGAGGAAATCGTTCGCCGGATCGAGCGCGAAAATCCCGAGGGGATCACAAGATGATCCGTTATCGTTAATTGTTGATACCGGCATAACGCGATACCTGCGCTCACCTCGATCGTTGCAACGCCGGTCTATCCTTGGCGTGTTTGGCTTCACTAAGATTATGCGCGGTATTGATCAGCGCGATATGGGTCAGGGCTTGCGGGAAATTTCCGGTCTGACGTCCGGCCTCTGAATCAAATTCCTCCGCCAAAAGCCCCAGATCGTTGGCAATGCCGACCACCCGATCGAACAGCGCCTGCGCTTTTTTGACTTCGCCGGCAAGCACGTAAGCATCCGCAAGCCATAGCGTGCAGGCCAAAAACGCGCCCTCGATCGGCTGCCGTTCGTCCGTGACTTCGCGCGGATCGTGCCGCAACACCAAACCATCCCGCATCATGTGCCGCTCGATCGCTTCCAGCGTGCCGCGAACCCGCCCGTCCGAGGCCGGCAGAAAGCCCACTGACGGCAGCAAGAGAATGCTGGCATCGAGAAATGGCGAGTCGTAAGACCCGACAAACGAATTCTGAACGGCGTCAAAACCCTTTTCGCAAACATCTCTTCGAATGATGTCGCGCAAACTTCGCCAGCGATCGAGCGGCGCCTTGAAGCCGAACCGCTCAACGCTCTTGATACCGCGGTCGAACGCGACCCATGTCATCACCTTCGACGAGACATAATGCCGTCCGGCGCCGCGCCGCTCCCAAATGCCGTGGTCTGGATGGTCCCATATCTCGGCCAGATGTTTGAGTACCGCGCATTCGAGCGCCCAACTCTCCTCATCGAGCTTGAGCTTGGTCATGCGCGACTGATGAAAAACGTCGATCAATTCGCCATAGACGTCGAGCTGCAATTGGGCGTGGGCGGCATTGCCGACCCGCACCGGACGCGCCCCTTCGTAACCGGGGAGCCATTCGGCTTCCCATTCCAGCAAGCGGCGATCACCCATGATGCCGTACATGATTTGCATGTTCGCCGGCGCGCCCGCCGCCGCGCGCAACAGCCAATTGTGCCAGGCGGCGGCTTCGTCCGTGTAACCCGAATTCATCAGCGCGAGCAGCGTGAAGGTCGCATCGCGCAGCCAGCAGAAACGATAGTCCCAGTTACGGCTGCCGCCGAGCTTTTCCGGCAGCGACGTCGTGGGCGCGGCGACGATGCCGCCGGTCGGCGCATAGGTCAGCGCCTTCAGCGTGATCAGCGAACGCAGCACCAGATCGCGCCGCTCGCCTTCGTAAGTGCAATGGCTGCACCAGTCGATCCAAAAATCCTCCGTATCCTTCAAGGCCCGCGCGGGATCGATCGGAGCGGGCAGCGCAAGATGCGACGGCCCGTAGGTAAGCACGAAAGGAAGCGTTCTATCTTCGGCAATATCGAAGTCGGCTACCGTGGTCATATCCTCGCCACGCATCGCCACCGGCGTCCGCAGCACCGTCATATCGGCGCCGCAAATTGCGAGCAGCGCGCCATCTTCGGTGCGTCTGACCCATGGGATATCGCTCCCCATGCCGAAGCGGATCACGAGCTCCATCCGCATCTTGACATGACCCCGGACGCCGCGCACCAGGCGGACGATATCGGACGCCTTACCGCGAGGCGGCATGAAGTCGATGACGGCGGCAATACCGTTTTCGGTCTCAAACCGCGTTTCGAGAATCAGCGTGTTGTCCCAGTAGCGGCGGGAAATTTTCTTCACCGTCCCACCCGGCGCAATCAGCCAGCGGCCATTCTCGCGCGTGCCGAGCAGCGCGGCAAAGCACGCATCGGAATCGAAGGCGGGCCAGCACATCCAATCGATCGAACCGTCACGCCCGACGAGGGCGGCGGTTTCACAATCTCCGATCAGGCCGTAATCTTCTATTCGGGACAATATCGTTTCACCGTCTCACGCGCCGCGCCACCTACGCGGTGGCGCGCGATCGCCCATGGGTAGCCTCCTTCAATGCCGAAATATCGATCGTTTTGGCGATATCGTCGATTGCAACCGGCAGCCGCTGCCGCCAATTCGGGTGCTCATCGATGGTCCCCGGAATATTCGGCTGATCGGCCAGGCCCAGGAGATCCTCAAGTGAAATCGCGAGCAGGCGAGACCTGGTTCGCGCCAAAAAAGCGGCGACGGCATAAAGATCATGGCGGTCGATCGCATGATAACGCAGCACGTCGTCGAGCATCGCCAGCGCATGCCAGCGCGCATCGTCGCTTTCGCCGGGATCGATGCCGAGCGAGCGCTTTTTCTTGAGATCGCCGAACGCGCGCCAACCGGCATAGGTCGACAGATCGTGGGTGTTGAAGGTCACCAGCGCGTCCGGCGAATAATAATCGGCGCCGCGAAACGCGCCGCGCTCGTCACGTTCGAACATCATCACCTGATAGGACCAGATACCCCATTCCGCCATCTTCTCGCGAAAGCCCGCGGGCACCGTGCCGAGGTCTTCGCCAATGACGACACAGGCATGCGCCTCGCTCTCCAGCGCGGTTATCGCCAGCAATGCCTCGAACGGCATCTGCACATAGGCGCCATCCCGGGGTGAAAAGCCGTGCGGCACGAGGTAGAGCCGTTTTAGGCCGAGAACGTGGTCGAGCCGGATCGCACCCGCATAGCGCATCGAAGCCCGCAGCATATCGCGATACGGCTCGAAGGATTGCAATGCGAGACCGGCCGCGTTGAAGCCAGCGAGACCCCAATTCTGGCCGGCCGGATTGAGCAGGTCGGGCGGCGCGCCGACCGCAAGATGGCGGGAAATCGCGCGCTGCTCGTTCCAAGCGTCGAAGCCGCCGGCCTGAACGCCGACCGCGACATCGAGATAGAGACCGACCTTCATACCCAGGCGGCGCGCCAAATTCCGGCAGGATCGTAATTGACGATCGGCGGTCCATTGCACGAATTCGACGAATTCGATCTCGGCGGCGTCGGCGCCGCGGCGCAATTCGGCGCATTTGGAATCGTCCACTTGCCGCCATGGCGCCGGCCATTCCCACCATGGCTCGTTAAACATGCGCCGCAGCACTTCAAAACAAGCAAAGCGCGCTAAATGCGGCGCGCGTTCGACCCGAAACGATTCGAAGTCCTTGATTCGGCCGACGCTCGCCCTTGCCTTAAAATGCTCAAACGCCACGCGAAGCGCGCGCCATTTCAGCTCAGCCACGCCTTTATAATCGACGACATGGCCGTCGCGCAGCCGCGCGGCCGCAGCCTCGTACCCATCGGCCGCCCTCAGTTCGAATTCAGGAATTTTTTCGACATCAATATAAAGCGGATTGAGAAACAGCCGGCTATTCGGCGAATAAGGACTGCAATCGGCGGGCCGGTCGTCGAACAACGCATGCAATGGATTGAGACCGACCCCATCGGCACCAAGATGCGCCGACAATTCGAGCAAACCGGCGAGATCGGTGAAATCGCCGATGCCCCAATTGCGCTCCGAGCGGACGCCATAAAGTTGAACCGCCACGAGCCAGCCACGGTCGAAATCGCCGCGATAGGTCTTTGGCGGCGAAACGATCAGCGGAACCTCTTCGCGAAACGAAACCGCATCCGTCAGATGAAGCCGATAGACTCCTTTCGGCAAATCAGCGGGCCAAACGATCACGCGTTCGCGCGCTTCGCCTTGGGCGAAGATTTCGCGTCCCGCGGCAATCTTCCAGCGGATGGGGAGCGCCGCCGCATAACCCAACTCGGTTCGACAAACCCGACCGGAACGGATGACGGCCGGCTGCGAAAGAATCCGATAAGACGCGCACCCAGGTATGGCATCGAGGATGACCTTGAGTGCCGCGGCATCCGTCACATGGGGGTGCCCCTGACCGTCCACGAATTCGGTCTGGATGCCCAATTCTCTGGCTCTGGAGAAAACGTCCATCCGGCACACTATCTGAACCGGCGGTCGGAGAGCCGCCGCAAATTCCGCTGGTTTGGGGGCACAGGATAGCCGTGAGTAACGCTCAACCCGGTCCCATGGTTCCCGAGGGAACCAAATGGCAGCGAAATGGCTTTCTATGAATGTCCCCAGCATCTCCTTTCGCGCCAACGAAATGGGACGTCATTTCATGTCAGTGGCATCACCGTGAACAACATCACCCAACCCGACCAAAGCGCGCCTCGCCGCGCCACGGGGCGCCGCGAGACGTTCGACATGCCGGCTCGGCCGAGCGGCACCCCGGATGGAAATCCGCTGCCAATGAATCCGAAGCCATCCATCGATGCCAAGGAAACGGCGGCCGCGTCGCTCGGCGGCGACGAGCTCTGGTATAAGGACGCCGTGATCTATCAGTTGCACGTCAAGGCCTTTGCCGACAGCAACAATGACGGCATCGGCGATTTCGCCGGTCTCACCGAAAAACTCGACTATCTGCAAGATCTCGGCGTCACCGCGCTCTGGCTGTTGCCGTTTTATCCATCGCCAGGTCGCGACGATGGTTACGATATCGCCGACTACGGCGCCATCAATCCCGATTTCGGCACCATGAAGGATTTCCGGCGCTTCATCGTCGAAGCGAAGCGGCGCGGTCTGCGCGTCGTCATCGAACTCGTCATCAATCACACTTCCGATCAGCATGACTGGTTCAAGCGCGCGCGGCGGAGCGATCCGAAATCGAGCGCGCGCAACTGGTATGTCTGGAGCGATACCGATCAAAAATATTCCGGCACCCGCGTCATCTTTACCGACACGGAGAAATCGAATTGGACCTGGGACCCGGAAGCCGGTCAATTCTACTGGCACCGCTTCTTCTCGCATCAGCCGGACCTCAATTTCGACAATCCGCGCGTGGTGAGCGCCATGGTTCAGGTGATGAAGCGATGGCTCGATACCGGAGTTGACGGCTTCCGTCTCGATGCCATTCCCTATCTGTGCGAACGCGACGGCACCAACAATGAGAACCTTCCCGAGACGCATGCCGTCATCCGGAAATTGCGCGCGGAACTTGATTCCTACGCCAAGGGCAAGGTTTTGCTGGCGGAAGCCAATCAATGGCCGGAAGACGTCCAGCACTATTTCGGCAATGGCGACGAATGCCACATGGCATATCACTTTCCTCTGATGCCGCGCATTTACATGGCGATCGCCCAGGAGGATCGCTTTCCCATCACCGACATTCTGCGCCAGACGCCCGATATTCCGGCCAACTGCCAATGGGCGCTGTTCCTGCGCAACCATGACGAATTGACATTGGAAATGGTCACCGACGTCGAACGCGATTATTTGTGGTCGACTTACGCCAATGATCCGCGCGCGCGGGTCAATGTCGGCATCCGCCGTCGCCTGGCGCCATTGATGGACAATGACCGGCGCAAGATCGAATTGATGAATTCGCTTTTGCTGTCGTTTCCAGGCACGCCCATCATCTATTACGGCGACGAGATCGGCATGGGCGACAATATCTATCTCGGCGACCGCAACGGCGTTCGCACGCCGATGCAATGGATGCCGGATCGCAATGGCGGGTTCTCGCGCGCCGATCCCGCGCGGCTTTACGCCCCGATCATCATGGATTCGGTTTACGGCTACGAAGCGGTCAATGTCGAGGCGCAGTCGCGCAGCCTGTCGTCGCTGTTGAGTTCGACCAAAAAATTGATCTCGGTACGAAAATCGACGCTCGCTTTCGGCCGCGGCAGCATGAACTTCATCCGACCGGCCAATCGCTCCGTTCTCGCTTATGTCCGCCAATTGGGCGAGGAGGTCATTCTCTGCGTCGCCAACCTCTCGCGCTCCGCGCAGGCCACCGAACTCGACCTTTCGGCGTTCAAGGAGCGGGTGCCGCTGGAAATGCTCGGACGCACGCATTTTCCGGCGATCGGCGAACTGCCCTACATGATCACGCTTGGGCCTTACGGCTTTTACTGGTTCCAGCTTCAAGAACGCGACACGTCCCAGCATACGGCGCCATCGGCAGTGCCCGAATTCGAAACCCTGGTTGTGCCGGTCGGTGCGACTTGGGTCTCGCTCGCTCGCACGAGAAGCGTATTCGAGCGCGACGTTCTGCCCGAATATCTGGCGCGCTCCCGCTGGTATCCGGCCCATCCCGCATCTCACATTCACCCGATGCTTACATCGGCGATTCCGTTTTGCGACATCGGCGACAACCGGCCCTGGCTTGCCATTTTCGAGGCGACCGAAGATGCAGCCAGGACGCGCTACGTCTTGCCCATGCAGATCGAATGGACGCGCTTCGATCGTGAACGCTATAACCCCAACGCGCTGGCGGCGGTTCGCCAGGGCGCCCGCGAGGGCACGCTGCTCGACGTTACCGCCGATCCGATCTTCAGCGCGCTTCTCCTGCGCAATCTCAGGCAAGCGCTGACGATCGAGGAAAATGGCATGAGCCTCGAATTCAGGCCGACGAATAAATTCGACGGTCGATTGGTTAAACAACCCGATCGCATTCACACGCTCGAGGGTAGCCCGTTCAGCACAACAATGCTGGTGGATGATGATTATGTGATCAAACTTTATCGCAAGTTCGAAGGCGGCCTCAACCCCGAGATCGAAATCAGCCGCTTTCTGACCGAGGTCGCCGGCTTCTCCCATACACCGGCGATGCTCGGCAGCGTGGAACTGATCGACGGCGAAGAACGAAAGGCCATCGCCATCGTTCTTGCCCGGGTTGGCAACCAAGGCGACGTTTGGACAGTCACGGGCGCCTATCTCGACCGCTTCCTCGAAGAACAGCGCCTGCTCGCGACCAACGGCGATTCTTACAAGCGCGAGGAGCAGATCCCTTATTTGCGCTATATGTCGCAGATCGGCCGGCGGCTGGCGGAATTGCATCTTGCTCTCGTCGCGGCGAATGGATTGACCGACTTCATACCGGAACCGAGCGAGCCCGCCGACATGCGGCTGTGGACCGACGCCGTCATGACGAGCGCCGATCGCGCCTTTGGCGTCCTGCGGCAACATCATGGTACTTTCAGCGAGTCCGACCGCTTGCTGGTCGATCAAATTCTGGCACGCCAGCCCGGTTTGCGTGAGCGCCTCGACACGCTTCTTCCCTCGGGGAACGACTGGCTCAAGCTGCGTATTCATGGCGACTTTCACCTCGGCCGCTCGTTAATCGTCAAAGACGACATTTTCATCACCGGCTTCGAGGGCGATCCGCGCCAGCCGATTTGGGAGAAGCGGCGCAAGATGCCGGCGGCGCGTGACGTCGCGAGCCTGCTCTGGTCGATCGACGCCTCAAGCCACGCCGCGCTCGAACGCGCGCTGAAATTGGCACCCGACGAGCACGGCAGGCTTAGCGCGGCGCTGACCGAATGGATCGAACGCGCCGCAGCGGCTTTTCTCGGTGCCTATCGCGAACGAATGACCGATCCCTCGATTTGGCCCACGGATCGCATCGCCGCCCAACACCTGTTGGGTGTCTTCTGGCTCGAAAAAGCTCTCGATGCGCTGGGGAGCGAATGCGAGCGGAGAGCGGACGGCCTGCACCTGCCGCTTTCCCGGATTCTCACGATCTTATCTCAGCCCTTCCATGAGGCCGCATGAACGAACTCTCCGCCGAGGCCTACGCGATCCTGGAAGGCCGCCATTCCGATCCCTTCCATTATCTCGGTCCCCATACCGAGAATGGCAAGACCGTCGTGCGCGCCTTCTTGCCCGACGCGCAAAGAGTTGACGCCATCGATACGCATGGCGAGGCCGCCGCACTCGCGCGCATTCACGAGGACGGCCTGTTTGCCGGCATTCTTCCCGATGGTTCGAAACCTTATCAATTGCGCGCCCGCTTCGGGGAAAGCGTGGTCGATCTCGACGATCCCTATCGCTTTTCCCCCGTCCTCACCGATTATGACCTCTACCTCCTTGGCGAGGGAACCCATCAGCGACTTTATGACAGGCTCGGCGCCCATCCGCTTGAGCTTGAGGGGGTAGCAGGCGTCGCGTTTGTCGTACTCGCTCCCAATGCACTGCGCGTCAGCGTGGTCGGCGATTTCAATTCTTGGAATCCCAGGCGCCACCCGATGCGTGTGCGCGGATTGGGCTATTGGGAATTGTTCATTCCTCACGCCATGCCTGGCGATCGTTACAAATTCGATATTTTCAGCAGCCAAGGCCAACATTTGCCATTGAAGGCGGATCCGCTGGCCTTTGCCACCGAGATGCGCCCGAGCACCGCCTCAATCGTGTTCGACGAAACGAGGCTGCCGCGGCCGGAGCCCACCCCCGCCAACGTCAATGCGCTGAACGCTCCGATCTCGATCTATGAGGTGCATCTGGGATCGTGGCGACGGAAGGGCAGCAATGAGTGGCTGACCTATCGCGAGCTTGCCGCGCAACTGCCGCGCTATGCAAGCGACATGGGCTTCACCCATGTCGAATTTCTTCCCATCGGCGAACACCCCTTCGACGGCTCCTGGGGTTACCAACCGACCGGACTTTTCGCGCCGACCAGCCGCTTTGGGGGTCCGGCGGATTTTGCCGCACTGGTGGATGCCTGTCACCGCGAAGGCCTCGGCGTCTGGCTCGATTGGGTGCCCGGCCATTTTCCCGACGATCCGCACGGGCTCGGCCTTTTCGACGGCACCGCGCTTTATGAGCACGCCAATCCGCAGCAAGGCCGCCATCTCGATTGGGGCACGCTGATCTATAATTTCGGCCGCACCGAAGTGGTCAATCTTCTGGTCGCGAACGCGCTGTTCTGGCTGGAGCGTTACGGCATCGACGGTTTGCGCGTCGATGCGGTAGCCTCCATGCTCTATCTCGATTACAGCCGGCGCGCCGGCGAATGGATACCCAACCGCTTTGGCGGCCGGGAAAATCTCGATGCCATCGCTTTCCTTCGCCGCTTCAACACCGAAGTGTTTGGCCGCTTTCCGCACGCCACGACCGCCGCCGAGGAATCGACGGCATGGCCGCAAGTGTCGCATCCCGTCGAACATGGCGGCCTCGGCTTCGGTTACAAATGGAACATGGGTTGGATGCACGACACGCTGCAATATATCGGTAAGGACCCAGTCCATCGCAAATACCATCACGGTGACATTCTGTTCGGTCTGCATTACGCGTTCTCCGAAAATTTCGTCCTGCCGCTCTCGCACGACGAAGTCGTCCACGGCAAACGTTCGATCCTCGGCCGCATGCCCGGCGACGATTGGCAGCGTTTTGCGAATTTGCGCGCCTATTATGCCTTCATGTACGGCCATCCCGGCAAGAAGCTCCTGTTCATGGGGTGCGAATTTGGACAAGAACGCGAATGGAATCACGACCACTCGCTCGATTGGCATTTGCTCGACCAAGCAAACCATGCCGGCGTTCAATCCCTGATCCGAGATCTGAACAAACTTTATCGCGGCGCGCCCGCGCTCCATGAACTCGATTGCGAACCTTCCGGTTTCGAATGGATCGTGACCGACGACGCCAATGGCAACGTCTTCGCCTGGCTGCGCAAAGGGCGGAATGAGTCCGACCGATGCCTGGTCGTGGTGAATTTTTCTCCGAACGTCTATTATCATTATCGCCTTCCGGTACCGCGCGGCGGAACGTGGCGTGAAATTCTCAACACGGATTCGTCTCACTACGGCGGTAGCAATGTCGGGAATATCGGCGAAGTTCACGCCCTTGAGAGCCCGCGGCCCGAATTGAATCTCACGCTCCCACCTTTGGCCGCGATCTTCCTCGTGCCGGAAAAATAATGATGCGACTGTCCGCCGGCACGTCCTCTCGCCTCGGCGCAAGCTGGGACGGCCGCGGCACCAATTTCGCATTGTTCTCCGCCAATGCGCAAAAGGTCGAGCTGTGTTTGTTCGACAGCCAAGGTCGTCGCGAGCTCGAACGCATCGAAATGCCGGAGCGGACCGAAGACGTCTGGCACGTTTATCTGAACGATGTCGCGCCCGGGCAGCTTTACGGTTATCGCGTTCACGGTCCCTACGCGCCCGAACACGGCCATCGCTTCAATCCCAACAAACTCCTGCTCGACCCCTATGCGAAACGCATGGCCGGACGGCTGGTGTGGAGCGACACGCATTTCGGTTATCGCACCGGCAGCGCGCGCGAAGATATCTCCTTCGATCGGCGCGATAATGCGCGCAACATGCCGAAAGCACTCGTGGTCGATGAGAC
>Ga0070735_10001141_pt1 | contig 26380 bp, 28 predicted proteins | sample Coa_R1_FD_66443 | JGI IMG/M metagenome (GOLD analysis project Ga0070735, IMG submission 66443) | Surface soil microbial communities from Centralia Pennsylvania, which are recovering from an underground coalmine fire - Coalmine... | ecosystem: Environmental > Terrestrial > Soil > Unclassified ...
ATGTCGAAATCGCTCGGCAACACGGTCGAGCCGCAGTCGGTGACCAAGGAAAGCGGGGCCGAAATTCTGCGCCTGTGGGCCGCCATGGTCGACTACGCCGAGGACCAGAGGATCGGCAAGACCATCCTGCAGACCACCATCGACGGCTATCGCAAGCTCAGGAACACCGTGCGCTACCTCCTGGGCGCCCTGGCGGGGTTCGAGGCGGCCGAGCGCGTGGGCCCCGATGACATGCCCCCATTGGAGCGCTTCATCCTGCACCGCCTGGCCGAGCTCGACGTCCAGGTGCGCGAGGCCTACCTCGGCTATCGTTTCCAGGAGGTCTGGCGGCCGCTCTCGGACTTCTGCTCGAACGAACTTTCGGCCCTCTACTTCGACATCCGCCGCGACGCCCTCTACTGCGACCGGCCGGATTCGCTCCGCCGGCGCGCTTGCCGCACCGTGATGGACCTGGTGTTCGAGCGCCTGACCGCCTGGCTGTCGCCGATCGCCTGCTTCACCATGGAGGAGGCATGGACGACGCGCTTCCCCGCCGCCGGCTCCAACGCCTTTCGCGTCATCCCCGAAACGCCCGCGGCCTGGCGCAACGATGCCGAGGCTGAGCGCTGGGCGAAGGTCGTCGCCGTCACCCGCGTCGTCACCGGCGCCCTGGAGGTCGAACGCCGCGACAAGCGCATCGGCGCCGCGCTCGAGGCGGCGCCGCGGGTGTGGATCGCCGACCCGGCGCTGCTCGCCGCCTTCGAGGGCCTCGACGCCGCCGAGGTCTTCCGCACCAGCCAGGCCGAGCTGCGGTCCGGAAACGGCCCCGCCGCCGCCTTCCGCCTGGACGAGGTCCCGGGCGTCGTGGTCGAGCCGTTGAGGGCCGACGGCCGCAAGTGCGCTCGCTCTTGGCGCATCCTGCCTGAGGTCGGCGCCGATCCGCGTTATCCCGACCTCTCGTTGCGCGACGCCGATGCGGTCGCCCACTGGGACGCCGCCCATGGCCGATGAGGCGCGCGCGCCGCTCGTGAACGGCAACGGCAAGCTGGCGTTCGCGCTGGCCGCCGTGGTCGTCGTGCTCGATCAGGCGATCAAGGCCTTCCTGCTCGGGCCCTTCGACCTGCTCGACAAAGGCCTGGTGAAGGTGATCCCCTTGTTCGCCCTCGACAGCGTGTGGAACCCTGGCGTCGCCTTCGGCATGCTGCGCGCCGAGAGCCCGACCGGCCGATGGCTGCTGGTCGGCTTCGCCGCCTGCGTCGTGGTGGCGCTGGGCCTCTGGGCCCGGCGCATGGACCGGTGGCTGGGCGCCGTCGGCGTCGGCCTGATCATGGGCGGCGCAATCGGCAACAACGTCATCGATCGCGTGCGCTGGGGCGAGGTGTTCGACTACCTGCACTGGACAGGCCCCTTCTTCCCTTGGGTGATCAATCTCGCCGACGCCTCGATCAGCGTCGGCGTCGGCGTGCTCGTGCTCGACAGCCTCATCGACGCCCGGCATGCGAAACGGTGACGCGTTGGCGTCGCAGCGCGGAATGCGCTAATCGAGATGGCCAAGGGGCGTCGCTCGAGGGAGCAGGGTTCGATGAGTTTCAATCGCGTGGCGGTCGTGGCGTTGCTCGCCGGCAGCGCGGCGCTGGCCGGATGCCAGAGCGCCCGCCAGGCGTTGGGCATCACCAAGGTGGTGCCGGACGAGTTCCGCGTCGTCTCCAAGGCGCCGCTGGTGGTGCCGCCGGACTACTCCCTCCGCCCGCCGGCGCCGGGCGAGCCGCGCCCGCAGGAGCTCGAGCCGGAGAGCCAGGCGCGCGTGGCGCTGGTCGGCCAACGGGAGGCCGAAGCGCGCTCCGAAGGTGAGAAGCTGCTCGCCAGCCGCGCCGGCGCCGACCACGCCGACCCGCTGATCCGCTACGTCGTCGACGACGAGTTCGGGGCGATCGCGCACAAGGACACCGGCTTCGCCAACTGGGTGATGTTCTGGCGGCGCGGCAAACCCAACGTGCAGCCGGCCGGTCCGCCGACCGCCAGCCAGACGGGCGCCGACCAGTCGCAGCCGATCGACCCCGCCGTCGAGGCTCAGCGCATCCAGCGTCTGACCGGCGGTCGCACCATCGTCATCGCCCGCCAAGGCCCCACCCGCGTGAAGCTGCCGGGGCTGTAGTCCCGAGCGCCGCCTCCGCCTCTGCACCTCTCCCCAGGGAGCGGTTTTCCCTCACTGTACCGGCGCCGAGACGCTCAGCCCGCGCGCGCGCAGGCGGTCGAGGACGCCGCCTGGCATGGTCGTGGCGCCCAGGTCGAACACAGCGATCGTCTTTCCCGGACGGCGGAGCGCGTCCGCGACGGCTTGGGCTTCCTCGCCGACCAGCCGGTCGTTGAGGCTTTTGAGCGTCGGCATGGCGTTCAGGCAGGCCTGGTCCTGCGGGTCGGTGGGATTGGGGTGGATGACGCCGCGCGCCCAGTCGTAGGCGAGCGCGCGGGAGTGGTTGGCGCCCAACTCCATCTGGTGCAGCGAGGCCGAAAGGCAGATCTGCTGCCCCGCCGGACTGAGCTGTTCGGCCGCCGCGATCACCGGCACGCCCTGGTAGGTTCCCGACGGCTGTTCGTGCACGCCGGCTTTGCGCGCCAGGCGGCGCACGGTCTGCGCCGCTTCGCCCGCGGCCAGGTTTTGCGCCTTCAGGAAGTCCTGCGTCAGCATGACGCCGGCCGCCGTCGGCTTCCACCCGGCGTACTTGCCCGGCCCCTGGCCGATCGAGGTGCGGATGGCGACGAAGCGGGCGCGCAACGGCGGCGGAAGGGTCGACTCCATCGGCTGCGGCGAATGCAGGCCGGTCAGGCCGCCGAACATGTCGCCGATCATCTGCAAGCCGCCCTTGGCCTGCGGCTCGATGATCAGCGCGCTCGCCCCGTTCAGCCGCTGCTCCAGCGTGCGGGTGTCCCAGGTGAAGCCTCTGGGCGCCAGATTCGGCGCGCCGATGATCCAGACTTCGGATCGGCCGCTCGTCACATGCCACCAGGCGGGGGCGGCTTGGGCGGGAAGAGCGACGAGGGCGAGGGCGGAGGCGGCCAAAGCGCGACAAAGGCGCGCGGCCAGGAAGCGAGCGACCGGCATGGCGCGGAAAGTGGCGGTTCGATCGCGGCGTTGCAACCGCGAGAGCGGCGCAAAAATGCAACAACCGCCAACCGATCGCCCGCCCCGGTTGCCGCCGAGGGGCGCCGTCGATAGGGTCCGCGCCCTTTCGCTCAAACCCGCGACGTTTTTCGACCCCGGGGGGCCGCACCCGTGCCCACGCCGCAGATCGAAGTGGCGAATCTGACCAAACGCTACCGGGTCGCCGAACGCGACGCCGGCGCTTTTGGCGCGCTCAAAGGCCTGTTTCACCGCCGCATGCGCACGATCGAGGCGCTGGACCGCGTGAGCTTCAGCCTCGAGGCGGGCGAGCTCTTGGGCTTCATCGGTCCGAACGGCGCCGGCAAATCGACCACCATCAAGATCCTGTCCGGCATCCTTCGCCCGACCTCCGGCGCGGTGGTCGTCGATGGCCTTGTTCCCTTCGCCGACCGTATCCGCCACGTGGCCCGCATCGGCGTCGTCTTCGGCCAGCGCACGCAGCTCTGGTGGGACCTGCCGGTGATCGAGGGCTTTGACCTCCTGGCGGCCATCTACCGGGTCGAGCCGGCCCGCTATCGGAAAAACCGCGACGAGCTCGTCGGCATGCTCAAGCTCGAGCGCATCCTCGACCAGCCGGTGCGCCAGCTCTCGCTCGGCCAACGCATGCGGGCGGAAATCTGCGCAGCCCTGCTGCACGAGCCCCGGATTCTCTTTCTCGACGAGCCGACGATCGGTCTCGACGCCCCGGCCAAGCTCGCCGTGCGCGAGGTCGTCAAGCGGCTGAACCGCGAGAAGGGCGTCACCGTCCTCCTCACCACCCACGACATGCACGACATCGAGGCGCTGGCCGAGCGGGTCATCGTCATCGGCCACGGCCGCGTGCTCGCCGACAGCCCGTTCGAGCAACTGCGCGCCGAGGGCCTGGCCGAGCGGCGGGTCTACGTCGACTTCGCCGAGGATGCGCCGGCGCTCGATCTGCCGGGCGTCGAGGTGCGCGCCCGCGAGGGCCGCTCCCTCGAGCTCGCCTTCGATCCGGCCCGGACCAGCGCCCCGGCGCTGATCGCCGCCATCACCGCCGCTCACGCGGTCGAGGACATCCACGTCGAGCAGCCGGCCATCGAGGAGGTGATCGCCCGCTTCTACGACCGCCACGGCGCCGGCGAGGCGTAAGATGGCCGCCGCCAGCCCCTATTTCGCCGCCTTCAGCGCCCGCTTTTCGCTGACGCTGCAGTATCGCACCGCCGCACTGGCTGGCTTCGCCACCCAGTGCTGGTGGGGGGCGATCAAGATCATGGTGCTCGCGGCCTTTTTCGTCGGCGCGCAGGCGCACCAGCCGATGAGCCTGGCCAACGCCATCACCTACACCTGGCTCGGCCAGGCGTTCCTGATCTTCCTGCCCTGGAACGCCGACCCGGAGGTGGCCGACATGGTCCGCTCCGGCGCCGTCGCCTACGACCGCCTCAGACCCCTCGACACCTACGGCTGGTGGTACGCCCGCGCCATCGCCTACACGACGGCCCGCGTCGTTCCCCGCGCCGCGCTGATGTTCGCCCTTGCCGCCGCCGTCATGCCCCTGGTCGGCCTCGGCCGCTGGGGCCTGCATCCGCCGGCCAGCCTGGCGGCCGCCGCCCTGTTCGTCGTCTCGATGGCCGCGGTCGCCCTCCTGGCGGCGTCGATCACCCTGCTGCTCAACATCATCACCGTCGCCAGCATGACCGACCGCGGGGCGAACCTGCTGGTCGCGCCTTTCTCCAACCTGCTCTCCGGCGGCATCGTGCCGCTGGCCTTCTTCCCCGCGTGGATCCGGCCGTCGCTTCGCCTGCAGCCCTTCGCCGGCCTCTTCGACACGCCCTTCCGCATCTATTTCGCCGACCTCGCCGGCTGGGGCGCGCTGGGCGGCATCGGCCTCCAGCTGGGCTGGACGCTTCTCATCGTCCTCTTCGGCCGCTGGGCCCTCGGCCGAGCGCTGACGCGCCTGCAGGTGCAGGGCGGCTGATGTCGGCGCTCGCCCTCTACCTTCGCTATGCCGGCGCCTCGGTGCGCGGCCAGATGCAGTATCCGGCCTCGTTCCTGCTGCTCAGTTTCTCGCAGCTGGTGGTCACCGGCATCGAGTTCATCGGCGTCTGGGCGCTCTTCGCCCGCTTCGGAACCATCGAGGGCTGGACGCTGGGTGAGGTCGCCGTCTTCTACGGCGTCGTCAACGTCGCCTTCGCGGTCGCCGACACCTTCACCCGCGGCTTCGACATCTTCGGCAGCGAGTTCGTCCGCACCGGCAATTTCGACCGGATGCTGCTGCGCCCGCGTGCGGCCGCCTTCCAGTTGCTCGGCTACGAGGTCCGCCTCTCGCGCCTCGGCCGCCTGGCGCAGGCTATCGTCGTCTTCGCCATCGGCGTGGCGCTGACGCACCTGCGCTTCGAGGTGCGCGTCGTGGGCCTCATCGCCTGGGCGATCGTCGGCGGCGCGATGCTGTTCTCAGGCGTGATGGTGCTGACCGCCACGCTCGCCTTCTGGACCGTTGAGAGCCTCGAGCTGGTCAACGTCATTTCCTACGGCGGCGTCGAGGCGGCGCAGTACCCGCTCAACATCTACGCCGCCTGGCTGCGCAATTTCCTCATCTTCGTGGTCCCCATCGGCTGCGTCGCCTACTTCCCGGTGGTGGCGGCGCTCGGCCATCCCGACCCGCTCGGCGCGCCGCCCTGGCTCGAAGCCCTCTCGCCCGCCGCAGGCTTCCTCTTCCTCGGCGTCTCGCTGCTCATCTGGGGCGTCGGCGTCCGCCGCTACCGATCGACCGGCAGCTAGCCAGCGCGCGCCGGAATCGGCGTAGACTTCGCCCATGCCCATCCGCCGCCTGCCGCCGGAGACCGTCAACCGCATCGCCGCCGGCGAGGTGGTCGAGCGGCCGGCGAGCGCGATCAAGGAGCTCATTGAAAACGCCATCGACGCTGGCGCGGGCCGCATCGAGGTGCAGGCCGACGGCGGCGGACTCTCGCGCATCCTCGTCTCCGACGACGGCGCGGGCCTCACCGCCGACGAGCTGCCGCTGGCGCTCGAGCGGCACGCGACCTCCAAGCTCGCGCCCGACGCCGCCGGCGGCTTCGACCTGATGCACATCGCCACGCTCGGGTTCCGCGGCGAGGCGCTGCCGTCGATCGCCTCGGTCGCGCGGCTGGTGCTCACCGCGCGCGCCCGCGGCGCCGGCGACGCGTTCGCGCTCGCCGTCGATGCCGGCGCCGCGCAGGCCGTTCGTCCCGCGGCGTTCGCGGCCCCCAACGGCGCCCGCGTCGAGGTGCGGGACCTTTTCTACGCCACCCCCGCGCGGCTCAAGTTCATGAAGTCCGAGCGCGCCGAAGCCATGGCCATCGGCGAGGAGGTCAAGCGCCAGGCCATGGCGCACGAAGCCGTCGCCTTCAGCCTCGACCTCGATGGCCGCCGATCGCTGCGCTTCGCCGCCGAGCGGCCGGGCCCGGAGGGGCGGCTGAAGCGCCTGGCGGCGGTGCTCGGCGCGGATTTCGAGGCCAACGCGATCCGCCTCGATCACGACCGCGAGGGCGTGCGGCTTAGCGGCTACGCGGGCCTGCCCACCTACTCGCGCGGCAACGCGGCGCACCAGTACCTGTTCGTCAACGGCCGGCCGGTGCGCGACCGCCTTCTGGGCGGGGCGCTCCGCGCGGCCTACGCCGATTTCCTCGCCCGCGACCGGCATCCGACCGCGGCCCTCTACGTCGACCTCGCGCCCGAGCTGGTGGACATCAACGTGCATCCGGCCAAGGCCGAGGTGCGCTTCCGCGATCCAGCCCTGGTGCGCGGCCTCATCGTCGGCGGCCTCCGGCATGCGCTGGCGGGCGCCGGCCATCGCGCCTCGACCACCGTCGCCGCCGCGGCGTTGGGCGGCTTTCGCCCCGGCGGCGGCGCCAGTCCGCGCGGCTTCTCCGCCTGGAGCGCCGGCGGCTGGGCGCCGCAATCCGCGCCCCCGCCGTTGCTGCCGGGCGTCGCCGAGCCCTCGGCGCGCGCCGAGACGCCGTACGAGCCCCCGCCCTCGGCCGAGGTCATCGATCCGACCGCCTTCCCGCTCGGCGCCGCCCGCGCCCAGGTGCACGAGACCTACGTGGTCGCTCAGACGAAGGACGGCATCGTCATCGTCGACCAGCACGCCGCCCACGAACGCCTGGTCTACGAACGGATGAAGGCCGAGCTCGAGGCCGGCGGCGTCGTCCGTCAGGCGCTGCTCTTGCCCGAGGTGGTCGAACTCGATCCGGCGGAAGCCGAGCGCGTCGCCCGCGCCGCTGACGACCTCGCGCGCCTTGGCCTCATCCTCGAGAGCTTCGGGCCGGGCGCGGTGCTCGTGCGCGAAACGCCGGCGCTGCTGGGCGAGACCGACGTCGCCGGCCTCGTGCGCGACATCGCGGACGACATCGCCGAGAACGGCGCGCCGCTGGCGCTGGCCGAACGGCTGCAAGCCGTCTGCTCCACCATGGCCTGCCACGGCTCCGTCCGCGCCGGCCGCCGCCTGAGCGCCGCCGAGATGAACGCGCTCCTCCGGCAGATGGAGGTCACGCCCCACTCCGGCCAGTGCAATCACGGCCGCCCCACCTACGTGGAGCTCAAGCTGGCGGACATCGAACGCCTGTTCGGCCGCCGCTGACAAAGCCCCTGCGTGGCGCCGACTGGACGCGGGCCGCCGCGGCGGCTATCCACGCGCCAGCTTCGCCGCTGGAGGCTTGATGCCAGAGATTGCCCGATAGGCCTGACAGGCCTTGGCGCTTAAGGCCTGAACCCGCCCCGCCCCGGACCTCGCGCCGAGGGCGCGCCCGGCCACGCCTATCTTCGGACGTCTCTTCCCGTGAACATTTCCAAACCGCAGCAACGGACGCTGCACGCCCTCGCCCAGGGCGGACGCATCGACATCGAGCGCGACGACCAGGGCCGCCTGACCGCGGCTCTCTGTTTCAACCACGCCGGCTGGGTGATGCCCGAGTGCACGCTCGCCGTCTTCCAGGCGCTGAAGCGCCGGCGGCTGATCATGAGCCGCGGCGGCGGCCCCTACCGCATCACCCGCGAGGGCCTGCTCTGCCTGCGCAGCCAGGGCGACAATCGCACCTCAATCCGCGCCTGGTGAGCGCTTGAGGATGTGGATGCGCGCGGCGCCATAGCGGCGCTGGTCGAGGAGCTCGTAGCCGGCCGCCTCTGGCGCGGGCTCCTCGGCGCCCTGTTCGAGGACGCAGATCGCGCCGGGCTTCAGCCAGCCGCCGGCGGCCAGGCTCGTCAACGCCCGCGCGCCGAGCCCCTTCCCATAGGGCGGGTCGAGGAAGGCGAGGTCGAAGGCCGCGCCGTCGCTGGCCGGCTTCTCGCCCAGCGCGGTCGCGTCGCGCCGATGGATGCGGCCGCGGCCGACCAGCGCGCCGCCAGGCGCCAGCGCCTCCAGGTTGCGGCGGATCGCCCCACGCGCGGTCTCGTCGGTGTCGACGAAGAGGCAGAAGGCCGCGCCGCGCGACAGCGCCTCCAGCCCCATCGCGCCGGTGCCGGCGAAGAGATCGATCACCCGCGCATCCTCGACGCCCTCGGCCCAGGCCGCGTGGGTCAGGATGTTGAACACCGCCTGCCGCGCCCGGTCGGAGGTCGGCCGGATCGCCTCCCCCGGCGGCGCGGCGATCGCCCGCCCACGGTAGAGTCCGCCGGCTATGCGCACAGCTGGTCCCTGCGCTGGCGAGGCCGCACGCTCTTGATTTTCCGCCCGAGCGTCGAATGATGCCGGCGGTTGTAGGAGGAGTCTTCGGCCATGCAGCGCGTCCTTTCCATCCTCGCCCTCGCGGGCTTGCTGTTCGCCGCAGGCGCGGTCAGCGCAGCGCCGCCGCCGCTCGCCGACTACGGCAAGCTTCCGGCCGTCGAGGACATGACGCTATCGCCCTCCGGCGACCGTTTCGCCTTTATCGCCGTCAACGGCGACCAGCGGTATCTCTACATCGCCACCACCGACGGCCATGCGCTCGCGCAGGCGCCGACCGGGGCTTCCAAGGTGCGAGCCGTGCGTTGGGCCGGCGAGGACCACGTCATCGTCATCACCAGCGCCACCCGCGAGATGGTCGGCTTCGAGGAGGAGCGCGGCGAGTTCCTCAGCGTCGCCGTGTTCAATCTGCAGACCAGGAAGAGCGTCGCGTTGTTCACGGACGACAGCAAGTTCCTGCCCGCCGCGCTCGGATTCCACGGCACGGCCGAGATCGATGGTCGTTGGTACGGATACTTCGGCGCCATTCCGCGAGAGCATGGCGGGTACGGGACGGTCGAGGACTATGTGAACCTCTACCGGGTCGACCTGGACACAGGGGACACCGTGCTGACGGCGCCGGGGACGGACAACGGCGATGGCTGGCTGGTCGGTCCCGACGGGAAGATCATCGCGCGCACGCTCTACAACCGCCGCACCGGCGACTGGCAGGTCTTGGCCGGCGAGATTGGCGGCAAGGTGCTGCTCAGCGGCAATTGGCCCTTCGGCGGCGCAAGCGTCAGCCGCGGACGCACGCCCGACACACTGCTCGTCGAGCACCAAACCGCGGACGCCGACGTCTACCAGGAGGTGCCGCTGGCCGGCGGCCCGGCGGTCGATGTCCCCGATGGAGCGAACATCGAAAGCGCGATCGAGGCGCGGGACACCCATCTCTGGATCGGAAACGTCATTCGCGGCGATCGCCAGACGGCGAAGATGTTCGACCCTGCGGTCGACGCGCGGCTGAGCAAGATCGTCGGCGCCTTCCCGAATGAGACGGTGGAGCTCGAGTCCTACAACGCCGGCTTTGACACCTTCATCGTCCATACGAGCGGATCCTACGATTCCGGCACCTACTACCGGGTCGACATGAAGACCGGCCACGCCGACGCGCTCGGCTACGACTACCCGGACATCCCCGGCAAGGACGTCGGCGTGATCAAGATGGTCGACTGGACCGCGCAGGACGGCATGCCGCTCCGCGGCGTGCTCGACCTTCCGCCCGGCAGGCCGGCGACGAACCTGCCGGTGGTCGTCCTGCCGCACGGCGGGCCGGAGGCGCGCGACTATCCGACGTTCGATTGGTGGACCCAGGCGTTCGTCTCCCGCGGCTACGCGGTCTTCCGCCCGAACTACCGGGGCTCGGGCGATCTCGGCGTCCCGTTCCGCAACGCCGGTTTCGGGCAGTGGGGACGGAAGATGGAGACCGACATCACCGACGGCCTGGCCGCTCTCGCCAAGGCGGGCGTGGTCGATCCCAAACGCGCCTGCATCGTCGGCTGGAGCTACGGCGGGTACGCCTCGCTCGCGGGCGTCACCGTGCAGAACGGGTTTTACCGCTGCGCTGTCGCCGGCGGCGCCGTGTCCCACCCGGGCGAGATGATCGACCAGGCTCGCCAGGGCTCCACCACCCCGGACGAGCGCTACTGGGAAAAGTACATGGGCGCCAAGGATGCCTTGTCGACCCGCCTGCCCGATATCACCCCGGTGACGCTGGCCAGCCGCGCGGATGCGCCCATCCTGCTGATCCACGGCCGCAACGACACGGTCGTGCCGTTCGTCCAGATGACGGAGATGGAGACCGCGCTGAAGAGCGCCGGCAAGCCGGTCGAGGTGCTCATCCTGCCCACATCCGACCACTGGCTGCTGCTCGAAGACATGCGCACCCAGATGGTCGAGGCCTCGGTCGCCTTCGTCGAGAAGTACAACCCGCCCGACCCGGCCCCGCCGGCGGCCGTCGCTAGCTCCGCCAGCGCAGGACGGTAGGCTTCACGGGGTTCTCGAACGGGCGCCCCTGCGCGCGGCTGGCGGCCCATTCGCGCTTCAGCGCCTGGTACCACTTGGCCTGAGTGTCGGCGTCGTCGATCCAGAGCAGCGTCGGGTCGTACGCCAGCCCCTGCTTCTGCAGGTCAACCATGGCGCCGTCCTGGCGCAGGAACTTGCGCGCACCCGAGGCGATGAACGGCTTGGCCAGGGTGAAGGCGGCGTGGTCCGACCACATGATCTGGGTGATCCGCGTGCGCGTCTCCGACAGCGGCGTCAGGCAAGTCAGCGCCAGCACCTGCCGCTTGCCGACCTCGATGTGCTCCCAGCGAAGGCCCGGCAGGCGGAAGACGATCTCGGTCGCCGGCGCGCCGCCGAGGATGCGATAGGCGTAGGAGTTGGACGAGGGCGCGTGGCGGGTCATGGCGAAGCCGGCCTCGCGCGGCTCGAACGCCTTGGCCTTGGCGTGCTGCGAGGCGGGCGAGCGCCACCACCAGTTCTGGTGCACGTACGGCCCGTGCGTCGGGTCCATCAGACCGACGACGGCGTGGTCGATGTGGGCGTCGAAGATCATGCGGTCGATCAGCTTCGGTCCGCCGCCGACCACGCCGGGGAAGACCGGCGGCGCATGGTCGGGCTCGGCGTCGGCGCGCGCATCGGCGGCCATCCACACGAAGATCAGCCCCTGGCTCTCGACCGCCGGATAGCGGCGCACGCGGATGCGGCCGACGTCCACGTCCTGCCCGTCGACCAGCGAGGGGATGGCCGCGCAGGCGCCGTCGGTGCGGTAGCGCCAGCCGTGGTAGGGGCACTCGACGTGGTCGCCGTCCACCAGCCGCCCCGCCGAGAGCGGCGCCGCCCGGTGCGGGCAGACATCGCGCAGCGCAAAGACCTCGCCGCCGCGCGTGCGGCCGATCATCACCGGCTCACCCAGCAACTCGTAGCGGCGCAGCTGGCCAGGCCCCAGCTCGCGGCCCACCGCGGCGAAGTACCAGCAGTCGCGCAAGAGGCCGCGCCCGAAGCGGCTCGCCGTCTCGGTCGCAGCGATGGCGCGGGCGTCGCCTTCGGGCATGGCGGCTAGATAGCGCAGGTCGCAGGCGGACGCGAAACAGCAGTCACCAGAGCGATGGAACCGCCGGGCCGCCGAACAGGCCTTGCCACGCCGCCACCGTCAGCCAGTGCATGAGGATCGGCGGCCACAGCGAGCCGGTCCGCCAGCGCGCGATCGCGCAACCGGCGCCGAGCGCGGCCGCGCAACCGAGCAGGCCGGGGGTGAGGAAGATCGGGCGCGCCCTCGGCAGGAAGGTCAACGCCTCGATTGCGTGCCAGAGCGTGAAGGCAGCGGTAACGAGTGCGATCGCCAGCCAAGGGCGCGCGTTCTCGCTGCGATCGGGGACGAAGAGTCCTCGAAAGACGCTCTCCTCCAACAGCGCCGGCGCGACAAAGATGACAGGTAGCGTCGGCGCGAGCGCGGCAAGGCCACGCGGCGCGTAGCGCACGAAGCCGAGCGGAGCCCCTATCGCCGGCATGGCCCCGGCGGTGACGACGGCGATGCCGGCGACGTCGCGCCAGCCGCGCGCGTCGGGCCAGGTGATCAGGCCGCGACCCAGCCTGCCCGCGGCCGTCTGCAACGGGTTCAAGGCGCCCCCCTCCGCTTGACCGGACGAGGCTCGCACGGGCAGGGTGCCGCGCGAAATCAAACAAGCGTTTCGAGGGAGCCGCCGCGCATGGAACTGTTCGATCTGACCGACAAGGTCGCCATCATCACCGGCTCGTCGAAGGGCATCGGCAAGGCCATCGCCGAGCGCATGGCCGAGCACGGCGCCAAGGTGGTGATCTCCTCGCGCAAGGCCGGTCCGTGCGACGAGGTCGCCGCGGCGATCAACGCCAAGCATCCCGGCCACGCCATCGCGGTGCCCGCCAACATCTCCTCGAAGGACGACCTCCAGCGGCTGGTCGACGAGACGCGCAAGGCCTGGGGCCAGATCGACATCCTGGTCTGCAATGCCGCGTCCAACCCCTACTACGGGCCGATGAGCGGCATCTCCGACGAGGCGTTCCGCAAGGTCCTCGACAACAACATCATCTCCAACCACTGGCTGATCCAGATGGTCGCTCCGGAGATGAAGGAGCGGAAGGACGGCGCCGTCATCATCATCTCTTCGGTTGGCGGTCTGCGCGGCAACGCCGTGATCGGCGCCTACAACATCTCCAAGGCGGCCGACTTCATGCTGGCGAAGAACCTCGCCCACGAGCTTGGACCTTCCAATGTGCGGGTGAACTGCATCGCGCCGGGGCTGGTGAAGACCGACTTCGCCCGCGCGCTGTGGGACACGCCGGAGGCGGAGCGCCGCTCTTCCGCCGGCAATCCGCTGCGCCGCCTCGGCGAGCCTGACGACATCGCCGGCGCGGCCGTGTTCCTGGCGGGCAAGGCCGGCGCCTGGATGACGGGCCAGGCCGTGGTCGTCGACGGCGGCGCGGGCGCTTAGACCTTCACCGTCAGCTCGAACCCGCCCTTGAAGGGCAGGGTCATGGTCCGCAGCCCGTTGGCGGGATTGTTGATGAACTCGAACATCGGCCCGTAGCCGCCGCCCGTCCCGGCCGTGTTGTCGGCGCAAAGCACCGAGCCCAGGCGCAGCCGGGGCGCGAGAATCTCGGTCAACTGCCCGAGCATCTCGCCCCAGATGTCGAACAGCACGAAGTCGATCGGGCCTTCGAAGGTCCTGGCCGCCTCGACGATGTCGCCTTCGCGCAGGTCGATAAAGCCGCTCAGGCCTGCGGCCTCGAAGTTGGCGCGGGCCTGCTTGACCTTGCCGGGCTCGTACTCGGCGCCGAACACCACGCCGCCGCCGTTGTCCCGCACCGCCGCGGCCAGATAGAGCGTCGAGACGCCGAACGAGGTGCCCGCCTCGAAGATCCGCCGCGCGCCGATGGCGCGGCAGATCATGTAGCAGAACTCCGCCTTGTCGCGTTCGAGCGCCACGGCCTTGTCGGCCATGAAGGCGTGGTCGCGCGCCTCCATACCGCCCGTCCAAGGCCCCGTCCGCTCCTCGCGGTAGTAGCGGCCGATGGCCTCATCCTGCGCCTCGCTGGCGGCGTGCAGGCCGGGCAGCAGGGCGTCGAGGACAGGGTCGTTCAGGATGCTCGGCATTGCCGCCTCCTAGATCGGGCCGTTGAGCGAGAGCAGGTTGGCGTCTGGGTCCTTGAACCAGGCGACGCCTTCGCCCGGGACCGGCGACCAGATTTTGAGGTCGTCCTGCTGCATCCCCTCGTAGCGTTCGAAAACGACGCCCCGCGCCATGAGATCGCGGACGCTCGCGCGCAGGTCGCGCACGTTCCAACCCGCCGCGGTGCCGAACGGCGGCGTGATCGGTTTGTCGCTCTTCTGCAGCGCGATCCGCGCAGGGCCGCTGTCGAAGAACATCAAGTGCTCCTCGTCGAGAGCCAGCGTCAGCCCGAGCTTGCCCTCGTAGAACGCCCGCGCGCGGGCTGCGTCAGTCGTGGCCAGGAACGCCACCAGTCTCTCTTCCGTCAGCATTCAAGCCTCCCTGACCGTTCCTGCTGGTTGAGGGAGGGAACCCACGGCGCGGGGTCATCGCAAGGGGCTGGGGCAGCGGCCTCTGCGGCTTGGCGCGTGCGCGACATAAGTTGTCGCGATATCGTCCTGGTGACACAGGCGCGCACGCCGCACTGTGCGCCGACCACCAACAAGGGGCCGCTCCGATGCCGTTGCCGATCCGCCATCTCGCGCTCAACGCCGACGATGTCCAACGCGCCAAGACCTTCTACGAGACGGTGTTCGGCTGGGGCCTCCAGCCCTGGGGCCCGCCCGACTACTACCAACAACCGCCGACGCGCGAGGGCGAGCCCATCATCGCCCTGCACGGCCGCCGCGAATTCCAGCCAGGCTGGAAGATGCGGGGGCTCGAGGCGACCATAGCGGTCGAGGACATCGCCCAGATGAAGGCGGCCGTCGAAGCTGCCGGCGGGCGGGTTGTCGCCGAGCCGTTCTACATCGACGGCGTCGGCAAGCTCTTCTACTTCGCAGACCCGGAAGGCAACGTTCTCGGCGCGATGCAGTACGACGCGGACGCGGACCCACATTGACCTACGGCGACGGCTACTGGGTCCGCTCGTCGGCGATCACCTACTACGATGGGATAGAGCCCGGGCGGCATGACCACCCTTGGGGTCAACTCGCCTTTTGCAATAGTGGCGTGATGCGGGTGATCAGCGACGCAACGGCTTGGCTCGCGCCGCCCACCCGGGCGATCTGGCTGCCCGCCGGCCTTCCGCACGCTATCCTCGCCCGCGGCGAGGTCGCCACCCGCTTCCTCTACTTGGCGCCAGAGCTCGCCGCGCCGCTGCCGACCGAGCCGCGCGTGGTCGAGGTCGGCCCGCTCCTGCGTGAACTCATCCTCCACATCCTCAAACGCCGCATGCTGCACCCGGACGCGCCTGAGGAGGCGCGCCAGGCGCTGCTGCTCGTCGACCTCATTCTGGAGGCGCCGTCGCAGGATCTCGCGCTTCCCCTTCCGGCAGACCGCCGGGCGCGCGCGCTCGCCGACCGCGTGCAGACGGAGCCGGGCGACCCGGCGAGCCTCGCCGACCTCGCGCGGCAAGCCGGCGCCAGCCTGCGCACGCTCCAGCGCCTCTTCCCGGCCGAGACGGGCCTGACCCTCGAAGCCTGGCGACAGAAGGCGCGCTTGATCGCCGCGGTCGCGGCGCTGTCGGAGGGCGCTCCGGTCGGCGTGACGGCCGCGGCCTGCGGTTACGAGAGCGTCAGCGCCTTCATCACCGCCTTCAAGCGCCAGTTCGGGATGACGCCCGGCCGCTACCGGCCGGCGTTGTGAGCGCGCAGCGAGAGATCCCGGGCCTTCGCCAGCCGTTTCGCCCCCTCGTCCAGCGTCTCGTCGCGCTTGGCGAAGCAGAGGCGGACGATCGAGGTCACCGGCGCCTCTTCGTAGAACGCCGAGATGGGAATTGCGGCGACGCCGGCCTCTTTCACCGCCCGGAGGCAAAAGGCCATGTCGTCCTCGCGCACGCCTGAGGCGGCGAGGTCGACGTTGAGGAAATAGGTCCCCTCGGCGTTCAGCACCGCGAACCCTTCACGCCGCAGCGCCGCGCTCAGCCGGTCGCGGCTCGCGGTCATCGCCCGCGGCATCGCCGCGAACCAGGCGTCGCTGTTGGCGAGCCCCCAGGCGACCGCCGCCTGCAGGTTCGGAGGCGTGGTGAAACAGAGGAACTGGTGCGCCTTGGCCAGCACGGCGGTCAGCGCCGGGGCGGCGCAGAGGAAGCCGATCTTCCAGCCGGTGAGCGCGAACATCTTCCCGGCCGAGCCGATCTTCACCGTGCGCGCGCGCATCCCTGGGAACGCCATCAGCGGCCGGTGAACGCGGCCGTCCATGACCACGTGCTCCCAGACCTCGTCGCAGACGGCGACGGCGCCGTGGCGGACGCAGAACTCGGCGAGCAGCGCCAGATCCGCCTCCGGGCAGACGGTCGCGGTCGGATTGAGCGGGTTGTTCAGCACCACCAGCCGCGTGCGCTCGCTGAAAGCGGCCTCCAGCATGGCCCGGTCGAAGCGCCAATGCGGCGGCTCGAGCCGGGCGAGCTTCGGAACGCCGCCCGCCCGGCGCACCATGGGCGCGTAGCTGTCGTACAGCGGCTGGAACAGCACCACCTCGTCGCCCGGCGCGATCAGGCCGAGGAAGGCGCAGGCCAGCGCTTCGGTGGCGCCCGACGTGACGGTGATCTCGCTCGCCCAGTCCAGGTCCAGCCCCTGCGTGCAGAGGTAGTGGGCGGCGACGGCCTGGCGCAACGCGGGCGCGCCCGCGCTTGGCGGATACTGATTGTCGCCGTGCACGGTCGCGTCCGCCGCCTTCTGGCGGATGGCCAGCGGACCTGGCTCGTCCGGAAACCCCTGGCCGAGGTTGATCGCGCCGTGCTCGCGCGCCAGCCCGCTCATCACCGTGAAGATGGTGGTCGGCAGGGCCTCGTAGAGGGGATTGGCCATCGAACGATCCTTAGCACGGCCGCCGCTGCGCGCTTCAAGCTCGGCGTTGCCCGCGCCGGCTGTCGGCTTTGCGAGGTCAGCGGCTTGGCAGCGCGGCCGGCAGCGCGGCGGCGAGGAAGGCCGGGTAGTAGGACATGTGCGTCTGGCCCGGAAACACCTGGCTGCGCAGCACGAAGGTCGAGCCCGGGCCGCCGAGGATGGCCCAGAGCGCGGCGACGCCGGTCTTCATGCGCGGCGTTTCCGCGCCGCCGACGGTGACGAACGCCAGCCGCCCGCGTCCGCGCGGCGCGGCGGCGCGGACCTGGGACAGCGCGCGCGAATCGGCCCAGATCGACGGGCTTGCCATCAGGTAGGCGCGGAAGGCGCGCGGCCGGTCGGCCAGCACGTTGGCGACGAAGAGGCCGGCCAGCGAGTGGCCGAGCAGGATCGAGCGGTCTGGGTCGACCAGGTAGCGCGCCTCGATCGTGGGCTTGAGCTCCTCCTGGATGAAGGCCTCGAACGCCGCGCCGCCGCCGCCGATGCGAACGCCGCCGTCCATGTGCGTCCGGTGCAACAGGTCGGTCTCGCGCGTGTTCGGCTGTCCAGGCGGATAGCCGATCGCGACCACGAAGGCCGGCGCCATCGCGCCTGCCGACTGCAGCGCCGCCTCTGCGGGCGCGGCGACGTGATAGCCGGCGTCCAGGGCGTAGACGGCCGGCAGCCTGCGCGACGGCCGTCCCGCGCCGACTGGCGGCGTCACCTCGATCATGAAGTCGCGCCCGACGTGGGTCGAATGCAGCATGAAGCGGTCGCTCGCGAGCGCATCGGCGGCCCGAACAGCCGCGGGCGCCGAGAGCGCGGCAAGGGCGATCCCGGCGCAAGCCTCCCGGCGGTTCATCAGGAAAGCGTCGCCGTCGCTAAGACCATGCGGCCGAGCCTACACTAGACCCGCCGCGCCTCCAGCCCGACCGCGGCCAGCCGCCGCTGCACGCTGTCCGGCCCGACCAGGTGATCGCCGCCGATCAGGACGAAGCTCGTTCCACCGCCGTCCAGCATCGTGCGGATCCGCGCCGGCCAGCGACGATTCCGGTCCACCAGGATGCGCTGGTAGTAGTCCGGAAAGTCCCGCCGCATGCGCAGCACGGCCGCCAGGTCCAGGCTCTGGTCGCCCGCGGCCCAGGCCTCGGCGTTCCGCTCGGCCGCCGCGGGGCCGGCCTCGATGTCGCCCACCGCCCGCATCAGTGCGCCCACCTCAGCCGCCGGCGAGAAGCCCGCGAAGTCGTCGACGATCTGCGCCTCGTCGGGGAACTCGCTCCGGATCGGCTTGCCGGCCCCTCTGGCCAGCGCCGTCAGCACCGCAGTCGGGCCGTTCTGCGCCTTGAAACCGCAGGCCGCCTCGAAGCCGTCCTCAAGAAAAATCGCCGCCAGCCACGGCCGGAAACGCTCAAGGGCGGCGTCGCCCAGCCGCACGGCGGCGGCCGCCGCGGCCACGCGGGCGCGGTCTTTCGCCGTCAGCCAAGCCGACAGGGGGCGGGCCGGATCCGCCCCTTTCGCGAGAAAGAGCCCCATCGCGTCGCCGCCGCCCTCCGGCGTCTCCCGCCAGAGGACTGTGCTCTCGGCCAGCGCCGCCTCGATCCGCGGCGAGCGCCATGGAGTCCGCTGATAGGGGTTGTCGCCGAACAGGTAGACTTTCGCCGGCCCGGATCGCGCGACCCAGAGCGCGGGACCGGCCTGTTCTGCGAAGACCGTGGACCGCGCCACTGCCGCCAGCCCGGCGGCGGCCACCACTTGTCGTCTGTTCCAGCCCATCGACCAGGCTCTCCGTCATAATATACCCTGCAGTATTTCATACTATCAGGTACATAACGAGTCGCCATGTCGCCGAACGCCGATCCCACGCCGACTCCGCCGCCGCCGACGCGAAAGCGCCGCCAGACGGTGAGTCGGCTCGTCGCCGCCGCCGCCGCCGTCATCGCCGAGAAAGGCTTCCAGCGCGCCTCGCTGGACGAGATCGCGGCCCGCGCCGGCATGACCAAAGGGGCGATCTATTCGAACTTCGGCTCCAAGGACGACCTGTTCTGGGCCGTGCTCGGCAGCCGCCGGCTCACCATTTCCTCGGAGTGGCGGGGCGATCGCCCGATGCGCGAGAACCTGCGCGCCAACGCCATCGCCTTCTGCGCCAACCTGAAGGAGTCGCGCGCCCACGCCGGCCTGCTGGCCGAGTTCGTCCTCTATGCGCTCGGCCACGACGAGGCCCGCGCGCGCTGGGCCGAGTGGTACGAGGCGCCGTTCGCGCAGGCGACGCCGGCGCTCGAGGCCTACCTGGAGGCGGAGGGGATGCCGCCGTTCCGCCTGTTCTGGACGGCGCTGCAGACCATGACGCTTGGCGTCTACATCCAGCATGCGCTGACGCCCGAACTGCTCGGTGACGACGTGATCGTCGCGGCTTTCGAGGCGCTCGCCGGGCCGCCGAAGCCCTAGGCCTCCTCGCGCATCCGCTTCTTGCGGAAGCTGGGGTTCAGCACCGCTTTCCTGAGACGGATGGCCTTCGGCGTCACCTCGACCAGTTCGTCGGCTTCGATGTAGGCGATCGCCTGCTCCAGCGTCATGCGGCGCGGCGGGGTGAGGCGCACCGCCTCGTCCTTGCCCGAAGCGCGCACGTTGGTCAGCTGCTTGGCCTTCAGCGGATTGACGTCCAGGTCGTCCTGTTTGGCGTTCTCGCCGATGATCATGCCCTGGTAGGCCTTCTCGCCGGCGCCGACGAACATCACGCCGCGCTCCTCGAGGTTCCAGAGGGCGTAGGGGGCCATCTCGCCGTCGGCGGTCGAGATCAGGACGCCGTTGCGCCGGCCCTCGATCGCGCCCTTGTGCGGCTCATAACGGGCGAAGACGCGGTTCAGGACGCCCGAGCCGCGCGTGTCGGTCAGGAACTCGCCCTGATAGCCGATCAGGCTGCGCGACGGCGCCTCCAGCACAAGCCGGGTCTTGCCGGCGCCGGACGGGCGCATGTCGGTCAGTTCGGCCTTGCGGGACGAGAGCTTGTCAATGACGACGCCGGTGTAGGCGTCGTCGACGTCGATCACGACCTCCTCGATCGGCTCCAGACGCTGACCGTTCTCGCCGCTCTGGTAGACGACCCGCGGGCGGCTGATGGACAGCTCGAACCCTTCGCGGCGCATGGTTTCGATCAGAACGCCCAGCTGCAGCTCGCCGCGGCCGGCGATCTCGTAGGCGTCCTTGTCTGCCGTCTCCGAAAAGCGGATGGCGACGTTCGCTTCCGCTTCGCGCAACAGCCGTTCGCGGATGACGCGGCTCTGCACCTTGTCGCCGTCGCGTCCGGCCAGCGGGCTCGAATTCACCGAAACGGTGATGGAGATGGTCGGCGGGTCGATCGGCTGGGCGGGAAGGGCGGCCGCCACCTCCGGCGCGCAGATCGTGTCGGCGACGGTCGCTTTGGCGAGCCCGGCGATGGCGACGATGTCGCCGGCCTCCGCGATCTCGATCGGCTGGCGCTTCAGGCCGCGGAAGGCGAGGATCTTGCTGATCCGACCGCGCTCGATCTCGGCTCCGTCGCGCGCCAGGGCGTGCACGCTCATGCCCGGCGCGAGGCGGCCGGCATCGACGCGACCTGTCAGCAGGCGCCCGAGGAAGGGATCGGCCTCGACCAGCACCGCCAGCATCGCCGCCGGCTCGCCCGCGCGCGCCTCGGCGGCGGGCGGGGGGGTGTGGGAGACGATGAGGTCGAACAGCGGGCCCAGCCCCTCGCGCGGGTCGGCCAGGTCCTTCACCGCCCAGCCCTGCTTGCCCGAGGCGTAGAGGTGAGGAAAATCGAGCTGTTCGTCGGTGGCGTCGAGGGCGGCGAAGAGGTCGAAGGCGTCGTTCAGAACCCGGTCCGGATCGGCGTGCGGCCGGTCGACCTTGTTCAGCACCACGATGGGCTTCAGCCCGATCTTCAGCGCCTTGCCGAGCACGAACTTGGTCTGCGGCATGACGCCTTCCTCGGCGTCGACCAGAAGCGCGCAGCCGTCGACCATGCCGAGGATGCGCTCGACCTCGCCGCCGAAGTCGGCGTGGCCGGGAGTGTCGATGATGTTGATGCGCGTCTCGCCCGCCGCCCCATGCCACAGCACCGAAGTGCACTTGGCCAGGATGGTGATGCCCCGCTCGCGCTCCTGGTCGTTGGAGTCGAGCGCGCGCTCGGCATGCGCCTCGTTGGCGCGAAAGGCGCCGGACTGGGCGAGCAATTGGTCGACCAGCGTCGTCTTGCCGTGGTCGACGTGAGCGATGATGGCGATGTTGCGGAGGGACATGGCGCGGGTCGGAGGCTTCTATACGTCGTTGCGCCCGCCGGCTAGCCGTCTCGGCTTTTTCGCTTGTGCAGCGCAGCGTCAACCGCCGCCGGCGCTGACGCAGCGGAAATTGCTTACAATTTCAGGATGGGGCGTCTTAGGAGCAATAAGATTTCTTCGCAGATGCACACTTTCGGCTTGCGGCATTGTGCACTGCACCCTATACCAACGTCTGTGAGGCGTCCTCGGACGCTTCTGCCCTTCCTGGGCGTTTCCTCCCTATGAACTGGCCGCGCCGGTCTCCGGCGCGGCCGTTTTTGTTTTGGCCCTAGAGCAGCCGTTCGCGGGCCAGCGCGGCCAGCGTGCGGAACACCCGCTCCAGGTCGGCCCGCAGGCGGCCGACGCCGTCGTGCGGCTCCAGCGTGGCCTCGTCCAGGTAGAGCGCGCGGTTGATCTCGATCTGCAGCGCGTGCCGGCGCAGGCGCGGGCGGCCATAGAATTCCGTCGTGTAGCCGCCGGCGTACGGGGCGTTGCGGGCCACGCGATAGCCCATCGCCTCGAACTCGGCCTCGACCAGAGCCGTGATCTTCGGCGCGCATGCGGCGCCGAAGCGGTCGCCGAGCACCAGGTCGCAGCTCCCTTGCCCAGCCACGTCGCCGCTCTGCCCCAGCGTCCGCGCGGCCTGCGCCGGCATCGAGTGCCAGTCGATCAGGATGGCGTGGCCGAAACGGCCGCGCGCTTCGTCGATCAACGCCTCCAGCGCCGCATGGTAGGGGCGGTGCACGCGTTCGATCCGCTGCGCCGCCTCGGCGAAAGTGAGCTTGCGGCAATAGATCTCCTGCCCCTCGGCGACGACGCGGGCGATCGAGCCGAGGCCCGCGGCGACCCGCGCGGTGCGCCCGCGGGCGAAGTCGGGCAGTTCGTCTTCGAACATGGTCGCGTCGAGCTCGTAGGGCTCGCGGTTCACGTCGATGTAGGCGCGCGCATACGCCGCGGCGATGATAGCGGCGCCATGGGCGGTCCCGCCTTCGATCAGCATGTCGACCAGCGCGTCCTCCGAGCGGCGGATGGTCGCCGCATCGAGCGCCGTGGCGGCCATCATGTCGCTGGGGTAGAGCCGGCCGGAGTGGGGCGAGGCGAAGATCAGCGGGCTCTCCGCCCCGACGGGCGGGCGGCGGAGCGTGAAGGGCGCCTCCAGCGGCTCCGCCCGGACGTCGACGAGGGCGGCCTGGGCTGCTGAGGGCGCGTTCATGCGTTGCACTATCGACCGCGCCCGCCGCCTGGGTCAACGCGGCGCGCTGCGCGGGCTTTATCGCCGGTTTACAAATCGGCCTCTAAGGTCGCCGACCACCGAACGCCGGACCCCGCAAAGACGCCATGGCCAAGCCCGTCCTCGCCCGCATCCTGCTTGCCGAAGACGACGATTCCCTGCGCGGCTTTCTCTCCCGCGCGTTGGAGAGGGCCGGCTACGAAGTCGTGGCCTGCGCCGACGGCGAGAGCGCGGCCGAGGCGCTGGACGAGGTGTTCCACGTGCTTTTGACCGATATCGTCATGCCCGGCATGGACGGGATCGAGCTCGCCCGCCTCGCCGCCGCGCGCCAGCCGGCGCTGCGCATCATGTTCATTACCGGCTTTGCAGCCGTCGCCCTCTCGGCCGGCGACCGCACGCCGGCCGGCTCGAAGGTCTTGGCCAAGCCCGTGCACCTGCGCGAGATCGTCGCCGAAGTGGAGCGGATGATCGCCGCCTGATAACGGCCGGGACCGCCCGGGCGCCGGCTTGCGAGGGCCGCCCCGTGGCCATATACGGGCGTTCCCGTTTCGACGGCCCGGACGCGTAGCTCAGCGGGAGAGCACCTCGTTGACATCGAGGGGGTCGCTGGTTCGATCCCAGCCGCGTCCACCAGCCCTACCGCCCCTCCCGCGCATAATAGCGCCGCAACAGGATGAAGATCGCGGCCGAGCCGGGCAGCGAGAGCAGGATCGCGGCCGGCATCGGCGCGCCAAGCCAGAGCAGCGTGGCGGCCGCGAGGCAGGCGGCGCCCGCGCCGAGGTCCCATCCCCCGTCGGCGGCGATCTGGAAGCGCATCGGGCAGGGCGCGTCCTTGGCCAGCGTGTAGACCGCCGTCATCAGGGTCGGGCCGCTGATCGCGCCGGCCAGGGTGGCGGCGGCGTTGGCGGCGATGGCGAGGCCGGGCGCGCCATAGCTTCCGACGCGCATGAGGTCGACGAGGATGAGGAGGCCGCTGGCGATCCAGACGGCGCGCGGTCCGTGGCCAAGGTCGATGAAGCGGCCGAGCGCGAGGCTGAACGCAGCGCCCGCCATCGCCGCCGCGGCGATGGCGAAGCCGTAGCCGGTGAAGCTCTCGCCGAGCGAGATGAAGAGCGCGATCTGCCAGACGACCATCGCGCCGTAGCGCCAGCCGTCGGCGGTGAACAGCCGAACGCCCCGCATCGCCGCGCGGAACCCGCCCGGCGCCGCGCGCGGGATGCCGACGTTGGGGGCGCCGAAGAGCGGCAGGGCCGCGCCCAGCACGAAGACCGCGCTCGCGTAGAAGGCGGCGCGCGGCCCGAAGGTCACGAGCGCCCAGCCGGTGACGAGCGGCGCGGCGATGCCGCCCAGCGCCGTCAGCGCCTCGCGCACGCCCAGCTGATGGCCGCGATGTTCGGTGTCGCCGAGCGCGGCGTAATAGGCGTGGTAGGCGGTCCAATAGACGGTGTCGCCGAAGGCCGAGACGCCGCAGAGGAGCAGAAGCGTCCAGCCGACGCCATGCACCTCCGCCAGCAGCGGGTACTGAAGCGTGCAAAGCAGAGTGCCGGCGATGACGAGCGGCTTCAGGCCGAAGCGGCGCGCCGGCGCCAGCACGAAGGGGCGAAGGGAAAAGCGCCCGAGGTTGACCAGCGCCAGCGAGGCGAGGACCGCCGGCGCCGGGGTCCCGGCGCGCAACAGATAGGCGCCGTAGAAGGCGCCGCCGCCGCTGAGGGCCAGCGCGTGGATCGCCAGGTGCAGATTGAGCCGATTGACGGCGTCGTTTCGGAAGAAGGCCATGAGTCCCAACGTCTTTTCGAGGGCTGTGCGCATCGCGCGTTCGGGAATGAACGGGCGCGCGCATCACGGCCCCAGCGCCGGCCTTGAGCGCTGCGGTGTCGCGTCGGGGCGAGGAGTCAGGCGTTGGTTTTAATCAGCCACGGCGGGTTGGTACGCGATCGGCCCTGCCCCGGCAACCGGGCCGACCCCGCCGCGCCGCGACTCGGCTAGTCGATCCGGGCGCTGGCGCCGATCTGGCGCAGCCCCAGCCGCTGCGTCACGCGCTGCGACGAGCGGTTGGTGAAGGCGGTCGAGTAGAAGAGCGTCTTGTCCGCGAGCGCCGGATGCGCGGACCAGGCCGCGGTCACCGCCGCGCCCAGGCCCTGCCCGCGGAACGCCGGGAAGGTATAGAGGCCGGCCTCGGCGCCGCGCGCGCCCAGACGCGCGGCGCAACAGAGCGCGGCGACCTCATCGCCGACCATGGCCGCGCACCAGGGCGGCCAGAGTTCGTCGGTGTCGACGTAGCCCGCCTCGGCCAGCGCAGGCGGCATGCCTTCGGCGGCGAAGCGCGCCAGCATCGCTTCGGCCTCGTCGCCGCCGCTCTGAACGATGCGCACGCCCGGCGACCGCGGCGCGTCGTTCGGCAGGATGTAGGCCGGGCCGCCGCCCAGGGCCGCGCGCCGGACGCCGACCAGCGCCGCCAGGGCGCCGATCCAGGGCGGCAGCCGCGACGTGACTGTCCACGGCGGCGCCGTGGCGATGAAATCGAAGACGCGATGGGCGAGAGCCTCGTCCACGTCCGCGCGCACGCCGCCGACGACCCCTTCGCCGCAACCCCAGACGGCGACTCGCGGGCCGATGTGGTTCTCGTCCGGGCTGTTTTCGCGCGCGAACCGGCCCGTCGCCGTCATGACCAGGCAGGTCTCCATCTCGAGCGCGAGCAGCTCGAGGTCGCTCATCCGGCTTCGCCCAGCAGACGGCCGATGGCTTGCAGGTAGGCGGCGAAGGCCTTGCGGCCCGCCGCCGTCAGACGCACGCGCGTCAGCGGCTTGCGGGCGATGAAGCTCTTCTCGATCGCGACGTAGCCGGCGTCCTCGAGCTTGCGCAGGTGGACCGAGAGGTTGCCTTGCGTGGCGTCCAGCGCGGTCTTCAGTTCGGTGAAATCGGCCACCTCGGCGTTGGCCAGGTAGGCCATCACGCCCAGCCTGAGCCGTCCGTGGATCACCTCGTCGATCTTGTCGATGCCAAAGGCGGCCATGGGCGGGCGGCCGTCAGCCCTGCGCCCGCGATAGCCGCATCAATGCATAGCCGGGCGCGGCCATGAAGCCGATCAGGCCGACGCCGGCGGCGAGGGCGAAGAGCGCCGGCGTTTGGATGAACACCGCCATGGCGATCGCCGTCGCGAACCAGCCGAGGGCCACGAGGTTGTGCCAGGCGCGTCGGCGGATCGCCCCGGCCACCAGCCACGCCGCGCCCTGCAGCACGAAGACGACGCAGGGGTAGATGAGCCAGATTTCGAGGCTCTTGTGCCGCCAGGCGACGGAGCCGATCACGGCGATCAAGGCGAGGTTCGCAAGGCCGATGGAGCCGAACATCACCCCGACGGTCCGGGCGGCGACGCCGCCGGGCTGCTGTCTGGGCGCGCGCACGAGGATGATGGTCAAGGCGATCGCGAAGACGAGCGTCGGTCCGAAGCTGACCGCCAGGTTCAGCCAGGCGGGCCATGGGGCGCGCAAGAGCGCCTCAGCACCTTGGACTACGACCTGGGCGCCGTAGCAGAGGCCGCCGGCCAGGTAGGTTTCCCCGAGCGTGGTCGGCAACGCGCTCGAGCCGGCCTCGACCAGGCCGCGCATGAAGGCGAGATCGTCCTGAACGGTCTGTGGTTTCGCGCTCATGGGGTCTCCTAAAGTGAGTCCGCGCACCGGGCCTAGAGCACGCGCCCGAGGCCCGGCGCCCGCCGCAGGGCGGCGGTTCCCGCCCAAGTCAACGCCACCACGCCGGCGAAAACCAGAACGCCCTTGGTGAAGCCGGGCAGGTCCGAGCGCAGCAGCGCGTACTGCAGCCAGGTCACGAAGATGTAGTGGATCAGGTACATGCCGTAGGCGTTGGCCGCGAGGCTGTCCCAGATGGGCGAGCGCCGCCGCACGAAGCGGACGAAGACGGCCATGAAGGCGAAGGAGGCGGTTGCGCAGGAGAGGGCGTACCCGAACGAGGTCGCGATCTGCCACGCCGGCGCGTCGCCCGC
>Ga0070735_10001144_pt1 | contig 26366 bp, 17 predicted proteins | sample Coa_R1_FD_66443 | JGI IMG/M metagenome (GOLD analysis project Ga0070735, IMG submission 66443) | Surface soil microbial communities from Centralia Pennsylvania, which are recovering from an underground coalmine fire - Coalmine... | ecosystem: Environmental > Terrestrial > Soil > Unclassified ...
CTGGTAGCCGGTCGCCGTGATCGTGTTCGGCGAAACCGAGAGCGTCGTCAACTGGATCCGCGAATTGCTGCCGTAGCTGTCGAACGCAGTCGCGCCCGCCGCGAAGCCCGAACCGGATATCGTCACCGTGATCGTTCCCGTCGAGAGCGGATTGGGCGATACCGCGGTGATCGTCGGTCCGGCGGCGAGTATGTTGACGTAGGTGAGGCCGGACACCTTCGGGCTCGCGACGCTGGAAGCGACGATCTGCACGGGATTCTGACCCGGCAGACTGGCGGGCGCCATGTACATTCCGCTCGCCGAGATCGTGCCCACGGTTGCATTGCCGCCTACGACGCCGCCCGCCGACCATTTGACGTCGGTGGACGCCAGCCCCGTGACCGCCGCCGAGTATTGGAGCGCCTTCCCAACCGCGACGCTGCCGTTCGCGGGCGTTACCTTGATCGATTGTGCCTGCGCGGCGGCAAGGCCCGCCAGCAGCAGGCACGCGACAAACCACAATAGAGCTCCGATGCTTCGCATCTGAGGGCTCCTTCCTATCGGGCGCACGTGCGCGTGCAATGCCCGACTAACTCAACCGCGTTGATGTTGGGACCTGTTCTCGCTTCTGGAGTCTCACGTTCGCCCCGCGCCGGACCGAGGGCGTTCACTTTAACCGATCTTGATTTGACAGGCGCGTCCCGCCGTCGCGGGGCAGGCAATGGCCGCTCGGCGAGTCGAGACTGCGCATCTGGACGAACAAGGTAGTTTGGAACGAGCATGTAGTCGGGAGCGTGGACGGAGGCGTGGGAAATGCGTGGACGGGGCCCGTACGGTCCGGGCGAGGCGGCCCGGGTTGAAATCCGCCGCGCAGTCGACCCGCCGGTCATTGAACTCGGGGATGGACCAATCCTCGGATCATCGAACCCACCGGGCAATCAATCCGTGGGAGCGGAGCTAGCCCTCCGCGGCGCAGCGGAATCCGAAGGAAGCGAAGCGGCCTTCCGGATCGTATCGGAAGCGCATGGAGGTACGGAAGATGTAGGCCATGGTGTCGGTCCACGAGCCGCCGCGAAGCACCCGTCTGTCGCCGGCGGGCGGCCCTGCCGGGTTGCGGCCCGCCGCGGATTTCCAATAGGCCGCGTCGTACCAGTCGGCGCACCACTCCCAGACGTTGCCGGCCATGTCCAGCGCGCCATATGGGCTGGCGCCGGCCGCCAGGCTCCCGGCAGGCGCCGGGCCGGTCCGGGCGCCGGCCACGGAGTGGATGCAGCGGGCAGGGTCCCAGCGATTGCCCCACGGATAGAGGCGGCCGTCGGCGCAGCGAGCCGCCTTCTCCCATTGGGCCTCCGTCGGCAGCGACGCTCCGGCCCAGCGAGCGTACTCCGCGGCGTCGGCCCAGGTGACGTTGACGGCCGGACGGTCGTCGCAGGCGGCCCAGGGCGGAGGATCGGGCGCGGGATGTCCGGTGGCCTCGCAAAAACGAACGTACTGCGCCCCTGTGACAGGCGTCTTGTAGATCCAGTAGCTGTCGAGATAGACGCCGTGCCGCGGGTTATCGCGCTGGTCGTCGTCGCCCATCTGGAACTCTCCGGCGGGAATCCGGAGCAGTGTCGCGCCGTCGACGGGATTGACGACGGTCGAAGCGGAGCCGGCGGCGCGGATCGCCTCGGCGAGCGTGGCGGGCGGCGCCGGCTCCGTCGCCTGGACTGGCGGGCGCTCAATCACGACCGGCTCCGGCAGCTCGACGCCGAGCGCCACGGCCCAGCTCGTGACTGCCCATCCCGCCGCCTCGCCCGTCATTCCGAACTCGTCACACAGCCGGTTGGTGAGGCGGGCGAGCAGCGCCGCGCGGGGCGTGCCGGCACGGACCGACAGCAGGTCCGCGCCGACGCGGCCCCGCACGCCGGCGACCAGAATGTTCACCTCGCGGCGGCGGCGGCCGCAGTGGTCACGTAGCAGCGCTTCGCAGCGGCGCGCGTCGCGGCACAGTTCCGGACCGTATTCCGCGACCAGGTCGCACAGTATCGCTCGTGGCTCTGGATCCATCTTACGTAACGATCTCGCCGTGCGCCGTACCGAAGTCGATTCGCGCGCCGGACGCCAACGCGACGCTGCGGCCGGGCTCGACCATCCGCGCGAAACCGCCTGGCATGAGGACGCGCCACGGGAGAGCCGATCCGTTTTGCAGACCGAGCTGCCCGGCGCAGTGCGGATTCTCGACGACGGCGGCCAGCGGCTCGCCGAAATCGTAGGGGCAGTCGGGATCGAGGTGGTGGCCGAAGAGGCGCGTCCCGCCGGCCAACACGACGGACTTGCCGCCGACGCGCAGTCGCGGCGGCGCGGCGACGGGCGCGCCGCAGCTCCAGCACTCTCGGGCGCTGCCCGCGTGCGCGCAGGTCTCTTCGCAGATGAAGGACTCCTGGCCGCACTCGCAGGTCACGACAAGATCGCGGAGCTGCGCGAAGGCCGCGCGCCACTCGCTCTCGCGCACGCGCCGCGCCGGGGCGCGGAGGCCCTCCGTGAAGGCACGGATAAAGATCCGCTTTATCGGAGCCGGATAGAGCGGCCAGAACGCCAGCGCGTTCTCGTGATAGCCTGGGACCGGCGCGTTCGAGTCGTCCTCAGGATCGAAGATGAAGAGCGGCCGTTCTCCGTAGATGCGGTTCATCGCCGGCAGGTCCAGGCACTTTATCGCGGCCTCCCGGCGGCCCTCGAGCGGGTGATGGACCACCAGCAGGTAGAACAGGAGGACCGCGAGGGAGTAGAGATCCGTCTGGATCGATGGCGACGCCTCGTGCCGCACAATCTCGGGCGCCATGAAGCGCGGCGTTCCGAGGATGCCCGTCCGCGTGCTGCCGTTGACGCCGACATTGTCGTTGTCGCAGATCAGGACTGCGCCCGTGTCCGGATCGAAGAACAGGTTGCCGAACGAGATGTCGCGGTAACAGAGGCCGCGCGCATGGAGCTGGAGAAAGCTGTCCGCGAGGCCCATTCCGGCCGTCGCCAGCGCGTGGAAGCCCGGTTCGGCCCGGCGCATCATCAGGTCCGTGATGCTCTTGTACCGGGGCTCGCGCAGCGCCATAACGTAGCCGAATCCGCGCGCGCCTGCGTAGGTCGCCAGCTCCAGCGGCCAGAGGAACCGGTCCGTCGGCGATCGGACCTCGACGAGCGTCCGGATCGCCTCGCGCTGTTCGCGGGTGGCTTGCGGCGTAAAGTACCACTTGAGCGCCACCTGCTCGCCCGCCCAGCGCGCGCGGTAGACCTCGCCCTGCCCGCCGGCGCCAAGGTACGCCTCGACCACGCACGGCAGGTGCGAAGACTCCGTCAGAACCTCCTGCCCGAGGCGCAGCAGACTGCTCACAGGCGGCCCCCGGCATGGAGGCAGGGGGTGTTAGGGCGTGGGCTTGGTATAGGACTGATAGCACTTATACGACTTATACGACTTATAGGACCCATAAGACCTACAACCATGATACCTATAAACAGCACAGGCCCTGAAGCCCCACGTTGCGCTATCGACACTAAGGAGGCGCCCGTAGTCTGTTCGTAGTTGCGCTCGGGCGACGGAATGAATTCGTTCGCTGTACGGCCTATGGCCCCGTGTCCCTGCGGGACACCAATGCCTCCGCGTGATCTACGAAGTGACTCGGAGCGGCTACTTAGAGCAGGCATAGCGCCCCCACGGTGATGTCGTCGCCGCTGCCGTCGCGCGACACCTCTTCGAGCCAGGGGCCAAGGTCGGACTGGACCGTCGCGGCGTCGTGCTCGCGCAGCATCATCAGCAGGTCGGCGCCGACGCTGAGGAAGCCGCCATCGTCCTCGAAGGAGTTGGCGCAGCCGTCGGTAGCGATGAGGATCAGCGCGGGTCGGTCGCCATGCGCCGGCGCGACGCAGAGCGCGAAGCTCTCGGCCGCGTTTTCCAGGCAGAGCGACGTGGTATCGCCGCCGAACAGCCGGGGATCGGCGCGCAGCGGCCGCGTGGCGCAGCCGGCCCGCGTCACCGCGACGATGTCGCCGTCGCCGATTTGGCCGACGAGGAGAAACTCGGTGGTGGCGACCGCCAGGAGCAGCGTGGCGCCATACGCCAGCAGCGGCCCCGACCTCAGCGCCTTCCAGGCCGGCGCGCCGTACTGCGCCGTGAAGCGCTTGCGCTCGGCGGCGGTGAACGCCTGCGCCGCCAGGTCCTCGCGAACGCGCCGCTCCCAATCGCGGATCACGGCGCCGCGAAGTTCGTCGCGCGCGATCCGGGCCGCGTCCGCCGCCGTTATGCCCGGCGCGGCCAGCAGACGCTCGGCCTCGCCCACCGCGGCCGCAACCGCAAGGCGCGCGCCACGATCGCTTCGGAACGACTTGGGGCTGCCGTGACCGTCAGAAACCGCGAGGATGAGCGGCGCGCCGCGGCCCGCCTCAGGCAGAAACGCGACCGCGTCCTGGTTCGGCTCGCCGCGGCGGGCGTGCGCGGCCCCGCGCACGCTCTGCGCCAGCACCGACCATGCGCGGCCCCGCCTGCGCTCTCGGCTGCTCAACGAGCCGACAATGTCCAGATCGGTAGTATAGATCTCACTGCGGCGCACGGGGACAACCTGTCTGTTCAGCGGAGGCCCTGGGCTACCAGACGTCGGTGACGCCTACCAGCTCCTGCTCCTCTTCAAAGTATTGCGGCAGCGGCACGTTCGTCGTCAGCTCGCCGTGGTCGCGGGTCTGCGATGGCGGCGCGGACGCGGCCTGGAGCACGGCGGTCGAGACGAACTTGATGTAGCGGACAAGCGCTTCCGGATTGCTCGCCTGGAGTGGCCGGACGTCCGGGTTCGCGATGAACTGCTGCAGGATGTCCATGTCCGCGTCCTCACCGATCGCAATCGCCACGCGGACCGCTTTTCGGCCCCACGGCTGCGCCATCAGCGCCGCCATTCCAGCCGATATGTCGTCCGTCGGCTGGCCGTCCGAGATCATCACAAGGACCGGCGGGAGGGCGCGGTCCGTCATCGGTGGAATGCGCAGCTCCTCGGCGACGATCTGAAGCGCGCGGCCCATGTCCGTAACGCCGGCGGGCTGGATGTCCTCCCACTCGAACTCCTGCACGGGGGCAGGCTCGGCGATATGCCAGGACGCTCCGCTCGCAAACCGGACGGCCCGGACGAGCACTCGCGCGTTCGGGTTCTCGTCGGCGACCTGGCGCATATGCGGGATCGTCTCGCGGATCGCGTTGTTCAGAGCTTCGATCTTGCCGTCAATCGACATCGATCCGGAGGCGTCCAGGATCCAGATAAAGTGGAGCGGCCTTGTCGCCAGCTTTCCCCCGGGGCGTTTTCTCACTGGTTGCGATTCCTTGTCTGCCCACTCCGCCATGGTCTGTAATCCCTCTCCTCGAACACAAGGTGGCGGCACGGGGCCGCCAGGTCACGCAGGAGCAAGCAGGCGGTTCTCGGCGTTGCGCGCCTGACGCGGCCGCACCTCGCAACTTTACCTGCAGTTTCAAGATTGAAGGCCGAATCTCCTGTCGGCGCGAAACGCATCGCGCGGACCCGCCGCGCGGCAGTCGTACTCTGGTATATTCTCGTTATTCCGGCCGCGAAACTGGAGGTATTTCTTGAGCGAGGTGGAGACGGTCACGCTGACCACACGAAAACTGCTGCTGAAAACGCCGGGCGGCGTAACGCGTTGAACCTTGCGCGCCATGCCTGGCTGTTCGGCGGCCATACGCCGAGGGCGCCCGGCATCCACGGGGCCTCGAAGCGCAGGCGCGCCGCGGCCATCGCGCGGCCCCACCGCCGAACCGGGCGGACGCGCTGTCTAATAAATCCACCGCGATCGCGCCGCGACTATCGGGGCCAGGTCCTCCCGACGAGCGCTGCCACGGTCAGCGCGGCCGCGATTGCCCCGAGGGCGGCGCAGGCTGCGAATAGGCCGATCCGAAACGACGCCGGCTCGTACCGGTAGGCCACGACGTGCCGGCCAGCTTGCAAGGGCGCGACTCGCACCGCCGGGTCGTCGGCGCTCGTGCCGATCGGAGACTCCCGGCCGTCGATCCGCAGGCGCCAGCCCGGCATGGCCTCGTCCGCCAGGTCCAGCGATGTGGCGGACGGCGTGTCCACTAAGAGCGTCACGCGCGTCGGGCCGTCCTCGATCCAGTGCAGCGCGCCGCCGGGAACTTGCGGCGCGAGCCGTGCCCGACCGACGGCGTTCGGCATCTCCAGTATCCGCATGCCGGCATCCTCCGCGTCCAGCGGTACCCCGGGCGGCAGGGCCTCCGGCGCGGCGCCCGGCTGGTCCGCCGGCATCGCGACGACGAACGCCGCGCCCGAATCGCGCGCGCCCGGCGCGTTCGCGTCCTGGAAGAAGACGATGTTGCCGACCTCGGTCGGACTCGCGTCCCGCACGCCGATCCGGTTCGGCCGGGCGAATTCGTTTGCATAGGCCTTGTAGCGGCCGGAGAAGAGCGAGTCGTAGCCCTGCACGTCGCGCAGGCCAAATACCGTGGCTGCGTTCGGCGGAAGCACCGCCGGCAGGTTGAAGTTCGGCCCCGCGGAAAAGAGGCTCCAGCGCTGGTTGATCGGAAAGATCCGGTCGTGGCCGGCGTGCGCCCGAAGGTACGCGATACCGTTCGTCTCGGGGTAGACCTGGTCGCGGCGGGCCGTTGGGTTGGCGCCGGCACCGGCCCAGAACAGGTCGACCGCGACCAGAAGCAGCGTGCATGGCAGCGCTATCGGTAGTCCCAGCGCCGGAGATCTGCGCCGGAGCGCCCCGGCGGCGAGCACCGCCGCGCCGGCCGAGAGCATGAGCGCGAAACGCAGCCAGTCCATGGCCGTCCGGGCGAAGACGGCGCCCAGGACCGGCATCTCCTTCGGCAGCCCGGCCAGCACCGTGGCGTTGGACCGCGCGGCCAGGTTGAGGCTGATCCCGATCACTCCCAGCAGCACGCCGAAGACGATCGCGAGCTCGCGGCGCGTGGGAGCCAGGCGCGCAAGCTGGTCCAGTCCGAGTGCCGCCAGCACGGCGCTCGCGAGCGTCCAGAGCACCAGGCACCGCGCAGGCGAGCCCGACTGGGCGAAGCCGGGGATTGTGAAGTAGAACAGGGCATTCACGGGAGTGCCCAGCGCCAGGAGGAGCGCGAGCAGCCCAATTGCGGCGAAGACGGCGACCCGCCAATCGACGCCGTGCCGCCGAAGGCCGCGCGCGCACGCGAGCAGGGCAAGGATGAGCGGCAGCGTACCGACGTAGATCGCGGTCTCGGCCGGATTGTGCGGTACCGCGAACTCCGGCCCGCCCGCGACGCGCATGCGGTAGTAGCCCCAGTAGGGATTGTCCGGATCGCTGTCGCCGCCGAAAAACGCAGGCGCGGCGAGCTGCACGAGGCCGGCCCACGGCAGCGCGTAGCCGGTATAGGCGGCATAGCCGGCAGGCGTCGGCTTCGAGACTCGGTGCGACATGCGCGAAAGCTCGACGGCCGGCAGCACCTGCGGCAGCGCAATGGCAAACCCGAGCGCCAGCCCGGCGCACCAGGCCCCCGCACGACCCGGAGCAACGCGCCGCGCCGCTACCAGGGCTGCGCCGAAGACCGCGCCGGCCAGCAGCCCGTAGAGCGCGATTTGCAGATGGCCCGCCAGCAGCATCATGGCCACGCACCCCGCAACGCCGCAGACCTGCCGCGCGATGCCCGCCGGCCCCGATTGGGCGCTGGTTGCAGGGGTCTTGCGTGGATGATCTGTGCCATCGGCCTTATCGGACGCATCTGGCCCGTGAGTCGTGTCCAGCGGCGCGCGGCCTTGCAGCGCAACCAGCAGCAAGGGAAACCAGCACGACGTCGCCAGGAAAGTGGGCAGCTGGAGCCAGGCGGCCTGCCATGCGGAGTAGGCGAAGATCACGCCGCCGAGGAGCGCCGCAGCCTCCGAACAGCGCATCCGGCGAAGCAGGAGGTAGGTGAACCAACCGCAGAGCGTAAGATGCAGCGCCGCGCTCCAGCCAAAGGCGTGGGCCACATCCGGGAGAAGCCAGAAGAGGAGGTTGCCGGGATAGAGCACGGCGGACTGGCTATTCGCCACGAAGGGAGTGCCACAGAACTGGTAAGGGTTCCAGAGCGGGATAATACCGGACCGGAGCGCGGACGCCGCGAAGTGGCGCCACGGGTAGAACTGCCCGATGCCGTCCCACCGGAGCGGATTCCAGAATGGCAGTTGCGGATAGGCCGCGGCGGCTTTCCAGGGCTGGACGTGACCGAGCAGCGCCGCGGGCAGGAACACCTCGCCGGTGAACAGCGACTTCCACAGAAAGAGCGTCGCGAGAAGGAGGAAGAAGAGCGGCGGCGCCCAGACCGGCAGCCGGGAGAGAATGCCATTGCTCCCGTCGGCGGGAGCAGGATCTCGGGGTGGAACGAAGTGCGGGGATGTCTGCGCCACGTCGCCGGCCGGGCGCTGCGGCTCGCTCACACCGGTTCCGAGAGGAACCGCAGGCTCTCCAGAGCGCGCTTGTTCTCGGGGTCGCGGGCCAGCACCTCTTTGAACTCGGTCGCCGCCTCGTCGTACATCCCCAGCATCGAGTAGGTCAGGGCCAGGTCGTTGCGAATGTCGATCCGCGAGGGCGCCAGCGTGACGGCGCGCTGCAGGTGCTCCAGCGAGGCGTCGAAATCGCCGATGAAGCCTAATACAAGCCCAAACTGGTGATGCGCATCGCTGGAGTTCGGGTCCTCCTCGAGCAGGTGCGATAGCTCCGCAGAGGCTTCGTCGTAGCGCCCATCGACCTTGAACGCGATGGCGCGCTCCAAGTATGGATTGCCCTGGCTGACCATGCGTCTGATCTCCTGGATGTGGAGCTATACCCAAGAAAAACGAGGAACGGAGGACAATCGGCCGTGGCTGCCGCCATCCGCCCGTTCATGGCGGCAAGTATATCACGTTCCCGAAAAAAAAAGCAACCGGCCGAACGGCGCTGGAGTCCGGCCCTTAGCGAACTCTAATCTTCCCTTCCGTTATTGCTTGCAGTGTATGGGCGCGTCTTGGGCGCGGGCGCGTGACGCCCTAGGCAGCGCCGCCGCGAGCAACGATCGGTATCACATACGGTCCTCGGGGAATCGCGACGATCGTGGCATCCGCGCCGTGGCGAGCCAGCGCCGCCTTGATGCCCTCCTCCACCGTGCGGGCGGGCGTTACGAAGCAACGGCGCAGCGTCTCGGGCGGTATGCCGGCGGAGATGCACGTGATATCGGCGTGCCGCGCCGCCTTCGCCAGCTCCTCGATCTCCCATGCATCCGGAATAAAAAGGCCGGGCTGCGAGATCATCTCGACAAATGCCTCCAGATCGTCGGCCTCGAACAGCGCCTGCTGGAAATCCGGACTCCCTACCCCCTCGGCGCACTCGGACGCGATCACGATGGTCCCGCCGGCCTTGACAGCCGGCATCGCGCCGACCATTCCCTTGACCGCCTGGTAGAACGTCGCGTCGAGAGGATAGCCCGCGCAGGAAGTGACCACGATGTCCGCGGGCCGCGGCATCGCAGCCTGCGCCGACCTCGCGGCATGCGCGACGCCGGTCCGCCAGGCCTGCTCCAGCTCTCCGGCGAAGACCGCCGTGACGGCGTTCGCGCTGTCCAACGTCACGTCGACGATCATGTCTGGCGGCGCCAGCTTTGCAATCGCCAGCGCCTCCTCATGAACGGGGTTGCCTTCCACCGATCCATTCGTCGCCAGCGGAGACTCGAGGAAGCGCGGGCAGTGCCAGTTCTGGACCGTCTCAAGCGCCGCCAGGCCCGGCATCACCAGCTTTCGGCCGCCGGAGTAGCCCGCCATGAAGTGCGGCTCGATCAGCCCGACCGTAATCTTCAAGTCGGCGGCGCAGTAGCGGCTGTCGAGCTTTATGGGCACGCCGTTCGGCGAAGTGCCGAGGTCGCGATGCGCGGCGGCATCGCGGCAGGCGTGGTTAAGGACCCGGTAGCTCCCGGCGATTTCCTCCCCGAGCATCGCGATCAGCTCTGTCCCAACGTTGGGTCTGTGCGTGCCGGTTGCGATGAGAATAGTGATCCGCTCGCGCGGTATGCCGGCCGCTTCGATCGTCCTTAGGATCGGCGGCAGGAGGACGCGATTCGGGACCGGACGCGTCACGTCGCAGATCACTACGCAGGCGTCGCGGCGGCCGCGCGCCACATCCGCAAGGCTGCGCGTCCCGATCGGCCGCGCGAGCGCCTGCTCGACCGCCGCTGCCGGATCCGTAAGCGCGGCGGTCGCCGCCAGGCCCAGCACGCCGATCACATTCGCGTCGGGCAGCTCGACCTCCAGGCCGCTCTTCCCATAGTCCAGCGTAACCCGCATCTCTGCGTCTATCCCCCAGAATGTGTTTCCGCGCGTTCCGCATCTCGCCGCACCTCCTCGGCGAGCAGGCGAAACGGGCTGTTCGTGTAACGGTCGATGAACAGGTCGGCGAGGACGCGTGCCTCGCGCGCGCGGCCCAGTTTGCGCAGCGAGATCGTGGCGCACTTCAGCACTGCGGTTTCGCCCTCGGCGCTGTTGGGCGCGCGCATCGCCACGACGCGGAACGCCTCCGTCGCCAGGTCGTTCTGGTCGTTGACCTCCAGCGCGTTGCCGATCGCGAACAGCTGCTCCGCCGGCATCTCCAGCAGGATCGACGAGAGCGAGCGGCGCGTGCTTATCTTCGCGGTCCGGTCGTACTCGTTGGCCGGCAGCCCGACCGTGTGCAGCTCGGCGAATATGCGCGCGGCGGCGCCCCGGTCCGCGCGGACGAGATGCTGCGTGATGGCGCCGAGGTAGTGCTCGACTGCCTGGTCGCCATCGCCCAGGGCGATCCAAGCGCGCGCCAGCTCTTCTTGGACTCCGGGATTGTCCGGCTCGCGGCTCAGCAGCAGCTCCCACTTCTTGATCGCCGCGCCCGGCACGCTGCTATCCATGGCCTCGTTCGCGTCGGCGGCCAGATAGGCCCGTGAACCCGATTCGCTCAGCCGCAGCAGGTGCGCGCACGTCAGGCCGAACACGAATCCGCCCACATGCGCCCAGTGCGCAACGCCGTCTGTCGCGCTGCCCACTACCAGCGCGAAGAGCCCCAGTCCAATCTCCATCACGAGGAACAGGGCCACCACCGAAACCACGTGCGGCCGGAATGGAAGACCGACGAGCGCGAGGCGCGCGCGGTAGTACCGGACCGCGAACAGGCCCATCAGGCCGGCGCACGCGGCCGAGGCGCCCACGACCGGGAGCGCGGCGGCGGTGGGCGGCAGGAGCGTCACCGTGACCAGCCACTGCAGTACGCCGCCGACGACGCCGCTCGCCACGTAGAGGAGCAGGTACCGGAGCCGGCCCACTGCATCCTCGACGCCGGCGCCGAACACGTAGAGGTAGAACAGGTTGATAAGCAGGTGCGCCGGGCCGACGTGGATGAACGAGTAGGTCAGCAGTGTGAGCGGCTGGAACCGCTGCGGCGTGATTCCGAGGAGCGTCACGATCTCGGCCGAGCGGCCCGGTCCCGCGATCCGGTCCGCCAGCATCGTGCCGGCCGAAAGGAGCGACACGGTCGCCAGGAGCGCCCAGGTGACGACCGGCGGCTTCGAGGGGCGGTGATCGCTCGCATAGGGAAGCAAGGCCCGCTAAACCCCGATCTTGACGTCCGATTCGGCGCGCGCGCGATCGAGAATCGCCTGGACGAGCGTATCCGGCGCGATGCCCTCCGCCTGTCCCTCGAAGTTGAGGATAAGCCTGTGGCGCAGAGCCGGGATTGCGACCTGCACGATATCCTCGAGCGCGACGTTGTACCGGCCGTCAAGAAGAGCGCGGACCTTCGCCGTAGTCACCACGGCCTGCGCGCCGCGTGGGCTGGAGCCGAAGCGGACGAACTGCTTCACCTGCGCCGGCGCATGCGGCGAGTCCGGATGGGTGCCGAGCACCACCTTGATCGCGAATTCCCGGACCTTGGGCGCCAGCGGGACCTCGCGGGCGAGCGCTCGCATCTGCAGGATCGTCTCGCCCGTCAGCACCGGTGAGATCGGCGGGGACGGCGTCCCGGTGGTGCGATCTACGATCGCGGACAGGTCCTCGAAGGTGGGCGACGTGACCAGCAGCTTGAATAGGAACCGGTCGAGCTGCGCCTCCGGCAGCGGGTAGGTGCCCTCCATTTCGATCGGGTTCTGCGTGGCCAGCACGAAGAAGGGCTCACTCAGCCGGTGCAGCGTGCCGGCCACCGTCACCGAGTGCTCCTGCATCGCCTCCAGCATGGCGGACTGCGTCTTCGGCGTCGCCCGGTTGATCTCGTCGGCCAGCACGATGTTCGCGAACACCGGCCCCGCCTGAAACCGGAACTCCTTCTGACCCGCGGCGCCCTCGATAAGGATGTTGGTACCCGTGATGTCGGCCGGCATCAGGTCCGGCGTGAACTGGATCCGCGAGAACTTCAGGTGCACCGCCTCCGAGAGCGTTCGGACCAAGAGCGTCTTGCCAAGGCCGGGCACGCCCTCCAACAGCACGTGGCCGCCTATCATCAGGCAGGTCAGCACGCCATCGACGATCGGCTCATTGCCGACGATCACCTTGCCGATCTCGCTGCGCACGCGCTGGAAGTCCGCCGCAAACTGGCCCGTCTGTCGCTCGATGTCGCTCATGGAACCTCCGGAAGGGGGTCGGGGGCCGGGGGTCGGTGATGGGGGCGCGGAAATCTCCCGGCCCCTGACCCCCGGCCCCTCCTACGGCTTGATACTATCGAAATAGTCCCGCACCTGCTTCTTGTAGGCGGCGGGGATGTTCTCTTTGTTCAGGGAGTTCTCGGCCTGCTTGCGGTTGCTCACGTAGGCCTGATAGTACGGCGTATTGCTCTTGAACGCCTCCGGGTCGCCGGTGTAGTTCTGCTGAAGCTCGTTGCCCTCCTTGGAGCGCTGGCCCTTTATCTGGCCGTTCGGCAGGAACTTCGAGGGCGCGCTCTTCATGGCCGCGTACTTCGCGAACTCTTCGGCGGATTTGGTCTTCCCGATTCCCTTGCTCTCGCTCGGCTTCCCCTGCGCGATGAGCCGCGGGTCGGTCTTGTTGGGGTCCTTCATCGGTGAGGTCTCATGGCCCTTCCCGTTGAAGCCGTTTCCAGGCATGTTACCGCCCTGGCCGGGCTTTCCGCCCATTGCCAGGGTCATCCGGCCGCTCTTCAGCGCGTCCGCCAGCTGCTCCAGCGTCTGCTCGTCCAGCGCGTCCTTGTCCGCCTTACCGCCCTTGCCGCCCATCTTCTTGCCCAGGTTCTTCGCCATCTGGGCCATCTTCTGCAGCGTGTTCGGGTCCAGGTTGTCCAGGCCGTTCTGCATCTCCTGCGACAGATCGGCCATCTGCTGCGCCTCGTCCTTCATGCCGCTCTGCTCCAGACTCTTGGAGAGCTGCTGGATCGCCTTCTGCAGGTCCTTCATCTCCTCCTTGCTCATCTGGCCGGACTTCATGGCGTCCGAAATCTTCTGCATCGCCTGCTGCATCTGCTGCTTGTCCATGCTCGCGAGCGCCTCGGCCATCTGCTGCATCGCCTGCTGCGCCTGCTTGGACGCCTGGCTCTGGGGCTGCGGCGGCTTCTGGTTCTGCGTCTGCGCGCTGTTCTTCTCGCCGGGCTTCTGCGGATTGTTCTTCGCCTGCTGCGCGTTGCGGGCCTCCTCCTCCTTGCGCTTCGCCTCGACCTCTTTCTGCATCTGCTGCAGCGATTTCTTCAAGTCCGCTCCGGCCTGCTTCGCCTTCTCCATCTGCCGCAATCGCTGTTCCGCCATTTTCTGCTGAGTCTGCTCCATCTTCTTCGTTAGCTTCTGCAGCGCAACCAGCGACTGCTTCTTATCCATCTTGGACTTCTGCATCGCCTCGCCGAGCTTGCGCGCCTCGACCGCCGCGCGCTTCGTCTCCTTCAGGTCCTGTTGGTCGGCCGCCTTCTCGTGCTGTTCGGCCAGCTTGACGATCGCGACTCCGGCCCGCTTCACTTCGGCCACCTCCGCGGCCCTGTGCTTCGGCCAAAACGCCGGCAGCGTCGGGAGGAAATAGAGGCAGAACACCGCCGCGGCCGCGACCACGCCCAGCCACAGCACCCGCGGAATGCGCGCCGGATAGGCCCGCGCCAGGTCCAGCGCCGCGGCGTGGAGAGCCGCATCCGTCATCTGCTCCCCGTAGAACGGTGCGGTCGGGTCCACGCCCAGCGCCTGGAACTCGACCGCGCTGCTGAGCCGCTCCTTCAGATCGGTGCGGCGATCCGTGAGCCGCGCGACGTCGAGCTTCGAGAGCGGACGGGTCAGCGCGTAGACCGCGGCGACGGCGATCGCGCCAATCGCCAGTCCGCCGGCGAACCACGGCGAGGGCTCCGGCCAGAGGCTCGCCTTGCTCAGTCCGACGCCGATGAGCGCAATCAGCGCGGCAGCGGTGAACGCGTACGAGCCGACGCGAAGAAACACGAGCGCCCGGATTCGCGCCGCGACGGCCGCAAGCGTTCTGTTCAGCGGCCCGGTCGAGCCCGCGGGCGATCCCGCCGCAAGGTTCTGCACGCTCATCTGCGCTCTCCCACTCGCCTACACGTTGATGACTAGCTCTTCATACGGCACGACGCTCGATTTCATCGCTCGCCTGGCCACAAATGGCACCGTGGCGAGCAGGGAAAGCGAGCCGAGAACGATCCAGGACACGGAGCCCAGCAGCCAGAACGGGAGGCCTGCATCCGGAGCCTTCGTGTTCGTCATTTCGCCGATCGCCCACAGCGGATCCAGGAACCCGCCCCCTTCGAGGCCGGAATGCTCATAGCTGTTAGACGCAATTCCATATAATACGGGCAGAAACAGAATGACGACCATCGAGAGGTAGGCGAGCGCTATCCCGATCCATCGGTTGCCGAACGCCACGCTCAGGAACTGCGAGAACAGCCCGAAACCGAACACGAACGCCAGGACCACGAGCACCGCCTGCGGGAAATCGCCGGCGCTTTCCCAAATGCTGGCCGGCTTTGTGGGCGTGAGCGGAGTCGCCGGCGGCGCCGCGGGCGCCCGCACAACGTTCTGCCCATTTATCGAGACCACGACGCCGTTTCTATAGACCGTAATATTGCCGCCGCTTCGTATCGTGCCGGTGTAGCCGCCCTGCCTGAGAGCCGGCGGCGCGGGCGCAGTGCTGGGGGCGGCCGCGGCGCCCATCGCGCCAGGAAGGGATGCGGAGTGGAGGACGTCGCTCACCTTGCCGAAGCAGGCGAACACCAGGACATAGGCGCCGATGCACAGCACCGCGAGAAGGAGGAGGAACGGAACGCCGGAAGCCAGTCGGCCGCGGGCCAGCCCCCGCGGCGTGAAGCCGCTGAGCAGATACCGCCCGAAATTTCGCGCCTCGATCGGATGCAGCTCGCCGGTAGCAAAGACCGGGACGAGCACCATGAGCATGAGGACCGGCACGCAGAGCGCTGCGACGGCCGGGTCGAGCGCCGATCCTGCCGCCCCGACGCCGTAGATCCGGTCCAGCCACCAGGTGTAGCAGGCCGCCGCCTGTACCACGACGACGAGCGTCGTCAGACCCCGCAGAAGGCCGCCGCGGCGGTCGGGCCACGTCTCCAGGCGCGCCATCGCGACTGCGGCCAGTAGTATGCCCGCGATCGCGCTCAGGACGGCAAATCCCATGTACTCGAACCCGTGGATGCCGAGGAATAACGGCCCGCACCAGGATTCGGTCAGGGAAAACGCAACCATACTTCCGCCCCCGCCGCCGCCGATAGCCATCGGACTCTGGCTGATCATCACGTATGTGCCAACGGCCCAGGCCATCAGGACGGCGAAGAACAGCATGGTCAGGTAGGTAAGCAGCACGGCCACCGTCGTAGTCTTGCAGACAGAGGACCAGGCCAGCCCGATCGCGCCGATCAGGAAGCTGCCCATGAGCATCGCCAGATACGTGCTGATCACCATGGCCGGATCGACGCCGCCGAGCATGAAGCAGATCGAAACGAGCGGCAGCGACGTGATGAGCAGCAGCGCCGTGAACGAGACCGCCGAGATCAGCTTGCCGCCCACCATCGCCCCGCGCGTCATGCGCGTCATCGTCAGCATGTCCAGCGTCTGCTGCTCGCGCTCGATGGTTATCGAGCCGCTGGTGATCGCCGGCGTGATGAACAGCACCAGGAACGACTGACAGACCAGCAGGACATTGAACAGCATCTTGCCGGTCTCGGAAGAGTCGGACGCGCCGGTCCCGGTTGCCGCGACAGAGCTCTGCCAGGAGCTATAGGTGAACAGCAGCACAGCCGTGAGGAAGCCCAGGTAGCCGAGCAGGACCCAGTAGGCGCGCGCGCCGCGCATGCGCGTGCGCATCTCCTTCACGAGGACCGGATTCTCTGGAAACATCCTGGCAATCACGGACATAGCACTCTCCCGACCATCACGCCACCTGGCCTTTGGTCACGCGCAGGAACACGTCCTCCAGGTCCGTCTCCGGCGTGTGGAAGGCGCGGACCTTGACCCCCGCCTGGACGAGCGTCGCGAGCACCCTGTACTCCTCGTCCACCGGGCCGACGTAGCCGATCTGCAGGACGCCGCCGCCAACGCCGTGCGTGTTGCGCTGCAGGATCTGCGCCCGCGCGGCCTCCGTCGGCGTCTCCTCGAGCTGCCGCATTCCGTTGGTGACCTTCACTTCGCGGATCACGTCGGTCATGCCCAACAGGATCGCCTCCGCGCGCTCCACGCCGTCCACAACGCGAATCTCGATCGTGTGCTGGCCGCGAACCTGCCGCGCGATCGTATTCACGTCGCCCGCTACGATCATCTCGCCGCTCTCGATGATCCCGATCTTGTTGCAGAACTCCTCCATCTCCGGCAGGATGTGCGAGCTGACGATGATCGTCTTCCCCATCGCCTGCAGCTCTTTCAGCAGCTCGCGAATTTCGATGCGCGCGCGTGGATCAAGGCCGGAGGCCGGCTCGTCCAGCAGCATCACCTTCGGATCGTGGACCAGCGTCTTCGCCAGGCAGAGCCGCTGCTTCATGCCGCGCGAGAGCGATTCGACGTACGAATCCTTCTTGACCGTAAGGTCGGTCAGTGCGAGCACGTCGTCCACGATCTGCGGGCGCTTATCCTTGGTGATGCGATAGGCGGCGGCGAAGAAGTCGAGGTACTCCCACACCTTGATGTCGTCGTACACGCCAAAGAAGTCCGGCATATAGCCGACGATCGAGCGGATCTGCTCCGGGTAGCGCACCACGTCGATCCCGTTGACCAGCGCCGTGCCGGCGGTCGGGATGAGCAGCGTCGCCAGCATCTTGATGGTCGTGGTCTTGCCGGCGCCGTTCGGGCCGATGAATCCGAAGATGTCGCCCTGCTCCAGCTCCAGGCTCAGGTCCTTGACCGCGACCTTGATATTGGACTGATCCCGATACTCCTTGCGGAGGTGCTGGATCTCGATCATTGGCATCGGGTGGTCACTCCGTTCGGGTCTACGCATTATCCGTCGTTCTGGCCTGGGCTCGCCGGGCCATTCCGCGCAGGCGCTCGCCTACCGGAGGCGCCGCATCGTCGTCGTACGAGAAGTGGAAGAAGCCGAGTATCATCCGCCACAGCAGCGCCAGCGTCCCGACAGCGTAGACGAGCAGGCCGTAGACCACGAACAGCGTCGAGTTCTCCGCGCGGTCGGGCGAGGTCCCGTAGGCCATCAGGTAGGCGGGATTGACCCAGAGGATCGGGCACTTTACCAGAAACGTGCTATCCGTAAAGCGAAACTGCAGCGCAATAAAGACGAGGAACGTGCCGATCAGCAGGAAACCGATCGCAAACGTGTACGACAGCATGATCGCCGCCAGGGTCCTCTTGACCTGCCACGACATGTAGAGGCCGAATGTGGCGAAGAAGACCGCCGTGATGAGCAGGACCGCGTACGACAGGCTCAGCTCCGTAAGCCGCGCCGAGAAGGCGATCTGCGTCTCGACGAGCACCGAATTTATCCAGCCGAACAGCGTAATCGGCAGGAACAGCGCCAGGATGAGCAGGATGACCGCAAGGCGGGCCACCAATTTGCCGAAGACGACTTCGGAGGGCTTGAGCCGCGTGGCGATCAGCATTTCCCACGTCTGCTGCTCCTTCTCCTGCGTTATGCAGTTAGCGGTCACCACGGGCGCGAAGAGCAGCACCGCGATGAGCTGGAGCCACATGCACGTCTGCCAGACGCCGCGCGCGTTCGACGCGCCGGACGTGTCGAGCACGGCCCGCGCCATAAAGTAGTAGAGCAGGCCGAGCGATACGAATACGAGCAGCGCAACGCCGATCTTGACGGGAAGCGGCACCTGGCGCAGCCGAAGCCGCATAAAGAGCTCTTTGTGCAGGACCGGGTTTCCGATCACGGTATGATCCTGCCGCCGACCTCCGGCGCCTCGTCCTTGAGCGTCAGCACCGGGTCCTGCTGAAACGGATTGGCGGCGCGCGCGACGGCCGGGGGGAAATCGCCAGCCGGTGGAAGGTGCACGAAGAGCAGCGCGGCCTCCTGACCCGCGCCGGGCTTGCCGTCGATCCGCACCTCCATAAGCGGTCGGTCCGCGGGCGCGACCCATGCCGTGAAGGCATTGGTGTTCCGGCCATACGAATCGGCCTGGTCCTGTCCGTAGAAGCGCTGGTATTCGTAGTTGGTATTCTGAGTCGTCAGGGCAGATGTCAGGGCGAACCGCAGGTTGTTCCGCACCTGATCCGGCGTCTCCGCCGCATGGTCGCTTACCGAGGTTACGTGGCGCCACTCGGGCGGAGCGGGCGGCAGCGAGACGGAGGCCGCGCTGTCGCGATACGCCCACGTCAGCGGCTCCCTCACCTCGCGCTTCTCGCCCGGCTCCAGCGTCCCAACCGAGACCACCTGGCCCTTGTCGTTCACCAGGCTGCAGTCCTGGAGTTTGTACTTGGTGCCGTTTGTCACGGTTGCACGCACGCGGTCCGGCCCAGCGACCGTCGTCACGATCTCCACCGGACCGCCAAGGCTCGTCACGACCGGGCAGTCGAAGCTGCGTTTGTCCCACAGCCGGACTTCGGCACCGCGGATCACGGCGTCCTGGTCGTTCTCGATCGTCATGTCGCCGAGCGCCCCTGGCGTCAGCTCCAGCACCTCGGCGGGCGTAAAGGCGTGGCTTCCGCGCTCGGTCGCGCCGGCCGCTCCAAACGCGATGTCGTATGTGGCGCGCCTGGGCGAGTAGATCGTCGTCTGGCCGTATCCGGCGACCTGGTCCGTGTTCGCCTGCGACTCAAGGACGACAACACGGTTGGCGGTAAGCGCGGCGCCTTTGATCGAGAGCGCGATCAGATAGGCGATTACGCTAAACACCAGCACGAGGCCCGGCGCGCTGAACCAGGCCAGCTCGCGCCGGTCCAGCTTCTTGAGCAGCAGATAGCTCGCGGGAATGAGCAGGACCAGGTAGCAGCCGAGAAAGGCGGCGATCACCGCGAGCGGAGGCGAGTTGCTCGCCTGCTGACCCGCCATGGCGTCTGCAAGCGCGCGGTTTCCAGACTCGTAGCCGAAGTGCGCGTTGTTCGTGAGGACGCTAAGCGGGGAGAGCGACTGATCGCCGCAGCGCAGGATGTCGCGCCAGAGCGAAGGCGTCTGGCGCCAGCCGCGAAACTCCGGCGCGAGGAAGTCGAACGCCGTGAAGAGCACCGTCCCGTTGCCGTAGGGTCGTGCCGCGACAAGGCCATAGCCGGTCGTGCCGCGCTGTGGACCGAACAGCGTTCGCGCGCCGGGCCGGAGCGCTCCGACCGTGAGAGCGACGCCCTGCTTCAGACCGAGCGGCAGCTCGTAGCGCGCCTCGAGCGCGGACAGCTCCGGAGAGCTCGCGACGACGGCGGCGGAGCGCGGGGTGATCGGCAGCATCTCCTGATAGAACTGGGATTTGAGCCGCGACATGTCGCCGCCGCCGGATATGATGAGCAGGCCGCCCTCGCGCACGTACGCCTGCAGCGCGGCGGTCTGGTCCTCCGTCATGTTGTCCAGCGGCTGGTCCGCCAGCGCGACGGCGTCGATCATGGAATAGCCCTGCGCCATGCCGGGCAGCGCTTTGGGATCCGTGTAGAGGAGCTGCGAGGTGGTCACCTGCTGCAGCGAGCCGTAGCTCATGCTGACCGCGCCGCCGCTCTGGTTCTGGAGCCGCGCCGGACTCACGCCGCGGTGGATCAGGGCGAGCCGCTTCGTCGCAAGGAAGTTCATCCCGCTGCCGTCTCGCGTGAGCGCCAGTATGTTGAATGTTTCGTCGTTGACCGCCAGCGGAAGGGCGATACGGCGCCGCGCCTGCTCGCGCCCCTCGACCACGAGCTGCGCCGATACCTCCGGCGAAGCTGCGCCCGCCATCATCATTCCCTCGTTCGCAGGGCGAAGATCCATTACGAAGTTGTACGCTTCATTCAGCGGGCCGTCGTGGAGCGCGATCTTGCGCGTGTAGGCGGTGGTATGGCCGTTTCGCCGCAGCTTGACGGTGAGCTGGCCCGTGCCGTGCGGTCCCTGGCCGGAGAGATAGATGGTAATCGGCGTCCAGGTTCCGGGGCGGTACCGTGAGGTCGCAGCCTGGCTCTGTCCGAATCCGATTCGCGCGTCGAGCTGGATTTCGGCGTACGCCGCCCGAGGAACGGCAAGCGCCCAGAGGAATGCGAGCGCAATCGCGAGGCGTGACCGAAAGATCACCGCCAAGCGTGGAATAGCGTCCGATCTCATAGGGTGGATGACCTCCGGCCGCCGCAATACCGCCGCAGGCAACGGAGCCTCCGGATTCGAACGGGCCTGGCGCAGGCGCATGATTCCTACTACGCGAAGCGCAACTCGCGGTTTCGCCCTTGCGGACCTAGCCAGCTAGCAGCTACCAGCTACCACTCAAGCCCGCGCTGCGGCCTCCAGCACCTCGTCGGACGCCTCGAAGTTGGCGTGGACGTTCTGCACGTCCTCATCGTCTTCCAGGCGGTCGAGCAGCCGCATCAGCAGCGCAGCGTCCTTGGCGTCCAGCTCCACGGTGTCGGTGGGCTCCAGGGTGTAATCGGCGCTGGCGAGCGGCACCCTGGCATCCTCTATTGCCTGGCGCACCGCCGCGAAGCTCTCCGGCTGCGTAACCACCTCGAAACCACCCTCCGCATCGGCCCGAACGTCCTCCGCGCCCGCGTCCAGCACCACGTTGAACAGCGTCTCCTCATCGGTGGCGCCAGCAGGCACGGTCAGTATGCCCACGGGCCGGAAGCGGTACGAGACCGAGCCCGACTCGCCAAGACGGCCGCCGTTCTTGGTAAAAATGTTGCGGATGTTGGCGACCGTCCGATTCTTGTTGTCCGTCGCGCACTCCACGATCACTGCGGCGCCGCCGGGACCGTAGCCCTCGTAGGTCAGCTCCTCGATCACGGCGCCCTCGATCTCGCCGGTCCCCCGCTGGATGCTGCGCTTGATGTTGTCCGCGGGCATCGAGTTATCGCGGGCCTTCTGGATCGCAAGGCGCAGCCGAAGGTTCGCGTCCGGATTGCCGCCGCCGGACTTCGCCGCGATAATGATCTCCTTCGCCAGTTTCGTGAACAGGTTGCCGCGCTTCGCGTCCTGGGCTCCTTTGCGAAGCCGGATGTTATGCCATTTTGAGTGTCCAGACATCGGACGTACGCTCCTTGGTGACGGTTATTGCAAGCCAGATTATATCATTAACAGGGGCGAAGCGTCAAACGCCGCATTGACGAGGCCGGCCCATTTTGCTATACTCAGGCCGTAAGCAACTCATAAGAACGAAGGAGACGGTCATGCCGCGCGCACTCATTACGGGCGGGGCCGGGTTTCTGGGTTCACATCTGTCGGACCGGCTGCTGGCGGAGGGTTTTGACGTTATCGCGATGGATAACCTCATCACCGGAAGCACCGACAATATCGCCCATCTCGCCGGAAATCCGCATTTCAAGTTTATCTTTTACGATGTCACGGAGTACCTGTTCGTCGAGGGATCGCTGGACTTCATCTTTCATCTGGCCTCGCCCGCCAGCCCCGTCGACTTCCCCACGAAGCCGATCCAAATCCTCAAGGTGAATGCGCTCGGCACGCACAAGGCGCTCGGCCTCGCCCACGCAAAGCACGCCAAGTTCTTCCTGGCGTCCACCTCCGAAGTCTACGGGGATCCGCTGGTCCATCCGCAGACCGAGGAGTATCTGGGTAACGTGAACCCGATTGGCATCCGCGGCGTCTACGACGAGGCGAAGCGGTACGCCGAGAGCATCACCATGGCCTACCACCGGTACCATGGCGTCGATACCAAGATCGTGCGCATCTTCAACACGTACGGCCCGCGCATGCGGCTGAACGACGGACGCGTCGTGCCCAACTTCATCGGCCAGGCGCTTCGCGGCGAGCCCATCACGGTCTACGGCGACGGCAAGCAGACACGCTCCTTCTGCTACTGCTCGGATCTGATCGACGGCTTCTACAAGCTTGCGACCTCGTCCGAAACCGGACCGATCAACATCGGCAACCCGACGGAGCGCTCGATGCTCGAGTTCGCGCAGGAGATCAAGGCGCTGACGAAGAGCCAGAGCGAGATCGTCTTCAAGCCGCTGCTCACCGCGGACGATCCAAAGCAGCGCCGGCCGGACATCACCAAGGCCAAGACGTTGCTCGGCTGGGAGCCACAGGTCTCGCTGGAGGATGGCCTGAAGCTGACGATCGATTCCTTCCGCCAGCGAATCGCCGCGGGCTGATCCCGCGCCTGCAGAGTGGCGCGGCGGCCCCAAGGTAGGACGGCGGCCCCAAGGCGCCGCGGCAGCCCGGAGGTGGCGCCGGCGTCCCTGCCCGCGATAAAGCCGCCGCGCTGGGCCGCCCCACCGGCACAGGATCGCTAGAGCCTCGGATAGTACTTGAACAATCCGGGTGACGTCGGATGACGGCTGGCACACCAATGACTATCGGCGAAATACTCGCTCGCAAGCGGGACGGCGGCGAGCTTTCCGCGGAGGAGATCGCCTTCTTCGTGCGCGGCATCGTCGACGGATCGATCGCCGATTACCAGGCCGCCGCCTGGCTCATGGCGATCTTCATTCGTGGCATGAGCCGGCGGGAGACGCGCGACCTGACGCTCGCAATGCGCGACTCCGGCGAGCGCATCGACCTCTCGGACCTCGACGCCCGCCCCGCGCTGGACAAGCACAGCACCGGCGGAGTCGGCGACAAGACCACGCTCGTGGTGGTCCCAATTCTCGCCGCGGTCGGCGTTCCGATGCTCAAGATGAGCGGCCGCGGACTGGGCTTCTCCGGCGGCACGGTGGACAAGCTTGAGTCGATCCCCGGCTTCCGAACGGAGCTCTCGGTCGCCGAGGCGAAGGACCAAGTCCGGCGGATCGGCGCGGCGCTCATCGGCCAGTCCGCCAACCTCGCGCCTGCGGACAAGATGCTCTACGGCCTGCGGGATGTGACCGCGACCATCGAGAGCCTGCCGCTCATCGGCAGCAGCATCATGAGCAAGAAGCTGGCGGCCGGCGCGGAGCGCATCGTATTGGACGTGAAGGCGGGCCGCGGGGCCTTCATGCGGACGCGGCAGGAGGCGGAGGCGCTGGCCGCGCTGCTCATCGAGCTCGGCACGGGGGCCGGCGTGCCGACATCCGCGGTGCTGTCCAGCATGGACGAGCCGCTCGGCCGGGCGGTAGGCAACGCGCTGGAAGTCGCGGAGGCACTCTGTCTGCTGCGATGGCCGGACACGGCAGAACCGGTCTTCGCCGCCTTCTGCCGGGATGTCGCGGCGCACGCCCTGGTGTCGGCGAACCGCGCGCCGGACCGACATACGGGCGGGGGACTTGTCGATGAGCTGCTCCGGGGCGGGGCCGCAAACCGCAAGTTCGCGGAGATCGTCGCAGCCCAGGGCGGCCCGGCCGCGGGCGACGGGATTCTTGCGGCGCTTCCGCGCGCACCGATCGAGCGCGCCGTCTCCGCGCCGGCGGACGGCACGATCGTCGCCCTCGACGCTCGCAAAATCGGCGAGCTTGCCATGCGGATGGGCGCCGGCCGCGCCAAAAAGTCCGACGCGATCGATCCGGCCGTCGGCATCCTGCTCCACGCCAAGAACGGCGGGGCCGTCCGCGCGGGCGATCCGCTCGCCACACTCCACATTCGTCAATCCGACGCTGCCCGCGCCCCCGCATTCGAAGCCGACCTGCTGGCGGCCTGCACGATCTCGGACGACCCGAAAGCCGAAGTCGAGCGCTTCTGGTCGGTGGTTCCGTAGGGCCTGGGATGGGGCCAGGCGACTAAAGTCGCGCCTGACAAAGCAGCCGTCGGCCTGCGCCGACATAGCCAGCGGGTGTATACCGTTGCGCGGAGCGCGACAGCCCGGCGCCGGTGTCCGCGCAGGCGGACCACTGTTCTGTCAGACGCGATTTGAGTCGCCGGCCGGGCCGCCGGCCACGACCGCTCTACGGGCCTGCGTCGCCGGACGGCAGCGGCACCCGCCTCAGCCGGCTCCCGTTCCTCGTATTCCACTCCTCAACGCCGTTCGTCGCGCTCAATGTCGTCAGCCGTGCCCCGTCCTGCGAGAATACCGCCGTCCGCACGGCTGCGGACCGAATCACTACAGGCGAAGAGGGCCTGACGTCGATCCTAGTGATTAGAACGAGCGAATCTCCCGCCGCGGCGACCCGGTTTCCATCAGGGGAGAAGCATAGCGGCACGACGTTGCCGCCGGCCGCGTCGGCGGCCACCCGCTTAGAGGCATCGGAGCCAGACAGCAGTCCACAAATGTCAAGCCCCATTCCACCAGCCGCTGCGTTTGACCCGTCCGGCGCGATGGCGATGCGCGCCTGCCACGCGTCTCCGCAGTCCGTGCTCCAGAGATGTTGCTGTCCGTCTACAGCAAAGGCGTAAAGAACGGTGGTCCCGTTCTGCCAGGTCGCATACAGAGTGCGGCCGTCGGGAGAGAACTCGGCGAATCGGAAGTGCTTTCCGCGACCGGTTGGATCGTGGAAGCCCTTCACGGCGCCGTCCTTTACGCGTACGACGAACAAGTCGCCATCACTCGTAATCGTCGCCAGCTTATCTCCGTCCGGCGAGAACCGGAGGGCGGCAATGCCATTACGTTGTGGCAGAAGCGTCATGCGCGAGTCGCTGTCGTCGCTGCGCCGAACCCACATGGAGATACCGAAACCGCCCGCAACTGCCAGGGCGCTGCCGTCCGGCGCGGCAGCTACCGCGCTCACAGAATCGTCCGTCGTGATCGATGCTTCGACCTCGTTTGTCGCCGTATTCAGCAGGACGGCACTTCGCTGCGCATTCGTGATCGCCGCATGTTTGCCGTCCGGCGTTAGATCGTAGCACGCTCGGTCCGCGGCCTGTTCCGGCGATACCGCCGTCCATTGTGGCGCGGCGCCTGCCGGCGTCCCTACGCTGCCGGACTGCTCCTGCGTCGCGACCGCCTCGTAGTGCTCGCTGTCGTCGCGCGTGAGCGCCGCCTGGCGGAACGTCACGAGACCGAGGAAGACCGGCAGCCCGAGCGCCGCGATGGCGTAGGCGCCCCAGCCGGATCCGATCTTATGCCTCGCCACAGGCGCATTCGCGGCCGGGGTCGGCATCGGCGCCATCGGCGGAACCCGCGGAGGAAGCGGCGGTATCGGCCTGCTCATGGGAACGCGCGGATGCGGAGCGGCCGGCTTCGCCGCGGCTGCGGTCGCCGGAAACGGATCGATGCCGCGAAGCACCGTGTCCCGACGATGGCACCAGGGGCAGGCGGAAAGATGGGGCGCGTAGCGGTGATGGCTGTTCGCCGCGCAGCGCACCAGCGCGGCCCGCGCGATGTCGAGCGCCTCCTGCCACTCCTGCGCGGTCGGCCGGCAGGATGGGTCGCAGTGGCCGTCCACGAAACAGCGGACGAACAGCGTGCGCAGCTCCGGCGGCAGCACGCCGAAGGGAAGCGCGCGCCTGGCAGGGCTGATCGGCGAGGCGAGGCTGTCCGCCAGGCGGCGGAACTTAATGCCGTTGGCCGTCGCCGTCCGATCGTGCGGGAACCAGCCCATCTTGATGCGGTCGCCAAGCGGCGGCGGATCGTCCTCCCCGCTGTAGGCGCCAGCGAACGGGTGTGAGCCCTCCATCAGGAGCTGGAAGATGAGCACGCCAAGGCCGAACAGATCGTGATGCGGGGCCAGCAGGTCCGGCGCGACCGCGCCCTGCAGCTCGGCGGGAGTGAATTCGGGCGTACCGACAGGGCAGCGATAGGTGTGACCGGCCGCGGCATCGTGGACCTGGAACGAGTCGGTATCCACCAGCGTAACGAGCGCGTTCGGCGTAACGAGGATGTTGGACTGCTTAACGTCGCCGATGACGTAGCCGCGCTGGTGGAGCGACTTTACGGCGACCGCCAGGTTGCGTGCCGCGACGTGCAGGTACTCGTAATGGAACAGGGCGCACTGCTCGAGGCGCGCACGAGGATTGTAGAACTCGTCGATCACGCGCGAGTTGCGGACT